>Ga0116219_10000386_pt1 | contig 46253 bp, 43 predicted proteins | sample Sb_taG_4_FD_91019 | JGI IMG/M metagenome (GOLD analysis project Ga0116219, IMG submission 91019) | Peat soil microbial communities from Weissenstadt, Germany - Sb_50d_6_BS metaG | ecosystem: Environmental > Terrestrial > Soil > Wetlands > Peat | place: Germany: Weissenstadt | collected 2010-09-21 | reverse complement strand
GCATCTGCGGTCCCGCGGGTTGCTTTTTTGTCTTGGAATACCACCACCCATATGTGGGTTCTATCGATGAGAAATCCGGGCTAGGGGTTTCTGGAAGCGTGTGGTGGGCGGCTGGTCGATTGCCGGCATCACTACTTTTCAATCGGGCACCCCATACACCGTGATCAACGGCTTCGACCGCAATGGGGACGGCTGGCCGGAGAATCGCCCCGACATCAGTAATCCCAGGGCTCCCCTCGGCAGCCGGGCTATCCTCTGGACCACGACCGGACCACAGGCATGCCAGACCGGCTATCGCAACCCGGACACAAACGCGTGCACCAGTCCGACGGATGTCCATTGGATCGAAGGCACAGGATTCCCGAACGCCTCTACCGTTGGCCGGAACACGCTGTTTACTGGCGGCACGAACAATTTCGACGTAAGCCTTCTGAAGACTGTCCACATTGCCGAGCGCGCGAGCCTCGAGTTTCGCTTCGAGGCTCAGAACGCCCTTAATCATCCACAGTTTGTACAAGTACCGCAGAAGGATGTTGTCAATACTCCCCCTGGCCGTTTCCTGAACCGCGATTTCACGGATGGTGGCATCCGCAGCATTTGGCTCCAAGTGAAAGTGCTGTTTTGATGCAAATGCCGGCCGCGTTCAGGGAGCGGGCGGCGACCATCTGCAATCCGGAGCATCCGATGTAGGATTATTTCAACAATAGTGGCAATGTAGGATGTTTTCGGCAACCTTGGCGAACTTTTTCAAGAACTGTGGCAACGAGCGATGACTCGACCTTTGTAATCAACGAGCACGTTTTCACCTATCCTGACGACCTACAGCGGGATCAGGTTCGAGATCGTATCCGCAGCGCCATTGAAGCGCACCTCCGCAGTATGCGCGCAGACGGAGACCCGATTCCCCAGCCCGCCTCCGTAGCGGAGACGGTTGAAGTCGCGGCGTAGTTCATCCGCCCCCGTTTTCCTTTACCAGCTTGGTCGCCGAGTCGTGCGGTGGGGAACTGCGGTTGCCGAAGCGGTCGGCCCCACGCGAGAATGGTTCATACATGCCCGAGATCAGCCGTTTCTTCGGTATCGTCGTGCAAATGTACTTCGGCACTCGCGAGAATTTGCCCGGTTTTGCTCGCCAAAAGTTGCCCACCAATGCACCAGGATTGTGCAATTTGGCGCAGGCCAAAATGTTGGTCGCAGCCGTCTTGAGGGCACACAGGGCGAACTGGCTAGGGAAAAACAAACGGGTTACGGAAAAAAGAGGATCGTTGATCGCCGCTGACGATTCCTTGCCCTGCGCCAAATCGTGTTCTTCGTGTGGGTCAATTTAAACGAGCGGAAGTGGGCAAATCTTGCCGAGCGCCGAGGCGGATCTTACTGAAGATACAGGTTGTTAGAGCTTAGCGTACGTTTTGGTTCCAATACTTGTGGGACCCCAGGATACCCGGTATCCCTTTCAGCCCCCCACCCAACTCCAGAGCACTGAGAGTGGGTATCCCTTTCGACTACCCGCCCATAGGAACATGGTCAAGGCTGTAGGCTACCGCGTACTCGTCTGCGACAAGATGTGCGACAACATGGCGTTCCAGGGCGACCACTTTCATGCGATTGCGCACGTATTGCCGGTTATAGCGGGCGGAACGCCGACTGGCAACAAGTGGCGGAATACGCTCACCCCGAGACGGAATTACTGCTATGCTGCGCCGCGCCGGAGGGAAGCGACAGGCGCGCAGAACGGATGGGGGTCTGTCCGGCCATTCGTGGATCTGGACCTGCTGGTCCGCAAGAAAGACGCACTGCGGGCGCGTGCTGGCCGCGCCTGCAACGACGCTGTCGCTTTCCGTATACTTCGAAATGATCCTAAAACGAAGTCGATTCGAGTATGCCAGACCAACCACCATCAGGTAGGGCACGCCAATGACGGGCAAGCGCCCGGAGTTGGGCCCGGAAGCCGTTCCGCTCGTCGTGGACCTCGACGGCACGTTGCTGCGCACGGATCTCTTGCTGGAATCCGCCGCACGTTTGGTGAAGCAGAAGCCCTGGACAATACTGGCGATGCCGTTCTGGCTGCTACGCGGTCGCGCCCATCTGAAACGAAGAGTCTGCCAACTGGTGCGGCTCGATGTGACATGCCTGCCGCTGCATGCGGAGCTGCTCGGTTGGTTGAAAGAAGAAAAAGCGCGCGGGCGGCGGCTGATTCTCGCTACGTCAGCCGATCGCGAGCACGCCTGCTCGGTCGTCGAGCCGTTGCAGCTCTTCGATCAGGTGCTTGGCAGCGACGGCAATCGCAACCTCAAAGGCCGGCGAAAGCTGGATGCCATCGTGGAGGCCTTCGGCAAGGAATTCGACTATGTCGGCAACTCGCGCGCCGACCTGGAAATCTGGAGAAATTGCCGGCAGGCGATTCTAGTGAACGCTTCCAGCGCGGTGGAGCGCTCGGCGCGCCGCGCCGGAAATGTGAGCCTGGTAATCCCGCAACCTGGAGGGCGCTTGGGGCACGCGATCCGAGCGCTGCGTTGTTATCAGTGGGTCAAGAACCTGCTCGTCTTTGTGCCAGCCATCACATCGCACACCATCTTTCATAAGGCCGTCTTTATCCACGCCGTGCTGTCGTTCTTGGCATTCGGCTTTGCCGCTTCGGGAGGCTATGTAATCAACGATCTGCTGGACCTGGAGGAAGATCGCCGTCACGGCAGGAAGAAGGAGCGGCCTTTTGCGTCCGGCCGGTTGTCGATCGGGTATGGAATCGCGGTGGCGGCGGCTTCGCTTTCCGTGGGGCTAGCTATTGGCATTCTGGCGGGTTGGCCGTTCGTTGCTATTTTGATCGTATATCTGGTGCTGACTTCGGGGTACTCACTCTATCTGAAACGTGTCCCGTTGATTGACGTTTTTGCGCTCGCCGTGCTTTACACCCTGCGCATCATAGCCGGGGCCGTGGTCACCGGGATCGTTTTGTCGTTGTGGTTATTGTCGTTCGCGTTTTTCCTGTTCCTCAGCCTGGCGTTCAGCAAGCGCGCGGCCGAGCTGATCCGGCTCGGATCGGCCCACAATCATGTCTTGGCAGGCCGTGGCTACTTGATGACAGACCTCAACGTGGTCACCATAGCCGGCATTTGCAGCGGTTTTTTGTCCGCTCTCGTGCTGGCGCTGTACATCAATAGCTATGAAGTGCAAAAGCTTTACAGGTCGCCGGTGCTTCTTTGGGGGTTGCTGCCGGTGTTGTTGTATTATGTCGTCCGCCTGTGGCTGATCTGCGGAAGAGGTCAACTGACGGACGATCCGATTGTGTACACCGCCGCCACGGTCTCGACTTATGGGGCTGCGCTGGTCGTGGTGGCAATCCTGCTTGCGGCGACCTACGTTTCGAGAGGTCCCACTCTATATAAATAGGAAAAATACCGGACTCGATTCGCATGCAGTTCAACAATGACCGGATATGGCGTTGGCTGGTCCTCGCGGCGGCCGTGTACTTCCTCGTGCGGGGGCCGTGGCGTGCCATCCACGACAACACCGGCTTCCTGTGGGTCTTTGCCGCTGCCCGATGCTGGATCACCAGAATGGCGGTAGCGGTGGTAGCGGCCGCCGCGGTGCTGCTTGGATACCATTTTACGATGCCCAGATCCTCTGGCTTGGTATTCCCGTCATGTTATTAATGGTGCAGGGATACATGTTGCTGGTTCTGCGGGCGGGTTATTGCGTTTTCCTCATTCCCGGGCAGACCATGGCCGCAACGTGGTTGAATTCGCGAACGAATGGCCCATGGTCTTTTCTGCTGCTGCACCACGAAACGCTGACATGCGTGGTGGTGTGGCTGATCTTCGCAGGCATCGCAATCCAGCGCCTTGAGGCCTGTACGGGCGGGCGTTGGCCGGGGCCACCGGCTCGCCGGCCACCTAGCTCCGCCAATGGTTAAATTATGATGTTTCCTCAACTGTACAAAGACGAATTGCTGAAGGCAATCGCATCTATCGATTTGGAAAAGGTGGGCCAGGCGATCGAAATCCTCGCCCGGGCCCGCGACGAGGGCCGCCGCATTTTTGTGTGCGGCAACGGCGGCAGCGCCTCTACCGCCTCGCATTTCGCCACCGATCTGGTCAAGGGCGCCAGCTACGGCCGGACTGCGCGCTTCCGCATCCTGGCCCTCACCGATTCGCTTCCCACTATCACGGCCTACTCCAACGACGTCGGCTATGAATGCATTTTCGCCGAGCAGTTGAAGAATTTCGCCGAACCCGGGGACGTCGTCATGGGGATCAGCAGCTCCGGCAATTCCCCCAACGTCCTACGCGCGGTGGAATACGGCAACTCCATCGGCTGCCGGACCATCGCCCTCTCGGGCCGCGAAGGCGGCCGCTTGGGGCCGCTCGCCCAACTCAATATCCAGATCTCCCACGCCCACACCGGTCGGATCGAGGACCTGCACATGGTGGTCCTGCACATGATCGGCTACTGTTTCATGGAAGCGGAAGATCGGCATCCGGACGAAACGCCGCAACCGTGAAAGTCCTTCACGTCATTCCTTCCGTCGGTCCCTTGCGTGCCGCGTTAGGCCATAGCGGCCTGAGTGGCGCAAGCATATCGGAGGAGAGGTTGCAACCCCTGGATTTCCGGAAAATGGCCACTTCCGATAATCGTCAATTAGGTCAACTGCGTCCGATCGGGCGGTGGCATAGTGGAAGGCCGGAGGCTCCCCAGTGAACGCCTATCCTTCGTGGATTCATCGCATTCCGGAAATGATCGAGGTTCTGGCGATGGCCGACGCCGAACACATCGACCGGCGGGCCGCCGAGCGCTTGTTCGATCTTCGCGCGACTGCCGCCAAGGCGCTGCTCAGCCGCATGGGCGCGGACCTGTGCGGCCACTCGTTGGTCATCGGCCGCGGCCTGCTGATGGCCCGCTTGCGGGAGGCTCACGAAAACCCGGACTGGAGGTGGGAGGTCCAGCGCCGGGGAACGGTGCACGAGCGGATCGCAGCCTTGCGGGCAAAACGTCACCGCCCGTCGCTGGTCCCGGTCCAGGCAGAACTCGCCATGCCCAGGGTGGCCAGCCTGCCATCGACGGTGCTGCTGGGCCCGGGCTCCGCGGTCATTCGTTGCCGGGATATGGCCGACCTGCTCCAGCAATTGGTTCAATTAGCCAAAGCCATCGACAGCGACTACACCACCATACAGGCCTGCGTCAAAGGACCGATTCCTCGTCGCCCCGTCAGCTCCGCAACGGTTCCAGCCCCCGTTCGGATTGCCAAGGACGCATGACGCCGGAGCCAGCCTTTTAACACTGTTTTTTCCATCGCTCTTTTAGGGGGCCGCTTCCTACTTTGCCGAAATTTCGGCCTTCGCTAGGTTAAGGCCAGCAAGGGAAACCTGCCTCTCCCGTCACCGTTGCGCTCACCTGGTCCAAGATTTCGATGCATCAAACCGGTATATGGGCGTTTTTGACCCGCTCAAAAACCGGGTCACAATACTTCGCCGAAATTTTCAAAAAAATCGGCTGAATGTTTTCAACCCTTTACGCGTTTTTCACGCCAATTTCCGTCCGAAACCCCAAATGTCGTGCTGCTACTTTTAAATCAGGAAGGGAATTGCGCTCATCACCGCGCAATTTCGGGTAGCGCAGGCAACCGATCCGCATATCGGATTTCGAGCCTGTGCCGCTGAATCAACGGTTTTTTCCCTGGCCAGGGAACGTTGCACCATGGTGGTGCTGGACTCCCCGTAGGGCCTTAAGAAAGCCCTCACTGTCACTTCGGCGGGGAGACCTTGGGATCGTGGTCCCATAACACCCGGTGCTCGGAAGGTATCGGGTTTTCAGAGAGCCAGGCATACCGGTCGAAAGTAAGGCGCCATCCAGCGTCCCGATGCTTCTCGATCGAATGCGGCTCATGCCATCGGCGGCCGTCCGTGAGGATACGGGAATAGCAGCCCGGAGGAAACGCACGGCGACAAGTCCGGCCCGCAACTCCGCAACACGGAGCAGGGGCACGCCCCCGGCCGCCGCAACGAAATTTTCGACCACTCCGCACAGGCGAAGTGTGTCTTTTTTAGAGCCTTTTTGGAACCGTAGGGAGCCTTGCGCTCCACGGCCAGGTTTGGTAATGAGTATGAAAACACATCGATGCACAATAACGTTGGTACTCGCGGCGGGCGCGTGGCACGCGGCCGGACAGACTGCCGTTGATCTCAGCAGGCAAGGTAAACTGGGGACCGGAACTACGCTGCCGGTGCGGTGTACGGTAGGACAGGTATTCTTCAAGACCGATGCCTCTGCGGGAGCGAACCTGTTTGCATGCACGACGCCCAACGTCTGGTCTGTCATGGGCCTGCCGGTTTTGGGTGGCGATGCCAGCGGAACGCAACAGTCGATGACCGTCACCGGGATCCAGGGGCGTGGTGTCAGCGCCGCCGGCCCCGCCGACCAGAACGTCCTCCGCTGGAATGCCACGACTGGACAATGGGAGCCAGGCTTCGTCCCCGCCACGGGCACTGCTCTCCCGCCGGGAACCTGTGCGGCGGGTAGTCTTTACTTGCTGAATGACACAACCAATAACATTCAACAGCTTTACGTCTGCTCCAACACCAACAAGTGGACGATGGCCAGCATCGGGTCGGGTCTGGCGGCCAACCGCCCGGCCAATTGCGTAGCCGGTCAGACCTGGCTGTCTACCGACACCGGAGCCATGACTTACTGCTCGGCCACGGGAAATCCAGGGACGTGGAGCGCCACGTTCGCCGGTGCCACGAACGGGACCAACGGGCAAGGCCTGACCTCAAATGGATCGGGCGGCTTTGGGACGGCGGTAACTCTGCCGGCGGGCGCCATCGTGGGCACCACCGATACGCAGACGCTCACCGGCAAGACCCTGGACGGCGTGACTCCGGCGACGATGAGTTACCTGGACGCCACGTCCAGCATTCAGGCGCAGCTCGGGACGAAGGCCGCCTCCAACGCATCGACTACCGTCAACGGCGTGGCTTGCGCGCTCTCCGGCTCCTGCACGGTCGCAGACGCGACCAAGGTTCCTGCCTCGACCACGGTCAACGGCCACGCGCTCTCCTCCAACGTGACGGTGACACCCACCGATCTGAGCTTGGTAATCGGCACCAACACGGAGGCCTGGAGCGCCGCCCTGGATTCCTGGGCCGCCAAAACCGTTCCCGCCGGCACTCCAGTGGGCACCACCGACACACAGACCCTTACCGGCAAGACTCTGGATGGCGTGACGCCCACGACCATGGGTTACCTGGATGCTACCTCCAGCATTCAGACCCAACTCAACGCCAAAGCACCTCTGGCATCCCCAACGTTTACCGGGACCGTTGGCGGAATCAGCGCAACCATGGTAGGACTTGGCAACGTCACCAATACCGCGCAAGAGCCGGCTCTTGGCAATCCTGGTACGAACGGCTATGTGCTGTCGTCCACCACGGCGGGCGTGCGCTCCTGGGTAGCGCAGACGGGCGGCGGCGGCAGCTCGGCTGGTACACCTCTCCAGATGGGAAATGGGTCCGGCGGATTTTCCAGCTCCCATATCTCGGACAATGGAACCACGGTAAGCGCCACGGAGCCGTTCACCAGTAGCGGCCCCATCTCGGCCGGGGTGGGCAGCGGATATCAAGGGGCTGTCGACCTGGGACAGGGTTCCGGTTTCCAGACTGTTCAACCAGCTAATTCGATTCGCGACGCGGCCCCCACCTCGGTTACCTCGTATGTTCTGCTCCGGCCCGGCGCGGCGGCCTCCGGCATCCCGCACTGGTCCAACTCCTCTGGGACGGTGACGGAGTCCATCGCGGCGGTAAGCCTAACGGCGGATATATCGGGAAATCTTCCCATCGCAAATCTGAATTCTGGCGCCGGAGCAAGTTCCTCAACCTGTTGGCATGGAGACGGAACGTGGGGGACGTGCGGATCGGGCGGCTCCAGTGCGGGCGCCAATCATGCCGTCGAAACCAGCAACGGGAGCGGGGCATTCTCGGATGGCGGATGCACCATGGCCAGCGGTGTCCTGACCTGCGGCTCATCGTTTCTGGCCGTTGGTGCGGAGACGGCTACAGGGGCGGTTTCGGCAGACACGTTGCGATTCGATTCCACCGCGCACATCCCAACCTTCACGGCTAACGGCGACTCGGCTATTGACGCCAACATGATCGTGCCTAAAGCGGCGCGTACGGCACATCAGTTTCTCACCAATGTTCCCAGTACCGGCCTCCAGGCATCGGCGGCGATTGTAGACACAGACCTTCCCCCCATGTTTGAGCCTTCGCCGGGAACATCGCTCGATTTCACCGGGCACACGGCCGGCTATGGGATTTGCACCGGTACCTGCACGGTGACCATTCCGGCTCCGGCCGCCAATAATCAATTCTGTGTCCGCAACGATACGGGCGTCACGACTGCCATTACATTATCCGCGCTAGGAGGCAGCGGGGCATACGAAAAGACCGACGAATCGGCCTACGGAACGGCCGGGAGCGGCACGATGGCTTCCGGCACGGGGGTAGTGAATAAAGTTTGTATCGTGGGAAGAGACTCCACACACTATCAGGTTTATTCCTACCTGGGAACCTGGACGGTGAATTGACATGAAACTCCTGATTGCATTCCTGCTCGTCTTTTCCGCCCGAGGCCAGATCCTCCAGGGCGTGGTCACCGGCACCTGGGGGGCAGCCAGCGGCGGCACGGCCGCGACCCCCACATTCAGCCCGGTTGCGGGGTCCTATTCGAGTACCCAATCGGTCACGATCTCGACGGCCACAACCGGCTGCGGATCTTACATCTACTGGAACCTGACGGGCAGCCCAACCACCGGCGACACTCACGGGACCTCGGTATCCGTGGCGTCCTCGGAGACAGTCTACGCCAAGGTGATCGGCTGCCCAGGTTACACGGACTCCGCAGTCGGTAGCGCCGCTTATATGATCGGCGCGTCTCCCCTCGCGGTCTCGGACGCCACCGGCACGGACGACAACGCGGTGGACGGCACGACGTTGAGCGCCACTGCTCACAAACCTAATCTCGCGGTCGGGGACACGGTTTACGTGTTCTCTAAGGTCAGCAATCAGTGCGGCGTCCCGATCACCTGGACCTTTACGGACGATGCCAGCACTCCAAACACGTACACGCAGCAGGGTGGTTATGTGGACGCCGGAGGATTTGTCTGCTATGCGGAATTCGTTGCCAAGGTGACTACAGCCAAAACTGGGGCGACCCTGACGATGACCGCCAACACCAGCGGACACTTGAAGGCGTTCTCGGCGATCGTGGTCAACCACGCCAACACCAGCAGCCCGGTCGATCAGGCTCCAACGATCACGTCGGCGGGCAGCGTTTCCTCGATCACCAGCGGTGCCTTCACCACCACGGCGGCCACCGAGATCATCCTGGTGGGCGGAGGTTCCTACACCTACGGAGCGGCTTGGACGGTCGATTCGAGTCATTGCAACGGCGGTGCATACACCAAGCCGGCGAACGTCGAAGGTTCGAATGCCATTACTTCTGCTCAATACTGTATTGTCAGCGCCATCCAGACTGGAGCTACCGCCGTGACGACTGTCAACAACACGCCAGCAGAGCTGGGGCAGGGAGTGGTTACCTTAAAATGAGACTGATACCGTTTCTTCTGTCTATGAGTCTGTTCGGGGCGGTGGGCGACCATGCCCCGCCGATCCCTTCTACCTATCTCACTAGCCATCCCAGGCTCGGGCCTCCGGACACGACCTACCTCAATGCGGTTTGGACGGCGCGGGCATCGGGCCGTCCTACTGGTTCCAAGTACATCTTTGACGATGCGAACGCCTGGACCGGGGTAAGCGGCGAGACCTACGTGGACTGCCGATACCTGCTCATCGCTTATCTGAGCGACAAGTTGAACTCGGGTCCGAACCATTCCGCATATCTCACCAGCCTCAAGGCCCAGAGCCGTTCCGCCTGGGGGGTCGGAAACTTTTCCGGGTCGTTCTGTATGGCCCTGACCTACGATTGGATCTATGTGGATCTTGGCTCTGCGGCCCAGGCCGGCTTTTTGGCCGATCTCCAGGCATACTCGGGAGATTGGGAAAGCGGCCTGGCTAGTGTGAGTCCGTCGCCCTACAACGATGTGGCGTACATCGACGGAGTGCTCCTGGGGCTTCCCGTCGCCATCGCACAGTACCCGGATGGCGGCGCAACATCCTTGGCTCATCTCCGCTATGCGATGGACTACACCTTCAACATGCAGGTTCCGGTCTGGAAGCAGCTCTTTGGACCTCTCGGCGCCGGGGGCACGGACACGTCCACGGATGGCACCGGATGTTGGCATGAAACCTGGGAATATATCAACGCCTCGGACAACTTTGGCCTCATGCAGCACATGGGACCGATCTTGCTTTCATGGGCACGGGCAACGAACAACTATCCCGGCCTTTTCACGACTACCTATCCGTGGTTCAAAAACATCGGCTACTGCACCATGTATCAAACCCGTCCGGACATGACTCTGGAGCGGATCAACGGCAGCGCCAACGGCGGATGGCTCTCCCCTGAGTACGATGGGCGTAGCGGGGCGACGTTGGGCACGCTGGAGCTTCTTGGATCTGCCTACAATGACCCCACCTTGCGTGGTTGGGCGAGGCTGGTGGACTGGGGGAATACGGCTCCTTCTGGCTTCGAGCCTGCCGCATTTCCGTATGCCAGCCCCGATTCCTCCAGCAATACCGCGAACACGCGGGCTGGAGCGAATAGCGGGGCGGGCCTGCCTCTGGTGCGCAACTTCCCCACCTTTGGCACAGGCTTTCGTACTGGGTGGGGCGAGAGCGACACCTTTGCCTTTATCCGGTGCTCGGACAATTACTGGAGCCATGACATTCAGGATCAGGGGTCCTTTACGATCTACAGCCGCGGCGCCCTGGCGATTCGTTCCGGTTCCTATCAGCCGGGAAGCGCATCGCCGCATTACTACCTCTACGGCAAGCAGGCCATCTCGCAGAACACTGTGCTGGTCAACGACCCGGCGGACGTTTACAGTTCAGAGACGGTGGCTGTCTACCACAACGATGGAACAAATACCAACGTTCCGATGCCGAACGACGGCGGCCAGCGGCGCGTCGGTTCAGGATTCAATCTCGCCAGCAGCTTGTCACAGGTCATGCAAAGTCCCTATGACCTGCCGATGTGGCAGAGAGCGCGCGAAATTTATCACGGCTGTGCGCAGGTCGGTTTCACGGCCAACGCCGGGTACTCGTATGTGGCGATGGATCTCACGTCCGCCTACAACAACCTCTACTCCCTGACGGCTCACTCCGCAAGCAGCGTCTACGATCAGGCGAACACCACCAACCGAACATATCGGGTGCAGTCTTACGTCCGGCATTTGATCTGGATCCCCCGTGGCCCGGCAGCCTACGTGGTGGTTTACGATCAGGTCACCTCGACCAACAGCGCCTTCCCAAAGACCTGGGTGATGCACACGATCGAGCAGCCCACCGTGAGTGGCAATCACTTCACGGTGACACGGAACCGCTCGGCCACGCTGTCTCCGGTGAACTTCTGCTCCTCCTCATACGGATACGGGCTGACGTATTGCGGGACTGGCGCCTACACCTACGCGGGCCAGCTCGACGGCTGGATGACGCTCCCGGCCATCGCCTCCAGCGCCACGGCTTGCGTGTTGGGAGGCGCGTCCCATGAGTTCGACATCGGCGCGACGACCAACTCTTCCTGCACCGTCACCTACGGCACCAATTACAACGAGTGTATGCAGGATCAATGCAGTGCGGGCCTGGGGATCGGCAGCACCACCGGATATATCGTCCCGGACCAAACCATCGGGGGCTCGGAGCCGGGAGCCTGGAGGATCGAGGAAAAGCCGGGATTGGCAGCGGCACGGGACACTTTCATTAACGTGATGCTGGCCCGAAATGTGAGCGACACCAATGCGGTGTCTACCGCCCCCTCTACCTCGACTTCGGGAAGCAATTACGTCACGACCTGGAAGGACAATGGTGACACATGCACTTACACGCTGACTCTTCCGATCAACGGAGTGGGCGGGAGCCTGACCGCCGTGGGGGCCGGATGCGCTACGGTTATCTGATCCTGCTCCTCGCGGTTTCAGCACATGCCGCCAATCTGCTCAACGGCCAACCGGGCGTAGCTGTTCCCGCGAATACCTGGACTCTCCTTACGCCCACCGGATACGATCAGAGAATCGTCGGGTGGGAAAAACTGAACTATGTGCCAGGATACGGCGTGTGCATGGTCGCGATGTACCGCGAGATCAGCAGCGAGAGAAACCACGCTTGGATCTGCTACGACCCCAAGACGAACCGGCGGAACGTCCTGGAAGTAGGGAGCACCTTCGACACGGAAAATGATTTCGAGGGGGGGCATGCCGTGGCTGGAATCGGCATCGATCCGACAACTTCAACCGCTTACGGGGCGTGTTGTTTTGCGACTGCGCAGCAGTCCATGGCCGCCCACGGCACATACCTCTTCGATTTCAACGGCCAGGTGGGCCGCGTGAAGCAGACGGCGTCGGGCATCAATATCAACAATCAGCAGATGGGTGGCGTCTTCGATCCCCTGCACCATAAGATGGTGATCCATGGCGGCACTTCTTTTGCGGGCACGTCCGAATACAGCGTGGCCAACAACACGTGGACGAATGGCATCACCTGCACCGTCCCCTCCTCCAACTGCCCCGACCCCTCCCTGTTGCAAGCCGCAATGGATTACGACTCCTATGACGGCAAGATTTATCTGTTCGGCGGCTCGGCCGCCGGTGTCGTGCAGAACGGTGTTTTCGTCTACGATCCGGTCGCTCAAACATGGTCTTCCACGTCCCCGTCCGGTACGCCCCCGAGCGCCCGGCAGATGGCCGGATTCGTGTATATGAAAGCGTCCAACAAGTTCCTGATGTACGGTGGCGGAGACGATTGCTGCTCTAACATCCACAACGACACCTGGATTTATGACCCGGTAGCGGTCAGTTGGACGCAGCTTTCCCCAGCCGTTAACCCTACGGCTGGAAATTCCTCCGTTTTTGAGCGGATGGCCTATATTCCGGAAGATGACCTGGTCATCATGGAGGTACTGGATTTAGCTTCCGCTCCGGAAGGCAGGACCTATGCTTTTCGCTATTATCCCGGTGGAAATATCGGAACCGTCACGCCTGCCTATGCGGCCACTGCGGGATCTCTGAACCGCAACACGGATTCTTGGGTGCGTAGTCCATCCCAGTCTGTCAGCGGAACGACCGTTTACCGGGCATGGGTAGAATCGGGGGCGAAGTCCGACTCCAGCAACAGCGAGTATTTGTACCCGTATGCCGCCAGTTCTTCCGCTGCCAGCATTACCAATCTCGGCTCCGCTTACAATTCCATGGAAAGCGACCTGAGCCCGGGAGAATCGGAGGATATCGGCATCGCCACAGTTGCCGGGACACCGTGGGCATGTTGGCACCAGGGGGATAATTCCAGTTATCTGGATCACATCGTAGCGAAGTACTGGAACGGCTCGGCATGGGTGGGCGGGGCAATCGGCAAAGCCACTAGCGGCGCAACAGCCTATGCACAGGGACAGTGCCAGATTGCGGATGTGGGCGGCACTCCGTACATCGTCTTTCGAGAATTCGTGAACGATACGGTTCCACCGATCCAGCATACCTATGTCATGAGCTGGGGCGGCTCGGCATGGGCTCTCGTCGGTGGGGCGCTCAACCGGGATGGCAGCGGAGCGGCCAAAACCGAAACCGGATCGGTCTCGATTGCCAGCAATGGGACGCATCCGTGCGCAGTCTGGTCCGAGTACACCGTTACTACGGCGGCCAACCAGTTGAATGTCACCGCCCCACAGGTGTACACCTCCTGCTGGAGCGGATCGGCATGGACTCCTCAAGGCGGTTACGCCAATGTCAATACAGCTCATCGGACATTCGCGGTGTCCGCCACCTATATGGGCCAGCTCTATGTGGCCTTCATGGAGAGGACCGACACCGGCAATGAAGAGTTGTACGTCCGGACCTGGAACGGGAGTGCCTGGAGCACGGTGGGCAGCGGATATCTGAACAGGGACCAGACTGGAGGATGGGCGTATCGTCCGGAGCTGACAAACGATGGCACGAATCTTTATCTCGCCTGGGAAGAGTCCGGCAACGACCAGCCCTGGGCGCAGGCATATAGCCTCTTACCCGCCGGATACGGAACCATAGCCGATAAAGCCCAGGTGTTCGCGGCCAAGTGGAACGGATCGGCCTGGGCATACCTGGGTGGAAGCGTGAACGCCGACCCTGTAAATGGGTCGGCACAACACCCAACCTTGACCCTTCTCTCCGGACAGCCGGCGCTTGCCTGGGCAGAAGTTAGCTCTGGATCTCTGCGGGGATTGTATGCCTCGGGGTGGAACGGGACAGACTGGGCGCCTCCCGCCTGCTCGGTGGCGACTGCCAGCTTCCCTAGCGCCACGGCCACGGAATCCTACTCGCAGACGGCGACCGAAAGCGGCTGCGTGTCCTCCACCTGGTCGGTGGCGAGCGGTTCCCTGCCCTCTTGGGCCAGCCTGAACAGTTCGACCGGAGCGATTAGTGGGACCGCCAGCGGTATAGGCACGGCCAAATTTACCCTCTCATATTCGACGGCAACCAGCGGTAGCCTGAGCATCAGCACCAACGCGGTCCCGTCGATCACGACTACGATCTTACCGGCCGGGACGCAGGGCTCAGCCTATTCCCAGGCCCTTGCGACCAGCGGGGGCACGGGGACGATCGCCTGCGCTCTTACCACCGGCAGCCTCTCCGGTTCAAGCCTGACGCTGAACTCGAATTGCACCATCACGGGGACGGCCGCAACTCCGGCGACATACACGTTCACTGCTACCCCAACCGATGCCAATGGAATAGCCGGCTCACCCAGTTCCAGCCTTTCTATCACGATCAATCCATCTGGCGGGCCGGCCGGCGGCGCCGCCTTGGGCGGGAATGCCAAAACAAGCGGGAATGCGGTCATCCACTGAACCATTCCCGATGCGCTCGCGGAAGTCGAGCTGGTCCTGGTGGACCCTCGTAACTCGTCTCGTGAATGCAGTCGCTGCCATCCAACCGGCCCAAGGCGGATTCCAACGCTTACAAGGTCTACTTCCACCAACGATACCAGGGTTGTTTTTGCTTGGGAATGTCCCCAATCACCCTCGCTCCCGAGAGAACCGCCCTGGGGTTCTCGATTGACAGCAGTTCTGCAGTGGACTCGCCAACCCGCTCGGAGAGCGCTGCAAATGCCAGGTCCAGCCGCGGCGGGCGGTCCTCGGTATCGTGCGCGTCGCTGGCGATGAAGTGCGCCAGCCCCCGGCGCACCATCTCCCATGCGGATCCCTCGGAATGCTTCCCGAAACGGCCCAGCAGGGATTGAGCCGTGATCTGAACCAGGCAACCCATGCGAATCCACTCCAGGAAATCCTCATTGATCCGGCTCAACTGCATTTGGCGTTCCGGGTGGGTCATGATGGGAATCAACCCACAGTCGAGAAGCGTCGTCAGTACCCGCTGCATCCCCGCAAGAGGACTGTTGGGAAACTCCACCAACAGGTATGGGCCGCCGTTGATGCCGTACTTGGCGGGATTCTCCATGGCGTCCTGCACGTTATCGAAGCTGAGGTGAAAATCGCAGCCGCGGTGGATGCGGGGTTTGCCGAAAACGCCGGCCGAAGCCTCCTCGATCCGTTGCTGGATCACCTCGGGGTCATAGCGGTACCGGGAATTCGCATGCGGGGTGGCTACGATATCGGTGGTGCCGGATTCGGCCGCAAGCGTCAGCATGGCGAGCGATTCCTCAAGCGTCTCGGCGCCATCGTCCAGCCCCCAGAGAATATGACTGTGAATGTCAACCATAAACGAGTTCTGCTGCGGCTTGGCGTCCGGAAAGCAGGGCGGGTATCCCTTTCGACTACCCGCCCATAGGGGGGTATCCCTTTTAGTCCCCGGTACCCTTGTCGCCAGGCATCGCGGGGACCCCCAGATAGTGGCGGGCGAATTTCCGGTCTTCTTCGGAAGCTTTGGGATCCGCCAGAACCGCGCGTTGCTCTTCCTGGAAACGGCGCAATTCCTCCTCCTGGGCTGCTTCCCTTAAGGCCGTTGCCTCCCGTCTCTTGGCCTCCGCCGCCCGGAACTGCCGGAACGACTCGCCTTCGAAACATCGCGGCACCGAGGTTTTCAGGAAACCCATGGGGGACTTCACCGTCCCCATGCGGTGCATCAGGTCGGCTTTGATGCGCACAAAATAGTCGATCTCTTCCTCGCTGGCATCCGCCGCCTTTTGCCGGCATGCTTCGATCAGTTCGCGAACCGACGCGTCGTCCACATCCGGGAGATACTCGCGCAGGGTGCGGACAATCAGCCCCGACAAATCCGGTGGCCGGGTATCCCTTTTAGACCCCGGCTCCCTTTCAGCATCGGGGGCTATTCCGATCCCCGGGTCGATCCGTGCCTCTGCGGCCACCGGTGCACGGCCCGCCTCCCGCCGCGGCGTACCCCTTGCGTCCAGGGTGCCCGCTGGATCCGGAGTACCTCCACGATCCACGAAGTTCACTCCCCGCGATCGCGTCACCCATTCCATGCCCGCCGCCCGGCGGCGTTCCAGAATCGCCTTATACGAAAAGAGCCGGTATGTCCGTCCGATGCTCTCCCGGCTGTTCTCTTCGGAAAGCTGTTCCGATGCCAGCTTGTCTATGAGACTCTGGCAATTGCGCCTGGTGTTCCGCGGGGTCATCCGCGCCAACTTGGCCATGGCCTTCCAGCCGATCGTTACCAGCCGGGTCTCTTTCGCTTCCGGACGGGCATACCGGCAATTCCACAGGCTCTGGTAAAGCACCTCTTCGCCGGATGAATGGCCGTCCTGCGCCAGCACCGCCCGGCGCACGCGGAACCGCTTGCTTCCAGCGACCGCCGCGGGGGCACGAGGCAGGGGAGACCCGGTATCCCTTTCAGCCCCCGGTACCCTTTCAGTCCCCGGGGTAGATGGCGGGCTCTCCTCCTCGCCATCCCGCCGCCGCAGGTGGATCACGTTGGCCCCCACCCGCTTCGGCAGCCGGCTCCCTTCCGCCCCCATTTCCCGGTCCGCTTCCGCCGCGCCGCGCCGCTGGGGTTTCCACTGCCCTTCCGCTACCGTCACCAGCGGTATGCCTTTGATGTCGTCCACCAGCGCCTGCAGGTGCGGCACGGCCTCGGGAGGGTCCAGGATACTGACAAATCCGCTCATGCCCGGCCCAGCCAGGATCTCCTCCATGCTGATGGGCTCCAGCGCCTCCTTATGCCGAGATTTCTTCTTTGGCGTTGTATCTCGGCTTGACATTCAAAAGCTCCATCAGCTTGGCCGATGCCACCCGGTAATCGTCGGCGGCCTTGCAATGCGGGTCCATATCCACCAGGAACTTTCGCACCCGCTCCGCCTTAGGAACCGTTCCATCCGTTCGGATCGGCGGAAGCACCGGAATGCCGTACTTCTCCGACATGCCCTCCAGCGCTTTCAGCGTCAAACTCGTCAGGTTGAACCGCCGGTCGATCATCGTCGGCAGCAGGCCTACGGTCTTGATCTCCACCTTGAACAGATCGGTCAGCATCTTGCTCGTCTCGATGACCGCCGCCGCGCCCTGCAGGCTCAGCATGTCCATGGCCACCGGTATTAGCAGGTGTTTGGCATACATGATCGAGCACGTCTGCACCAGGTTGATGGAGGGCGCCACGTCGATCAACACCGCGTCGTAAGGGTCTTCGATCATCCCGAAAATGCGCACGAACGCCAACTCGCCCGCGGTCATGCCCAGCAGCGCCACTTCCGCCTTGGTCGTCTCGCGATTGCTGCACAGCAGGTCCAGGTTCTCCGAGGCGTGCCACACGCACTCTTCAAAGGCGTGGTTGTGCACCACGAACTCGTACAGGTACTTCTTCGGCTTGGCTCCCAGCACCAGCGCCAGCGATCCCTGCGGGTCGGTGTCGATCATGAGCACTTTCAACCCGTGGTCCGCCAGGTGGCGGCCAATCGTGTGCGTCGTGGTGGTCTTCGAAACCCCTCCACGCTGGTTGCAAATCACTAGCCGGATCATGATGCTCGCTCCCTGAGAAACCGTCTGATGTGCTCGATGTCTTTTTCGGTCCAGAGCCGGTACCCGGTAGCCGGATTGCGCTCCGGCTCGGTGATTAATCCCTGGCGCAGCCAGTTCAGCAGCGTCTGCTTCGTCACCCCAATCAGTTCTGCCACTTCAGCGGACTTGAAGTACTCCGTCTTGCGATCCCTTGATCTCGGCATCACCCCACATCGTAAGTCGGATCTTCAGGGCAGTCAAGCGAAAAGTATATAAACTATATAATTACAGGCATACGGCGCCCGAATCTTGCCAGGGGGCCGTCGGACTGATCGTCGGCGTCGTCCTATCTGTCTTCTGCCTTCCTGGACGACGGCGACGGCAAACACAGCCCGACTCGCACAATGACTACACTATGTCTATAAAGGGGGGGCCAAAAGGGATACCCCTCCGGTATCCCTTTTAGCCCCCGTATCCCGTATCCCCTTTAGCCCCCCCTCCGGTATCCCTTTCGACCCCCCCTCCGGTATCCCTTTCAGCCCCCGGGGGGTATCCCTTTTAGCCTCCCACCCATCCATCATAATTGCCAACCCATTCGGCAATAGAAATCGCATGGGAACTGGCAAAATAGCTTCCGCCTCATAAGAAATGCCCGCTTGAGCCTCCCCCAGACCCCAGACTTTCTGAGGCACTCCGCTCGGGCAAAAGGCCTCACAGACTTAAGCGTTTTGCCGGATATACCGCAATGCGCTGTTGGTCTAACCTCTAGTACGTCCAGTGTTTCGCAACGTTATGAGTGGAGGAAACAAGGATGAAACGGTATATCCAAAACTTATGGACTGATACGCAAGGACAGGATCTTGTCGAGTATGCGCTGATGGTGGGGATGGTGGCAGTGGCCGCAGTCGCAGCAATGCCTCCACTCAGTGCGACCATGCATAATGTGTTCTCGCAAATTGGGTCGCTGATCAACAACAGCGTGCAGTAAACGCTAGAGAACAGGTACTTTCCATTAGGATCGGCCTCGTTTCATATCGGCATCTCGCCAGGGGAGATTTAGCAAAGATAACCGGGCTGTATTTTGCGCTGGTGCGCACCATCAATAAGGATAGACCAGCCCCGGCTATTTGACGTGGCTTTCCTTTTCGACCCAATCGCTTACGGCCTGTTCTACCGCCTGGCTGAGATCCAGGTCGCGCTCGGCCAGACGCACCTTGAGCATGCGGTAGAGCTCGAACGGGATGTAAGCGGAGAATTGCCGGAAGGCCGGGTTTCCACGCCGCGCAGCGGTGGTTTTTCCCGCCCCCGCAGATTCCGGACTGGGAGTGCCGCGTTTGGCTAAAATATCATATCTACTCATCTATCCCTCCGGCAGTCTAGTGTTCTATGCGGCCATAATTCTATACATCCGGACAATCTGGTCGCCGATGGTGTCATAATCCGCCCCGCCCAGGTTTTGCCGGTCGATCTGGTCCACGGTGACGCCATCGAGAGCTGCCCGCTGGAACGCAACCAAGCGCCGGATGCCGCCGGAAAAAACCGGCAGGCCGGAGCCTGTCAGGTATTGCCGCGCCTCCTCGCCGTCGCGATTCGGCCGGGGCGGAACGATCGTCAGCAGGATCCGGTAGTTCTCGGCGCCAATGGTTCTAAGGGCTTCCACGGTGTCGCCGAGAACCTGCAGCGAGATGGCATCGGGGGTGCACGGCAAGACCAAAAGGTCGCAACTGCCGGCGAGCACTTTCATGTCCCGCGTGTCGGGCCGGGCCTGGGTATCGACCACCACGTGCCGATAGCGGTGGATGTGCATGGCCGCCTGGCGGTGATCCACTACCTGGAACGGCAGCTTTCCCGGCTCCGCCCACCGGAGAGCGGAGCGGTTCAGGTCGCCATCCAGGAGGAGCGTGGGTTCCAGGGACTGAAAATAGGCTGCCAGATGGATGGCGGTCGTGGTTTTACCCACGCCGCCCTTGTACGAAGCCACGGAAATGACCATGCCAGAAGTCTACCCGAGTAGAGGGGTATAGCGCTATTTATATCGGATGTATAGAAGTATAGATATGTAGCAGAGAGGCGGGGGCCGCGCGGGCGGTCGTTAATCCGGTGCGTGGTGGTAGAACTCCTCCTCGAAGATCCTGGCGAAGCCGCTTCCGAGCAAATGCAAATGCACCCAGACCGATAACGACAGTACCGAGGAGAAACACGGAGGCGGGGTCAGGCGCGGGGTCAGGCGTCAGAAGGAAGGCGTGTTCGGCGCCTTCGGGGTTAATTCCGTAACCAACGATCTGCCCCTTGGCATTGATCGCGGTAGCTGTGGTGTTCGACCAGCCGGGAGGACCGATATCCGTCATGACGCCGTGATCGTAAAGAAAAGCCTCGGAAACGGTTTCCGAACTAGCTGTAGTCTGAGCAACGTAGCCAACCACCTGGCCTTTGTTGTTGATGCCTGTGGCGTAGCTGGTGTCATATCCGGCTAGCGTACCCAAGCCTGTCATAACCCCATCGTTATACAAAAAAGCATCTGCAGGTCCCCCGGGAATCGCATTGGAGTACCCCACCACTTGCCCCTTATCGTTGATGCCAGTAGCGACGCTGGCAGATCCGCTATTCCCGCCGAGAGTGCCCAGGCCCATCATGACGCCATCGCTGTAGAGAAAAGCTTCAAAAAGCGGGTGAGGAGCCCCTGGCGCAAAGACATAGCCAACCACCTGGCTTTTGTCGTTGATGCCTGTGGCATAGCTGGTGTCATATCCGGCTAGCGTACCCAAGCCTGTCATAACCACATTGTTCAAAACAAACGCATCTGCAGGTCCCCCGGGAATCGTTTTGGAGTACCCGACCACTTGCCCCTTATTGTTGATGCTATTAGCGACACTGGCAGATCCGCTATTCCCGCCGAGAGTGCCTAGGCCTATCATGACGCCATTGCTGTAGAGAAATCCCTGTGTACCAACCTTGGTTGTGGATTCACCTACCACTTGCCCCTTATTGTTGATGCCAGTAGCGAGGCTGGTAGATCCGCTATTCCCGCCGAGAGTGCCTAGGCCGATCATGCCCCCACCGCTGTAGAGAAAAGCCTGACAGGCCAAGCCGTTTCCCGAGCAACCGTCTGCGCCGATGACGGTACCCACGATCTGTCCTTTGTTGTTTATTCCTACGGCTACGCTAGAGGAGTACCCGCCGAGAGTGCCGAGATCTGTAACAGTGAAAAGGTCCGCGGCAGCAGAGGGGGCGTAAAGCAGAATTAAACAACTGGCTGTCAACACCTTTCCCATGCCGAGCGTCATAGAGTTCTCTCCTCGAGGGCTGGGGCTGCCATCAGAGCGAGGCTCCAACGAGTCTGGCTACGCGGACGCGATGTCAGAACAGGCGAACGAGAGACACGTTCGACCTCAGGGGTCAGAGAGCATTTGTTCGACCAACCAGCAAACCGTTACGCAAGCTGGAGGTGGCACATCAGATGGCCGGTCACGAATCCGCACGGACGCCTGGCGCCTACGATCGCCGCAACGCCGGTCGTACTTGATGAGGTCGCGCGCGTGGTATATTGACGAATCTTTTCTAAGTTCTTCTATTTGTCCAGAACAGTTTAGGACTTTCGGATGCTCACCCCTGCTGACGATTGGGGGACGCAACTTGTGCAACTTCTGCCGGCTATATCTATTTTGGTCACCCCATGGTCAACCCCACAGGGACTGTCTGGTCAGAACGTTCGGGATTGGACGGCCACCGCGCGCGGTTTCCGAACCAGCAGACACAGCACTAAAAAGAGGTGAAACTCTATATCTCTGCTCGGAAGCATGCGAGTACCCCAACTAAATGGTCTGATTGCCAGTTTTTGGATGGGTATCCCCAAAATGCGGACGTTTTCCCGACAAAGAATATAGGGATATAAGGTTGGAGCGCGTCACAGTCCTGCCGCTGAGCCGCGTCGCCGGCTCAGGCATCGCCCGATGTCGGGTCACGAGCCTCCGGCGCGTCCGCGCGGGCCAAAGCGGGCGCACGCGCAGTGGTCGTGTATGCATTGTTCCGAGCGCTAGGACAGCCTGAACGCGCCAGAGGGCACTAATCTAAGAGTAACTGTAACCGTCAAGGTTGGGCCGCACTTGGCGCTTGCCGCTGTGCGCTAGCTGCCGCCAAACCGCTTTCCGCGGTCGCGGCGTGACTCCGGTCCTACTGGACCAAGGCCACCTTGAGCTGGTGAGGTGCTGCAGCTTGGGTGGGGTCTGCTTTGAGACTTGCATTGCCTACCAGTGAAATCTTGTCGGCGACAATCGCGACATTCTCTGGCGAGGTCGAGGAATTTCCCGTGTAAGCGAGCGTGCTTTTCGGGAAATACAGGGCGCCGGTCAGGGTCTGATTCGAATTGCCGGTGAATGACTCCGTGCGGCCAGAAGGAGCGTTGCGGTCCTGAAAGAACAGCATCCCTTGTTGGGGGCCGCTCGTTGGGGCGGAAAGATTAGCGGTGAAATTCCCAGTGATTGAGATCGGAGCGTAGGCGTCCGTGGCATCGAAGGTGTTGAAGAACGTGACGCCGGCGCCGGTCAAACCGATGTTGCCCGTTGCATTGAAACCGCCGCCCTGCAAGATGTACGTTCCGGCGCCGAATGTGACATTGGCGTTGCCACCAATAGAGAGTCCACCCCGAAAAATATAGGTGCCTGGATTAAATGTAACATGAGCGTTACCATTGATCGATAATCCGCCACAGTATGTCCCAGGCGATAAGGTGGGGGTCACGTTGCCCGTATAGCTGAGTCCCGAGTAATTGCAGGAAGCCGACGGGTTGAAGGATGGATCGGGAACACTTGCCAGCGGGTCGGGAACCGCCGCAGCTCCAGCCGTGGGGGTTGGATTAACTGAAATATTTCCGGCTTCGCTGACGCCTCCCACAACCTGAATGGCATCGGCCTGGATGTTAATATTTCCAGTCAGAGCCAGTGCGGACCCCGAGGCCGAATCGTCGGCGATGCCACAAGTCGTTAGGTTGATGTTTGCATTTCCCGTTACTGAGATCGCGCCCGGTGCGCTCCCGTCCAACGCCAGGACACAGTCAGCGAGCGGGGATTGAATCAAGGCAGCCGTCCCTCTCACCTTTATGCTGGATGCCGTCGATCCCAGTAATCCGATAAGGAAAGTATTCACGGTCCTCTGAACGGTGACCGAAACGGCGGGAACTGGAGCGGGCGAAAGATCGTTAACCCCTGACAGCGCGGTGGGGAAGCTCACCGTTACGATATCCGCGTCCGTCCCGCCAAATCCGTCAAGCCGTGCGTACGCACAAGGAGTTCTACCGTCAGTCGTGCCGCATTGGAACGGGCTTACTGGAGCCGCCGTCGCAAAGGGATTAGCCCCTGTCGCGTTGGTGCCGTGAAAAATGCTCAGAATGGCAGCCTGCGCTCCCGCGTCAGCAGCGGATTGAGCCAGTTGCATCTGTGCGTACAGGTTTGCGCCGTCGATTGCCAAGCCGAGCACGCCGATCAAGAAAATGCTAAGCGCTACCAGTTCCAGCAGGATGACCTGTCCGTTCTCTCCTTTGAAAGGCATCATACGTCCCTCAAAACGTGATCGCCGCTTGGCTTGTACTTCCGAGGCTCGTGCTTAGCAAAGTACTGAAATACGAGACGAGTGGAGCGTAGGTGTATGCCACCGTGACGGTAACAAGGGACCCCGATAGATTCGAGGGAGAATATGTCACGGTGATGTTGGAATCGCTGAGAGTTACCGAACCCGCACTCGCAAAATACTCGACCACCGCCAACACCTGCGGTGGGTTGTTGCCCGGTCCGCTCTCCCCATCGGCGCCCACACCTCCGGCGCGGCCATGTCCATGGACGCTTGCATAGCGCGCACCGGCGCGCGCTGAATTAGCAATCGCCGTGTACACCAGCAGCATCCGTGCCATCTCCACAACCCCAAGGCTCACGATCACCAGTATCAGTGTAACGAGACTGAACTCAACGAGGGTGCTGCCTTTTGTATCCTTTAAGCGATAAGCGCTGAATCGCGCAATCATTGTATCGCCCTCATATAGACTCGCCGGTGGATGGTCGTGGGAGGCAGTGTAGCACGAATGCCCAAGCCGGAGAAGGTGAATAGCGGAATTGGCGGCTGATAAGTATAGGTCACGTCCACCGATGTAAGGACATAGGTTGCCGGTTCGGGATCGGATGCCACCCCGGAGCACGTTCCACTTACCGTGGTTACTGTTCCGTTGTTGTTCTGGCAGACATTCACCGTCAGACTGGCGCGGTTTAAAAGGGAGGAGATATCCTGTGAGATCAGAGTCCTGATCTGACTGGCCGTCACTGGTGCCAGGCTTCCAACTGAGCCGCTGTTCAAGACTGCGTACTGCGCACCCGCGCGGGCGGCATTGGCAACCGTGATCCAGGCGAAGAAGAAGGCGCCGAAATTGACCACGTTCACGATCAGCAGGAACAGCAGCGGTAGAATGAGCGCAAACTCAATGAGCGCCTGGCCCTCGACCGGGATGGCCTTCCGCAGCGCTTTAACGGCTGTTGAATGTTTCACCATATCTCCAAATGCGCGGCGCTGCTTTGTTATGGAGAGCCCGTTGGGAGAGGGCAATTCAGGGGCCATTTGCCGATATTCAAGAGCGGCGTTGGAGTTTCGCGAAAGAGCCGGTCCCCACTGTCGCCTTCCGTATACAACTTCGGCACTGGTTGCCTACGTGGAGATACACATATACTAGTGCAACTGGACGCGACGGGAGCGCCCCGTGGTGAAGAAGGAAACGGTATGTCAGGCCGGAAGTCTATTGGCGTAGATAGCTAGTTCGCTACTCGCAACAGATGGGTAGAAGTACAGATATCTAGCATCACGTCACTCCGAAGCCTGTCTCCGGATCACCCCGCCGAATAGGCGGCCTGCGGGCTCATGGCGCTCTTATAAGCGTCCACCACCTGCGCCAGCGGGCCGTCGTCCATCATGCGGCCGTGGTCGAGCCAGACCGCTCGCGTGCACAGGTCTTTCAGGGTGGCATTGGAGTGGGAAACGCACAGGATCGTCTTACCGGCGTGCCGGAATTGCATGATCCGTTCCTGGCATTTGGCGAAAAACGCCACGTCCCCGACGCCCAGGACCTCGTCGATGATCAGGATGTCGGGGTCCACCGTCACCGCCACGGAAAAGGCCAGCCGCATGACCATGCCGCTCGAATAGGTCCGCAGCGGCTCGTTGATGAAATCGCCGATCTCTGAGAAGGCTACCATCTCGTCGAACTTTTCCCGCACTTCGCGGCGCGACAGGCCCAGCAACGAGGCATTGGTGCGCACGTTCTCCGCCCCGGTCAGGTCCGGATGAAATCCCGCCCCCAGGTCCAGCAGCGCGGCGATCCGGCCGTGGATTTCCACACGGCCCTGGTCCGGCCGGCACAGGTTGGTAGCCAGGTTCAGCAGCGTGCTCTTGCCGGCCCCGTTGTGGCCGATCACGGCGACACTCTCTCCGTGATGGACGGTGAACGAAATCTCCCGCAGCGCATGGAACTTCTCGAGGCGTTGGGAGCGCAGCAACTGGATCAGCCGGTCGCGAATGAGGAGTTGGCCGGCGTGGCGTGCGAAGGACTTCCACACGTCTTGAAAAACGATCGCTGGCTGCCTGTCAGATATGCTCATAAAACATCGGTTTCAAGCGGTGGAAAACCAACAGGCCTAGTAAAAAAACGGTCAGCGAAGCCCCCACCATTTTCCACAGAGTGCTGCCGACTGGCGGCTGTGCCTCATACACGATCTTGCGCAGCGAGATCACTGTCGCGGCAATCGGATTGTAGTCGTAGATCGGCCGGTACTTGGGGGGCATCAGGTTGGAATCGTAGAATACCGGCACCAGAAAGAGCAGCACCCAGGTAGCCGATTCGACCATGTAGCGTGTGTCGCGGACAAATACATTAAGGGCCGCCGACAAAAGCGCCAGCCCGCAGACAAACAGGATTTCCAGCGCCCACACCACCGGCAGCCAGACCCAGTGCCGGTTTAACCCTTTCGTGAAGATCGCGATCGAAAGCAGCAGCATCACCTGGACCAGCAAATGGATGCAGCAGGACAGCACCGTGGTGACCGGCACCACCTCGCGCGGAACCGGCACCCGCTTGATCAGGCCCGCATTGTCCACGATGGAAGTGGTTCCCGTGCCCCAAGCCACCGTAAAAAAACTGAAAGGCACGATGCCGCAGAGCAGGAAGAGCGGGTAATTCGGTAGGTTGCTTTTAAAGATCTGGGTGAAGACGAAATAGTACACCGTCATCATCACCAGCGGGTTCAGCAGCGACCACAAAACGCCCAGCGACATGTTCCGGTAGCGGATTTTGAAGTCCTTTACGACCAGGTTTTGAATGAGGTAAAGATAATCACCACGCCACATCTTGTCGGTTCTGGGGGAGGTTGCGTTTTAAAGTACGGAAACTCCAGTATACCGCAGTGTCGCGAGGCCATCCTGCCGCACCTGGAGAGCGAGTGCTTAACCGTTCTGGGGATAACGCAGCTCAGTCGCGACAAACCGCTCCCTAACGGTCGCGGCTCCGTTGCAATGCCGCATGTTCGCAGATCGTTACAGAGCCGCGACCGTGAGGGAGCGGTTGGCGGGAATCGAATCTCCAACATCGGTTAAGCACCCCTGGAGGGCACCCAGCCGTGGAACGAGGCGTACGACCGGCTCTACCGCGAGGTCGCCCTGATAGCCGGTTTACGTGCATGCCGACACGAGCGCGCGGGGCGCTACCAGCACAGCTTCATCGACCTGCGGACATCCAACCCACAGCCTGCTAAGCTGTGGCTTGGATGCGCGTTACCATTGACGTCGTACCACTGCTGGTGAGAAGCGCCGGCGTTAAGAATTACCTTTATTATTGGACCCAGCATTTACGCCAGGAATCCCGCGGGGTGGACATCCGGCTCTTCCCGTTTCTGGGTGAGCTCTCGCGTTTTAGCGAGCCTGGCCTACTGGATCACGAAGATTCCGTAGTCCACCCTATGATGACCCATGCGCGCCTGGGAGTGTTGTTTCTACTCAACCGGATTCCCAGCGATGCGATCGGATGGATGGACCCCGGAATCGATCTCTTCCACACCTCGAAGCTGCTGAATCCGCCGCGCCGCGCCAAACTCACCGCCACGGTGCACGACTTCACCTGCTGGGTGATGCCGGAGACGCACTCGCCGGCCAATGTGGCCGCCGACAAGGCTTTTGCCGAGCGGATTCTCAAGCGGGCCGACGGCCTCATCGCGGTGTCGGAAGCCACGCGCGGCGATGCCGTGCGGCTCTTGAACCTGCCGCCGGAAAAGATCCGGGTCATCCATCACGGCATCGCGGACATGTTCTTCCGCGCGACGGCGGCGGATGCCGAAGCGGTCCGCTCCCGCCATGGTCTCCACCGCCCTTATCTTCTGTTCGTCGGCACCATCGAGCCGCGCAAGAACGTCGATCTGCTGCTCAACGCTTACCAGGGCCTCCCGCCGTCCATCCGCGAGGAATTCGAGCTGGTTCTGGCGGGCCCGGCGGGTTGGGCACAACGCGCGACCACGGCCCGCCTGCGGCAGCTTTCTCCCGGGACGCGCTATCTGGGCTACGTGGCGGAGCACGATCTGGCCGGGCTGTTTGCCGGCGCCACGGCCTTCGTTTACCCGTCTTTGTACGAGGGATTCGGCTTTCCGGTCGCGCAGGCGATGGCGGCGGGAACGCCGGTAATTACTTCAGCCGTATCGGCGCTGCCGGAGATCGCCGGCGGAGCGGCGATTCTGATCGACCCGCGAAGCGAAACCGAGCTCCAGGACGCCATGCGGAATCTTTTGACTTCGCCCGGGCGGCGTGCGCAGTTGATCGAGCTGGGACGGTCGAATGCCCGCCGCTTTTCCTGGACCGAATGCGCCCGGCAGTCGTTGCGGTTTTTTGAAGAGGTGGTGGGGTGAAACCGGGGCCGGGCCGGCAGCAGAAACCGCCGGCGTTACCGGTGCGGCGGCGGCAAAGTTTGTCACCGATGGGAGAGGGGAAAAGAGCTATTTCCTGAAGCCCCATGCACGCTGGTGAACTGCCAGGTGCCTTCCGTCGCGGGTATCAAAGAGCCGCGGAATTCGAGGCCGATACCATAGCCGAACATGTGGCGGCGCGTGCAGTGCCGCACCACGGCCCATCCCATCAACTTTTGCGACTGGATGTAAAGAAACACGGTGGAACCGGGCGCCAGAGGCACACCTACGGTGACCCGCGCGCCCGACTTGTTCAGGTCGACCCCGCGAATACCGTGCGTCTTGCCGTTGCATTTCAGCCACCCTTTGAACCCGGAGTGGTATCGGTTGTAGTAGCGGGAATCGGCGCGGGGCGCCCCGGTTCTCCTGGGTCTCATAAACACGAAATAGATGGCCACCCAGGTCAGGATGAACTCCGCAGCGACAGCTCCTTGCCAGCCGAATAGCAGTTCCGTCAATCCCATACAAAACCTACTGGCCCATACGATCCTACTGGACACTCATGCGTTTCTCGGCCGGCATGGCGGCGGTTGACTGGCTGTATACCCCGGACTCGAGCAGGCGATGGAGCACGCTTTGCGCCGGCATGTGTTCTTCGACAAAATCGGCGCCCGCCGCGGTCAGGGCGAAATCGGAGCAATCGGCCCTCTTGATGTACTCCTTCTCCCGCAGATACCAGAATGTAAATTCCAGGTACTCTCGGGGATAGCCCATTAAGGCTTCGATTTCCAGGAGCGTAAGGGTGGGGTGCTCCGAAGTCCGCCGGCGCTGGGCGTACAACAGGCACAGGACACCGAGGCGGCGGTTGACTTCCCCCTCCTTCTCGTCGACAAAGGCCCGGGCCTGAAACAGCGGCAAAGGCTGCGGCTTTTTATCGGCGCGGATGGCATCGTATTGCGCGCGCTTTTCCGGGTCGCTGAGGACGGTATAGGCCTCCGTCAACAGGAGAAACTTATCGGCATCGCCGCTCTCCGGATTGTCCGGATGAAAGCGGGCGGCCATGATGCGGAAGACCCGGTGGACCGTGTCCATATCGGCCCGCGGGCTCAATTGCAACACCTCGTAGTGATCGACGTCCTTTTTGGACGCCCGCATCGATCGCCGGGTCTCGGAGCAGAACTCGAGCCCGATCGACAACTTCGCGCCGGCCGGAACACAGTAGCGGACGACGGCTTCCAGCGGAAAGCCATATTGGGGCACGTGGATGCGCACCTGCTTGCCGGTTTCAATGCGCTTTGCGCCTTCAATCTGGGCGCCCCCGTCGGACAAGTCGCGGGCGTGGAACTCGCCGGAACAAGACTGGCCCATATCGTCCCAGTGCACCACTACGTCAAAGCTAACCGTCTCTCGATGATCCTGCCGTTTGCAGTTTGCCATTTGGTATATAAACTCAGCTTTGTAGAGTAACTTGGATTACGCGCACGGTCGGCGGCCCAGCATCATGACGCCGCAACCATCGATCTACGCCGCAACTATCGATCTTCTTCCCATCCGCTCCACACAGATCCGGTAGAACACATATACCAGGCCCATCAGGGGCAGAATGGAAAGCGACATGACCCACCCGGCCGACCGGTCGGTTGCCACGGCTAAACCGGCAATGGCCGCCCCTACCAGGTAGTAGGGAAAGGACCACAGATAACACTGCTGCCACACGGCAAACAGCGATTTACCTTGCAACAGGGAGAGCACACCCGATACGATCAGCGTGTCCGCCGTGAAATAGAACGTAGCCGCAACTGCCAGCAGTACCGCGAGGTGGGGCGACGGCGATCCGGCGAATAAATGTGAAAGTCGATAGCTGGCGCCGCTACTAATTGCCAACGCCGCCACGTTAAACGACACCTGCACGATCCGCGGCCGGCTTCTGGGCCGCCACAAACATTGAACGACGCATGCGACAGAAGCCAGCAGAACGTCTCCGAAAACGTGAATACCGCGATTGCGATGAGGATAAACAGGAAGTTCACCGAGATGGTTCCCGTGATTCCGGGAAGGCGTACTTTCAGAGTGGAGGAGAGCCAGGCTAACAGGCAGTACACGAGGTACGCGTCCGAATGCCTTTTGGCGCCTTCGGACGCCAAACAACCGGCAACCAACGCCACCCCGGACGCGATGGTCAAGCCAATATAGAATTGGGTTCTCCTGGTCATAGTGAATCCCCAAAGAACGACAGGTCGGGATTTCCGCCTTACTGATCGCTGTCGCCGTCCGACATGGCCGAGAGCACCATCGACAGATTCACGGTGTCGCCCCAAACCACACTGAAACCCGTGGTCGTGGTATCGCCCCAGACCACCGAATCGCCCCAAACGACGGAGAATCCGTTTAATGCGCCGTTAAAGATCGCGCTGCCCCAGATTGCAGTGTCGCCCCAAACCACCGAGTCGCCCCAGAGGGGGCGGACGAGAGTGACTTGCCGGGTAACGGGATTGTATACAACCGACGGCGACACAGCCGGCATACTCGTCAGGTCGGTATTTGCCAGTGCGGCATTGATGTCCAGATAGCCGGCGCCCACGGTAAAGATGTCGGCCTCGTTGGAGAAGGATAGAAAACTGATAGCGTCCATCGCGACGCTGTACCGAGGCAGAACTTTCGCCGCTGTCTTCATGAGACGCGCTTTTACCTGGTCGGGGGTCAGATTGGGGTTCATCTGGATCAGGAGAGCGGCTGCGCCCGACACTACGGGTGTGGCCATGCTGGTGCCACTCAGCCGGAGGTAGTTCTGGGAAACCCCATTGGTTGGGCCGCCAGTCGAGTAGAACGCGTCGATGACCTGGGTGCTCGCGATTCGGGCCAGGGTTTCGCTGGGGCTCGCCATCAGGGAAACGATGCCATTGCCCGGCGCCACGATATCCGGTTTTACGAAGTGGTCAAACAGCGTCGGGCCTTTGGAACTGTAGCTGGCGACTGTATCGTCATAACGCGAAGGCGTACCGTGTGAGTTTGTCGCTCCTACGGTGATCACATACGGGTCGTTTCCGGGCGAAGCAATCGTGGCGAACCCGTGTGTGCCGAGCGAATTGTCCCTTCCGGAATTCCCAGCGGCGGCGACGACGACAATGCCCGCCTGCCACGCCGCCTCAACCGCCTGGCACAGCGGATCCAGCGTGTAGCTCTCAAAGACGGGGCGGCCGAGCGACAGATTGATCACCCGGATGTTATAGGTATTCTTGAGGGCGATGGCGGTTTGGATGGCATTGATCACGTCGGCTTCCTGTCCCCCGCCGTTCTGGTCCAGAACCCTCAGATCGATCAGGTTTACACCGGGAGCAACGCCCTTAAAGGTGCGGGAGAAGGTTGGACCCGTCGAATCGATGCCCCGGGACCCGACGATGCCGGCGACATGCGTCCCATGACCGTAAGCGTCAGTGGGATCGCTCACGCCGCTAATGAAGCTCTGGCTGTAGACGATGCGCGAGTTGCCGGACACTCCGGTCAGATCGTGCTTGGGCGTAATCCCACTGTCAATCACAGCCACACCCACACCGGTACCGTCCCAACCGAAATTCCACGCGAGATTGGCGTAGACCGTTTGAGCGGTGATGTCGAGCGTGCGCTTGATGGGGCGATTGGGCGAGATGTACGCGATCGACGGCAGTTGCTGAAGGAGCGGCAGCAGAAACGCGGGTAATTTCATATGAACGGCGTTGATCTTTGGCAACAACGTCTTAATCTGGCCGCTCTGTCCGAGCTGGTTGACAAGGTTGTTGTAATTACCCGGTTGGTTATTGCCGTTGTTGATGCTGATGGGTTTGAACTGCACAATCACTTCAACAAGCTGCCATCCGGAGGTCGGCAAGTCGGGTGAAAGCTTGGAGCCGGCAAATGCAATCTGCACGGAAGCAAGCACCAGGGATAAAAGAAGTCGTTTCATCTGTGAGTCTCCCAGCGACGCGTTAAGCGATCGCGCGTTCCGCCGCTGCTCCGATTGCAGGCCGCGTACCATTCGAAACGACAAATAAGTACCGTATTTTCAATAGTTATAGAACTGGCATGGAACTGGAAGTACGCGCCAGTCTGGCACCGGAAGATGGCGCACGTGCGCCAATGTGGCACGTGGCGGCGCACCAGGCGGAAACTTCTGCCCGGCGGTTCCGGGCGCTTCAGTACTCCCATCGGAGATCGGCAGTACTCTCAATCTGAAGAAACAAGTACGCTTCTTGCTCCGAGTGAACTTGTATTTCTGAGAATACGGGGTCAAACTTCCTACTCATGATGTCCCAAAAGTCTAAGCCTACTAGAACTTCGACACATTATGATCCGCTGGCACGCCGGGTCGGCGACCTCAAGCGCGAGCGGGCTGAGCTGGAAGAGGAAGTCCTGCAATTGAGGGCGGCGGTTCAGATCTGGACGGAGGTCTGCCGGCAGACTATGTCGCACCGAGCAGGCTCAGAAGCATTCAGTGGGGAGATGGGCTAGCCATGGCGACAGCGAAGAAAGCCCTAAGCGACGAGGCGGTGGCAGACATCATCGCATCCGGCGAGGCGCCGGATGTGCACTCGTTCCTCGGCATGCCCGCGGTGATTTCGAGTGCGCGCATGCGCACCGTGATGCGGTTCGTCGAACGGATCGCGCAAAGTAATGCCGCGGTGCTCATCACGGGCGAAAGCGGCAGCGGAAAAGAGCTGATCGCACGCGCCCTGCACCAATACTCTTTACGCAACGGCAAGGCGTGGATCGATATCAATTGCGCGGCGCTTCCCGACCACCTTTTAGAGAGTGAGCTTTTCGGCTTCGAAAAAGGCGCGTTCAGCGGCGCCGACTCCGCCAAACAGGGAATGTTCGAGCTGGCGGATCAGGGCACCCTGTTTCTGGATGAGATCGGCGAGCTGAGCCCGAAGAGCCAGAGCAAACTCCTGCGCGTGCTGGACGGGTGCCCATATTACCGGCTGGGTGGGACTCGTAAGATTACGGTGGATGTGCGGATCGTGGCCGCCACCAACGGCGACCTCGAGGACGAAGTCCGGCTGGGCAGGTTCCGTGCCGACCTTTACCACCGCTTGAACCAGGTACGCGTGGCGGTGCCCGCGCTTCGCGAGCGCCCCGACGATATCGGTCCGCTGGCCAGCCTGTTTCTGGAACAGCAGAATCCGCAACTGACGCTTTCCGAGGAAGCTATTGAAACTCTCGAGTGTTATTCGTGGCCGGGCAACGTTCGTGAATTGAAAAATCTCATGGCTCGCCTGGCAGTTATGGCAGACGACACCGAAATCGGGCGGGAAGACCTGCCGCCGGAGTTCCAGGCCATTCCGCTTCCCATGGAATCGTCGCCCAGCCACAGCCTCGACAAACTGGAGCAGGAAGTCATTTTTCACGCTCTGGAGCAGGCCGATGGCCGGCGCAACCGGGCCGCCGAGATGCTGGGAATTTCCCGGCGGACGCTGATCCGCAGGCTCAAGCTGTATGGTGTCAACCCGAGCCGGCCGCTGGTCTGCGGCGGCATGGGAGTGAATTGAGGTAAACCCGTGGACCAGGAAATGCGCTTGCAGGCAAAGCTCTACATCGGGTTGATCGTGGGAGGCGGCGCATGGGCCATATCCCGCGCCATCGCCGGATGGTACTCCGACGACCTGCCGCGCTTCCTCTGCAACCTGGCGGTATGCGTCCTGGTCTCCGGGCTGAAGGTGAACCTGCCTGGGATCAAGGGCACGATGTCGGTGAATTTTCTCTTCATCCTCATCGGCGTGAGCCAGATGAGTTTGGGCGAGACTATGGCGCTGGGGTGCGCCGGCACGCTGGTGCAGTGTATCTGGAAGGCCAAGAACCCGGTAAGACCCATCCGTCTGCTCTTCAGCGTTTCCAACATGGCCATTGCGGTTACCAGTTGCTACGGGTTCTGCGGGATCCTTCCGATAAAAAACACTCCGAGTATCCTCCTGGCGGCGTCGCTGGTGTTTTTCTTTATGAACACGGCGCCCGTGGCCGGGGTGGTGGCCTTGACGGAGAACAAGCGGCTGGCGCAAACGTGGCGCGATTGTTACTTCTGGACCTTTCCTTTTTACGTGGTGGGAGCTTCCATCGCCTGGCTGCTGTGCTTCGTAAGCCAGAACTTTAACTGGCTGGGTTCTCTTCTGCTCATGCCGATCCTGTTCTTCGTCTATCGTTCCTACCGCGTGTATCTGGGCAGGCTGGAGGACGAGAAAAGGCACGCGGAGGAAGTGGCGGGCCTGCATCTGCGCACCATCGAAGCGCTGGCGCTGGCCATCGAAGCCAAGGATCAGGCCACCCACGAGCACCTGCGGCGGGTGCGCACCTACGCCGAAGGGATCGGAAAAGACATGTGCCTTTCCGACCTGGAGCTGGACGGGCTGAGGGCGGCCGCGCTGCTGCACGATATCGGCAAGCTGGCGGTTCCGGAGCATATTCTCTCCAAGCCCGGCAAGATGACCGCCGAAGAATTCGAGAAGATGAAAATCCATCCCATTGTGGGGGCCGAGATTCTGGAGTGCGTCGGCTTCCCGTGTCCCGTGGCACCCATCGTCGAGGCGCACCACGAGAAATGGGACGGCAGCGGTTATCCGTTCGGGCTCAAGGGAGAAGAGATTCCGATGGGCGCCCGCATCCTGACCGCCGTGGACTCGCTGGACGCGCTGGCGTCCGATCGCCAGTACCGCCGCGCGCTCCCGCTCGATCAGGCCATGGCGCAGATCGAATCCTTGTCGGGGAAGAGTTTCGACCCGCGCGTGGTGGAGGCGCTCAAGGGGCGCTATCGCGAGCTCGAACGCATGGCGCAAGCGCAGCCTCTGGGGAAACCGAGGCTTTCCAAAGGTCTCAAAATCGGCCGCGGCCTGGCTCCCGCGGCGGGGCTCGAGGTTTCGCATGCGGACAAGAGCCAGCCCCGCTATTTCCTCGATTCCATCGCCGCGGCCCGGCAGGAGGTTCGGCTGCTGTTTGAGCTGACTCGCGAGTTGGGGAGCTCGCTCAGCGTGGTTGAAACGCTTTCGGTGGTAGGGGTCCGGCTCAAGCGCCTGATCCCGTACGATGCCATCGCGGTTTACATTTTGAGAGACGATTTCCTGGCACCGGAATACGTGAATGGCGAGGATTTCCGCCTGTTTTCCGCGCTGCAGATTCCCATCGGGCAGGGCCTCTCGGGATGGGTGGCGGAAAAGGCGAAGCCCATTCTCAACGGCAACCCGTCGGTGGAGTGCGGCTACCTCAAAGATCCGGAGAAGTTCAGCGTATTACGGTCCGCCCTGGCGGTGCCTCTTCAGGGGCTCAACGGGACGGTGGGCGTTCTCACGTTGTACCGCTTGGACAAGGACGCATTCTCCCGCGACAACCTGCGCATTCTCCTGGCGATCAGCTCGAAGGTGTCGCTGTCGATTGAAAATGCGCTCAAGTTCCGCCAGGCGGAGGATTCGGCCACCACCGATTACCTCACCAATCTGCCCAACTCGCGATCCCTGTTCCCGCGTCTGGAAAACGAGCTAGCGCGTTGCCGGCGCGAAAACAGCATGCTCACGGTGGTGGTCTGCGACCTGAACGGATTCAAGCAGATCAACGACTGCTACGGGCACCTGGAGGGCAATCGCGTCCTGCGCCAAATTGGCGAAACCCTGCGCGGCAACTGCCGCGAATACGACTACGTGGCGCGCATGGGCGGGGACGAGTTTGTGGTGCTGCTGCTGGGAAACGATCAGGGGATCATCGCCGAGCGCATCGATCAACTCCGGCGGATCGTATTGCATGCGGGCTCCGGCGATAAGATCCACGACCAGGTTTCCATGAGCGTGGGCGCGGCCGTCTTCCCGCGGGACGGCTCGGATGCCGACGAGCTCCTCGCCGAGGCCGACCGGCGCATGTACAAAGCCAAGCAGGCCCGCAAGGCGAAGCGGACGTCCATGGTGGCCGCCCAATCGCAGCCGGTTTTGGAGACGGCCACCATCCAATGAACCGGCAGATGCCAACGACGGAATTTGACGGCCGCTCCCTAACGGTCGCGGCTCCGATACCAAGGGCGCTGCTGCGCATCGCGGCGACGGCCCTGGCCGGCGGTCTCTTGAGCGCCGCCATGGTGCGGTTCAGCCCCGGTTTCGGTCTTGACGAGCAGCAGCTCGATGCGCGCTTGAGCCGCGAGAGCCAGGAGGCGGTCCTGCGGTCGCACGACCAGGAGCGGAACCCGCTGCGATTTTACGCCGCCTGGTGGAAGCGCGTTCTGGCGGGGGACCTGGGCTTTTCGCAATCGCTGAATCGCCCCATCCGCGAATTGCTGGCGGACCGGGCGCCGGCCACCCTCGATTTGACGCTCTGGGGTATGGGGGGCGCGTGGGTGCTGGCCATGGTGTTTTCCGTTCCGGTGGTGGTGCGGCGGCTACGGCGGCTGGCGGCTCTTTCGAGCGTGTTCAGCGGCATGGCCGCATCCCTGCCCGCCGCCGGCATTGCGATCCTGCTCTTCCGCCTGGGAGGTTCCGCAAAATGGATGATCGCGCTGGTGCTGTTCCCCAGGCTGTACCAGTATTTGCGCAATGTTCTGCAGCAAGCCTCCGGCATGCCGCACGTGCTGCTGGCCCGCGCCAAAGGACTGCGCTGGCAGCCCCTGCTGTGGCGGCATGTGCTGTGGCCGGCACGCGCGCAATTGATCGCGCTGGTGGCGGTTTCGATCAACATGGCATTCGGCGCGGCCGTTGCCATTGAAGCCATCTGCGACATCCCGGGTCTCGGCCAGCTCGCGTGGAAGGCCGCCACGGCGCGCGACCTTCCGGTGCTGGTCGTGCTGACGGTCATGATCGCGCTGGTTACCCAGATGTCCAACCTGGTGGCCGATCTCTGCACGCCGGCCGTACGGAGCCAGTCATGAAAGCCATCCGTAACCTGGCCGGCACGCTGCTGCTCTTCCTCCTGCTGGCAGCGTTGTACCCCAGCGTCCTCACCCGGGCGCCGTACGACCGGCAGTTCCGCGAGCTGCCGGATGCGCCGGTCTCCAGGCAGTTTCCGCTGGGGACCGACGAGTTGGGCCGCGACCGGCTCTCCCGGCTGCTGTACGGGACGCGAGTATCGTTGCTGGCAGCGCCGGCCGCCGCCCTGCTTTCTACCATCCTGGCCGCCCTGGTAGGAGGGCTGGCCGGCTTTCTGGGCGGCTGGTTCGATCGCGCCGCGGTGGCTGCCATCGACCTGATGTTGTCTCTGCCCTGGCTCTTCCTCCTGATCATGGTGCGCGCCACGCTGCCGTTGAACCTGCCGGCGCTGGTTTCGGCGCTGGTGACTTTCGGGCTGATCGGATTGCTCGGCTGGGCGCCGGCCGCCCGCATCGTGCGCGCCGGTTGCCGCACGCTGCGCTGCTCCGACCTGGTGGTCCAGGCGCGGGCCTGCGGCATACGGGACGGGCGCGTTCTGGTGAAGCACGTCCTGCCCAACGTGCGGCCGATCCTGGCGGCGCAATTCCGGGCGTCGATTCCCATCTATATTCTCGCGGAGGCCAACCTGGGCCTACTGGGGCTCGGTGTGGCCGATCCCTTGCCCTCATGGGGAAACCTGCTGCGCCCGCTCGAGAGCGGCCTGGCGCCGGATTGGGCGGCGTGGGCGCCGTTGATCCTGATGCTGGTGGTGGTGAGTTGTTTCTACCTGACGCAACCGTCGGAGGTGGTGGTGCGATGAAGCGTTTCCGGGCGCTTTTGACTCTGGCCTGGTCAGCCGCCGCCGCGACCGGCGCGCCGTATGGCGGCGAGCTTCGCTTCTGCCTGTATTCCGAACCCAAGACCTTCAACCCGTTGCTGGTGGCCGACACTTCTTCGGAAGCGATCCGCTATATGACCGCCGGCGTCCTCATCCGTGTAAACCGGCAGACGCAGGAGCTCGAACCCGAGCTGGCGGTCTCCTGGCGCGTGGTGTCCGAAGGACGAGGGATGACCTTCAAGCTGCGGCAGCACGTGGCATTCTCCGATGGCACACCGTTTTCGGCCGAAGACGTGGCCTACACCATGCGTACCCTGTTCGATCCCCACCTGCACGCTCCCACCGCCGATTCCTTCCGCGGCGGCACGGGCGTCAAGATCGATCGGCCGGCGGCGGACGAAGTGACGCTGACGTTTCCCACGCCGGTGGCGGGCATGGAGAGGCTTTTCGACCAGGTGGGCATCCTCTCCAATAAATCTCCCAAGAAAGAGATGGCCAGCCTGGGTCCGTACTACGTCGCTCGATACAAGCCCGGGAGCGAAGTCGATCTCGCGCGCAATCCTTATTACTGGAAGCGCGATGCACAAGGCCTGCGGCTGCCGCGCATCGATACGGTGCGGCTCTACATCCAGCAGAACCGCGCTTTGGAGTTGATCCGCTTTGAGCGCGGCGAGCTGAATCTCATGAGCGCGGTCCCGCCGGAGATCTTCGACCAGTTGCAGGCGCGCATGCCCGCAGCCGTGCGCGACCTGGGGCCGTCGCTCGAATCCGAGATGATGTGGTTCAACCAGTCGCCCAAGGCGCCGCTTCCGGCTTACAAGAAGCAGTGGTTCCAATCGCGGGAATTCCGCCGCGCCATTTCCGCGGCGGTGAATCGCGAGGACCTGTGCCGGCTGGTCTATCGCGGCCACGCGCGCCCGGCCGAGGGACCGATTTCACCGGCCAATCGCTTCTGGTTCAATGCCAGTCTCAAGCCGCACCGCTACGATCCGAAAGAAGCTCTGGATGGTCTGAGCCAAGCGGGGTTCCGCCTGCGGGATGGGCAGTTGTACGATGCCCAGTCGCATGCGGTAGAGTTTTCGATCGTCACCAACGCCGGCAACCAGGCCCGCGAGAAGCTGGCCCAGATGATCCAGCAGGACCTCAAGCGAATCGGCATCCGTCTGAACGTGGTGAAGCTGGATTACTCGGCGATCATCGACCGGATCAGCCAGAGCTTGGATTACGAATCGTGCCTTCTGGGCCTGACCAATGTCGATCTGGATCCGGATGCGCAGATGAACGTGTGGCTGAGCTCGGCCAGCAACCATCAGTGGAATCCCAACCAGTCCTCGCCGGCCACGCCGTGGGAAGCGGAGATCGATCGCCTGATGCAGGCGCAGGGCTCGGAGCTCAATCCGGCGAAGCGCAAGGCTTATTTCGACAGGGTGCAGGAGATCGTGTCGCAGGAGGTCCCCTTCCTCTACCTGGCGACCAGGAACGCTTTGGTTGCGGTATCGCCGTCGTTGCAGAACGCCAATCCCAGCGTGCTTTGGCCGCACGCGGTGTGGAATATCGAGATGCTCGCGCTGGCGCCGGAGGTATCAAAAAAGTGAACGGCTTGCCGTTGCTCCACATCCGGCTTTCCATCGGCTACCCGGGCAGGCCGCGGGTGCTCGACGATGCCATGCTCGACGTGCGCCCCGGCGAGATTGTCGGGCTGGTGGGCGAGAGCGGATCGGGCAAGAGCAGTCTGGCGCTGGCCCTCCTCCGGCTGCTCGATCTGAAGGGCGGCCGCGCCTGGGGAAGCATCTGGTTCAACGGCCGGGATCTCATGCGATCGGGCGAGCGCGAGATGCGGAGGATCCGGGGGAAAGAAATCGCCTTCGTGCCGCAAAGCCCTTCTTCCTACTTGAACCCGGCGCTTCGCCTGGGCGATCAGATGGCCGAGGCGTGGAGGGCGCATCGGAAAGGATCCCGCGCCGACGTGGAGCGCGACGTGCGCAGGGCAATCGAACAGGTCGGGCTTCCGGCGGAGCGCGCCTTTCTGCGCAGGTACCCGGGAGAGGTGAGCGTCGGCCAGGCGCAGCGGGTGCTGATCGCCATGGCGGTGCTGCACTACCCCGGCCTGTTGATTGCGGATGAGCCCACCAGCTCGCTGGACCTCATCTCCCAGGCGGACGTGCTGCGATTGCTATCGCGGCTGAACAGGGAGCTGGGCATGGGCATTCTGTATATCTCGCACGACCTGCTGTCGATCGCCGGTTTCTGCGACCGGGTGGCGATCCTGCACGAAGGACGGATTGTGGAGTTTGGGGAGACGGAAGCGGTGTTCGAAGCGCCGGAGCATCCCTATACACAGGCACTGATCGGCGCGCTACCCGGCCGGGCGCTGGCGGAGCGCCGCGGCCTGAGGGAAAGCCTGGTCCCGGAAAGCTGGTGATATGCGAATGACACGCGTTCTGATTGCAACCAACGAACCGATTCTGGCGAAAGGCCTGGAGACCATCCTGAGGGCGGGCGGGATGGAGATCGTGGCTGTGTGTCACGACATTTTCGAGGTGTTCGAGTGCCTGCAACGCTGCCGCCCCGATATCGCGGTCCTCGACATGCCGGTATTGCCGGCGCCTGAGGTCATTCACGATCTGCAGCGGCTCGCGCCCCAATGCCAGTTGACGCCGTGGCCTCATCCGACCTTGCCCACCGGGTCCGACTCGCCCAGCCGCCTGGTGGATGCCCTCAGCCAGATGGCGCAGTTCTCGGGACTCGATCCGTCTCCCTCGACGCTGGTGAAGCTGGCCTGCAGCGAGCGCGAGCGCGAGCTCATCACCCTGGCGGGCTACGGTTTGAACAACCAAGAAATCGCCGCCGCACTAGGCTCCAATCGATCGACGGTACAGAGGCGGCTCAGAAATCTTGCGGACCGGCTGGGAGCCGAGGACCGGTACGAACTCGCCCTATATGGGCTTTCCACTTTAAACGAGGAACATCAAAACGAATGGAGCGTATGACCATGGAAAAGCGCAATCGAGATCGTTTGACGATGACCGTATATTGCCGGATTGCACCGCCGGCGAATCGCCGGAGGGGCACGTGGAAGCGGATTGAGAACATCAGCGGGGCCGGCATGTTGCTGGTATGGAGCGGTGGCGAGCCGGACACCAAGCCGCCGCATATTGGCGAACGCTATACGGTGGAGCTGCAGTTGCCGGCCCACCCGGTGTTCGGTCAAAGAGCGTTGCAGTTCCAGACGAAGGTGGTGCGCGTATTCCGGCAGGCCAACGGCCGGGTAATGGCTGGCTTCGAGAGCACTCGCAGCAGGTTCAAGTTCATCCGGCCCGCCGCATGGGCGGAGAGCAGCGAGCCGGCCATGGTCAATTGAAGCGGGCACTTAAAAAAGAACCGTCGCTTTAAAAAAGGACCATGAGGTGAAGGATGAAAAACGATCGAGCGGAAAACAGGATTGAAGCCTACGAAACCGGTGCGGTTACCATTCTGGGCCACCCGGATGTCACGGTGACGTGTCAGATCCGGAATTTCTCGCGATCCGGGATGGGCATTGCGGTGGCCCAGGACATCCCTAGCGGAAAGATCGTGAAAGTGGAGTGGGACGATCACTTTCTGGTCGGCCGCGTGCAAGACGTGTCCGCGGTTGAGGGGACCTTCCGGGTCGGCCTCGAACTGCTCTATTGCAGCAAGTGGAAGGAGCCGCTGACGTATCTTATCGAATCGGCCGGGGCGCGGCGTGTGGAACGCTATGCCTGATGCGGTTTCCGGGGCGACAGGCCAGGTGTGAGTTGCGAGCCGGCCGTGCCTCTCCGAGCCCGAGATTAGCGTAGGAGTGGCGGTTGCCCGGCAGCCCACGGGCACCGTCTCCGCGGCGGTTGACCAGATTTGACGGAACGAACCCAAATGACAAATGCATTTGTCGTTTTTCCCGGCCGCTTGCAGCAGAATCAATGATTTGGGGAAGGCGGACGACAAATGCATTTGTCGTTTTCCGATTTTGGTTACAGGGCAAAGCCATGGGCGATCTCCTGCAGGTGCTGGATGGAGTACTGGACGAGGCCGCGCAGGGAAGCATCTTCGTGCCGGGCGGCGAGGCGGGGCGCCATGCGGCGGAGGTCGTCGAGCCAGGCGTCGAGGCGGGTTTGCAGGCTGGCGATTTCGGGCGAGGTGAGGGTTTCGACATCTTCCTGGGCTTTACGGAGATCGGCGCGGAGGCGGTTGACGGCCTCGCGGATGCGGGCGGCGTTTTCGGGGAGGATGGAGACCATTTCGCCGGCGATTTCGAGGCAGTCATCGTGGACCTTGGGCTGGATGTGGCGGTAGGTTTCGGGTGAGACGGCGATGATGTCGGAAAGCTGGAGGTAGATGTCGCCAAACTCTTTGCGGTTGCGGACGATTCCCTCGACGCGCTGGTGGGTGAGGCCGGCATACACGAGGCAATACTTTTCACAGGTGAGGCCGAGGAGCTTGTAGTCGCCGGATTCCCAGACCTGCTCGAAGGCTTTGGCCTGCTCGGCGGAGCATTTATAGGTGATGGCGCCGAAGGCCTGGCTGCGGCCGATGGAGGTTCCGAGGGCCACGACTTGGGTGACGTTGTTTTCCATATGAGCGCAAATCTCTTCCTAATTTCAAGCTAGCAGGGAGTTGATGAGAAGGCGGGGGGCTCGGGGGACTAAGTTATTGAAAACAGGGCTAAAATTTTCCGGCAAATTTTGTGACCCGGTTTTTGGGCGAGGGAAAAAGGGAGGAGTAGGGGAAGGATGTCCCTGGCGAGCGCGACAGCAGCGGCCATCGGCGCCGACGCGGGGGCGAGTCATAAGTGAGCTTATCCTTCTTTCGAGATGGGACTCTGAGAATTCTGAGAACGCGTTACGGGTTGTCCCTGATTCTCGCGAGCCCTTGCTGTGCTCATCTCGATCTCTGCGCGAAATTTGAAGGTGCTAAGACCTTGTTCTCTACCAGCTTCTTTTCTCTTCACCTTCTTCAATCGTTCAATAAAAATGGCCGCCAACACCGCCAGAACTACTGCCGACGCGATCTCGGTAATGGTCATGGGAGCCCCCTTCTACTTTTTGAACTGCGGCGGTTGCCAGGCAGCTTCAGTAAACAAAAGCGTTTGGACACGGTACCAAACGAGCTGTAGAACAGAACGGAAAATCTGTTTTCGAAACCACCGCTCAGCGGCAAAGTAACCCATCAAAGGCCCTCGCTCAGAGATGAATTTGGGTAGGATTTTGGTGTTGTGCATCTCCACAAGGTCACCATAGAAGCAATCCCGCGAAATTGCCGGCAAAAGAGGGTTCAGTAGAGCGTCGATCGTTCCGGCTGGCGGATTCATGTTGACATATAGGCCCCCATCAATCCGCTGCAACCGCATTGACCGTCGCTCCTGGGCTGATTTGTGCAATAGGGTGCGGAGATGAGCTGGGGAAATAGAGAGTCTATCTACAATATGGCAAGGACAGCCCGATTTATTGAGTACCTGGACAGATCTGCCGTCGTGCCAAAGTTTTTTTTCATCCGGAACTCTTTTGCGTTCTAGCAACCAAAGAAGACATGTGGAGAGAATAAGGACGGGCGCCAACACGACCATCGCCACCAAGAAAACAAAAGCCGCTCCTAAGAGGAGGATGTGGCCCATCTTGCTTATGGCATCCACCTTGACGGTGGCTGTGTCGCTATTGCCCAAGGATTCCCTCCAAACCAGGCCTCAGGTCTCCGACCATTTTTGCAATCAAAGAGAGAGAATCCCTTAGTGCCTTTTCTCCGAGCGCTGTTATCTTGAAGTATTTTTTCGCTCGCCCGCCCCGTTCTGGAGTGGGCTCTCCAAGTTCAGAAGAGATGTAGCCTTTTTTAGCCAAACGGTCCAGGGTGATGTAAATCGCTGCCGTTGCGACTGGTCTACAGGTTCTCTCTTCAATCTGGGTTTGAATCGTTACTCCATAGGCTTTATCTCCAAGGCGGAGAATCGCTATAAGAACGAGCTGTTCAAGACCGCCGGGATTTGGTGGTTTTGGTATTTTCTCAACAATCATTCCTTAATCATGTTAAGGAAATCATTGGAGTCTTGTCAAGGGTTATTTGCGGATTGTCGCCTTCCGCCATGGAATGCGCCACGAGAGATGCACACCCCATGCGCTTGACAGGTGCATGGATGGCGCATAGGATTACAGGCAAAGGTCATAAACCCCTAACCCCATCCATGGCCAAGCGCATCAACCTCATCCTGGAGCCGGAGACCGAGCAGACGATCAACCGCGCCGCGAAGCCCGGCGAGCGGAGCCGGTTCATCAACCGCGCCGTCCAGTATTACGCCGCGACCCACAGCCCGGACGCGCTCCGCGAACGGCTGAAGCAGTCCGCCGTCCGCGACCGCGACCTCGCCGATGAAATTGCCAATGACTTTCGCGCCGTGGATCGCGAAGCATGGCAAGGCATCAGCCGGAAGGAACCGAGGACAAAGAGTTTCACCCGCGGCGCGGAGAGATCTACCTCGTAGCCCTCGACCCCACGGTGGGTCACGAGATCAAGAAGACCCGACCCGCGCTCGTCATCCAGAACGACATCACGAACGAGTGGCTCGGCACCACCATCGTGGCGCCGATCACCTCCGCCGTCCGCGTGCCCCTCTCCCCGACGCACGTCCTCATCGTGAAGGGCGAACCTGCGGGGCTCGACACAACTTCAGTCGCGCTTTTCGAGCAGGTGAGGACCATTGACCGGAAGCGCCTCGTGAAGCCCATCGGCCGCCTCGACCCCAAGGCCCTCGCCCAGGTTGATGAGGCGATCGCCATCACCCTCGGATTGAAGCGGCTGTGACGAATGGAAGAGCTACACCTTCCATTCGCTCAAGGCAACAGGTTCCGATACGTGATCCTCACCGAGCCATCAGGCAAGTATTCCCGGTCCACCTCGATCAGGCCACGCTCGATCCGCCGGCCAAGCGCCTCGATCAAAATCGATTCGTCGGACCAGGGCAGCGTTACCCGCTCGCTGCCGTCGTCCAAGAGTTCGCGCACGATGGCAAAAACATCTTTGGCGGGCTTTTGCTGAAGACCGCCCACCGGGGCGGTGTCCGGCCGGCCTGTTGCTTGTAAGCCATTGACAGTCAGCGGCTTCTGGGTATCATTAGTCGCGAGCAGGGGCTTGCCCCCACCCGCTGGCGTATGTGCTTTCATCACGTACTCCTTCTGGGGCTCCAGCCACTTCCGCTAGAGGTGGCTGCTATTCTTATTATGAGCGCTAAATCACTGAAAACACAGTAGTTCTAAGCAGTTTTACGTGCCTACGATTAGAAGGATCGCATCTACGGATGCATACGGAGAACTACGGTTTCGGGATGAGGCCGCGCGCTTGGAGGATTGGCTTGCGCCGGTCCCGCCAGTAGGGATGGACTTCGGCGTCAAGCCGTTCATCCGCAAGCGTCGCGTGCATGGATCTGAACCAGATGTCGTCAAACCACCCGCGGAAGTAGTCGTACGCGCGCCGATAATCGGCGGCATTGATGAGGATCTGTGGGTGGTTGGTGGATGACCTGGCGCCGCCCTTAGGATTGAACGGCAGGAATTCTACTTTGATGGCATCGTCGTTGTAGATGGCGAGCGCCGTCGGGAATACGTGGTAGGCGTAGACCTCCAGCCTAGGCGCGTGTTTGTCTTTGAGTATTTCCAATTCAAGGCTCTTCCACCGCTCCCAGGCAAGATCGATGTTGCCCTTGAGGCTTCCTTTGTCTTGGCCAAAGGTATCCGCAGCAGCTTCAATCATTCTCTCAGACTGCGGCGGCGGCCGCCAAGTGAGGACACGAAAGTGACGCGCCCGTATCCGGCGTTCTTGAAACCACGGCTCGATATGCTCATAGTAGGCGGGCACCGAGGCGATGCTCATGAAGAGCACGACTTCGGAAGGAGAGCAGACAATCTCTTCGAATGGGTTGCCAGGCTCGTTCCTCCTCAAAAAAAGCCGGATATAGTCAGCGGTGACAGTCATCGGGCGCTGACGGAGGATCGTGAGCTTCCATCCGCGCGTCCCCTTTGGCGAGAGGGGTATGGTGAAGCGAATCGGAGCATGGGGATTTGCCGCGTAGTAGGCCGGGAGAAGCTCGTCCCGAATCTTATCGATCGCATTGCGAACCGGCCAGGTGGGGTCGTTCTCACGCAGATCGTGCAACGCAAACCGCTCTGCCATTTGCTTTAACAGCTCCGAGCCGACGATGAGCGGCACGGCACCGCTGGGCTTCCAGCGATCGCAAAGCACTTGTATGACGGAGCGACAGTAGTCGTTCTCCACGCCTGACCCGCTGAACGCGTCGCTTTCAAGGATCTCGTTGAGATGTTCTCGCACTTCTTCGGGGTTAACTCGACCGACGGATTTTGCCACTTCCTCCAAAGCATACTGCGGCGGCGAGCCGCAACCCAACTCGTTTCAAAAATAAAATTAGGAATTCCCACCCCTTTCCTATGAGTCCAATCCTTGCCAAATATCTGTAAAAGTGTCCTAATATCCCTGTCGCCCTTCGGCACTCGCGAGAATTTACCCGGTTTTGCTCGCCAAAAGTGACCCACCCAAACCGCGCGAAAGAGCCGTTTGGCGCGGGGCAACACCGTGTTTTGGCGCGCGCCAAATGCTGTTGGG
>Ga0116219_10000377_pt1 | contig 46709 bp, 48 predicted proteins | sample Sb_taG_4_FD_91019 | JGI IMG/M metagenome (GOLD analysis project Ga0116219, IMG submission 91019) | Peat soil microbial communities from Weissenstadt, Germany - Sb_50d_6_BS metaG | ecosystem: Environmental > Terrestrial > Soil > Wetlands > Peat | place: Germany: Weissenstadt | collected 2010-09-21 | reverse complement strand
GGAGAACTGGCAGGGCCCGCATGAACGTCTCCGCACCTTTTATTCACCGGCCAGTGGCTACCACGCTGCTCACGGTGGCGATTGCCCTTGCCGGGGCGATTGCGTATGAGGTGCTGCCGGTAGCGCCCCTGCCGGAGGTTGACTTTCCAACCGTTTCCGTCGGTGCAGGCTTGCCGGGAGCCAGCGCCGACATAATGGCGTCGTCCGTCGCCACTCCGCTGGAGCGGCAGTTGGGTCATATTGCAGGGGTGACGGAGATGACCTCCTCCAGCACACTCGGGAGCACCTCGATCACCATTCAGTTTGACCTCAACCGTGACATAGATGGTGCGGCGCGCGATGTAGAGGCTGCCATCAACGCGGCGCGAAGCTATCTGCCCGCCAACCTGCCGGGCAATCCGACCTATCGCAAAGTCAATCCCGCCGATTCGCCGATCATGATCCTCGGCCTTACCTCCGACAAGTATGGTCCCGACAAAATATATGACGAAGCCTCCACCGTCCTCGCACAAAAGTTGTCGCAGATACAAGGCGTAGGGCAGGTCTCGGTCGGAGGTGGCGCATTGCCGTCGGTGCGTGTGGATGCAAATCCCACACAGTTGGCCGGCTATGGACTTACCGTTGCAAGTTTGCAGTCCGTGCTGAGCCTGCAGAACTCCGACCTGGCCAAAGGCCAAATCACTGATGGCACGGGGACCGCGGACATCCTTGCCAACGACCAGATCTCGCACGCAGCGGACTACAAGCCGCTCATCGTCGGTTACAAAAACGGCGCGGCGATCCGTCTGTCCGATGTCGCTCAGGTGACAGACTCCGTGCAGAACATCCGTGCTGCCGGCTATTTAAACGGCAAGCGCTCGGTTACAGTCATCATCTTCCGCCAGCCCGGCGCCAACATCATTGAGACGGTCGACCGAGTCCGCGCGGAACTTCCGATTATCAAGGCCTCTATTCCGCTCGGCATCGAGACCACCATCGTTCTGGATCGCACCACCACCATCCGCGCCTCGGTCAGTGACGTCGAGAGAACGCTGATGATTTCTGTCGGCCTCGTCATCCTCGTGGTGTTTGTCTTCCTGCGCAACGGCCGCGCCACGCTCATTCCGGCGGTCGCGGTGCCGGTCTCGCTGGTCGGTACGTTCGCGGTAATGTATCTGTTCGGATACACCCTGGACAACCTCTCGCTGATGGCCATGACCATTTCGACGGGCTTTGTGGTCGATGATGCCATCGTGGTGATGGAAAACATCTCGCGCCATCTGGAAAACGGCATGAAGCCCTTTGCCGCGGCGCTGAAGGGTGCGCAAGAAATCGGCTTCACCGTCTTCACCATCAGCATTTCGCTCATTGCCGTCTTTATCCCTCTTCTGTTGATGGGCGGAATCGTTGGCCGTCTCTTCCGCGAGTTTGCCGTCACTCTCTCGACCGCCGTTTTCGTGTCGATGATCATCTCGCTGACCACGACGCCGATGATGTGCGCCTACCTGTTGAAGAACGAGCGCACCGAAAAACATGGCCGCATTTACGGGGCCAGCGAAAAGTTCTTTGACTGGGTGCTCTCGTTGTATCGCGGCAGCCTGCACTGGGTGCTCGACCATCCGACCCTCACCCTCGCCGTTCTCTTCGTCACCATAGCGCTCAATGTGGTGCTGATCGTCAAGATATCCAAGGGCTTTTTCCCGACGGTGGACACGGGATCGATCTCTGGTTCAGTGCGCGGACCGCAGGATTCATCCTTCGCAGCTATGAACGATTCCATTCAGCAGATCGGCCGGGTGATCAAGAACGATCCTGCCGTCGAGAATGTGATTGCGTTCACCGGCGGCGGCGGGGCTACCAATAACGGATCCCTCTACATTGCGCTCAAGCCGCTGGCGCAGCGCAACGTCAGCGCCGCTGAGATCATCAATCGCCTGCGCCCCCAATTGAACCGTCTTCCCGTGGCTTCCGCGTTCCTCCAACCCGTGCAGGATCTGCGCATCGGCGGCCGGTCCAGTAATGCGATGTACCAGTACACGATCCAATCCGACACGGTGCAGGATCTTTCCAAGTGGGCGCCGATCATGCTTGCCGAGATGAAGCACCTGCCCGGTCTGCAGGACGTCAGCTCAGACCAGCAGAATGGCGGCCTGGATGAACTGATGACCTATGATCGCGTCACCGCGGCAAAGCTCGGCCTCACCGTCAAGACGCTCGACTCGGCGCTCTACGGCGCATTCGGCCAATCCCAAGTGTCCATCATCTATACGCAGTTAAATCAGTATTACGTGGTGCTGGAAGTTGCTCCCCAATACTGGCAAAGCCCGGAAGGATTGAAAGACATCTACCTTCATACTTCCGGCAGCGGTAACATCCCGCTGCTCGCAGTGGCCAAGAGCCAAGCCAACACAACCCCGCTGTCCATCAACCATACGGGCTTATTCCCCTCCGTCACCTTATCCTTTAACCTCGCGCCGAACGTGTCTTTGAGCGACGCCACATTGAGCATCACGCAGATGCAAAAGCGGCTCGGCACGCCTTCCACGCTGCAAGGTTTTTTTTCCGGCACGCTGCTGGCCTACCAGCAATCTCTGGGCACCGAACCCTTGCTGGTTCTAACGGCGCTGCTGGCGGTGTACATCGTTCTAGGTATTTTGTATGAGAGCCTGGTCCATCCTGTGACCATCATCTCCACGCTGCCGTCGGCGAGCGTAGGCGCGATGCTCGCGTTGATGCTCTTTAAACAGGATCTGAACATCATTTCCATCATTGGCATTGTGCTGCTGATCGGAATTGTGAAAAAGAACGCCATAATGATGATCGATTTCGCGCTGGAGGCCGAGCGCCATGAGGGAAAGAACACCACCGACGCGATTTTTGAAGCCTGCATGTTGCGGTTCCGTCCCATCCTGATGACGACGATGGCTGCGTTGTTGGGCGCTCTGCCGCTGGCGCTCGGGACAGGCACGGGGTATGAACTCCGCCGCCCCCTGGGCATCACCATTGTGGGAGGGCTGATCTTGAGCCAGTTGCTCACGCTTTATACCACCCCGGTCGTCTATTTGGCGTTCGACCGGTTACGGCTGCGCATGCAGGGAAAGCAGCATGACATCCTTAACTACGGATCCGGCCCAGCTCCGAGCACTACGAACTGAATCGACATAGAGAGACGCGATGACCAAGATGCCCGAAACAACTACCGGTTGGAAAACAGAGAGTCACCAATTCTCTCGGCATGGCATCCTGAAGCTAGCGGCTTTATTGGGCGCTTTGATTCTCTTCAGCGGATGCAATCGGGGTCTCCGGTATCAAAGAGCCCAGGTGGAAACTCCCCCTGCCTACAAAGAAATGGAAGGCTGGAAGACAGCGCAGCCGCAGGACGACACGCTCCGCGGCAAATGGTGGGAGATGTTCAACGAGCCCCAGTTGAATGCGCTCGAAGAGAAAGTGAATGTTTCAAACCAGAACATCGCATTGGCTGCTGCCAGCTTTCTCGCTGCGCGGGCCTCGGTCAAGGAAGCTCGATCCCAGCTTTTCCCTACAGTGACGACCAACCCATCCATTACCGTGCAACGGCCGCCGTCTTCCTCGGGGTCCGGCTCAGGAGCAGGTTCCAAATCCTCAACCGGTACATTTACAGACTACACCCTTCCCTTTGATGCCACCTGGCAGCCGGACTTGTTCGGCCGTATCCGGAACACGGCGAAAGCGGCTGCCTACGGAGCGCAAGCGAGCGCGGGCGATCTTGAGAACACACGCCTCACGGTTCAGGCCGAAGTGGCTGCGGATTACTTTCAACTTCGCGGGCAGGATGCGTTAAAGCAGTTATTGGATTCGACGGTGATCGCTTTTCAACAGTCGCTCGAGCTGACGAGGGCGCTCTACGACACCGGCATCGACTCCGAGGAAGCCGTAGCGCAAGCCGAGACTCAACTCGAAGCCACGAACGCGCAGGACGCCGCTCTGGGCATCCAACGGGCGCAATTTGAACATGCCATCGCCATGCTGACCGGCCAATCGGCCTCGACGTTTTCAATTCCTTTCGAACCCCTCAAATCCAATCCTCCGGAGATTCCCGTCGGCGTTCCGTCCCAGCTTCTGGAGCGGCGTCCCGACATCGCCACCGCCGAACGCCTGATGGCGCAAGCTAACGCACAGATTGGGGTTGCCAGAGCCGCATACTTCCCGACGGTAACGTTAAGCGCAGCGGCAGGATTCGAAAGCACATCGTTCGTGAATTGGTTCACCTGGCCAAGCCGCTTTTTCTCGCTCGGCCCGGCGGCCGCGGAAACCTTGTTTGACGCCGGATTGCGCCGCGCTACGGTCATGCAATTCAGGGCGCAGTACGACGAGACTGTGGCCAACTATCGCCAGGCCGTCTTAACGGGTTTTCAACAAGTGGAAGACAACCTGGCTTCGTTGCGAGTCCTGTCGGTGGAGATTCAACATCAGGACGCGGCGGTGCAATCGGCGGAAAAAACACTCGCGCTGGCCACGGATCGCTACAAATTAGGGATCGACCCTTACCTGAACGTGATCACCGCGCAAACTTCATTGCTATCCAACCAGGAAACCGCGGTCAATCTTCGAATTCAGCAGATGACGGCCAGCGCAGGGTTGATCGAGGCCCTTGGTGGAGGTTGGAACGCCTCGCACCTCCCATCGCCTGCACAACTGGTCAGCAAAGCGCCATAGGACCCAAAACTGCACTCCAAGACGACTCGAGGGCGAACCCGCAGACTAGATGCGGCGCGAGTTGGCAATCAGGAAAGTCCGGAACCCACAATCTAACACCACAGTTTCAATCCCTGATGCGGCTCTCTACTTTGAGGTCCAGTCGCGCACAATCCGTCGGTGGAAGGATGAGGGTAAATTGAGAAGTGGGCCACACCGAGGATCAATCACTATCGAATCGGGCCTGCAGTGGCAGAAGAAGCGCTCGCGAAAACGCCCATCGCTGTTAGAAGCAACCTTGAATCGCGAGAACATCCGCCTTTTCCACAGACTGGCTGGAAAACTGGCGAGAATTGGACCTTGTCCGCATCGCCCCAAAATAATTTGTGACATTTAAGGACATTTGCGAACACTCCTGCTCTTGCGGGCCAAAGCTAACTTACTTTAAGAGTCCACCCGGCACGGCGGGGACTCGGCAGCAATTTGTATGCGCTCGGCGTACCGGAAAAAGTAATCCAGCAGATACTACGCCACACGAATGTGAGCACGACCAGCACGTACTACATCAAGACGGTCCCCACACAAGTTACCGACGCGATGGAAAAACTACAACAGGCACTGCCGGAATCGTTATCTGGCAACGAAGTGGCAACGGACACATGGAAGGCCGCGGCATCCCCTGCCGTTAACTAATCTAGTGCGCTTTCATTGAGATTGGATGGAGGCCCCGGGCGGAGTCGAACCGCCGACCAACGGTTTAGGAAACCGCTGCTCTATCCAACTGAGCTACGGGGCCGTACGCTTATTTTGCATCAGTTTACACGCTGCGTCGTGTCTTCTGCCTGTACAAAGGCTGTACATGCGTCGAAAGCCACACCTAATTGCAGCATTGCATCATGCATTTTCTCATCCCGCAGGTGGATCTAGTTCCGCTGCGTCGTGCTCCCGTCGTGGTGTCGAAGGATGCGCTGGATCACCATGTCCTTGTGAGAGATGGCAGGTTTTGCGTCACACCGGCGTTACAATTTCATATCGTACCGCTCTGGAATCGCTTACCTTACGGGTCGAGTGCCTGGACGTGCACTGGTCGTAAACTTGACTGAGGTTCAGCGTTGTTGGCGGTGGGGGCCATTCCCCTCCGGTCGTGTCAACTCCTTTTGCGGGTCTAAAGTCCGCAGGCGCGAGTTTGTTGTTTTCGCAAATTGCAAAACGGTGAAAGTATATGCAGTCATTCTATCGCTCTACTCGCCTCTGGTTGAGCAAAGCATCCGTCAGATGCGAGCCGAGCGCGAGCGGCGAAGAGAGAAAGCGAGAGTTGCCACTCGGGGTGATCTCCGTGTTTGCGATGTTAGCGGAGCGGTTTGATAATGGCGTATCGTCAGGCGCTAGCCAATGAAGAAACCTGATCGTAACCGTTCGAGAAAGCAGGATCGGGTTTCAGCCCACCAAGACCGGCGCCGACCTCGGTTCTCCCGGGAGCTTTCCGTAATTTACGAGGACGATTCTGTGGTCGTTCTCGACAAGCCAGCCGGACTCCTGGCTGTTCCGATTAAGGGCTCTGATACTCCGTCCGCGTGGTCGCTGTTAGCCGAAAAACTCGAACCGAAAAAACAAAAGGCCTTGGTGGTCCATCGCATCGATCGCTTCTCCTCCGGCGCCCTTCTGTTTGCAAAAACCGCCCCAGACCGAAGTGCGCTGGTGCGGCAGTTTCTCGACCACACTCCCGAAAGGCACTATCTCGCAGCTCTGCGAGGCCGCGTCGAGACTGAGGCAGCGACGCTTGTGCACTATTTTCGACGCGAAGGAATGTATCAACAGTTGCGCACAGCACGCGATCCAGCAGCGGCGCGTGCCGAACTGCGCTATACGGTCGAACGCCTTTTTGCGGATGCTTCGCTGGTACGAGTCGAGCTCGTGACCGGATTACAGAATCAAATCCGTGTCCAATTTGCGGCCCTGGGACACCCCGTCATCGGCGATAGAAAATACCATCGCGCGGAAGCGTCGGAGGAACTCATTGATCGCGTTGCGCTCCATGCTGCGCATCTCAAGTTTGTCCATCCCCGCTCGGGGAAAAACATCTCGGTTGACTGCAAACTGCCCCCAGATTTTCAGCATCTGGTTCGAGAGTTGTCGCGGTCAAGCCGAGCGCGGGGGTGAATCCAGACCCATTCGCCCCCCCAGTGAAGCTGTGTGAAGGCTAACGCCACCGCGGCACTTGCCGAGGCACTTGCCGATTCCAAATGTATCCCCGCAATCCAGTCCCGACGTTGCGCTGAGTTCATCATGATCGCGTCCCCGTCTTGAACGCCAACCATCCTAGCCCTCCAACGCAATATGTCAACCGAGAGTTTCAGCCTACTTCGGGGACAGGGAAGTGAAAAGCCCTCATGAATTGAGCATTCTGGCGGGCAAAGTCTGCTGAGCGTTGGTGTGCAATTGGTTTTTGTTTAAAACCTCTAAGCCTTGAGTCGCTCCCTCACTCGGCCATCTGGGCTAAGCTTTACCGTTTGTGTGGAATTTCCAGCCAAATTTCTCTTCCGTAGATCATTCATCAATTGCCTATCTTCAGCGATCAGCTGTGGGCTTCTTTGACTTCCGTCGCTTTGGAATTCAAGCAGCCTTTGCATCAACTCGGCGAAGTTTTCCATGACTTCCTCCAAGATTGGTTGACAAACACGATACGCGACAGCTAAGGGGAAAACTGGTCAAAACTGAACAGGTTTAGGGCTTATCAAAGGCTGATTCCCGACACAGCGATTGCAAAATGCCACCGACTCGCTGGTAGTGGGCGGGGCGTTCTTTCGTGTTATTTACTTCCCAAGGAGAAACGGTCGCGACCATCTCAGTCAGAGGCGGGGGCAGAGAACCATGCACAAGAATTTTATCCGGAAACCCGCCGTCCTGACGCCTGCGTTCTGTAGAACACATAAAGGAACACAGCCACGCTGAAGCAACCAAATGCATAGATGAAAGACGAGAACAGCGTCACCGCAGGAACCAGACCCCGTAGGACATTGAGGACGTTGGAGACGAACGCCCACACCAAAAGAGCCGTCATCAGAATCGTCCCGATCAGTGCGAATAGCGCCGCATTTTTGAGTGTCATCTTCGGAGTATGAACGTTGCCAGTGTCAGCCGCAACTCTGGCACCTTCCATCCCGGCTTCGACGACGAATCCTTCTCCCGCTTTCCTGCCGGAGCCCTTTGCAGACAATTGCTCAAGAGCGTGCCGAATCGTCGGGGCATCCGAACGGTTGACGCATGCGTTGAGCTTTCGTTTGATGTGGCGCTCCTTCATCACCGCTACATTTGGAGATTCTGGTTTACCGACCGAAGGCGATGACATTGCGAACGATACCATCGCAGATAATATGCGCCAGGAGGGTCTATGACGGACACACAATCTACGAGGAGTCCAGAGGCCGGAGACGGCAATCGCCGGCTGAGGGCTTTCGCCTCGCTGGCAGTAGGTGCGGCGTTCTTAGCCTTGTGGTTCTGGCTGCTGCCGCAGTGGCTCGGTTTCCGCGTGGAAATGGCGGGCATGGGGCGTTGGCGATGGCTGGCGGCGGTTCCATCCGCGCTGGGATTCGCAGTTGCTCTGCGTTGCGTCTGGGACTTCGGGTGGACGGGACGCGGCACCCCTGCCCCAGTCGCTCCGCCGCAGCGATTGGTTGCGGTGGGCTTCTACCGCCACGTGCGGAACCCGATGTACGTGGGCTTTGCAGCGGGTTGGATCGGGCTGTGGGTGATTTTCGGGCACGGCAACCCGGTAGCCATTGCTGCCGTCGCAGTGGTTGCCCTCGGGGTGCATCTGTTCGTGGTCTTTTATGAAGAGCCCACGTTGCGCAAGAAATTCGGTGCAGACTACGAACAGTATTGCCGGAACGTGGATCGATGGTGGCCGCGTGTGCGTGGCTGGGACAGGCCGCAATGACCCATGCGCATCCGGCGCGTTCCGATGTTCGACCATGCCGAAACAGAAGGAACGACTTTTCCTCGTGCTTGGTCCGCTTTGCCAGAATCTGTCGGACCTTGGTCTGGCACAATCACAATGCAGTTGCACGCATAGCGGCTCACTGTCTTGCTAAATAGAAGCCATCTCTTCGAGTGAGCGGAATCGTGCGGCCCGCCACTGTCAACTTCATAGCTGCCATCGGGAAAGTTATCAGAATCGGCGATGTCCATGTTGGCACACTCTGAAGCCATTGGTTATCAGGGCATAGCTACCTTGTTACTCGCACCCGGCAAGACCTTTCATGCCCTTCACCACGAAGTATTCCTTGAAATTACGGCTTGTCATTTTTCCGGTTCCTTCGAGAACCATATTACCTGTTTCGCACCGTTGATTCCCAGCCGCAGTCTCTCGGTCGAAACCGCATGATTGCTGGATTCCGGCGCTTTAGACTTTATCGAACGTGGCGCACTGCCGAGCTGCGAAGAGCTATCGAGTCCGAGATTGGGAAAGCTACCGTACTAAAGCCGCAATACCCGCCGTGGCGGTTCCGTAGTCGTGTCGCCAGGCTGGTCACAAAGGTTGCCTAGCCGAGTAGGCCAAACACGCCCCTGCTCAGTTGAGCCCTAATCGCGGCCAAATGATCTGCGATATCCGTCAGCAGTTCAAGCAATTGAGCCATGGCAATTGCCACGACGCAGCCGAATAGCAGCAGAAATCCAGCCAGCACTCCGAGCTTGCCGAGCTTGCCGACCGCTACAGTGGCGAGACCGAGCAGTGCCGCGATAATGCCTCCGATGAACAGCAGGAGGACGATGATTTTCACCCGCCCATGACTTCGCTCGGTAGCACGATCCATTGCATCCTCCGGATGGTCACCCCGAAGGATACGCTCAAAGGGTGAACCTCGACGAGGATGCCGCCGCCGAGGGGGTGCAAAAAGGCCTGCAACAGAGGTTGAGCCGCAACTTTGGGCTGACCCTGCCAGCATCCGAGGGTCGCGGAATCAGCCCCCGCCGTCCTCGGGGGGGCACAATGCAGTGATGATCATGAGTGTGCAATTTTGACCAGACAGCAGCATTGCAGCATTGGCGCTGCTGCAACTTGCTTTCCATTTAAGGATGGATAGATGTGAAGGAGCGGTTGCAGCAGCCTTTTCATGGAATACCTCCGTGATGTTCGGCAACCCGAAGAAGGATTGGCGAGTGAGGAGATCAGGCTGCCGTGAACGCCGCCATTCTATACCTAAGCCGGCTGTTGCTAATCCGGCTTCTACGACACGAGTAGTTTTTCCGGGAACTCAAGGTGGTCACGGGGTAAGCTTGAACACGGTTCCGCAGCCCGAGAATCCGCAATTGAGATCGCCGCCAGCGCTGGTAGTGCCGTAGAGATTGCCGGCGTTGTCCAAGATCAAACCAGCGATCGGATGCGCCCCGTCGGGTGAGTAGTTGAAGTTGTGCAGGACGGTTAGTTTGCCGGTTGTGTCCAGCTTGAACACGGTTCCGTAGCCGGAAGTACCGCCATAGAACGTGGTGCCGTAGAAATTCCCAGCCGCGTCCCGAATCAAACGTGCACAAGGATTTTGCCCGTCCGGCATTCCCGCGAAACTGTGCAGCAGGATCAGCTTGCCCTTCGCATTGAGCTTGAACACGGTTCCGAAGCCGCCGTTAGTGCCGCCATAGTAGGTGGTGCCGTACAGATTGCCCGCCGGGTCACGCAACAAACCTGCCAGGGGATTGACCCCGTCCGGCGTTCCGGCGAAGCTGTGCAGCAGAGTTAGTTTGCCTTTCGCATCCAGTTTAAACACCGTTCCGAAGCCGCCGCCCGTGCCCCCGTATTGGGTTGTGCCGTAGAGGTTCCCCACTTTGTCGCGAAGCAAACCTGAGTAAGGATCTTCCCCATCCGGCGTCCCGGCGAAGCTGTGCAACAAGGTCAGCCTGCCTTTCGAATCCAGCTTGAACACGGTTCCGAAGCCGCCATTGGTTCCGCCGTACTGAGTCGTGCCGTAAAGATTGCCCGCAGCGTCGCGCACCAAAACTGAGCGGGGATCTTCTCCGTCGGGGGTTCCGGCGAAGCTGTGAAGTAGACTCAGCTTGCCGCTCGGGCGCAGTTTGAACACCGTCCCGAAGCCGCCCTCAGTGCCGCCGTACAAGGTCGTGCCGTAGAGGTTGCCCGCCTTGTCCCGGGTCAAACCGGAGTAGGGATCTTCCGCATCGGGCGTACCCGCGAAGCTGCGGAGTACGGTTTCCTTGCCCTTCGTATCCAGCCTGAACACGGTTCCAAAACCACCCTTTGTGCCCCCATACTGAGTGGTACCGTAGAGATCGCCCGCTGCGTCCTGAAGCAAACTTGCGTCGGGCTGTTCCCCGTTCGCGGTGTTCGTAAACGTGTAGAGCACGGTGAAACTTTGTGCCTGTGCCGGACTGAGCGCGACGGACTCTGGCACAAGCCCGATCGCCAATGACAGCACCGCACGCGCCCCTTGCCCGCATATCCTCAAAAAACGTTTCGCTGTGTTCGTCACAATGTTGTCCCCCGCAACGAACCGCGTTTTTACCATGGAAGTTGGGCCAAGGCAAGCCCCTTCGGCCCAACCCTCCGAGATCAGCGGATGGTGTCGTAGACGGCGTGCCTTTCGACATCTCTCTCTGTGCGTCGAATTGAACCTTACGACTAGGACGGCTCCAGCTTGTGGCAGAACTTTTGGATGAGATCGCTCTGCTTGGGAAGCGCACCGATGAACTCAAAACCGTGCAAGAAGCCCATGCGGTGCCGGACCACGGCTCGCATTGCAAAGACCTCGGGAATGTCCGGTATGGAGAATTCCAAAGTAACCATTTCTCCTGCCGCCAATTCACTGCTAATGACCGCGCCTAGTCCAGCCTCGGCAATCTCGAAGCAGCGACCGTGTACGCGGAAGTATCCGTCCTTCCCAAGCACCTTCACAATAACTGGTATCTCCGTGCGATATCGAGCGTAACGCCGCGTGGAAGACTTGTGCATTCTTCGAGCCCAAAAAAGATGAGACTTCTCTTAGAATCCTCGCCAGATCCCGACAAGTAGAATAATGGATTGTCCCCGACTCTGACAGTAACTTTGGTGACGACTGCTGAGACCCGCGGAAGTATTCCGTCTTGGCGAAGACTTTGTCATCGGTGAAGAACCAAAATGCGAATTCTCTTGCGGTGAGAGATCACTTGACACTTGTATTTTTAGAGGGCCGGGAGCACACTGTGCTCACTGACTAGAAGGGAGAGGGGATGAATACCAAGACGTTCCGCAGGCTATGGTCGGATGATGAGGGCCAGGACATTGCCGAATACGCCGTGATGCTGGCAGTTATTCTGGTGTTGGTGGTTGGCACCATCCGATTGATTGGATCGAGTTCGAATAACGTATTTTCTTCCGTGGCTAGTTCGATTGGCCAATAGCTGCTGCGAAGCCGCAACGTGATTTTGCGCGCAGAGCCAGACCTACAAAGTCTGGCTGCCTTTTTCCGCCCAATTCCAGTCTCCGGTCTCTGTAGATGGGCTTGTGGAGTGCCAGCACAGGGCGTTCTCAGCCCAAAATACAAACCGGTTCATCCCGCCTAGCCGCTCACTGAAGTGTCTTCGAGGGCAACCTTTTGTCTGGTATTATCTTCCAATTGGCTTGTCTGCCAGACGGCCTGGCTACCATGTTCACACCTCACCCCAATTTGAGTGACGAAGTGAATGCCAACATCGTCCAGTCAGAAATTGAGGGCGGTGTCGCGCTGGGGGATTTGCCGCCGTCGACCGTGCTGGAGATTCAGACCCAAAACCATCGTTATACCGCAGTGTTTCTGGGCGAAAGCCAAGTGCTCATTTCAGGACATCCGGAATACTGCCCCGAACCGGTGCTGGTGGCCATTGCCGGCTCGACTTGGGGAGGGTCGATGCTGAAGCTGCGTTACATCGGCCGAGGCATGCACCTGGAGTTCTGTCATCCCGAGTATCACACTCCGATTGTCACCTCCCGCATTCAGGAAGTCCGCGAGCGCATTCATCTGGGTTTCGAAAAGTCTTCCAGCGCGGACGGTGGTACGCTGAGTTCTGCCCAACCGCCGCCTGCGGAATCTATCCCCGCGGCCACCATGCTGGCGCGTGGAACGTTCACCAAGCCTTCGTGAATCGAATCCCCTCAAGATCTTACCTGGCCATTCTGCCAGTCACGGAATGGCCGAACCGGTCCTCGAGTTGATCTGCGCATGGCTCCCGAGTTGGAGCTGAATTTCAGCGGCAATGTCTTGCGCGATCTCGCCTTGAATAGCCAATAGGTTGCTGGGTTCGCGATCATATTGCCGCGCCCAGAGGTGGGTCTGGTCTTTCACCTGGATGAGCTGCGCGGTGATTCGCAGTCGGCCGGAATCACGTCGCACGCTGCCCTCCAGCGCGTACTGCACTCCCAGCTTGCGCCCGATTTGATCCAGTGCCTCCTTGTTGTGCTTATACTGCATGACTGAGGTGCGCGCGATCACTCCCAGGTGCTGGGGATCAAGATTTCCCAGCCGGGCAATCATCTCTTCGGTCATGCCATCGCTGAAATAGTCCTGGCTGGCATCCCCGGTTAGGTTTTCGAAGGGAAGAACCGCAAGCATGAGTCGTCCGCTCGGGGCCAAGGGGCGGACCTGGGAACGGGACCACAAATAAGCGGCGGTGGCCGCGATCAGGACAATCGAGATCGCAAGTAGGATCGACCATCGGGAGAGCGCTTGCTTGTCAGTTAGAGGCTCGCTAACCGGAGGCCCAGGATTCGGAACGGCCTGAGGTCTTGGCAAGTCGGGACCGGTTACGGGAGCGATGAAACGATATCCCCTGCCCGTGATGGTTTGTATGAAACGTGGTTCTTCCGGATTGTCCTTCAGGACTTGCCGGACCTTGCGAATCGCGCCGTTGATGCTATTGTCGGTATCGAGGAAAACATCCTTGCCCCAGATCCTCTCGACGATCTGCTCGCGGCTGACAAGCTGTCCTCTTTGCTCTACCAAAACCGCGAGAATTTCCATCGGAATGCGCTCCAGTTTGAGCACCAGACCGGAACGGCGCAGCTTATAGGCGCGGAAATCGAACTCGAAGTCTTCCCCAAATTTGATTGAGCCCGCGACGCGGGCTGGCTCTGTTGCCACAGTGACCCCCATCAAACAAAGCACGACATTCTACATCGGTTTTGGTATTTCGTACCATCCCTTGTATTTTCAGCTAATTAAAGGGACATGAAAAGTAAGACCCCGACAGATGTCCGCTATTGCAAGCATAAGCTGCGCTAAGGCATCATGCGCCGCGCTTCTGAAAGCAGCAGCGGCGGATCGGGTATTGCGCGTCGAAGATTGCAGTCAGTACGTTGATGCTATGGATGTGGCGAACCGCAAGTGCGGACACGCCACCACCCAATTTCGCCGTCGCAGATCGTGCAGGTAGGAAGATTTCAAAAACTAAAAACTCAGGAGGGGTACTATGTGCAATAAGAAAGCCAGCCGCTGGTTCGCCTTGGCGGCGTTCGCCACTCTCGTGATTGTGCCCATGTGGGCAGCAGATCAGCCAAATGAGCTTAGATGTACGAACGCAGCAGCCTGCAAGAAAGGTTCGATTCTTGTAGTTGCTGCTGGCGGCGGCAGCGCCACAGAAAAAAGCTCGATCATGAAGCAGGTGGGGAATGAAATCGATGTCGCCGGCAGCGTCAGCGCAGTTGGGGGGACTGGCACCGGGGGAAACGGTGTCAACTTCGTCTCTTCAAGCAACGAGCAGACTGACGGAGACGCCCAAGGTGCTGGCGTGTACGGCCAGCTCTCCACTACCGGCCAAAGCACCACGGGACAGGGGTTTCTCTTTGGCGGCGGTGGCACTTGGGGTGACGGCGGGGGCAATGACGCTACGACGGGATTAGCGAATTACGCGGTTGTCGGCACCTCGGATAACAAATCCGGCGGGATCTTCCAAAACAACGGCGGCAGCTACTACACTCTCTTCGGTTTCAACCACGCCACGGGTTCAACTGGATTCCCCTGGGCCGCCTTCAACGGAGACGGCGGTGGCTGCAGTATTAACAACGACGGAGATTTTTCGTGCACAGGCACGAAGAATGCAGCCGTTCCTGTCGACGGCGGCAAGCACTGGGTTGGGCTGTCTGCTATCGAGTCACCAAAGAACTGGTTTGAAGACTTCGGCTCCGAGCAACTGCGGGGTGGCGTCGCCACGGTTCGGCTCGATTCCAGGTTCACACAGACCGTCAACACCGCCATGGAGTATCACGTATTCCTGACTCCCAATGGCGATTGCAAAGGTCTCTATGTCCACCAAAAGACCGCGACCTCGTTCGAAGTGCGCGAACTGGGCAACGGAAACTCTAACGTGAGGTTCGACTATCGCATCACGGCTCTGCGGAAGAACTACGAGAAAGTTCGCTTTAAGGATCATTCTCGCGAATTTCCGGCGAACCGGGATGGAAGCATACGCCCGGCAACAAAATAGAAAGCTCAACTTCCGGGACCAGTCCACTCGACTGGTCCCGTTCTTCACTTAGTCGTTGCGTTCCTCACCAAACCCACCCGTAAGCCCAATCTTTGGCAAGCCCCCAGGCCTTAACTTTTCCTCGTAACCAACTCACTCGACGGTAAAAATAAACCTGAAAATAGGGGGTTTACCCCATGCAATCTGCCAATCTGGAAATATAGCTGGGAATAAAGCGCTGGGTTCATTCCCGCGCCAGGCTAGGCTAGCACTTCGACTTCATTGTGAGTTCAAGCCATGGGCTGTGGCGCGTGCACGTGAAGTCCCCCATATTTTCATCTCAATCACAGCCGTCGGGGGAACACATCCGTACGAGAATATCGCAAAACCTGGCCGCTGCGGAAATCAAACCGGCCGGCCTCGCACACCCATCTTGAAGAATCGCGAAAGGTGGGGCACCCGCGCCTCAATGACAAGCATTGAGGCGGCGGGCGCGGAGACTACTACTTGGTGGTGGCTTTGAAACCGAGGGTTGCGCCCGAAGTCGATGTGTAACGTCCCACAATTTCGAGGCTGTCGTTGAGCCCGTCGGGTTTAGTGACGTTGTTGGCTTTCGGATCCTTGACATCATAGTACTTGCCGCCGTGACGCAAGAAGCCAACCTCGAAACTATTCGAGTCGAAATAAGCGCCGGCGACGTCGCCCTTACCATTCACGATGCGGGCAATGGTGCCGGTTGTGCCCGCGTTGGGATCACTGATTGGCTTGAAGGTTTTACCATTATAGAGGAAGCTCTGGTAGCCGCCCGTTGAGCCAATGGCAAACACGGTGATCTGGCCACTGTTGTTGATTCCCCAGGCTTCTGAGCTGGTACCGCCGGATACGTCGATGCTCGTGTACTTCGCACCTCGCTTTACATAGCCATGCTGAACGCTGGCCGAGTCTAAATACAAGCCCACGACATCGCCCTTGTCATTGATTCCGATCGCCTGGGTTTGAAGGGATTTTGGGAAGTTGACGGCGGTGAATTTTCCGCCCGCGTACACGAACCCGGTGAACAGACCGGTCTTGGTGCTGGTGCACCAGCCCGCTGCCGCGCCCATATTGTTGATCCCGTAGAACGCGATCGCACCGGCCGCAAAGCCGCCCGTGGTCACGCAATTCTTATGATCGACCGAGGTTAATTTCTTTCCGGCCAGGATCATAGCGTGCTGGACGCCCTTGGCGTCGACATAATCGCCGGCGATCATCCCGGCATTGTTGACGGCGAAAGTGTCTGTCTCCATTGCGGTCTTGTTAGCGTGAACGTCTGAGAACGTAAAGGTTAACGGTGGCGCCGCCGCGATACCAACGGCGACGAACATGAGAACTAGCAACGCGCCAAGAATCGACTTTTTCACTGGTTTCTCCTAGACGAATGTGTGGTGGCTCGTTCTCCCCATGGCGGAGAGTAGTGAAGCGGTTGAGGCCGACAAATTATCGTCCGCGTGACGAGGGCGGTCAAGATGAAAGGTTTTGCACTTCTAGGGGGCAAGGGGGTCCCCTCGACAAAAACCAACATTTGCCAGTTTACTTTGCGGCAGGAGATTTCGATTCGGACGGCAACCCCGACTTGGTTGCCTCTGGCCTAACACTCACTGACTACGCTACAGGGAACAGCTTCGACACGCCCTGGCTGGTGAACGCCCGCGGTTCGATTACGCCTTCACCAACCTTGAGACCGCAGCAGGCAAGGGGAATTGTGATAGTGCCTGGGGCGCGGACTTATTGGTTACTACCGGACGCAATGTCTTCCCGTTGCCGTCGCCGTTATGTCGCGCGGCGACGCCACCCAAGCTGTAAGCATAGAGGACGACCTCAACTCGCTTGGAAACTCCCAGCTTGTCAAAGATGCGGAACAGATAATTCTTCACCGTGTGCTCGGTGAGGCCGAGCCGCTGCGCAATCTCGCGGTTCGACAGTCCCTCCGCGACGCAGCGCACCACCTCGACCTCGCGCCGGGAAAGCAACGCAGCCCCTCGTGTGTCCACCACTCGCAGAGGCAGCGCTTCGCCCAGCGCCTCCACTAGGTAGCGTAGTTCTTTGCTATTCGCCCAGATCTGCCCTTCGCTCACGCACAGGATGCACCTCGCTAGCGACATCAGCGATTCACTACGGCAGAAAACGCCGCGCGCCCCAGTGCGGAATGCTTCCACAACCTGACTGCGCTCCGAAGTGTCGAGCAGCATCACCACGCGCGTTTCAGGGTGCAGGGCGTGCAGTTCGCGTGCTATCTCGAACCCTTTTCGCTTGTCGTCGTCGAGTTCGGCGCTGATCACCACGACCGCCGGCTTTTCTTTGGCCACGGCAGCAAGGATTCCGCGCGCATCCGACACCGGATCCAAGACCTCAAAGTGTTTATCACGCTCCAAGGCCGCAGCCAAAAGTTGGCTGTTCATTCTGGTAGCGTCAGCGGCCAGCACTCGAATCACTTCAGAAACTTCAGGTAAGGCGATAGCATGAGCCATAAGCATACAGACCACGTGTCTGGAGCGGGTTCTCCAGACTGTCCATTCGTTTAGACGACACCTGCGAGATCAGACCTTTCCCGCAAGAGTTTGGGTTTCGTTTGGCCAGAGAAGTCAAAACAACTATGAGACGGGTTACAAATGCACGGAGAAGAATGTCCCCCACCCCGATCAGCCGACTACCCCATAGCGACTGTCTACCGAGACATTATTCTCATAACTATACAGCGTAAATAGCACTTTCGTGCCATAAAAGAAAAGTCAATCTGTAACCATAAAGGTTCGCCGTAAATCATTGAATCTACAGATAGTAAACCAGTCCGAGCGAGCTTCCGACGAGGTTGAGGCTGTTTCTCGAGTCCCAAGATGGCACCATACTGCCGACACAACCGAAAGTTTCCTCGGCCTCCGCAGGCTTCTTCCTGATTTGTTGCCGACCGCCTCTACCGCAGCTCCAGTCCAAATCCTTGCTCCGCCATCCGCACAATCTCCCGTCCGATCGGAAGCGAAGCCGTCGCTGCCGGCGACACAACGTTCCACACGTGCAGCACATTCTGGGAACACACAAACTGAAAATCGTCCACCAGCGATCCATCCCGGCTGACGGCGGTCGCGCGTACGCCCGAGCCGTCCGCCACCAAATCCGAGCTGCGAATCTCGGGCAGCAAAGTTTGCAGTGCGCGCACAAAAGCAGGCTTGTGGAAAGACCGATAAAATTCTCCCGCGCCGCTGCGCCAATATTTTGCAGCCATCTGCCAGAACCCGGGATACGAGAAAGTGCCGAGCGCGTCCTGCAGGCTGAAATCAGTTCGCCGATAGCCTTCGCGCTTAAAGGCCAGCACTGCGTTGGGCCCGGCATCAACGCCCCCACCAACTCGGCGAGTGAAATGCACACCCAGGAATGGGAAACGCAGATCGGGCACAGGATAGATCAAGCCGTGAACCAGATGTTCTCTCTCCGGAACCAGATCGTAATATTCGCCGCGAAATGGCACGATCGTGACTTCGGTCTTCTCGCCTGCCAAGCGGCTGACGCGATCGCTGTGCAGCCCCGCGCAATTAATCACATATTTCGTGCCCAACGATCCGCGAGAGGTTTCAATGACGGTTTGTCCGTTGCTCCGGGCAATGCCTGTGACTTCGGTTCCAGTGCTGACGGTCCCACCTTGCGCGACGATCAAGTCGGCGTATTTTTGGCAGACGGCGACATAGTCGGTAATTCCCGTGCCTGGCACCTGCAACCAGCCCACGCCGCCGCAGTGGGGCTCAATCTCGCGCACTTGTGCCTGGTCCAGCAATCTCAGCCCAGCGATTCCATTGGCCTGCCCGCGTTCCAACAACCCTTGCAGGCGCGGAACTTCTTCGGCACTGGTGGCCACGATGATCTTGCCGCAGATCTCGACGGGGATGGCATGCTCGCGGCAGAACGCTGTCATCGCCGCCGCCCCCTCCACGCACAACTTCGCCTTCAACGAACCCGGCTTGTAATAGATTCCGGAATGAATCACGCCGCTGTTGTGCCCGCTCTGATGACGGGCCACCCGATCTTCCTTTTCGACCAGCAGCAGGCGCAGCCTGGGAAAGGCGCGGCCGAAGTGCAAGGCAGTGGCCAGACCCACAATTCCACCGCCGATAACCACAATGTCAGAGCTCTGATCAGGCATTTTGAAAGCACACCTCGATCAGGATGTCGAGGACGCTCCTAACAGATAAACAGAAAAGACGCACCATGCGCAAGAATGCAAGAAATATACGCCGGCAGGCTGTGAAGAACTCGAAAGGAAACTACGAAGAAGATCTGCACCAGGACGCTGGCAATGCACATGTAGGCCCGGACGCCCCGTCCGGGCGGCCGAGCAAGGGAGCCAAAAGCCATTCCGTCCTAGTTGACTGTCAGCGTCAGGGGCGCCGTTACTGCGGGTAGCCCGCTCATCGTGGCGCTCACCGTCATTGTGTAGGTTCCCGAAGGCGTGCCCGCCTGCCCATTTCCCCCATTGCCGTTGCCTTGTAGGCCGCTGCCGCAGGCAATTTCCACCCAGACTCCCGGAATAGCGAGCGTAAGTAACAAGAAAAGTTCAAGTCGCTTTCGGTGCTCACGCCTTTGTCCCCTTCTACTCAAAACTATGATTAACCCCGGCAAGGAAAGCCACAGTGCATACATGAACGGCCTGAGGTGATGTGCCGGACGCGTCTTGGCAATAACGGGCGCAGTGGTTGTGATCGTGAAGGTCACGTGAGTATCGCCGCTGCCTCGACCTACTTGCGTCGCACTCAGTGTGCAGGTACTCAAGGGCGGGCAGTTGTTGGAATACGCCAGGACGACGTTGTTGGGAAACTTGCCTCCAGTTGGCGTTGGCGCCACATCGAGGTCGTAGATCGCCGGTTGTCCCGCAGGCAGCGACTCGATGCTGGGGTTCGGTGTGATTGTGAAACCGGAACCCGGGCCGGAGCCGCCGCCGGTCGCGGTAAAGGCCACAAGAATGGAATGAGCGATTTTGTTTGCATCTGTGCCCACCGTCGCAATATTAAAATTGTAAGTTTGAGCCAAGTGGCTGCTTACCTCGACACTGAAGGTCGCGCCGCTCACCGTCGGTGTAACACTTGCTGGCGTAGCCTGGCAACTTGGAGGCCCGCCTGAGCCGCAACTCAAGCTCACCGGGTAGATGTAGCAGGTTGTGCCGGTCAGAGTGCCATCGAACGTTGCAATCGTGTCGACGGACGCCGTTTGTGGAGAATTAGTAACTTCCAGCGTGTAGTTGATCGGCGTATTCTGTGCCGGAGTTGAAGTGAACGTTACCGGAAACTGATGCGAAGTCGCCAACGCATCAGTGCCGGTCGCCTCGATGTTGAAGTTATATGTCCCGCACACAGCGCTGCCCACCGTCACAATGAAAGGCGCACCGCTTGTGCTCGGTACTACGCTGGCTGGTGCGGCTGAGCAGGTTGGAGGCGCGCCCTTTCCACAGCTCACGTTCACCGCGCTGTTGTAGCCGTTTAGTGAAGTCAGCGTTCCGTTGAAATTTACCGTACTGTTCACGTACGCCTGCAGCGACGGATTACTGATCGCCAGCGAGTAGTCCAGCGTGATCGTCAGAGACAGGCTTTGCGTCTTCGTGGGACCATTCGTCACCGATCCGCTGATCGTGATTGGAAATGTGCCCGCCATTGCGCTCGACTTTGTGCTTACAGTCAGCGTTACCGCCGCCGGACTGCTTGCAGTTGGATTCACCGAAGTTACAGGTTGATTGTTGAGATAGAAGTTGCAGGTTGCTCCTGACGGTAAGTTCCCGCAGGACAGATTTACGGTGTCACTGAACGATCCTTGCCCCGTCACCTGGAACAACACTGGTCCCGAAGTACTCGACGGAGCAACCGTGATGCTCGCAGGCGAAGGAGCGGTCAAATTGAAGTCCACCACCTTCAACGTGAAAGCAGCATCGTTGGTGATCCGGTTCGAATCGGTTCCAGCGCCGTGAAGGTCGAAAGTGTAGTCGCCGGGTGTGCTGCTAGCAATCACGGTGGCGGTAAGAGGGGTTCCGGGCGGCGGAGCAGGCGGGTTCACATACGTTGGCATGACCGAGCACGTGGAGGCCGGATTACAACTCAAGTTCACCTGAGAGGCATAGCCGCCGAGACCCGTGATCGACCCGGTGAACACGGGTGGCACTTGTCCGGCAAATATGGTGATCGGGGTGTTGGTAATTGATAAGGAGAAGTCCGGCGTCAGCGGGAACTCCCACACTCCGCGTCCATAGGTAGACGCGCGCAGTAACTTGGCCGAGTCCGATTGCGTAAATATACCCAGCGCGGTCACGGCCACGTTGGGCAGATATCCCGCTTGCCCGCTGTTCGGCATTGGTCCGACTTCTTGCCAGTTCGGTGCGGCGGTGAAGCTCCAGAACACTCCGACGTCGGTGGCCACGTACACTCTTCCGGGGGATCCGGTCGTGGTGGGATCAACCACCACCGCATTCGCGGGCGCGTTGGGCAGGGCATTCGGCGGGCTGCCGCTGAAATCGGCCCACGAGTTTCCACCATCCGTTGTCTTCCATAGATGCGAAGTCGGGAACTGAGTGGTGCTGAAGCCCATGATGCTGACGTAGGCCGTGAGACCGGATCGGTCCGAGTTGTCCATGGCGATACCGGAGATGGGAAAATTGTTAGGATTAATCGAACCCGTCTGATCAACCCAAGTCGAAGTCCCGGCCGCCACATTCGTACTCACCCACAGGTGTCCGCCCGGGGGAACGGTGGGAATGAGCGGACCAAAACCATCGGTTCCTGCATAGATAACTTTGGACAAGCCGGTATTGGTGTCGAGCACTCCCGCTGCCAACGACCGTACCAGATTGATCTCGCCGCCGGTGCAGATGCCGTCCCCACCAGTTTCGAAGCTAGGGCTGAGAACGCTGAAGCTGCCGCCTGCGCTGGGCCCGCGCCACATCCGGCAAGTTCCCACAACTAGTTCGCCAACGTTCTGCGGATCGAGGAGGTATGGCGGATAGTACGCGCCGGTATCTCCGCCCACAGTTGCGCTGCTTACGATTGGATTGGCCTGAAAGTCCTGTGTGTGACAACTGATTCCATTCGCATTGGTGCAACTGAAAATATTGACCCCGGAAGTTGCATTGGGAGGGTTGGAGACAAACCACTCTTCTTCGTTGTTAGGATTGATTTGGGTGTAGCCACCATCCCCAGCATTCACATTCTGCCAACTGCCGCCGGTCGACTGCGTGCCCGGCGATCCGTTGCCCTGGGTTCCTCCGAGAATGGTGCTGGCATCGCTTAGAGCCTGAGAAAACGAAACAAACTGGGTCATCGATCCCAGCGTCATGTTCAGACTGTCGAACTGGTTGCGGCCGTCACACTTGCCCGCGGTCAGGCCGAGGTAGCCATTCAGCGCTCGGTAAATTCCGCCATCATTGGCGAAGTACATTACTACGTCCTGGGCGCTGGTGTTGACGAATGCCAGCGCGTGCTGCGCGGGATGAACCATGGCGATGGAACTGCACCCATAAGCGTGCGTCAGGTTCAGAAATGGATTGCCGTTGCAAGTGGGATTGTCGACCGTGATCACGCATTTATAAAGGTTGATCGCTCCGGCGTATAGGTCTGTCGCTCCGCCATCCGGCACCGCCGCCAGCTCCAGATCGTAGGTACCTTGCTCGGTTCCACATCCCAGTTCGTCGCCGCAATTGAAAATGCCCGTTTCGTCGATCTGGTTCCAGGAGGCGCCGCCGTCGGTGGATGTCCAGATACCCTGATCAAAATCGTTTGCGTCCACGTACCAGAGATACATTTCATTGCGGCCGGGAACCACGGCAATCTCGCCGCGATAAATCGGGCAGTTCGAAGAACTGGGACTCGCTGGGCAAGCGGCCGCGGTCAGCCCGCCGCCGGGCTGATTGGTCAAACGGGTCCAGTGGATGCTATCGACGGACGAGTAAAAACCGTGATAGCGCAGCGCCGCAAAGAATTGTCCATTGCCGTTGTTGGCGCTGGCGTTGTACACGACCGAAGTCGCCGAGCCGGGCGCTGTCGTCACACCGACGCTATCGCTCACGTTGGCGTAGGTCCAGGAAAATCCGCTGCCAGCCGAATAAACCGAATAGTAAAGTCCAAGATTCGCGGTCAGCGGATTTGCCAGACCTTCAATGATTCCTTCCGAGGCTCCTGCCGCAGCAGCCACCACCGGGTAGGGAGCATTGCTGCTGAACGCGATCTTGCTGAACCCCATTCCCGCGAACGCTCGTGTCTGGGTACTGTCCTGTTTGATCAGGGTCCAGGTCGCGCCTGCGTCGAGGGACTGCAGAATACCCAATCCGTAGTAGGAATCCGCAGAACTGTTGGACTCGCCGGTGCCAACTAGAATCACACTGTTGCTTGAGTTGGAATTTCCCGGTTGAATGGCGATCGCGCCCACCGCCAGCGTGGCTTGATTATCCGTAAGCGGCGCCCAGGTCACGCAACTGGCGTTACCAAAACTGCCACAGGCGCCATTCGTGGACTTCCAAACCCCGCCGTAGGCCCCGCCAATGTAAACCGTATTCCCACTCGCATCGACGGGATCGACGGCAACCGCAGTCGCCCGCCCCTAAACCCAGCCGTAGTCGTACTCCCCAACGCCGCTCGCGTCCGAGGCCAGTGGAGCTGGACCGAGCGGGTTCCAAATCACGGTAGAAGATGACGATGAATCGTTCCCCAACTTCTGTGCTCTGGCCAGACGTGCGGCGCGCATTCGCATCTTCTGCAAGTGAGCGTGATAGCGCTGCGCCGCGCCAGACTGCCCTGGCGAACTACGCCCGCGCAGAAACCACTGCTCCCGTAATGCTCGCCGCTCACGGTCCTCGCGGCCTACCGGCTTGGATTGCGAACCAGGCTTCACATCCTGTCCCGAAACCAGGGAACTCGCCACTCCGAACAACACCACCAACACAAGCCAATGCAGACGCGGGCGTCCTCGCCCACGCCCTCGATTGGCGTTGTCAGGCCTATCCCGCGACCGGCTCAAAGTTCTGCGCATTTGCGAATGCTTTCCTCATGCCACCTGCGGCGGAAACAGGCTCCCCGACTTGTCCGGCGCAATCTTCCCCAGCTTGACCAGGCGCACGATAATCGACGGCACACTCCGGTTATGCGTCTTCGCGATCTCTTCAAGAGCCATGCCCTTGCGTAATTCCTCGCAAACCTGTTCATCCTCCGAACGCGACCAATACCGGCCCGCACCGGCCGGCTTCTTGAGTTCTCGCTGTTGCTCTGTGACTAGGGCCGCCAAGGCCCGGTTCAACGCCATGACTGCCTGCGGATCCCGGCAAATCGAGTCATTTTTTAGCAGCTCGCGGGTTTCCGGATGAACTCCGTCCGCCAGCGCCCGGATCACTTTGATTGCGTCCTGAATCTCCATTCCAGAACCTCCTGAGCAGTTATCCTAGCTGCCCCGGCCCTCGCGCCTTTGTGACCAGTGAACATTCCGCGTCGCGTAAGCCCAGATTGGGACTTGGCAGGTCCGGGCTTTGGCTATACTGGCGTGTGTTTATTGCCGAGTGTCACGGAGGCGGATGGACTGGCAAGCGTTCTGGCTGACAATCCGGCTGGCAGTTCTGGTTGCGGCGGTGCTGGTGGTTCTGGGGCTGCCCATTGCGTATTGGATTGCTTTTTCGCGCTGGCGCTGGAAGTTTCTGGCCGAAGCCGTGGTCGCCCTGCCGATCGTTCTACCCCCAACCGTGCTGGGCTTCTACGTCCTGGTTGCGCTCGGCTCCCGAAGTCCCTTGGGACGTGGCTGGCAAGCGTTCACCGGACATACCCTCGCATTTACTTTTGGCGGCCTGGTCATCGGTTCCATCCTTTACAGTCTGCCCTTTGCAGTCCAGCCCTTCGCTGCCTCATTCGCGCTCGTCGACCCAAGGCTGATGGCCGCCTCGGCGACGCTGGGCGCTTCGAAGCGGCAGACATTTTTCCGCGTCATCTTGCCGCTTTCCTTTCCCGGATTGGTGACCGGAGTGGCTCTGAGTTTTGCTCACACCATGGGCGAGTTCGGCGTGGTCCTGATGGTTGGCGGAAACATCCCAGGGGCTACACGGACGGTTTCTATCGACATCTACGATCAAGTGCAGGCCCTGAACTACGCCTCCGCCAATCAGACGGCGCTTGTGCTGCTGGGGATTTCCTTTGCTGTGCTGTCCTTGGTATACGGCGTGAACCGAAAAGTGGGGGCGGCGTGGCCGTGGAAATAATCCGGATCAACAAGCTTAGCGGGCCAATGTTTTCCTTTGTGAACCCGAGCTTGCCCTGAGCGAAGTCGAAGGGTGTCCCAAGGGTTCAAGCCTTTCCGACCACCGCAGATGAAAACGGAAAGAACAAATATTGACATGCCGTTGCCCACCAAGCGCGCGTCGCAGAATGTTCTGACCATTCAGCTCCGCAAACGCTTTTCCAATGCCGAACGCGATTTCGTGCTAGATGTTTTCTTCACCGTCATCCCCGGAATCACGATTCTCTTCGGCCCATCCGGGGCAGGGAAGACGACGTTGCTCGACTGCATCGCGGGCCTGACTATTCCAGACTCCGGAAAGATCGCGGTCGGTGATCGTGTTCTGTTCGACCACGCGCGACAGACGAATCTCCCTGTGCAAAACCGAAAAGTCGGATACGTTTTTCAGGATCTCGCTCTTTTTCCACATCTCACCATAGGAAGAAATGTGGAGTACGGCTTGGCTGGCCGAGGCACGGGCGAACGGAAAAACCAGAGTGATGCCATCCTCGAATCTTTCCGTATCGCGCATCTGCGCGAGCGCAAGCCCAGAGAGATTTCCGGTGGCGAACGGCAAAGAGTAGCACTGGCTCGCTCCCTCGTGACCGGCCCATCTATCCTGCTGCTCGACGAACCGCTAGCCGCGCTCGACGCAGGCACCAAATCAAAAATCATCGATGACCTGCGCGCCTGGAACGCCGCCCACGACATCCCGATTCTTTACATAACTCACAACCGCGAAGAGGTCTTCGCGCTAGGCGACCGCGTGCTCGTGCTCGAAAATGGCCGCATCATCGCCGACGGCACGCCGCACGCAGTGATGGCCGCACCCCGCCGCGAGTCTCTGGCCCAACTCATCGGCTTCGAGAATATTTTCCGCGCTGTAGTGGTCGCAGCCCACGAAGATCGCGGCACGATGATTTGCCGGATCGCCGACAGTAATGTTGACCTGGAAACACCGCTGGTGCGAGCGGAGGTCGGCTCGACTCGGCTAGTCGGGATTCGCGCTGGCGACATACTGCTGGCCACGGTTCAACCCGCAGGCTTGAGCGCCCGCAACATAATTCCCGGACGCTTGCTTTCGCTGGCGCAGCGGGACGTAATCGTGGCCGCGCGAGTGAATTGCGGCGTGGAGATGGAAGTCCACCTCACCCTGGCCGCGCGCGATGCCCTCCACCTCCAGCCCGGACGCGAAGTCTGGCTGATCGTGAAGACGCACTCCTGCCACTTGATGGCGGCGACTTGAGCATTCACCATCCACCTTTTTCGAAAAAACGCGGAAGCCAAACGATCCAATTGATCTACTTCTTTTTTTGGCCTGCGTTGGCGGCGTTGGCAGCCTCAGCAGCGAGCTTCAACTCCTGGTTTACTTGGACCAAAAGCTGCCTCGCCTTCTCCGCGTGTCCCCTCATATCGTAGCGGTTGTCTTTCTGCGCGATTGCGACGGCGTTGTTGGCTTCAACAACATGGTGTTGTGCCGTCGCCAGATTGGGATGTAGGCTCTTGCTGATGTCCTCCACCGGATCTTGAGCCAGTATCACGCCACTGCAGCACAATGCTGCGCCGAGAATCGTGTTGATCAGCAGACTTTTCCTCATGTACCTGCCCTCCTTGGCTCACAGCTGAATTTAGTGTCCCAGTCTAACACCGAGGCTTAGTCGGTTGCGACAGTTTGCCTCGCGTAACTCGGCGATTCGACTCACAATCGAACCTCACAAGCCTAATTCCATGCCGTATGACTTCACCACAGGTGGGAATAAAACTCGCCGAAATAGATGCGGGGTGCCCCATCTTTCGCGGCTTTTCGAGATGCGGGTGTGGCCAGTGCCTATGCTTTTTCCGCTTACCACGAAAAGTTGAGACCGTCGTCGCGACTTAGAGCGCCCGCGGCAAGCCTGCCCCATGCCAAACAGAAAAAATGCGAGCAATCCGGTCGTGTTGGGCGGACACTCCTGTCCGCCCCTACGGAAGAGGACGGCTTTTATTTCGCCTTCGAGAAATCTTCCACCGCGAACATCTGGCCGTTGCGTTCGGCCACGCCGATGCCTGCGGAATCCATGTCGCCATCCAGGATGTTAGCGCGATGCTGCGGAGACTTCATGAAGCTCTGGTGAATGGCAGTTGTGTTTGGTCCCTCGTCCACATTTTCGGAAAGCCATGTGAAGTGAGCTCCAGCCGCTTTCGCCCGTGAGGCCAGACTGGGCTCGCCGGGAAGTTGATGCGAGACAGTTCCCTGCTCTGCCATGCGCTGGGCATGTGCGCGGGCGGCGTTGGTCAGAGCCTCGTCAGATTTCAGCGATGGCAATCCGTGCGCCTTCCGCTCCTGGTTCACGGCGTTGAACAGTTCCCGCTCCGCGTTCGAAGTTTTCTGCCCCGCCAGGCCACTTGCCCAAAGAATGAGCAGAGTGCCCATCACCGCTACTCGACATGGAATGCGCATGAAACAACCTATGGCAAGGTAAACCCTTCTCATTAGTTTTTCCACTCGGTGCACCGTTCGAAGTTGCCAGCAAGAATGCCTGCTCTACTCGATCCCCAGATCTTTCCATTTCTTGTCCACTAGCGCTTTTGTCTTTTCGTCCATCAGAATCTCATCCGGCCAGGGACGGGTGAATCCTTCGCTGGACCATTTGCGGGTAGCGTCGACGCCCATCTTCGATCCGTAGTTGGGCAAGCGCGAGGCGTGATCGAGCGAATCGACCGGCCCCAACATGAACTGAATATCGCGCTCCGGATCGATGTGATTGAGCACCTTGAGCGTGACTTCCCCGATGTCCTGCACGTTCACGTCTTCATCCACTACGAGGATGCACTTGGTGAACATCGCCTGCCCCAACGACCAGACCGCATTCATCACTTTGCGCGCCTGCCCCGGATAAGACTTCTTGATGGAAACGATCATCAGATTATGAAAAACACCTTCGACGGGAAGATTGATGTCGACGATCTCAGGAATAGTAATCCGCATGAGCGGAAGAAAAATGCGCTCGACCGCCTTCCCCATCCACCCGTCTTCCATCGGCGGCTTACCCACAATGGTGGTGGAGTAAATCGGGTCTTTGCGATGCGTAACACAACTAAGATGAAACACGGGATAAAGATCCTCCAGCGAGTAGAAGCCTGTGTGATCGCCAAAAGGGCCTTCGGTTCTTAGTTCGTCGAGGTGGACGTGGCCTTCGAGGATGATTTCTGCGGTGGCGGGGACTTCGAGGTCGACGGTTTCGCACTTCACCAGTTCGACTGGCTTCTGGCGGAGGAATCCGGCGATGAGATATTCCTCGACGTCGGGGGGCGCGGGGACGATGGCGGAGAAGGTGATTGCGGGATCGGTGCCGATGGCGACGGCGACTTCCATTTTGCCGCTGGGCCGATCACCATCGGCGAGTATCGACCCGCCTGACGAGCGCGCCATGACGTCGACCGCGGCACGCGCGGAGACGGGGGCGCGTGCATCTTGGGCGGCGGCTCGCATGCGCTCGCGATAATGTTCTGCTCCGACTTTTTGCCTTTGCCAGTGCATGCCGGTAGTTCGCTGATCGTAGACCTGCATGCGGTACATTCCTACATTGCGTTTGCCAGTCTTGGGATCTCGAGTAACCACGCAGGGGAGGGTGATGAAACGGCCGGCGTCTTTTGGCCAACACTGGAGGATGGGAAAGTCGTCTAGCGAAAAATTGTCGCGGCGAATTACTTCCTTGCATGGTCCGGTGGAAACTGTTTTTGGAAAGAACTTTCCCATCTCGGCGAGCATGGGCAACATCTTCACCTTATCGAGGAAGCCTTGCGGGGACTTTACGTCCATGAATTGGCGGATGCGGTCGGCGACTTGATCGAGTTTGTCGACCTCGAGCGCGAGATTCATGCGGCGGGCGGAGCCGAATTGATTGATGAGGACCTGGGCACCGGGATGGCCTTTGATGTTCTGGAAGAGAAGCGTGGGGCCACCGGGTTGGCGAGCTTCGCCCGGCCGGGCCGGGTCAGAGACCCGGCCCCACACATTCTTGGAGACGCGGTCAGTGATTTCGGCGATCTCGAGTATGGGGTCGACTTCGGTACGAATCTTTTTGAGCTCGCCGGCGCGGTCGAGCGCGGCGATCCAATCACGCAGGTCGTCGTAGGCCAAGAGTTCCCCCGGTTGCGAAACGCGATTATAAAGCAGCGAAAAGCTTTTAAGCCTGCATCAAACCGGCTATGCTGCTGATGTCGATGAGAGGTGAGGGTTTGAAACGACGAGTCGTGATTACCGGGATGGGAGTGGTAAGCCCCAACGGCGTGGGCAACGCCGCTTTTTCAGAGGGGGTTCTTCATGGCCGAAGCGGGGTGCGGCGCATTTCGCGTTTCGACTCCGCAGAGATACCTGTGCAGATTGCTGGCGAAGTTCCTGACTTCGACGAACTGGCGTGGGTGGAAAAACGCGAGCGGAAACATGTGTCGCGAGTGCTGCCCCTGGCTTTGGCCGCAGCCACGGAGGCTTTGGACGACGCTGGTTTCGATCCCGCATCCTTGCCCCTCGAGCAGAAACGGCGGTTTGGCGTGATCATCGGATCGGGCGGTGGATCGCAGGAATTTACCGAGGAACAATACCGTTTGTTCTTCCATCAGCAATACAAGCAGATGAGTTTGTTTTGCGTGCCCAGCGGAGTGATGGGCGCGCTTTCCAGCGAACTGAATGTGCGCTTTGGCTTGCGCGGGGCAAGCCACGTGATCACGACTGGTTGTACCTCGTCGACGGACGCGTTCGGATATTCGCTGCGGCAAATTCAATCGGGACGGCTGGACATGGTGTTGAGCGGCGGAGCCGATGCGCCCATTGCGCTGGGAATTGTCAAGGGATTCATCCTGATGAAGATTTTGACCGACTCGTGGAACCATGCGCCGGAGCGGGGATCGCGCCCGTTCTCGGTGGACCGCGACGGTTTTGTGTTGGCTGAGGGTGCGTGGATGTTCGTGCTCGAGGAATACGAGCATGCGCGAGCGCGCGGTGCGAAGATGCTGGCGGAAATCTGCGGATATGGGTCCACGTGCGAGGCCTTTCATCGGGTACGGCTGCAGGAGTGCGGCGAGGAACCGGCCAGGGCGATCGGCCTGGCGATGAAGGAGGCTGGAATTGCTGCGCAGGATGTGGACTACGTGAACTTACATGGAACTTCGACACAGCTTAACGACCGCATTGAGACGCGGGCGCTGAAGCTGGTCCTGGGCGAGCAGGCGCGGCAGGTTCCGATGTCGGCATTGAAATCGCAGATTGGGCATCCGCAGGGGGCGTGCGGAGCGGCGGGGGTGGCGGCTGCGATTGTGGCGATGCAGAGCGGGCAAATCCCGCCTACGATCAATCTGGAGACGCCTGATCCGGAGTGCGATCTGGATTATGTGCCGGAGGTGGGGCGGAGGAAAGTGGTCGAACATGCGGTGTGCAATTGCATTGCGTTCGGGTCGAAGAACTCGGCGTTGGTGTTGAGGAATTGCGCTTGAACACCCGCATTCACGCGGGTAACGTCGAAGGCTTTAACCTTCGGCTCCGCTCAGGGCAGGCTCCGGACACAAAGGTACACAAAGGAATCAGCTATGCAGGATGTGCAGGCCACGATTGCGTCAGGGCTGACGGAGCGTTACGGGGCATTGGCTTCGCGGGTGCGCGAGCTGGCCGCGCCGCTGACCGACGATCAGTTCTGGCTGAAGCCTTTTCCGTTTGGAAATAGCTTTGGCCATCTGGTGCTGCATCTTACCGGCAATTTGAATTACTACGTAGGGGCACAGATTGCACGGACGGGATACGTGCGAGATCGCGAGCGCGAGTTTACGGAAACGCGGCATTTGCCGAAAGAAGAAGCGCTCGAGAATTTTGATCAGGCGATCGCAATGGTGCTGCGGACGGTCGGGACGCAATCGGTCGAGGATTGGTCAGCGTCTTACAGTGCAGTGGGTGCGGAGAATGTGGGCAACCGCTTCCATATGGTTCTACGATGCGCGGCTCACTTGGATCACCACCTCGGACAGATGATTTATTTGTGCTTCGAATTGAGGCGGGCCAAACCATAGCAGCGGTTTCATCGATATTCCTGCACGGGCGTGGACGCCCGCGCGTACATTCGCAATTGCGTGGGACGGGCGGCGACGCCCGTCCTCCCTTCTATGGAGCGAGCAGGTGCAGGACGGTATTTTCGACTTTGGGCCAGGCATTGGAGCGGGGATCGATGAGGTCGAAATGACCGGCGGTTGAGATCTCCAGGTAATGCACATCTTCTCCGCGCTTTTTCTTTTGCTCGGCATACTGGCGGCTGAAATACGATGAGACGACATCGTCTCCGGCGCCGTGAATTAGCCATTGGGTCGTGGCGTGGTCGATCGCCAGCTGCATGGGATCGGCTTCACGGTAATGTTCCGTAACTTCGCTGGGCTTGCCTCCGAGAAAGGCCACGACCGCGTTGTCGCTGAGATGTTGTTCCCACGCTTGCTGCAAATCCACCACGCCAGCCAGTGAGATCACGCGCTTGAGAGTGGATTCGTGGGCGGCAAGGCAGAGGGCGAGTTGTCCGCCGGCGGAGTGGCCCATCACGACAACTCTTGTTGAGTCGAAGTCGTAGTGTTTTGCAATCTGCGGGAGATAACGATAAGCGTTGCGTATGTCTTCGAAGGTGCCAGGCCAGCCTCCGCCCGGGTCGCCGACGCGGCGATACTCGATGTTCCAGGTGGCGATGCCTTTGGCGGTCAGCGCGGCACAGAGGTGTGCGGCGTGGGCCAGGTCGTACTTGGCGCGCCAGAAGCCTCCGTGGATATTCATCGCCACCGGGAATGGGCCCTTGGTCTTGGGCAGGCGAAGGTCTCCGAACTGATTGGGATCGGTGCCGTAGGAGAGACGGGCATCGGCGGGAGGTGGTGGGAGTGTGAGAATATCGTCGGGAGACATGGGGACGGGCTCAAGCATTCTTAAGTCAGTTCTCGGTTCTCGGTCGTCAGTTCTCGGTTCGGCTCCGGGATGATTGCAATCGTGATTGCAGATTCATGAATCCTTGAACTCTGGGATCAGTCCCACTACCGTGCCGTCTCCCCAGCCATATTTCTGGCGCGAGAAATCGGCAACTGTGCGATGCAGCTCGGGCTCAGTTTCCGGGTGACGAAGCGGGCGTGGGCGGAGAAGCTTCGTCCGGCGACGCGTAGCTGACCACTCTTGCGGCCTCGAGTGGTGAGATAGAGATACGGCTCGCGCTCGAAGCTATTGTTCCTTGAGCTTGAGTTTGGACTTGTTTTCTTCAAGGAATTCGCGCAGCTTGTCGGCGGTGTTGAGCAGTCGCGTCCACTGTTCATAATAGAGCGTGACCGGAAAGCGGCCGAGACCGTAAACGCTGACTCCGCCTTTTTCACTGACCCGGAATTCCAAACTGCCGGTGCGCCGAGGGCCTTGCTTTTCCAGTTCGGCTAAGCGGGCTTTTAGTTCTTCGTAGGTTGGTTCAGGCATTTTTCTTACCTCGAACAAGTGTGATGCTTCCATGATAGGGATTGCGCGGGAATTCGTCGAGAGGCGGCCGAACAATCTTAAATCGCTACCCGATGCGGAGGGCTCGCAGAGCCGGTGCTGGCTATTCAATGAATGCCTTCATGCAGAACGCGCTGCCTCCGGATTTTTCGAACTCGGAGGTATCCACCAATACCGGGGTCAGGCCCTCGTGGGCCAGGATCTGCTCAACGTTGTGGGTGAGTCGCGGCGCAATGAATCGACCATTCACCACGATTCCGTTCCCGATGAATTGTCGGGCCTCGTCGCGGGTTAGTTCGTGGATTCGTTTCCAGCCGCCGCGAACTGTTTGAAGGGACTCAGGGGAGAAGGCCCCGGGGTAGATCAGAGCAGCATCGTCGTTCAGCGGGCAGAGACAGGTATCGAGGTGGTAGCAGTGCTTGTCCACTAGTTGCAGGGGGATCACAGGGAAGCCTAGTTGCAGCATGGCGGCGGCAAACTTCTCCACGCCGCCACGGGTGGAGCGGAAGCCGTAGGCAGCCCAGATGCGCGAGCGGTCGGGATGCCAGAGCAGGTCACCGTGACCCTCGAGGTACTCTCCGTCCAAACCGACGTCGATGATCTTGTAGCCGCGGAGGCGGAACCAGTCCACGAAAAACGTTACTTCTTTGTGCCGCGAGGCATAGCGCATGCGGCTGGGAACGATGAAGTTGCCCAGGCGGTCGTGATGCCCCACAAAAACCTGGTTGGCGGCGAAGACCATGTCGTCGAGGTCCTCTACCGGATCGATGATCTCCAGTTTTAGCCCCGCATCCTGGAGCGCGCGCCGCAAGCCTTCCCACTGTTGAAGTGCCTTGGCCCGATCGATGGGGAGACCCATATAGGGATTCTTGGGTTCGCGGACGTCGAAAAATGTGGGCCGGCACATCAACGCGGTCTTGGGCATGAACCACATAATAGCGGCTGACAGCGGTCGGTTCCAGCGGTGGGCGCAGCGCGGCTGCCGCCGAGATTTCGTCATGGCGACTGCGGTTGGGCAAACAACCTTGGGACGCGGAAGAGTAAATAGTCTGCATCCTCATGAATTAAAACCAGCTTCCGCCTCCCTTGGGGTTACGCCGTTTCGGTCATCGGCGTGCACCCGCAGTGCTCTCTGGTGAAGAATTGTACGCATAAGGAAGGTGCCTCTTGCTTCATAAATGTGCAAATCCAGCCTGCCTCAGCCCTTTTCGCAAGCTAAGCCAGGGCAAGCTTTTCCTGGTCGAAACGCCGGCGCTTGAAAGGTCGGAATCGACTCCGGCCGCGCGAAGAGGCTTGTCCTCCCACCGCATCGAGTACTACTGGCTCTGCGATCAGTGTGCATTCGCGCTGACTCTGTCCTACGAAAAGGGGCGGGGAGTGGTCACGGTTCCCCGGCTTGAGATTGTCAGGAAGGCGCCTACCGCGGTCGCGCACGCGAGAGAAGAACGCCGCGACGAAGGCGGCCGAACAGAACAGTCCGCCTAGGAGGGGTGCCATGGACAACCCAAAGATACAGGAGTGCACGATCTGCGGTGAAGAACGATCGGCGGGGCAGGTGTGGTTTCTGGTGGCGGAATGCCATTGGGAAGACAAGCTCAAGGTTCTGGAATGGCAGGACGAACTGGCCAGGCGACGCGGGATCTATGCTGCGTGCAGCGGGGGACATGTGGAGGAACTGGTAGTGCACTGGATGACGACGGGTAGTCTCGACTATCCGTTTGCCACGGTTGGACACAAGCTGGAGAGCCGTAGAAAGCGATTGGGCTTGATTCCGCCGGCGATTCAGGAACCCGATACCAGGGGCGCACGCCTGATTGGCGAACTAGCGGTTGACCGGGAAAGTGTGTGTAGAGCGCTCCGAGAAGATCCCGATTCTCTGCGAGTAATCCTGGATGAGTTGCTCCATGCGTTGGAAAGGGAGACCACGGGAACCGCGACGCGGCTGGAATCGGCAGATGCGATGTCTTACGGGTTCCCTCGGGAGATCTGAGACACCAGCCGGGAATCAGTAGTCGCCGGATTTTTTCCAGGCATGCCAGTCGCGGGTGACCGCCTTTTCCATGTCTTTGGCGGCGCCGAACAGCCAGTTGGGTTTGAGGCGGTTGAGATGGCGACGGATGACTTTTGACGCGCCCACCGTACCCAAGTGAATGTTGGCCGTTTCCCATCCCATGGCAGAAAGCAGGCGAAGTTCGTCCCGGTTGGTAGGAAGAACGCTTAGCTCGATGCGCGAGCAATGTGGCGACAAGCGGCGGACGATCCAGCGCCCGCGCAACTGCACAAAAGGATCCGGGCAGCGCACCGCATGGCTGATAATGGTGTGGTAGAGGATCTCCGACGGCCCTTCCTCACCATTCGCCCAGTAAACCGAAGAAGGTACCAGCGCCTTGGCTTCGCGGGCGATTCTGGCGCCGTGGCACAGCGCGATAGCGACCAGGCGAATGTGCCCTAGACTTCCCAGACCAGCCACGCGCCGGACGGTCCTGTAAGTAAGGCCCCGCTCCGGCATGAGATGATCGAGAGCTTCTCGGGCGCTGAGGGGGATTTCGCCACGTATTCTCGGCAAACTGTCCATCTTCTGCCAAAAATGAACCGGATCGCGCAACACTCCGGTCGCGATCTGGCGCAGCCAAGTGTTTTCCTCTTCCAGCACAAAGGGGCGGCCGTAATGGGCAAGAGATTCTCTGTAGCCTTCCAAGATTGACGCACACGCGTCCTTCGGCTTTAGTGCCAGATGACCGTCTGCGATGGCAAACACAGCGCTGGTGGCTAGTCGCACCAGATCGATGGTGTAAGGCAGGACGGCCGCTTCGTCGAAATCATTGACCCCCCAGACCAGACGCCCCTCGATGTCACGCCAGGTGCCAAAATTCTCGACGTGCAGATCGCCCACGGCAAGAACGCGGGGCGCTTTAGCAAGACGTGAGCAGATCTCAGGCCAGATCTGCATCCAGCGATAGAAGGTTGCACGAAGAAAAGGAAACACCGCCTCCACCATGCGCTGGTGTTTCAGGCGAAGATCAGGCTTTACGATCATCGTGTGGCGGCCCAGCCACTCTTCAAAGCGCTGGGTTGCCTTGACAATATTCATTGCGGTCCGGTTGGCACGATAGAACCGGCCCGGTCAATTGTCAACGCCGGGAAGAACTGGGAACATTCTGCCCCGTGCAGTGACGCCGGAGGCGGCAGCGCACGCGATCGTTTTTCCGGTCGACGCAGGTTTCTCAAGCTGCTATTCAGTTTGCGAAATACGCCGCATTCACATCGACAAACTGCTTCAACTCACCCGGCACATCGTCGACTGCATAGATCGAATCCGAGGTGCACACCGGGACGCAAGCTCCGCAGTCGATGCAGCCGGCGGGGTCGACGTATAGCTGGGTCGCTGCCTCGAAGCCCGGTTCGTCTTTCTTAGGGTGAATGCAATCGGTCGGACACACGTCGGCGCACAACAGGTCTTTAATGCAGGAACTCGTAATTACATAGGCCATGGACCCCTCCGAATGAGAGAATTACACGCATAAACAGAGTACGGTGCGACAAGAGTTATCTCGGTGATCTCGGTCTCATCACGATGTGTTTAACATCACAATCTCAGCCCCAGGATTGCAGGGTTTGCCGCACAGTCTAGTAAAAATTACATAGCGCCGCGGGTTCCTACACGACTAAGCTCGCGAATCTACAGTGTTTCTTGATTTGGCAAACGTGGTGCTTCAAGGAAACGCAAGTTCCAACCGCGCTGCTGAAGTCACTCTCTGGCAACAAATTTCCATAGAAGATTGGAGTTGACTGCGTCCAAGCGCGGTCAGGCCTGAGTCGTGGTCGGCGCTGTCTCGCGCAGCTTGGGGTCAAGGAGCAGATTCCTAGGAGGTGTCCCGTGGCAGCATTTCGCATCTTGGCAGCTGACGATCACGAGGTCGTGCGTAAGGGTCTGATCGCCATACTAAAGCAACAGCCAGAGTGGGAGGTGTGCGGAGAGGCATGCAATGGACGTGAGGCGGTAGAGAAGGCGAAGCAATTGATGCCGGACGTGATCGTGATGGATGTCAGCATGCCCGGCCTGAACGGACTGGAGGCAACGCGCCAGATCTTGAAGGCGAATCCGGCCACCAAGGTCCTCATTCTCACTTCGCATGATTCCGATGAAATCGTCCGGGGCGTTCTGGACGTCGGCGCCCGCGGGTTCCTTCTGAAGTCTGATTCCGGAAGTGAACTAGTGGCCGCGGTCGATGCTTTGCTGCGGGACAAGACGTATTTCACCTCGAGGGTGGCAGCCCTGGTGTTGGAGGGCTATCTCAGAGGCGGAACACCATTCACCGTAGGCCGGAGCCAGTTGACGCCGCGGGAACGCGAGGTCGTCCAGTTGCTGGCGGAGGGAAGCAGCACCAAGGAAGTAGCCGTGGCGCTGGGCTTAAGTGTGAAGACAGCGGAAACTCATCGCTCCAATATCATGCGGAAACTCCGCCTTCACTCGGTCAGCGCTTTGGTGCTCTATGCCGTGCGCAACCACATTGTTCACGTGGTGCAGGCAGGCGTGGAATAGATCAGAAATGGATCGCAAGTACCTAAGGTAATACTTAAGCGGCTCGTCCGATCCACCACAGGATCTTGGCTACAATCCGCCACCCATTGGTGGAAACCGCGGTCGACTCATACTCCCGGTTTTCCGGCACTAAAACCTCGGTGTGATCGTAGCGTTGCAACCGGGATACGATCAGACCTTGCTCTTTATGGGCTGCCACCACGATCTGACCATAAAGCCTGAGACGATTAGTCTGGGAGGTGTCGATCACGACAATGTAGCCGTCATGAATCAGCGGCATCATGGACCGGCCGTGAACTCGCAGACAACTGGTATGGGCGGGATTGGGGCACCAATCGCTGGGCGCGGCCAACATCGAGTCGGGAGAGACTTGATCGAGGGCGTCCACCGGATCTCCCTTTCCCCCATGGGTTGCAGCCACAACTGGCAGAACCGGAATCGCCACCAAATTATCATGCCGTTTGGAGGTCCGATGCGCTCCGGCTTGGACGACTTGCAAACTGGGCACACGGTCCTTGCGCAACCGCGATCGAACTGCGGGCAGAACGCGCATGAGATCTTCGCTGCGCATTCCGGCCTGCCCCCAGAAATACCAGCATTCCGGATCTCCGGTGAGGTTGCCCAGTTGAATATAGACATGGGCCGGAGGTTCCTGCACGCCTCGTTCCCAGCGGGAAACCGCCATGGCCGAAGCGTTCATCTGCTTGCCCAACTCAGATTGGCTGATTTGGAGGCGGCGGCGAAGAGTGAGGATCCGTTTTGCCCACTCGAACTTTGAATTGCTTGCGTTGCTCATGGCGCGCCTGCTAGACTGACATTAACGCGGCCGGTTTAACATCCGCGTTAGGTGACACCCTGTCGCCAGTCTTTATGAAAGGTTGTCATGTACGGTGACAATTCTAACACAAATGTGAGTACGGGAAAACAATCGCCGCAAACATTATATCGTGGCTTGTATGTAAGAATCGCGCGCAAGCTGGGCGTGGATCCTTCCTATGTGAGCCGAGTCGCCCGCGGGGACCGGCGTTCGAGCCAAATCGAAAGCGCCTTGCGCCAGGCACTGGAAGAGATTAACCAGAAACTCGGGCGCGCCCCGTCCGCCGCCGAGAGCGCGCTTTCGCGCCCAACCAATGCGGCCAAGCGGCTCAATATTCTCCTGAAGCAAAATTGCAGCCGGATTCGCCAGCAATGGCTGGCGTATAGCCAAGCCGATCCCAATCTCAAGCGGGTAAAACTGGCCCCTAAGAAACGAATCGCGCCCATCCTGCTGTTAGTTGAAGAAACCATGAAAGTCATGAGATTGAGCGTGAAGGATATGGCGACCGCGCGCATGAAAGCGGCCGAGCAACACGGCCGGGTGCGGCAGGCCCAGGGGTTTACACCGATGGCTTTGGTGGAAGAGTACAACCTGGTGCGGCGCTGCGTTTTCGGTTTAGCTCTGGAACATGCACCACAGATGGACCCGCATCTTCTGATTCAAGACCTCACCCAATTTGGCGAGGCGCTGGATCTGCAAACCCAGCGCGCTTTGCAAGACTATCTCGCGGCCAACTAGCAAAACTCTGACCCAATGTAGGCGCGGGTGTCTCGCCCGTGCTGGAGCGGCATGAACTCCGCATGCTGCGATGCACGTACTTTCGCCTCGGCCTTGCACGGGCGTGGGACGCGCGCCCCTAACTTGGCTTTGGTAAGCGATTCAGCAGAGCCGCTGCTTTGCGGAACCAGGGCCGTTCGCGGCGACGCAGATATCCAGGCATGGTGGGTTTCTTGTTCAGAATGCGTTGCGCCCATTCGCGGGCCTCGGCGTTACGTTGTTGGGAAGCCAGGAAGCAGGCGTAATTGTAGTAAGTCTCGGACGAAGTGGAGATTTTAGTGACTTCGCGAAACAAGGCCTCGGCTTTATCGGCTTGGCCGGTGTTGGCGTAGGCGTGGGCTAGCAGCGCGGCGGCGCGCTGAAAGTCGTACTTGGGATCCTGAGACACCACGCGTTCAAGATCGGGCACGGCCGCGGTGAAGTCGCCCATGAATGTGGCGGCCATGCCCCGGCGATAGAACGGGTCCGGCGAGTCCGTACGTGAAGAGATCGCCTTGTCATAGCACTGGCGGGCGCGGGCGTAATTCCCTTCTTCCAGGTACAGATCGGCCAGTTCCTCGTAATTCCCTGCCGAGGGATTGTCCAGAACGGCTGACTCGAGTTCGTGAATCCTCCTGCGGCGGGGAAACACTTTGAACGACTGGCGCATCAGACCGGCATCAGGGATTACCTCGGCGGCGATGTAGATCAGCGCCCCCAGCCCGCCGAAGAAAATAATGATCCACAGCCAATAGCCATCCGGGCGCCGGCGAATGAAGTGAACAATTGCCACCGCCTGGAGAATCAAACCCCAGGGAAAGAATAAGAAGATTAGCGATCCCATGCTGTGATCGGACTATAGCATGGTGCGGCAGGCTACAGGCTTCAGGCGTCAGGTCTCAGGAACGTTAGGGTCTCGGGTGTGAAGAATTCTAAGTCGCGATGCTAGAATCTTGTGTGGTGACACCTCCTATCCGCCTGCTGGCCGCCGATATCGACGGCACCCTGCTCAACCCAGAGTTTCAGATCTCAAAGGCAGACTTGGCGGCCCTTCGCCGCGTCCATCAGGAAGGAATTGAAGTCATACTGGTGACCGGGCGGCGGCACAAGTTCGCCCTCCCGATCGCCCAGCAGCTTGGCTTCGATCTGTGGTTGATCAGCTCGAATGGTGCCATTACTCGGTCTCTTTCTGGCCAAACTTTTCATCGCGATATGCTTCCCGCAGAGACTTGCCGCAAACTCTGCGCCACGATGCGCGAATTTCGTGGCAACACGGTCTTGACTTTCGATATCGAAAGCAAAGGCGCCATCGTGCTCGAGCACATGCGCGATTTAAGCGAGAGCATTCAGCGCTGGCTGGAGAAGAACCTGCAATACATCGATTTCGTCGTCCCGCTGGAAAACTCTCTCACCTCCGATCCGGTTCAGGCCATGTTCTGCGGGCGGATCGAGCGTATGCATCAGGCGCTGGCGGCGCTGGCGGCGAGTGGACTGGAAAACGACATCACCGTGCTGCGCACGGAATATCCAAAGCGAGATCTCTCGATCGTCGATGTGCTGAACCAGGGTTGTTCCAAGGGTCACGCTTTGAAGCGATGGGCCAATTACCGTGGCATCCCCCGCGAACAGGTCATGGCCATTGGTGACAACTATAACGACATCGAAATGCTTGCCTTCGCCGGGCTGCCATTTATCATGGGGAATGCATCCGAAGAGTTGCGGGGAAGGGGCTGGGCGGTGACGCTGGCCAATGATTCCAATGGCGTAGCCGCAGCAATTGAGCAGGTGCTGGGGGCGCGCGTCGAGGTCTAGGGATGCAAGTTCGTTCCCTATGATCGTTCATTCTTCATATGAAGTTATTGGCTCAATTTATTTTTGTACTTGGCCTTCTGGGAGCACCGCTCTTTGCGGCTGGAGCAGACCTCGCCGTGTTGCGCAATGGCTTTTCCATTCGCCACGAGCGGCGGGAGGTAGTCGGTTCGGTGACGCGGCTTTATTTGGTCGCCGACCGCAACGGATACGTGGATGTTCCCACCATAGAAATTGATCGCTTCGAGGAAGACCTGTCGGCTCCAGCTAAGGGACATGGCGCGCAACCAATGAATGAAGTCATCAATGCGGTGAGCAGCCGGCACCACCTGGATCCGGATCTGATCAACAGCGTGATCCATGCTGAAAGCGGGTTCAACCCCAGAGCGGTGTCGCCCAAGGGCGCGCAGGGCTTGATGCAACTGATGCCACAAACCGCGTCCCGCTTGGGAGTGATCAACACCTTCGATGCCGGCGACAACCTGGAAGGCGGCACGCGATACTTACGAGAATTGCTGGAACGCTATAACTTTGATTTGATAAAGGCTCTTGCGGCTTATAATGCCGGCCCGCAGCGTGTGGAACAGTACCACGGCGTCCCACCGTACTATGAAACTCAGGCTTACGTTGCTCGCATCATCCGTGATTTCAATCGCAAGAAGCTGGCAGAGCGGAAAGCGGCGGCGTTGAAGACTGCCAGCTACCACAAGAGTCCGGCACGCCACGCTCCGACCGTAAAACAAGCGGCGCTTTCGGATGCAACGCAGCAAGCCTCACACTGAATGTTGAACCTTAGGGGAGCACGGGCGTTTCGCACGTGTGAATTTTGGCGGGCGGGCTAGGACGCCCGTCGCTCCATCGAGAACCAGAGCTAAGCGCACGGTTTCCCACTAAGAACTGTCGTCCCGAGCGGAGCGAGGGATCTGGGTGTTTGCGTGGGGCGGCAATACCGGTGGGGTAGGCAGGAACCTAGATCCCTCGCTTGGCTCGGACAAGTGTGTTCATGTCTACCGTCTACATGAAAACGATCTAGACCGCGTTGACCCCAGCGTTCGGGTCATTTACCTTGACATGGGGGGCTTCGTCGAATCATTGCGGTTCTTGGCTCTCACGTTCGGACCCCTCGAGTAAATGGACAAGAAACGCTACCTGGCCTACGCGGTCGTCGCTGCGATTCTCGCGGTCCTGGTTTACATGCAGTTCCGGACATGGAAGAATTTTGACTGGACCACCTTTTGGGATCAATCAAAGCAGGCAAACCCGCGCCACATTCTTGACGCCGTCTTCCTGATTTACCTCAGCTTTTTCCTGCGTGCGCTGCGTTGGAAAATCTTCCTGCGGCCGGTGCGCAAGGAAGCTTCCATCATCGGACTGATTCCGCCGACCCTGATCGGGTTCACCGCCTTGACCTTGCTGGGACGTCCGGGAGAATTAATTCGCCCGTACCTAATCGCGCGCCGAACCAACCTTACGTTCTCCTCGCAGATGGCAGCTTGGACGATCGAGCGCATTTTTGATATTGGGGGATTCACCGTCTTAATGGTCTCCGCCATATTTCTTCCCACCGAACTGCGCTTCCTGCCCAATCCCGAAATCTATCCCCGGCTGCGAGTGGCAGGTTTTCTGCTGGTCGCTCTGGTGGCGGGATTAGCGTTAGGGGCTTTTCTCGTCGCGAAATTTGGGGACACGGTTGCTGCGTGGATCGAAATTCGCTTTTCTCACCTGGCTGCGCATTTTGGACATCGTGTGGCGCAGAGGGTACGTGAATTCCACGGAGGGCTGGACACCATCCACAGTCCGCTTGCCTTCCTGCAATTGGCCGGCGTATCGGTCTTGATGTGGTGGTTCATAGCGCTGGCGTATCTCGAGGTCACTCATGCCTACGGGGCAGCCCTCGAGCACATGACGCTATCCAAGGTGTTGCTCCTGATGGGCTCCAGCATGTTGGGATCATTGATTCAGTTGCCAGGCGTCGGCGGCGGCTCGCAGTTGGCGACAATTTCCGCGCTGCAGCATATTTTCCAGGCATCGCACGAACTGGCGGCCAGTTGCGGCATTCTGCTGTGGTTGGCTACATTCGTCTCCGTGGTTCCCGTCGGCTTGCTGCTAGCTCATCGCGAGCGGCTGTCCTTACGGAAACTTTCCGAAGAGACGAAGCAGGAGGAGGCTCGCGCCGAGCATTCGCCTTCGCCTCCGGCCTGATGCGCCGTCGTCCTTGCTACAGGCGTCCCTGTTACAATCAAGCCGACCACCGATGCACGCGCCATGAAGTGTCCTTTCTGCGGGTTCGCAAATGACAAAGTGGTGGATTCGCGCGAGAGCAAGGAAGCCGATTCCATCCGCCGCCGCCGCGAGTGCTTGAAATGCGGCAAGCGCTTCACTACCTATGAGCGCATCGACGAAATCCCTTACATGGTGGTCAAGAAAGACGGCCGCCGCGAGAAGTTCGACCGCCAGAAAGTATTGAATGGACTGCTAAGGGCTTGCGAAAAGCGGCCGGTTCCCATTGGCAAGTTAGAACAGATTGTGAATGAGGCGGAGAGTTTCGTAATCGAGTCGGCAGAGCGCGAGCGCAAAACTAGTGAACTCGGCGAGCTCATTATGAATCGTCTGCGCAGATATGACAAAGTGGCCTACGTTCGCTTCGCCTCGGTCTATCTGGACTTTAAAGATGTGCAGGAATTCATGACTGAATTGAAAGATCTCCTCAAGACGAAGGAACCGGAAGTTCGCGGCAAGACACTGGCAAAGAGTTAAGCACACTGTCGAAACGTAGCTTTGCTACGTTTCAGGCTGTTGAAAATCTATTCTCTTGTCATTCCGAGGAGCGAAAGCGACGAGGAATCTGTAGTTTGCCTGCATGGTAAAGACTGCAGAACCCTCGCTTTGCTCGGGATGACAAAAGTGGATTTGTCAGCGAGTGGAGACGTCGCGGAGCAACGTTTCTACAGTTGGGCTGGTTTCGCCAATTAACTACGCTAGTTAAGAGATATGGTATACAAGATCACTCTCATCCCCGGCGACGGCATCGGCCCCGAAGTGACGCAAGCCACGGTGCGCATCCTCGAAGCCACAGGCGTCAAGTTTGAATGGGAAACCTTCATGGCCGGGGCTGAGGCATTTGAGAAATACAAGGAGTACCTTCCGAAGGAGCTGACCGAATCCATCGAACGCACCCACGTTGCTCTCAAAGGGCCGCTGACCACTCCGATCGGCGGCGGCTTTGCCAGTATCAACGTCGCGCTGCGGCAAAAGTTCGAACTCTACGCGAACTTCCGTCCCATCCGCAATCTGCCGCACATTCCCACGCGCTATCCCGATGTCGACCTCATCATCGTGCGCGAGAATACCGAGAGCCTGTACTCCGGCATCGAGCACGAAGTTGTCCCCGGGGTAGTCGAGAGCCTAAAGATCATCACCGAAAAAGCCTCCACTCGCATTGCACGTTTCGCTTTCGAGTACGCTCGCAAAAATAAGCGCAAGAAGATCCACGCCATTCATAAAGCCAATATCATGAAGCTCTCGGATGGGCTCTTCCTGCGCTGCGCCCGCAGCGTCGCCAAAGACTATCCCGAGATCATTTACGGCGAGCACATCGTGGATAACACCTGCATGCAACTGGTGATGAATCCGTACCAGTACGACATGCTGGTGATGGAGAACCTTTACGGCGACATCATTTCCGATCTATGTGCTGCGTTCGTGGGCGGACTGGGATTCGTCCCCAGCGCCAACCTCGGCGATCACTGTGCGATCTTTGAGGCGGTGCATGGTTCGGCTCCAGATATTGCCGGAAAGAATCTGGCGAATCCCACGGCTATCTTGCGTTCTTCCTTGCTGATGCTGCGCCATCTCGGCGAGTACGATGCAGCCCTTAAGATTCGCTACGCTCTGGAAAAGGTTTATCGGACCCGTGACAAATTGACCCGCGATGTAGGCGGCAAGGCAGGCACTTCCGAGTTTGCCGATTTCATCATCGAGGCAATGGAGTCGGGGGCTGGAACTCAACCTGTGTCGGAATCTTCCCACGCGTAACGGTATTCTTCCGAGAATGTTCTTCGGTTGGCCGTTGTCGCGCAACCAATTCCGAACTTGTCAGTTCCGCGTTGACGAACCCTTCCACTATTCAGTAACATCCTCTTTCTGCAAGGAACCCGGGGGAATGGCTTACACAACACGGCGTATAGGTGTGGTTCTCTTTCAGCTCGGTGGACCCGACACGCTGGAGGCGATAGAGCCTTTCCTTTTCAATCTGTTCTGTGACCCCGATATCATCGACTTTCCGTTTGCCCGCATCGGCCGTAAACCGCTGGCCAAGCTGATCTCCAGCACCCGCGCCAGAAAGGTCCAGCATCATTACGCGACTATCGGCGGAGGCTCGCCCATACGCCGGTTCACCGAGCAGCAGGCCCGCGCGTTGCAGTTAAAGCTGGCGGCATCCGGTTTGGACGCGCGTTGTTTCGTGGCCATGCGTTACTGGCATCCATTCACCGCGCAGGCCATCGAACAACTTCGGGATGCACAACGCGACGAAGTGGTACTGCTTCCTCTCTATCCGCACTATTCCAGCACGACGACCGGCAGCAGCCTGAACGAGTGGCGGCGGCTGTTTCGAGAAGACATTCCAGTTCATTGCGTTGAACCCTTCTATCATCACGAGCTTTACTTGCAGGCGCTGGTCGAGAAAATAGACGAGGCGCTGGCGCGATTCCCCAACCCTGACCGCCCGGAGATCGTTTTCAGTGCGCACAGCGTTCCGCTCGCCGTCATCGAAAGTGGTGATCCTTATCAGCGCCAGATCGAAGAAACGGTGGAACTGCTGATGCGGCGCGGGGCATGGCCTAACCGCTACCGGCTCTGCTACCAGAGCAAAGTGGGGGCCAGCAAGTGGCTGCAGCCGTCTCTGCACACCGCATTGCGCGAACTTGCCGTGGAAAAAGATCGCGAGGTTTGCATCGTGCCCATATCGTTTGTCTCCGATCACGTGGAAACACTGGGAGAAATCGATCACGAGGCGCGCGCCGAGGCGGCGCAGCTCGGGATCGGGAAGTTCGAAATGACATCAGGATTGAACGATTGCCCAACATTCATCGCGGCATTGGCTGACTTGGTGGGCACGGCGATTAGTGTGGATTTGAGAAGCGAACCCAGAGCGGAGCCGCGGGCTGCCGCTGCAGTCTGAGCACAAGAAAAGTTAGAATAAAGCGGGGCCAAGTACACAAAAAGGAGTGAGGACGGATGGCAGACGAGTCCGCCAAGGGTGGGGTTCTGGGGCATCTTCCGCCGTGGCCGCGGAAGGCGCTCAATAATTCGGTCATCGGCATGGAGCAGGCCTACCGCCAGCGCAAAGGCTTGCCTCTGCTCAGCGATGCCGATATTGAAGCCCTGAAAGCTGGTCAGCCGATGACTTGGGAAAGTGGTGACGGGGGATCAGCCGTCGCGGTAAGTCCCGCTCCACCGGCCGTCGTCGCGTCTTCGCCGCCTGCCGCAATTCCCACGACTACACCAGTAGGCGGGAGCGCCGCGCTGAGCGAGGACGTCGCCAAGTGGGTTGCAGAAGGACGGAAGTGGAGCAAGTCGACCATCGCAGCCGAACAGGCGCGGCGCGGGCGCAAAGGTCTGCCCGCTCTCAACGATGTCGAGATTGCCGCTCTGCTCGGAGAGCCAGTGGAAGCCGCCGCAGCTCCGGCGACGGCAGCCCCAGCCCCTGCTGCCCCTCCGCCTGCGGCCGCATCCGGACCAATTAGCGCGGAGGTCGCGAAGTGGGTCGCGGAGGGAAAGAAGTGGAGCAAGTCGACCATTGCGGCGGAACAGGCGCGGCGTGGGCGCAAAGTTCTGCCCGCACTCAATGATGCCGAGATTGCCGCCTTGCTCGGGGAGCCAGCCGCTCCTGCCGCAGCTCCGACGGCTTCCGTTCCGGCGGCAGCGACGGTGGCCCCCGTCCCTGCTGCCCCTCGACCCGCAGCGGCCAAAGCCGT
>Ga0116219_10000375_pt1 | contig 47030 bp, 40 predicted proteins | sample Sb_taG_4_FD_91019 | JGI IMG/M metagenome (GOLD analysis project Ga0116219, IMG submission 91019) | Peat soil microbial communities from Weissenstadt, Germany - Sb_50d_6_BS metaG | ecosystem: Environmental > Terrestrial > Soil > Wetlands > Peat | place: Germany: Weissenstadt | collected 2010-09-21 | reverse complement strand
GGCCAGGGTGTCGATGCCGCTGAAGGCGGCCAGGCCACTGGCGCTGCTGCTGCTAAAGCCGGTGCCGTCCGAGCTGCCCAGGGTGACGACGGCCGCGCCGTAGCCGGCGTAGCTGAGGGTGTCGGGGCCGGCGCCGCCGTGGAGGGTCAGGCTGCTGTTGGTGCCATTGACGTCGAACTCGTTGGCGGTGGCGTTGCCGGTGGCGCTGGTGACGTCGGTGCCGCCGCCGATGGTAAAGGTGCCCAGGGTGCTGCTGGCGTCGCTGAGGGTGGCGAAGGCGGAGAAGGTCAGGCTGTGGCTGCCGTCGCTGTAGCTGTTGGTGCCACCCAGGATCCAGGTGCTGTCCGTCGCGGCCGCGCCGTGGAGGGTGCTGCCGGCGTGACCGGTCAGGGTGTCGATGCCGCTGAAGGCGGCCAGGCCACTGGCGCTGCTGCTGCTGAAGCCGGCGCTGGTCGAGGCGCCCAGGGTGACGACGGCTGCCCCGTAGCCGGCGTAGCTGAGGGTGTCGGGCCCCGCGCCGCCGTGGAGGGTCAGGCTGCTGTTGCTGCCGTTGACGTCGAACTCGTTGGCGTTGGCGTTGCCGCTGGCGCTGGTGACGTCGGTGCCGGCGCCGATGGTGAAAGTGCCCAGGGTAGTGCAGGCGTCGCTGACCGTGGCGAAGGTCGAGAAGGCGAGGGTCGCGTTGCCGTCGCTGTAGCTGTTCGCGCTGCCCAGGGCCCAGGTGCTGTTGGCCACAACCTCGCCGGTGAGGGTGCTGCCGGCGTGGCCGACGATGTCGTCGATGTTGGCGAAACTCGCGATCCCGGTGGCCGTGCCGCTAAAGCCGTAGCTCGGGGTGGGAAAGGTCTCGATGTCCGACCCGGTCAGGGTGACGCTCACCGCGCCGTAGGCGCCGAAGTTGAGCGTGTCGCTGGCGGCCCCGCCCGTGATGACGTCGCTCGTGGAGCCGTCGATGTTGAAGGTGTTGCCCAGGCTGCCGCCCTGGAGGAACGTGAAGCCGGAGAAGGTGAGACTGCTGTCGGTCGTGCTGTAGGTCGATTCGGTATTGACCGCCCAGGTACTGGACGAATCATTCAGGCCGATCAGTCCGTCCGCGCTGGCGTGGCCGATCAGCTGATCGATGGCCAGGAACGAGGCGAGGCCGCCGGCGTCCGTCTGGGTGCCGTCGTAGCCGTGGCCCTCGCTGGTGTCCTCCTGCTGCAGTTGGATGGTCACCAGGTTGGTCGGGTCGGCGTTGCTGTAGTCGAGGGTAGCCGAGCCGAATCCGGTGTCGTCGCAGGCGCCGCCGTCGATGTTGACCCCGCTCAAGTCGATAGTGCCGTCGATCTGGAAGACGTTGATCCCGTGCCCACCCACGAGGTTGAACACGGGCCGCGGGTCGGAATTGTTGCCGGTGAGTGTAAACGTGTTGGTGCGGTTGCTGGTGTCGTCGCCGGCGACTAGCGTCCCCATGTTCGCAAACGTGATGGCGGGGTTGCCGCTGCCGTCGTTGTAGGTGTCCACGGGCGTGCCGGAACTGATGTCCACCGAGAAGGTGCCGCCGACAGTCTCGCCTTTCAGCCGGTCCTCATCGTTCCCACCGCCTTGCACGGTGCCGACGTTGGCGAACAGGACCTTGTCGAAGTTGATTTGCCCCGCCGCGTAGCCGGTGAGCACCCAGGAGTTGCTCTGGGGCAGGGACGATACGGGTGTTGGCCCAACCAGGATGTTGTTGTTGTTGCCGCTGATCCCGCTGTCATAGGTGAGCTGTTCGTTGAACGACCACCTGTTGCCGAGAGTCAGGGTGCTCGTCGAGCCGGGCAGATGGACGATGACGTTCAGGGAACTGTTGCACACCAGGGCCGTCGTGACCACGTGATCGCTGAGGCCGCCCAGGCCGTAGGCCAGGTCGTAGGTCAACTTGCCGCCGCCGGTCTCGTTGACCAGGAGACTGTCGTCGGCGGCGTGCCCGGTGAACGTAATCGTTGAGCCGCTGATCGACGCACTCACGGTTGGGGCCAGACGGTTTTCCAGCAACTCGACGAGAGGGACGCTCAGCGGCGCGCGCCACCGGCGCGGCTCACGGCCGCGCTGCCCCCGCGTGTTCCCACTGAACCGTCGTGCGAGTTTCGCGAGCCAGGTGCGCATCGTAACGTCTCTCCCGAAGCGCCTGGCAGACGAGACGCCGGCGCCGTGTCAATTCTCCTCCGGTCCCCCGAGAGGTAGCCCGTCACCTGAACATAGAATATGCTCCGGCATGATGTTCAGAAATGACAGACGGCGGGCGTGATTATTCCTCCGGGGGGCGGCTGTTTGTCCGTTTTGCTTTGGTGAGGGCAGAAAAGTGCGGCCCGCCGCGAGTGGTGCCGCGGCGTGTCGCGCCGGGGGGGGGGAACGAGTCGATGGAGGGTTTGCTTGTGGGTGCTTGAGGCCGATCGCAACGGCGACCGGGCCAACGTTGCGATCAAGAGGGGAGCGGTGCCGCTGTCGTTACTGATCGAACATTCAGACGAGTTCTTGCCCGGCCTGAAAACTATTGCCCGGCCTTGCCGTCCCGGTCGCCTGGTCGCCTGGTATAATCATCGGGAGTCGCCCTGGCCCATCAGCGATGGGGGATCGTCATGCAGATCGGCATACACGACCGTGGCCGCGGGCCGGAGATCATCGGCACGCGCATCACGGTCTACGACATCATGGACTACCTGGAGATGGGCTGGCATCACACGCGCATCGCCGCCCGGCTGCGTCTCAGTTCCGACCAGGTAATCGCCGCCATCGAGTACATCAAGGGCCACGAGGCGGAGGTGCGCGCTGAGTACCAGAAGATGCTGGAGCGCGACGCGCGGGGGAACCCGCCAGAACTTCAGGCGAAGCTTGACGCGATCCACGCCAAATACGCCCCGCTCTTCGAGGAACACAAGCGCAAGCACGAGGCGAAAAAGAGCCATGCTCAGGATAATGGCCGATCATAACATCGAAGGACAGTTCGACGACCTCGTGGACTTCATCGAGGGGGGCGTCTGGCAAGAGTTCTGGGTCGAGCTCAAAATGCGAGTAGAGAGGTTTGCGACGCTTGGGCTGCCCGTGGATGCCCCAGACGACGTCGTCTGGCGCGCTTGTCAGGAACACGAGATCCGCTTGTTCACGGCCAACCGCAATCAGGAGGGCGACGATTCCCTGGAGGCGACCATTCGCAGGGAGCACACGCCGACGAGCCTGCCGGTGTTCACACTCGCCAACGTGCCGCGGTTCGAGGAGAGCCGCGAATACGCGGAACGCGTCGCCGTCCGACTGCTGGAGTACTTGATGGACATCGGTGCCGTTCGCGGCGCTGGGCGCATCTACCTCCCCTGAGAGGCCCGCGGCGCCCTGTCTGTGTGAAGCCGCAAGCGGCATTCTGCTCACTTCTTCTCCTTCACCTCCACGATGCCCACGTCGATGTACTGCCCGCCGCTCGTCTGGTGGCAATGGACCGCGAACACGTTCTTGCCCGGCTTCAGCGCCTTCCGCGCCTCCGCGCTGATCGGCATCTCCTCATAATCGACGACGTAGCCCGGCACCTTCAGCGCCAGGACGCCGTTGACGTAGACCTCCGCGTCCTCGTCGTGGTGGATCAGCAGCAGCAGGTCGTCCCACTTCCCTTCCGGCATCGTGAACTCGCGCCTCAGCCAGATGTCCTCGGTCTTCCACTCGGTGCGGACGACCGCGCCCGGCGTCCCCTTGGTGCCGAAGCCGCCGACGCCTTCCTTCCAATCCTTATCGTCAAAGTCCGCCTTCTGCCATCCCTCCGCCGGCTTCTCGGTGGTATAGTGCCACTTCTGCCCCTCCTCCTTCGAGGTCGGAACCACCACTTTCAGGTCCGGCACCTTCGAGAAGTCGCCCTTGTTGGCGGCGGCGACGCGGTCGGCGTCCACCTTCACCACGGCGCGGTCGTAGGTCAACAGGCCGTTGGCCTCGGTCTCCACGTCGGTCGTCTGCGTGTAGACGGCGGCGCTCAGGCCCGGCTTGTCCTTCAGCTCCCAGACGCGCCGCAGCAGTCGCTCGTACTTGCGCGTCAGGTCGGCGCTGTCCTTCGCGCCCTGGTAACCCCAGGTCTTGTTCTCCCAGGTGTGGCCATCGACCTTCAGGCCGAGGCCGCCAAACTCGCCGAGCACCGCGGCCCGCTTCTCCTCGGGCTCCGGCGAGCCGGGGCCGGGGTAGGCGTGGAGGTCGTGAACGTCGCCGCACGGGAAATCGTTCCAGCCGCTGGCGCAGTCCACCAGGCGCGACGGGTCGCGCTTCTTCACCAGGGCGACGATGCGCTCCGTGTCGAACTGCCCCCAGCCCTCGTTGAACGGCACCCACATCACGACGCACGGATGGTTGCCGCGACCGTCGATCATCCGCAGCAGTTCGTGTTCGTACTGCTTCGTCGATGCCTCGGTACGCTTGATCTCGCCCTTGCCGGGTGCGACGCTCGCATCGCCGCTGGGCATGTCCTGCCAGACCAGGACGCCGAGCTTGTCGCACCAGTGGTACCAGCGTTCCGGCTCCACCTTGACGTGTTTGCGGATCATGTTAAAGCCGAGCTTCTTGGTGATTTCGATGTCGTATTTCAGCGCCTCGTCGGTCGGGTCGGTGTACAGGCCGTCGGGCCAGAAGCCCTGGTCGAGCGGGCCGACCTGGAAGTACGGCTTGCCGTTGAGGAACATCCGCGTGACGCCGTTGTCATCCTTCTTGACTTCGATCTTGCGCAGGGCACAGTAGCCGGCCACCGCATCGATTCCTGTGCCCTTCTGATCGTCCACGAGGTCCACGGTCAGGTCGTAGAGAAACGGCGATTCCGGGGACCAGGGCAAGACCCGGCCGATCTCGACTTCCACGGGTTCCTCGAGTGGCACGTGCAGCCGGTTGGCGGGATCGACTTCCCGGGCCGAAACGGTGATCGTCACCTTGTGAGCCTTCCCGGTGCCGCGCCCGTGAACCGTGACGACCACCCTGCCATGATCCAGGTCCGGGACGATCGTGAGCGATTCGATGCTCGCCTTCGGCACCGGCTCGAGCCACACCGTCTGCCAGATGCCGGTGCTGGCGGTGTAGAAGATGCCGCCCGGCTTCTTGACCTGCTTGCCGCGCGGCTGCGTACCGCCGTCGATGGGGTTCCAGACGCCGACGACGATCTCCTGCGGCCCGTCCTTCTTGAGGGCGTCGGTGATGTCCAGGGTAAAGCCGTCGTAGCCGCCGCGGTGGGTGTCGAGCTTCTTGCCGTTGACCCAGACAGTCGCCTCCCAGTTGACGGCGCCGAAGTGCAGCAGCAGGCGCCTGTCGGCCCACTCCTTCTTCACGTCGAAGGTGCGGCGATACCAGACGCGCTCGGCCGGCTTCATGACGCCGGACAGCGCCGACTCGACCGGGAACGGCACCAGGATCCGGCCGTCGAGTTTTTTGGCGAGGGGCGGCTCCTCCTTCTCCTTCGCGGCGGCGAATTCCCAGAGGCCGTTGAGGTTCATCCATTCCTTGCGGACCATCTGCGGGCGCGGATACTCAGGATGAACTTTGTCGGGGGAAACGTCCTTGGCCCACTTCGTCATCAAGGGGCCCTTGGCCGGCTGCCAGTCGGCGGCGCGGGCCGGACCGGGACTGAGGGAGATCAGCAACGGCAGGATCAGCGCCAGAGGAGCTGTGCGCATGGAGAGACGCTCCTTCGAGAGAGGGCCGCGTTCGCGATTCGGACACTCAGGGTTGTACGGGAAGTGCGCCGGAATGTCAGCGGACGGCTACGCGGCGACGGCCTCGCGCAGCACGTCGAGTAACGGCCGACCCTGGCCGGCCAACTTCGCCTCCAGTTTCGCCGTGCAGTCGCACTCGCAGCAGGCCCACGGCTCGCTGCCGTTAAGGTCCCGGCAGCGGTGCCGGGCATCCGGATGGATGCGAATGCTCATGGCGCTTGCCCACCCGCCAGCGACTGCCGGATGCGTTCCAGGGCCTCATACGCATCGACCGTCACCGCCTTCCCCGAGTGAATCTCGTCGCTCCGCCGCTGGATCTCCGCGGCCCAGACCTCCTCCCAGTCGAACCCCGGCTCCTCCGCGTCGAGGCTGCGGATCAGCTGCTGCGCCAGGGCGGCCCGCTCCCCGGGCGGCAGCACCAGGGCGCGGCTCAGGCAATCGTCGAAGGCACTCATCACGACCTCTCTGCTAAGTTGGGGCCGGCGAACGCGGCCCGCTCCCTTATTCTCCCAAAGGACGACGGCGGCGCTCACGGCTTCTTTCTTGGTCCCTCGTTCGGCCCGGTCGTCTGCACCACCTCGAAGTCCGACCCCTTGAGCTTGCGCAGCTCGTCCAGCCCCTTGATGCGGCTGTCCGGCGCCACCGAAATCCGCCAGTCGCCGCCGTTGTCCGCCATGAACATGCCGTACTTCTTCAGCCCCTTCAGGATCGCCTGCACGTGCGGCGAACACCCCGACACGTCGAAGTCCTCTCGCAGCCGGAAGCGCTCGCCCATGCGCGGCAGGTCCTCGTCGGTCAGCCGGCTGGCGTGGTGCGTGGCCGGGTAGACGTAAGCCTTGCGCGTCCGCCGCACCGTGAAGCGCATGGCGTGCTCGACCAGGCCGCGCTCGCACTCGTCGAAGCGGATGACGGCCGGGAAGATCGGCAGCCCCGCCGCGTCCGACGAAGTCCAGCCGTCGGGCCGCAGCTTGTTGCTCTTGAGGTCGAACGTCGCTTCGCACGCCGCCTGCCAGTCGTCGCCGGTCTTGCGCCCCTGGTAGAACTCGTACAGCATGCGCTTGACCGGATCGACCACCAGGACGTGCCGGTCGCCCTCCTCCTTGGCCTTCTGGGCGGCCTCGAGCTTGCGCCCGTCCAGTGGCCAGTTCTCGATGGGGGCGGTGTCCGGGACCGGGTAAGGGCCCTTGTCCGATTCGTCGGGGTAGGCGACGAGCTTGACCGCCACCTTCTTCTGGTCCGGCGGCACCAGGATGAAGCCCATGTCGAGGTTGTAGGCCAGCTTCTTGTCGGCCCCGATGCCGGCGATCATCTTCTTCGACTTGGCATGAACGGGGAGTTTAGAGATGTCCTCGTTCCACGGGTTGTCCGGCGGGAACACCTGCAAGGCGGCGAGGAGCTTGTCGGCCTCGGCCGTGTTGAACATCACCGGCTTGGTGATCTCGGGCATCTTCGGCTTGTCGGCCGCCGGCACCGCCAGCGCCGCGGACAGGGCGAGGTTGAGAAACACGTTCATGGCCAGTGTCCTCTCGAAGACGGAACGCGGGGAGTTATCGTGAGGGCATTCATACCACAGGCGGCGACCCGCCGCACGCGCGAAGTGTGTTCTACAGTAAACTGGCGGCGCGCCTTTTGCACAATCTTCCTTCGTGCGGCAAACTCCCGGATGGAGGTTCCCTCTCATGCCCGTGCAGGACCGACACCCGGCCAGGCGGGTGCTCGTGGTCGATGACAGCCCGTTCAGCAGCGGCATGCTCGCCGCCCTGTTGCGGAAGGAAGGCCACGAGGTCCAGGTCGCGGAAGACGGCGAGGAAGCGCTGCTGCGCCTGCGCTGGTGGCACCCGGACCTCATCCTGCTCGACCTGACGATGCCGGTGATGGACGGCTGGGAGTTCCTCCGGCTGAGGGCGGAAGACCCCGCGACGGCGGCCATCCCGGTCGTGGTCCTGTCCGCCACGGACGAGTCGCTGTTCAAGGTGGCCTCCGGCCTGGGGGCCGGCCGTTGCCTGAAGAAGCCGTTGCGGGCGGACGACGTCCTGGCCGCCGTCCGCGAGTGCTGCCCCCGCTGAGACCATGGCTGGCGTTCTCATCATCGTCTCATGGTGGATTCATCGCAGTCTCACCGGGGACCGGTTAGAGTGTCGCCGCAATGTGCGACGTTGCCGCCCCCTCGCTGACCGGGAACTGGGCTACCGCCATGTACCCCCTCGACCTGCTGACGCTTCCGGCGACCTGGCTGCGCAGGACGCGGCTGTGGTATGCGCGCGGGCGCACCTGGCGGCCGGGGGCGAGCGAGGCGGGGAGCCGGCCGACTCTCGCCGCCCGCGCGGGGGCGAACCGGCGCGGAGTCGCCGCCCGCGCGGCTGGTTAGACAACTTCGCATCTCCCCTTCTCCTTTTCTCTGCCGGCGTTCGTGATCGTCCTTTGATCGCGCGGCCAAGGACTCGGCGGCGGCCGCCGCCGGTGTCCCGTGTGGTTCGGACGTCCGCCGGATTTTTCCTGTCGTAACACCAAGATGCATAACAGCTTCCGGCACGCATTTCCACTGGGCCACGTCGGCGCGGCGCGTTGGCGCGGGGATTGCACTTCCAGGTGACGCCTGACCCGCAGGCTATCCTCGAACACGAACTCGGATCCCTCTAACCACCTTGCTCGCCGCGGGACGACTCTCCGCGTGCCGGCGTTCGCCGTGCGCGCCGGGTCTCCTCCCCGGTGGCTGGGAGCCAGGCCAATGGCGTCGCTCTCCCTGTCTCTGCCCGGGGGTCTCCTTATCGATGGGGCGATCACCCATCTCCGCCGCGAGCGCGCCCGGGTCGAGCCCGCCCGCCCCAGGTCCCCCCGCGTGCCGGACCCCCGACCGATTCGGGTCCCGGGGATCAGCCGCGAGGTCGTGGTGAAGATCGCCTCGGAGCCGCAGGAGTGGGAGCAGGCGTTCGAGTTGGTGGGGGCCAACTACCAGAAGCGCGGCTACGAGGCGGCGACGACGAAGCTGTACCGCTTCACGCCCTACCACGCCCTGCCGGACACGACCCTGTTCGTGGCCCGCGAGGGGGAGCGTGTCCTCGCCACCTTCAGCCTGGTGCCGGACAACACCCTCCTCGGTCTGCCGATGGAAGCGCTGTACGCGGCGGAGATCGCCGACCTGCGGCGGCAGGGACGGCACCTGGCGGAGGTCACCAGCCTGGCCGTCAGCGACCTGGGCCAGCGCGAGTTCCTCCAGGTGTTCGTCACCATGATCCGCGTGATGAAGCAGCACCACGTCAGCCGCGGCGGCGACACCTGGGTCATCACGGTCAACCCGCGGCACCGCAACTTCTACTGCAAGATCCTCGGCTACCAACCGCTCGGGCCCTGCAAACCGTACGCCGCCGTCGGCAACGCCCCCGCGGAGGCTTACGTGCTGGACCGCGACCAGATGCGGACCAACGCCCCGGGCGCCTACGAGCGCATCTTCGGCGAATGGCTGCCGGCCGAGGTGCTGACCGGCGTCGCGCTCCCGCGCCCGTTCGTCCGCTACTTCGGGGCCCAGTCCACTCAGGCGGACGAAGCCCGGATCGGTGCCATCCTCCGCTCGGTGGCCGCGGCCGGCAGTCCGCGAGCCTGGTGATGCCGTCCCCCAACAACCCACCCTGAATCCGGAGAGGTCCGATGAACAGCCGTCCTACCGCCCCGAAACAGATCCTGATCGTGGACGACGACGCCCAGGCGCGCGAGGGCCTGGCGCTGGTCATGGAGGCCGCCGGGCACGCGGTCCGCACCGCCGCCAACGGGCTCGAGGCGCTGCAGCAGCTGCGCACCAGCCGGGCCGACGTCATCCTGCTCGACCTGGCGATGCCGACGATGGACGGCTGGACGTTCCGCATCCAACAGCTGGGCGACCCGGCGCTGGCCGACATCCCGGTCATGGTCCTCTCCGTCGGCGGCGATTCGCTGCGGCCGGAGGCCGCACGGCTCGGCTTCGTCAAGTGCTTCCGCAAGGCCTCCGCCGGCGACGAGATCCTCGACCTCTTGGGGGAGGTGTTCGACGTGCTCGACCAGGGCGGGATGGCGTAGCTTTCGGCCGCGTGAAGTGCTGGCCTGCACGAGGACCGTCTCCCGGGTGTTCCGCGGCAAGGTGCAGATCGCCTAATTCAGCTATTGAGGGGCCGCCTTCTCCAGCTCGCAGGCGGCCGCCTGGGCCGGCGCGCCCAGCGCCCGGTAGAGGCGGAACTGCGCCCGGTTATAGTCGCCGATGGCGCCGTAGTAGTCGGCGTAGGCCTGCGCCAGCGCCTGCACCGACGCCACCGCCTCCAGCGGCCGGATCACCAGCAGGGTCAGGGCGTCCGGCCCCTTGCCGGTGCTCTTCGTTAGCCCCATCCCTTCGAGGTTCTTGTTGGCCGAATCGACCGCGTCGCGCAGCCCCGCCTCGGCCTCCGCCAGCCGCGCCGCCGCCGACTCGAGCTGGGCGTGGGCCTGCGCCACCTCCGCGGCGACGCGGTCCTGGAGGCGGAACAGTTCCAGCACCGATACGCGGTTCTCCGCCTTCCGCTCCTCGACCCGGGCGCGGTTGCCGAAGCCCAGGTTCTGGAACTCCCAGAGCACCTGCACGTCGATGTCCAGGCGGCCGCCGAAGTTGCTCATCTTGTCGTTGATGCCGCCGCCGAAGTAGCCGCCCGCCAGGGTGCCGGTCACCGACGTGGAGGCGCCGCGCAGCAGCACGCTGGGGATCAGGGGCCGCAGCCGTTCGGCGCGCAGCCGCTCCAGCGTCGCCCGCACCAGTGCCTGCTGCGCCGCCAGCTCCGGCCGGCTCGTCAGCGCCAGCCCGATCAGCTCATCGACCGAACGGTCCGGGGCGATGAGGGCCACCTGCAAGTGCGGCGGCTCCAGCGGCTCGACCACGGCGGCCGCGTCGAGGCGCAACACGCGCGTTAGCTCGGCGCTGGCCGTGCGCCAGTGCTCGCGCGCCGCCAGCACCGCCTGCCGTCGCCGGGCCGCCTCGGCCCGCGTCCGCGCCGCCTCGGCCAGGGGCACCAGGCTTTTCGTCAGCTCCTCGGCCTTGTGCGCCACCTCCTCAGCGCGCCGGGCCGCGTCGATCGCCCCGGCCAACTCGCCCCGCGCCTGCTGCACGTTGAAGTACGCCTCGGCGGCGGCCAGCAGGCTGTCGTTGCGTGCCGTCTGCAGGGCGGCCTCGCGGGCGCGCAGCTCCTGCCGCGCCGCCAGCGGCTGAAACAAGGCGTCGCTAATGGCGAAGACGGCGCTCGGCCCCGCCCCGAACATCAGGCTGCTCTTGCTGGTGCCGAGGACGTTGCCGGCCACGTCCTGAATCTGCCCGTCGTGGCGGAAGTAGTCGCCGCCGACGTAGACCGTGGGCAGCCAGAGCACATTCGCCCGATCCAGCTGGGCCGACGCCGTGCGGATGCGCTCCGAGGCGATGCTGATGTCGATGGGGCGGACGCCGGCCAGTTGCAGGGCCGTGGGCAGGTTGATCGGCAGCGGCCGGTCGGTTGGCGCCGCTACGGGACAGGCAAGCGGCGCAGGCGCGGGCGCCGGTTCCTGCGCGTGTACCGCGGCCACGCCGGCCAGCCCGCCGAGGAGCACCAGCGTCGGCCACCACCGTCGGCGCACCAGTGACATGGGGTTCCCTACCTTGAGTGGATTGCCGGGGTTACCTATCCTGCCGGAAGAGCGATCCTGGCCCGGTATACATCATGTATCGGAAGCGCCGGGCTTGCCGGCACAGGAATTCGCAGCCCAAGGGAGTTTGCGGAGCGGTTCCAACGAGGGTAACAACCCCGGCAGAAGCCGACGCAACGAACTCCGTCACGGCGTGGGCTGGCCGTCGTCGTGGATAACGAGGTCGCACGCCTTGGCCTTCTGCAAGCGGTCGGACCCGAGAGCGAAGTCCACTTTCTCCCCGCCATAGCCGGAGGCTAATTCCGTCCGAACATCACTTGACTTCCCTTTGCGTAGAAGTTAACTTTGCATCGCAAAGCAATCGCGCCGAAAGTCAGGCCGGGACTCATCCCGGCCCTCTCTTGCGTCCGATACTTTGCGATACAAAGTTCTTGTTCTCATGAACAGGGCGATCGTGCAGGACGCGCGGCTCTGCGAGCCGCCGCTAAACGAGAGCACCTTCATCCTTCACGGAGGTCCCGATGGCCGGACGATGGTTCCCCGAGGCCATGTGCGTCGCCCCCCCGCTCGACGAGTCGGTGCGCCCCGGCCCGCCGCGGCCGCGCTCCGCCCTGCTCTTGAACCCCTTCTACCCCAAGGACCCGCACGCCAGCTTCGGCAAGCACGTCCTGACGCCGACCCTGGCGCTGACCAGCATCGCCGCCGCCACGCCGCCGGGGTGGGACGTGCGCTACTGGGACGAGAACCTGTTGCAGGGTCCGCCGCCGTGGGAGCCCTTCCCGCAGGTCGTCGGTATCACCGTCCACCTGACCTTCGCCGAGCGCGCCTACGCCCTGGCCCGCTGGTATCGCGCCCGCGGCGCGAAAGTGATCTTCGGCGGGCTGCACGTCCTCTCTTGCCCCGACGAGGTGCGGCCGCACGCCGACGCCGTCGTCGTCGGCGAGGGGGTCCACGCCTGGGCCGAGGTGCTGCGCGACGTCGAGGCCGGCACTCTGCGGCCGGCCTACCACGGCAGCTACCGCCGACCCTACCGCGACGACCCGGCGCCGCGCCGCGACCTGCTGCCGCGCGACAGTTTCCTGACGACGACCAGCCTCATCGCCACGCGCGGCTGCCACAACCGCTGCGGCTTCTGCTACCTCGCCACCGAGGGACTGCACATGCCGTACTTGATGCGCGACGTGGAACAGGTCGTCGCCGAGTTCCGCGCCGACGGCCAGCCCTACGCCGTGTTCGTGGACAACAACCTCGGCTCGCGCCCGGACTACCTGCGCCGCCTGTGCCGGGCGCTGCGGCCCCTGGAGAGAATCTGGAGCGCCGCCGTCACGATCGACGTGACCGACGACCCGTCGCTGGTGCGCGAGATGGCCCTGGCCGGCTGCACCGGCGTGTTCATCGGCTTCGAGTCGTTGCAGAACGACAACATCACCGACAGCAAGAAGAAGAGTCCGCGCACCGAGGACTACGCCCGCCGCGTCGCGGTGCTGCACGACAACGGCATCCAGGTCAATGGCAGCTTCGTCCTCGGCTTCGACCATGATCGGCCGGACGTGTTCGAGAGGACGGCGGAGTGGATCGAGGCGAACCGTCTGGAGTGCGCCACGTTCCACATCCTGACGCCGTACCCGGGCACGCCGCTGTTCGCGCAGATGGAGGCGGAGGGGCGCATCCTGCACCGCGACTGGGCGCTGTACGATACCGGGCACGTCGTCTTTCGGCCGAAGCACATGACGGCGGAGCAGCTGGCGGAGGGGTACGCCTGGTGCTACCGTCGGCTGTTCTCGCACGCCTCGATCTGGCGGCGCCGCCCGGCTGACGGGCGGGCCGTGCTGCCGTACCTGGCCATGTCGTACCTGTATAAGCGGTCGAACTGGCTGTGGTACTGGCTGATCCGTCGCCGGCTGACGGCGGCGGTGTGGCGCGGGCTGGTCGAGCTGACCCGGCGCCGCCACCTGACGTTCCGGCGCCGACTGGCGGAAGTGCCGGAGGCGCAATCGCTGCGGTCGGAGTGTGTGGTGTCGGCGGGGGTATGACGGCCCTATTTCGACGGAGACGGGTCCAGTTTCTGCTGCGCGGCCAGGAGCTTTTTCAGTTCTTCGACCCGCTGCGGTTTCTTCTCGGCGAGGTCCGTCTTTTCCGCGGAGTCGGCCCCGAGGTCATACAGCTCCGGCGGGGCGCCCGGGCGCCCCGGTACGATGAGCTTCCAGTCGCCGTCGAGGATCGCCCGGTTCCGGCCGTCGTTCCAGTAGAGCGTGGCGGCGGCCACGGCCTGCTTGTCGCCTCGCAGCAGCGGCCCGACGTCTCTCCCTTCGAGCTTCCAGCCGGCCTCGACCTCGGCGCCGGCGAGGCGGGCGAACGTGGGGAACCAGTCGAGGTAGCTGACGGCCTGTTCGACGGCGCGCGGGCCGAGTTTCCCCGGCCAGGACACGAACGCGGGAACCCGGATGCCCCCCTCGTACATTTCACCCTTCCAGCCGCGCAGCGGACGGTTGTCGCCCAGCGTGGGGTAGGGGCCGTGCTTGCCTTCGTACTCCGTTTTCGAGGCGTAATCGCGCTGGCCGCCGTTGTCGCTCGTGAAGAGGATCAGCGTGTTGTCGAGCAGGTCGCGCTTGGCCAGGGTCTCGACGAGGCGGCCGACGGCGGCGTCGAGGTGCGCCACGCTCGCGGCATAAAGTCGCCGTGACGGATCCTTGATCGACTCCTTGTAGGGGGCGAGCCATTTCTCCTCTTCCTGGACCGGGTGGTGGGGCACGCTGAAGCCGACCCAGAGGAAGAACGGCTCCTTGCGCTTGGTCGTCAGGAAGCGGACCGCCTCGTCGGCGATCAGGTCGGTCGCGTGTCCCTTCTCGTCCACGAACTCGTCGTTGCGATGCCAGGAGCGATCGCCGTTCTTGTAGCGGTGAGTGTACTGGTCGATCTGGCCGTGGAAGTAGCCGTAGGTCTGGTCGAAGCCGTAGCGGCGCGGCCCGACCTCGGGGCGGAGGCCAAGGTGCCACTTGCCGAACAGAGCGGTGACGTAGCCGCGCTCCTTGAGCGTCTGGGCCAGGGTGCGCGTCTTCGCCGGCAGGCTGTCGGTGCTGCGGTCGCTGATCGGCCCGTGAATGCCGAAGCGGCTGGGGTTGCGGCCGGTCAAGAGGCCGGCGCGCGTCGGCGAACAGGTCGGGCAGACGTAGTGCCGTTCGAGGCGGACGCCGGCCGCCGCCAGCTTGTCGAGGGTGGGCGTCTTGATGTCGGAGTCGTGATAGCCGACGTCGTGCCAGCCCAGGTCGTCGGCGATGACCACGAGGATGTTCGGCGCGGCTTTGGACTCGCCGGCCCGGGCGCCCGGCAGCGCGGCCAGGAGGGCCACGACGACCAGCGCGGAAACACATAGCGGGAGGCGGGATGCGGTCACGGCAGCGGCTCCTTCACGTTTCCCGGTCGCCTCCACCCTGCGACGAAGGAACCATTATCGGTGGAGGGTAAATGAAGGCTTCCTCGATGCCGACGTCCTCCCCATCCGCAAGGCGATGGGTGTAGCGGATGCCGTTCTTCGCCGGGTAGCGCCGATAGATGCTCAGCATCCGCTGGGCGATGGGGCTCGTCGGGCTGATGACCTTGACATCGAGCAGTCCGATCCAAAAAGGGTGGGGCATTCGTCGAATTACCGCCTGAACGCGTTTGTAAGCCTTGAGGGGGCTTTCGTCTCTGATCGGCGAGGCGACGTAAAGGCACCACTGTCCTTCATCATCGGAAGTCGTGAGCCAGCCGGCGGCCGTTACGCTGATTCCCTCCTGGATGAGGCGCTCGATAAGTCTCCGTCCGTCGTCAATCTGCTCAGTTACCAGTTCGATCTGATCCATGAGAGCACCCCCTTGTCCATTTTCTTGCCCCCCTTGGCGCGCTCCCGAACGCTCCCGGGCTCAGGATAGCACCTTCTCCAGCAGCGGGTAGCCGAGACGGCCGCTCCACTCGTGGCCGCCCTCGAAGCGATCCACCTGCAACTGGTCTTCCGCGCCGAGCGCCTTGTACGCCCGGCCCATTCGGGTCAGCGCCTCGTCCGCCCACTTCGGCGCGATCAGTCCATCGCGCGAGCCGACCTCCCAGACGCACGGCCGCGGCGCGATCAGCGAGCCGATCTCCGGCACGTCGCCGAACTTCAGCAGCCCGGGGATGACCTGGGCCCCGCAGCTGTAGTGACCCCCGATCCGCTCCTGCATCACGTTGAGCGCCCCGGAGACGACCGTAACGCGGATGCGCGGCTCCAGTGCCGCCGTCAGCATCGTCATGCGCCCGCCGTAGGACAGGCCGACGCAGCCGAGTCGCTTCGCGTCCACCTCCTCATGGCGAGCCAGCACCTCCAGCGCCCACAGGGCGTCGCGCAGGTTCTCGGCAATCAGCAGTTTTCCCAGCAGTTGCAGGCGCACGAAGCTGACGGCGCAGGGATCGTCTTTCTTGTAGGCGTCGGCGTTACCCAGGCGGCGGCCGAACGGCGTGAGGCAGGGGACCGCGACGACGTAGCCGCGCCGCACCAGTTGCCGGCCGTAATCGTAGTTGGCCGATTTGATCGCCTCGGCGACGCCCGGCACGTCGTCGCGGCCGGCGACCGGGTCGTGGCCGAACTTGCCGTGCCCGTGCAGGGCCACGATGCCGCCGCGCTTGCGGTCGGCCTTCTTCTTCGGCGTCAGCAGGTAGAGCGGCAAGGGCGGGCAGCCGTCCGCCTTCAGGACCAATTCGTCTCGTCGATGGTCGTCCAACTCCGCCGTCCGCTCCGTCACAGTCTGCCACTTCCGCGGCGGCGCGAAGTCGCCCAGCAATTCCCGTAACTTGGCGGCGAACTCGCCCTGCCACTTGCGGCACTCCTCGGCGCTGCTCCCGCGGAAGCGCATCGCCAGGGGGGCGGCCTCGGCGTCCTTCCTGATCCGCTCATCGATGGCCGGCACGTCGGCCGGCTCTCCCGCGCGCCCCGCGCCGGCCAGGAAACCGGCGAGGAGGGCCGCCCCCGATGAGCGAAGAAAATGTCGCCGCGATGCGTTCAGCCGCTGTTGCATGGCCCGTCTCAGGTGTGGGGTTGCGCTGCCGGTCGTCGCCTGGTGGGATAGAAATAGCCCGCGACGGCGAGGCCCCCGGCGCCGGCCCCGAAGACGACCAGGGCCGCGGTGCGGACCCAGTTCGGCTTGATGCGGTTGCCCAGGTCGTCGTGGGTGGGGCGGCCGTCGGCATCGCGGTTGTTCCAGCCCCGGCCGATCTGCCAGGGCCACACGGCGCCGCCCTCCTCGTTCACGTACGCCGGCATGAGGCAAGTGATCCCGAAGAGCACGGCGCAAACGACGGCACCCCAGTACCAGCGGCTCATGACGGGCCCCCTTCGCTCAGGTTCCTCCCGCCAGTGTAGCCAGGGACGAGGGCACTCGCCACGCCGGAGACAGTTCGGAGTGGCGGGGATTGTCCGTCACTGCGACCGGCTCGGCGGGGCCGCTCCCCCGTTGAATCCCCTCATCTGCATGTTGTCTCCGTTCCAGTCTCTCAGGGCGGGGCCAAGCGGGCCGCCGTCCGAGCCGTCACTGGCACAGCCGGCCCCGAAAGCCAGGGCCAACAGCAAGGCGCAGCACAGTACGCAGAGACGCTTCATGGTCTCGACCCCCGTCACGGATTGGATTGGAAGGCACCCCGGCCGCCCTATAGCCGGATCGGCCCGCCGAGGCAACGGCGACTTTCCGGCATCCGGGGCGGCGCGCCCTTTGCACCTCCGCCACCGGTGCGGCGGCGGGTTTCGTTTCTCACCCTCCCTGCGCCGCCGCGCCGATCCTCGCAAGACGCCGCCGCGGACGCCTGGCCCCTCCGGATCCAGGGGCCGGCGCCGCGGCTGGACTTCGGCGGCGGGGACGCCCGAGCGGGTTACAATAGAATGGCATGGTCGTCCTCGTGCGGGGGCAAGAGCGGTATTGTTGGACCCCGGCCGGCTTGCCCGGCCGGTGAAGCAGGTCGCAGGCTAGCGTCGGCAGCGCCCGCTTCCTTCTGCGCCCCGACCCCTGCCGGCTTGCCCGGCAGGTGAAGCAGGTCGGCAGCTAGCCCGGCGCGGCGGTCCTGACCCCGACCCCTGCCGGCTTGCCCGGCCGGTGAAGCAGGTCGCCGGCTAGAGTCGCGCGCCGCTGTTTAGCCCTCGGACCTGCTTCACCGGCCGGGCAAGCCGGCAGGGGTCGGGGAACAGAAGTAAGAGGGCGCCATCGACCCTAGCCGGCGACCTGCTTCACCTGCCGGGCAAGCCGGCAGGGGTCGAACAACAGGGCTCTCGTTCACACACTAGAATCCGGTTGATCCGGTCGCACCCGGAGCAAGTCCCCACCCGAACCCATCTCATGAAGTCGTCAGCCGTGACTCCTCCGACCGAAAAGTGCGTCGTCCTGGTCGGGGCGGGCAACGCTCATCTCGTCTTCCTCAAGCGCTGGGGCATGCGGCCGATGCCGGGCGTGGCCGTCACCCTGGTCAACGAGGCCACGGTGGTCCCCTACTCGGCGATGGTCCCCGCCCACGTCAGCGGCGACTACTCCTGGGACGACATCACCATCGACCTGGTGCGGCTCTGCCGATCGGTCAAGGTCCGCTTCGTCGCCGAGCGGGCCACGGGCCTCGACCCGGCGGCCCGCCGCGTCCTCTTTGCCGCACGGCCAGCCATCGCCTACGACACCCTTTCCCTGGGCGTCGGCTCGCTGCCCGCCTGTCCCGCCGACGCCGCGGCCTCCGGGTGCTCCTTCGTCATGCGCCCCCTGGCGGACTTCGTGCGCCAGCTCAACCGGCTGGAGGAACAACTCCGGCAGTCCCCGGGCCCGTTTCACCTGGCCGTCGTCGGCGGCGGCGCCAGCGGCTGTGAATTGGCCCTCGCCATCCACAACCGCCTCGGCCGCCACTCCGGCTTTCGCCTGACGCTGTTGCAGGGCAACGCCCGTCTGCTGCCGCACTTCCCGCCCCGGGTCGCACGGGCGTTCGAGGAGGCGTTCCGGCTCCGGGGGGTCGAGTGGCGCGTGAATGCCCGCGTGACCGGCAGCGAGGACGGCGGGCTCCTGCTGGACGGCGGCGAGCGGGTCGCGGTCGATGCCGTCCTGTGGGCCACCCAGGCGTCGGCACCCCGGCTCCTCCGCGACAGTGGCCTGGCCGTGGACGCCGGCGGCTTCCTGCGCGTCCGGGACACCCTCCAGTCGGTCGCCGACCCCGCCGTGTTCGGGACCGGCGATTGCGTCGCGTTCGAGTCGTACCCGGGCCTGCCGAAGAACGGGGTCCACGCCGTCCGCGAGGGCGGCGTCCTGTTCGACAACGTCGCCTCCGTTCTGAAGGATCGGGAGCCGCGCCCGTTCCGGCCGCAGCGCTACTGCCTGGCCCTGCTCAACACCGGGGACGGCCGCGCGGTGCTCAACTACGGCCCCCTGACCGGAAAGGGCCGGTGGGCGCGACGGCTCAAGGACCGCATCGACCGGGCCTGGATGATGAAGTTCACGCGCTTCGCCCCCATGACCGAGGCCGGCCCCGGGGAGGCGGAAAGCTCCTTGATGCGCTGCGGGGGGTGCGGCTCGAAAATCTCCAGCGACGTCCTTTCGGCCGTCCTGAAGCGGCTCGACATCCCCGACGACCCGCGCATCCTGCTGGGCTGCCGGGCCGGCGAAGACGCGGCCGTCCACCGCGTCCGGCCGGAATTGTTCGGGCCCGACCCGGGGCGGTTGGTCGAGGTGCAGACCGTCGATTATTTCAAGGCGTTCGTGGATGATCCTTATCTTTTCGGCCGCGTCGCCGCCCTGAACGCGGTCAGCGACCTCTACGCCATGAACGCCCGCCCCTTCACGGCGCTGGCCGTCGCCACCCTCCCGTACGCGCGCGGCCCGGTGCAGGAGGCGCAGTTGTACGAACTGCTCTCCGGCGCCGTCGAGTCGCTGCGGCAACTCGGCGTGGTCCTGACCGGCGGCCACACCACGGAAGGGAGCGAACTGGCCCTGGGCTTCGCCGTCACGGGCTTCGCGGAGGAAGACCACCTCTTCCAGAAGGGGCGGCTGCAAGCGGGTGACAGGCTGATCTTGACGAAGCTGCTGGGGAGCGGGGCGCTGCTGGCGGCGTGGATGCGCGGCGAGTGCCGGGCGGCCTGGTTCGAGCCGCTGACCGCCAGCCTGCTGCGGTCGAACGCCGCGGCGGCCGAGGTCTTCCGCGAGGCCGGCGTCGTCGCCTGTACCGACGTCACCGGCTTCGGCCTGGCCGGCCACCTGCTGGAGATGCTGGACGCCAGCCGCGTTTCCGCCCGGCTGGCCGCCCGAGACGTCCCCCTGTATCGCGGCTTCGAGGAGGTGGTTTCTCGGGGAATCGTCAGCTCGCTCCACCGGGACAACGCCAAGGTCGCCTGTCGGGTCCGCGGGCCGGCGCCGGCGTACTTGTTCGACCCGCAGACGTCCGGGGGACTGCTGGGAGCGGTCAAGGCGGAGCGCGTCGCGCACACCGTGGACCGGCTGCGCCAGGCCGGTTGTGCGGAGGCGGCGGTGATCGGCGAGGTCATCCCGAGAGAGGGCAATAATCCCCCCGAGATCATCCTGTAATGACAGGGCTGGCGACGCCCGCCGGCCGGCCCGCTCAAAAGTACACGAACAAGAGCGCCACGGCCGCGACGGCGCTGAGGAAGATCCCGACACCACTCAGGACGATCCCCAGCGTGGCGTCCTGCAACGCGCCCCGGGTGCCTGGCGCCCCGTCCGGGTCCATGCCGCCCTCGGCCATCTTGTGCAGGTCGCGCCGGGCCGCCAGGCGGACGTAGAGACCCAGGCCGAGGCCGGGGATGCCGAACAGGCCGCAGGGTACCGCCATCACGCTCAGGCCGAAGCTCAGCGACCCAAGCAAGGCCAGCATTCGCCCCCGGTGGGACTCACGGTCGCGCCGCGTGGCGCCGGGCCCCTCCCAGGGCACTTCCTCGGGGGCGTCCTCCGTGGCCTTTTTCGGCGATTCCTGGTCGCCTTTGTCGTCCGAGGGAGCAGTCTCTTCCGGCGCGGCATGCGGCCGGGTGCTCGTCGCCCCCGGCCACAGGCCGTACACCTTCTCGCCCTGGTCGCCGACGACGTACTGGCGGCCATCGGCGTCTTCGTAGACGTCCCGCTCGACGCCGTCGGTGCAGCGCACCCGTCCGACGGGCGGGGTCCTGGGTCGCGCCCCTCTTCGGTGCTGTCGCTCTCCGGTGCTCATGGCAACTCCTTGGCACGGCGGCGCAGGTCCGCCTCGTTCTCGCGCCACCAGTCCCACACCGCGTCAGTCGAGCCCCTCTTCTGCTCGGGAAGGTGGAACTCGGCCAGCAGGGCGATCTCGGGGAAGGGCAACTCGGACGAGGCGAGCACTTCCCCCAGGGCCAGGGCCACGCGCGGGTCGCGAATCGGGGCCAGCGTCCAGAGCAGGGCCCGCCGCCGCGCCGGGTCGTTTTCCTTGCGATAGCGCAGCAGCCCGTCGGCCACCTTGTCGAGGACCGTCTGCGCCGACGGCCGTTCGGGCGGCCCGGCAACCGCCACCGGCCCCGCGAACAGGATCGTCAGCCCCAGCAGCACGAAGGCCCGCGTCATCGGAACCCGTTCCCCGAGGTGCGTGTATAATTCCTTCCGTCAGTCTGCGCGACCGAGTGCCGCAGAGCAACGAAAAAGCCGCGCCCCCCCGACTCGGGCGCGGCCAGTTTTCCGGGGGTACGGAGTGCCGAGTACGGAGTACTGAGTACGGAGCACTGAGTACGCAGCAGCGCCAGCCTGGCACCGAGCCGTCGATACTGAGTACTCGGTACTCGGTACTCGGTACTCCGTACCTCCCGGAAGTCTTGCCACGCCCCCCGACTCACGACCGGAAGGTTCCCATGCCCGAGGCCCAGAAGACCCCCGCTTTGCTGTACCGCCACTGGGTGTCGTTCGCCAGCGGCGAGCAGCCGTTCGCCGTCGTGCTGCCGGAGCGCCGCCTCTACGACGCCTTCGCGTCGTGGCTGCACGGCGACGGCCCGCAGGGTTACTCTTTTCCCCACGAGGGACAGGAGATGTCGATCAACTTTGCCCACGTGCAGCGGATGGAGGTGGAAGAGGTGAAGGACGCCTCGTCGGGGACGCGAAGCGGGGGGGCCAACCCCGTGCCCATCACGGAGCCGCCGGCGATTGAATAACCCCGGCGGCCGACCGGGGGCGCACCCGAGACCCTCCGGCGATAGAATCCTCCTCGGGAGGCGCGGGCGGAGGCCGGCGCTCGATCGGCCCAACGGAGTTCCGATGAACCAATTCCTGCGCGGCGTGGCGCGCGCCCTGGCCGAGTCGGTCACGCTGCCGGACCCGATCCTCGAGATCGGCTCGTACCAGGTCGAGGGCCAAGACGAGCTGATCGATCTGCGCGGTCTCTTCCCCGGGCGCCGCTACGTCGGCGTCGATTTTCGGCCGGGGCCGGGCGTCGATTGCGTGGCCAGCGTCGAGGCCCTGCCGCAGGCGGACGCCTCCGTCGGCACCGTCATCGCCTTCAACACCTTCGAGCACGTCCAGCGCTTCTGGGTCGGCTTCGAGGAGGTCTATCGGGTGCTGCGCCCCGACGGCGTCTTCCTGCTCACCGGTCCGTTCTACTTCCACCAGCACGGCTTCCCCAGCGATTACTGGCGCTTCACCCCGCAGGCGTTCGAGTTCCTGCTGGCGAAGTACCCGACGCGCATCCTGGGCTGGCACGGCGCTCAGCGGCGGCCGCTGAACGTCTGGGCCGCCGCCTTCCGCGAGGCGAGCGCCCGGCCGACGCCCGAGCAGTTCGGCCGCTACCGCACCCTGCTGGGCGAGTACGCGAAAGAGCCGCTGGCGCCGGGCCGGCGCCTGCTGTACCAGGTCGGGCGCGTCCTCTGCGGCCGCCGCCCATTCGCCCCGTACCTGGACCGCAACCGCTGGGAGACGGAGCTGCAGCCGCCGATTTGACTCCTACTGAGTTTGCCAGGGCCTTGCCTCGTCTGGGACAATGGCCTGTGGGGTTTTGCCCCGCTGGGTTTGGGGACGGCTCATGAAGATCCTGCACACGGCCGACTGGCACCTCGGCGACCGCCTGGGGCGCATCGACCGCACGGACGACCTGCGCCGCGCTGTCGAGCGCGTCGCCGACTACTGCGCGCGCCTCCGGGTGGACGTGCTCCTCGTGGCCGGCGACCTGTTCAGCGAGTTGGCCCGGCCCGACGGCCTGCGCGAAGCGATTCGCCACGTCCAGGAGACCTTTCGCGGCTTCCTGCGCGACGGCGGCACCATCCTGACGCTGACCGGCAACCACGACAACGAGAACTTCTGCCAGACGCTGTGCCACGCAATGAGCCTTGCCGCCCCCGCCGCCGACGAGCCCGGCGCCCTCGTTCCCCCCGGCCGGCTGTACCTCGCCTCGCAGCCCACCTTCCTGCGCCTCGCCGATCCGCACGACGGCTGCGAGGTGCAATTCATCCTGATGCCGTACCCGACGCCGACGCGCTACCTCGACCGGGAGGAGTCGCAGCGCTACCACAGCCTCGAAGAGAAGAACAAGCACTTGCAATCGGCGTACACCGCGGCGCTGGCCCACCTCCGCGCCCACCCGCGCTTCGACCCGAAGAGGCCGAGCGTGCTGTCGGCCCACGTCCACGTCCGCGGCGGCGAGGTGTCCACGCTGTTCCGCATCTCCGAACAGGAGGATGTCGTCTTCGAGAGCGACGACCTGCCGGCCGACTTCGCTTACGTCGCCCTGGGCCACATCCACAAGCCGCAGTGCATCGGCGGCCATGCCCACGTGCGCTACTCCGGCAGCATCGAGCGCATGGACCTGGGCGAGGCGTCCGACAACAAGAGTGTGGTCGTCTTCGAGGTCGGCCCCGATGGGCGGCGCGGCGAGCCGGAGGTGCTGCCGCTGGAATCGACGCCGGTGTACGAGGTGGACGTCCGCGACCCGCGCGCGGAGCTGCCGCTGTTGGCGTCGTCGTACCCCGACGCGGAGCGGGCGCTGGTCCACGTCAAGTTGAAGTACACCGCCGGGGTGGACAACCTTGACGAGACGTTGAGCGAGCTGGAGAAGATCTTCCCGCGCTGGTACGCGCGCGACTGGAAGGAGTCCGGCGCCCTGGACGACCCGCTGACGCTCGGCGAGGCGCCGCGCGGCAAGAGCTTCGAGGACACGGTGCGCGATTACCTGAAGGCGGAACTGGTCAACCACCAGGACGCCGAGCGCGAGGCGGTGCTCGCCCGCGCCGAGCAACTGCTGCGGGACGAAGTTTAGCCGCTTGCGGCTTCGCATGCCCTGCGAAGCCGCAAGCGGCTTGAAGGACACCCATGATCCCCCAACGTGTCTACCTGCGCGGCTTCCTCAGCTACCGCGACGAGCAGGAAGTGCGCTTCGACGGCTCGTCGCTGTGGATGCTGTCGGGCCTTAACGGCAGCGGCAAGTCGTCGGTCTTTGACGCCGTCACTTACGCGCTGTTCGGCCACCACCGCGGCGGCCGGCAGGAGGCTCAGGAACTCATCAACAAGGACAGCACCGGTGCCGTCGTCGAGTTTGACTTCACGCAGGATGGCGAGTCGTACCGCGCCCGCCGCACGCTGCAGCGCGACGCCAAGGGCGGGGCGCGCGGCACCCAGCAGATCCTGCGCTGGCAGCCCGGCGCCGACGGCCCGCCCGTCCCCGTCGAGGACACCGGCCGCCGCAGCGAGTTCGACAAGTGGGTGCGCGAGCACATCGGCCTCAACTTCGAGACGTTCACCTCGTCGGTGCTGCTGCTCCAGGGCCGCGCGGAGAAGTTGCTCGACTCGACCGCCAAGGGGCGCTTCGAGGTGCTGGCCGGCATCGTCGATCTGGAGCGCTACCAGAAGTTGCACGAGAAGGCCGACGGCCAGCGCAAGGCGCTCAAGCTGCGGGCCGAGATCTTGAAGAATCAGCTCTCGGCCTGCCCGGAAGTGAGCGAACTGGAGTTGGTGGTCGCGGAGAACCGCATCGCCGACGCCCAAGAGCAGCGGCAGCAGGCGAAAGACGAAGTCGAGCGCTGGCAGGGGCTGGAGTTTCAGGCGAAGCGCTGGGGCGAGCTGCAAACCAAGCTCGGCGGGCTGCGGCAGAAGTGGCGGCAGGCGCAGTCGCTCGTCGCCGAGGCCGAGGCCATCGAGACGGACATGGCCCGCTTGCAGAAGCTGCGCGAGGCGCTGCCGCACGTCGAGGCGGTGTTCAAGCAGAAGCAGCAGGGGCAGCAGGCGGAAACGAAGATCGCTACCCTGACGCGCGAACGCGGCGATTTCAAGGGGAAGGTCGGCGAGCGCACCGAGGCGCTCGATCGGCTGGGACAAAGGCGCTCGCTCTTGCAGCAGAAGATCGCCGCGGACGACCGGCGCTTGCACGAGGTCGGGGCCGAGTTGACGAAGCTGGCGACGGTGCTGGAGCGGGCCAAGCAGTACGAACGTCAGAAGCAAACCCTGGCGCGGCAGGAGGAGGAGTTGGCGCGGCTCCCCGCGGACACTCACGACGCCGTCGAGGCGGCGGCACGGCGCTGGGAGGAATTGACCGCGTTCGAGCGCGCGCTGCCGCTGCTGGAGCGGCTGCACGGGCAGCGCGAGGCGCTCCGGAAGGCGCTGGCGACGGAAGCGGCGGAGGCGAAGAAGGAGCAGGCGGTCAAGACGACCGGCGAGAAGCTGCGCGCCGACCACGAAGAACGGAAGAAGCGTGCCGCCGAGGCCACGAAGGCCCGGGAGCGCGCCGAGCAGGAACTGGCCGCGGCGCAGGCGCTCTTCCGCCAGCTCCAGGCGGACTGGGAGGACTTCACGGCCCTGGAAGGGGCGCGGCTCTGCCGCGCCTGCGGCCAGCCGCTGACTTCCGCACATTTCGAGCAGGAAAAGGCGAAACGTGAGAAGGAGATCGCGGACGCGCGGGCAAGGAACGAGAAGGCGGCAACGGCGCAGCGGGCCGCGAGCAAGGCCGAGCAGGCGCTGCTGAAGGAAGTCCAGGAGCTGGCGTCGCGGCTGGAGGCGGCGCGGGAGGAGTACCGCGACGCCCGCGACGCCGCCCAGCAAGCGCGGAAGGACGCGGAGCGCTGCCGCGACGAGTGCGGCAGCACCTGGGGGGACCTGCACGAGCCGTTCCATTCGCGCGTGGCGCCGGCGCCGCCCGACGACTGGCTGCAGACCGCCTATCCCGGCGGCGAGGAAGTGGCCGCCGTCCGCCGCGAGGCGAAGGGGCTCGACGCGGCCCGGCGGGCGCTGCGGGACGCCGAGGGTCGCCACCGGCAGTGGGTCGAGCTGAACGCCGGCCTGGCGACGACGCGCACCGCAATGAAGGAGACGGAAGCGGAATTGCCGCGCGACGTGGGCGCCCTGCGCCGCAAACACGTCGGCTTCGAGACGGAACAGAAAACCCTCGCGGACACCCTGAAGGCGGCGCGGGACGAGGATCGCGCCCTGGGGACCGACGCGGAGTGCTTCCAGAAGGAGCGCGACTCACTCCGGAAGCAACAGGCCGACCGCGAAGCGAAGATTAAGGGCGAGGAGGCAACGCGCGAAGCCTGCCTCAAGTCGGTGGCGGCGGCACTGAAAGCGCTCTCGGCCGACTGGCAGCAGGTCGCCAACAAGGCCGGCCTCGCCGAGGTCCACACGCTCTCCGACGAGAAGGAACAACTCGAAGCCCGCGGCACCGAGGCGCGCTTCAAGGAGCTGGAAGGGGCGCGGCACGGCGTCGAGGCGCTGCGGCAGCACATCGTTGGGATCGAAGGGGAGTGCGAGCAGGTGCCGCCCGACGCGCGGCGCGACCTGCGCGACGTCCAAACCCTTCTGCGCCAGGCGCGTCACCAGTATGACGAGCGCGACAGGGCGCACCGCCAGGCGGAACGCGAGCGCGAGTCCCTGGTCGGACAGAAGAAGCAGCGCGAGCAGTTGCAGGCGCAGGCGCTGGAAGTGGCGAAGGAGTACAAGGTCCTGGAGCAACTGGCCGACCTTCTGGGGCGCGATCGCCTGCAATTGTACCTGGTGCGCCAGGCGGAGCGGCAGATCGTCGATCACGCCAACGCGGTCCTCGACCGGCTCTCGGGTGGTCAGCTGTACCTGCGGCTGCGCGGCGGCGAAGAGGGCGACGCGGCCTCGGAGCAGGCGCTGGAGCTGGAGGCGTCCAACCGCACCACCGGCGGGCAGCCGATCAACGTGGCCTTCCTGTCGGGCAGCCAGCGCTTCCGCGTAGCGGTCAGCCTGGCGCTCGGCATCGGCCAGTACGCCAGCCGCCAGCACCGGCCGATCGAGTCGGTCATCATCGACGAGGGCTTCGGCTGCCTGGACCGCAACGGCCGCCAGGTGATGATTCAGGAATTGCAGAACCTGCGCGGGCAGCTGCACTGCATCCTTTTGGTGTCGCACCAGGAGGAGTTCGCCGACGCCTTCAACGACGGCTATCACTTCGAGCTGAACGAAGGGTCCACCCGGGTGACGCGCATCCAGCGCTGACTCGTTTAGCGGCCGCCCTCGGGGCGGCGCTCTCGGAGCGCCGCCCCGAGGGCGGCCGCTAAACGGACACGATTAGAACGTGTTCACCAGCCGCCCCTCCTCCCGCGCCGACCGTAAGCAGGCGTCGAGGACCTGCTGCGTCTTCAGGGCTATCTCACCCCATTGCGGTTCCAATTGCCCGGAGGTGACGATCCGGGCGAACGTCCGGATCATGTTCGCCTCCTGCGAGTCCGGCACGCCGCTGCTGTATTCGTGGACCGCGAAGCGGCGCGGGTGGCTCTCCATGTTGAAGTCGCACCCCCGGACGCGAAACATCGGGCAGTTCACCTCGAAGCCCACCTCACAGCCGAAAAACGGCACCACGAAGTCCGGCACGGTCAGGTAGCCCTGCGTCCCACTGACGCTCGCCCACTGATGGTTCTCGGCCCGGAACGAGCAGTAGAACGAGGCGCTCACGCCGCCGGCAAAGAGCAGCTCGCCGCAGAACTCCACCGGCACGGGCGCGCCGCCGTCCCCACGGGCGTGCTCGTCCAGGATGCGACCCGTGACGCGCTCGGGGAGTTGCTGGTTCATGACCCACAACGAGAAGCGGACGTTGTACCAGCCCAGGTCGCCCAGGCAGCCGAGCGGCTCCAGGTCGCCGCTAGCCCGGATGTTCTGACGGTAGAAGTCCTCCGACGCCTTGAAGCTGAACTGGCTGGCGATGCGCCGGACCGTCCCGACCGTTTGCGGGTCGTCCAGGACCTGGCGCAGCAGCGGCAGCCGCCGGCTGTGCATGAACATGACGCCGTCCATGAACTGAACGCGGTGCTGTTGGCAGGCGTCGAGCATGGCGCGCAGGTCCCCGCCGCTGACGGCGCACGGCTTTTCGCAGAGGACGTGCTTGCCCGCCTCGGCCGCGCGCAGCACCCACTCCTTGCGGACGCCGGTCGGCAGCGGGACGTACACCGCGTCGATGTCGCGCCGCCCAAGCAGCTCCTCGTAGCCGCCGCAGGCGACCGGGGCCGGCGTCAGCGGCGCCTCGGCCTGGCAAGCCTCGATGAAGCGTTGCGCCCGGCCCGGGTCACGGCTGGCCACGGCGACCAGCGCGGAGTTCCCGGCGTTCCGGATGGCTTTCCAGTTCTTGCGGGCGATGTTCGCGGTGCCGAGAATCCCCCAGCGGCACGGTGCCTGGGACATTTGCTGCCTCCGTAATCCTGTGAGCCAATATGTCCTGTGTCGCCGCTCCCGGTACGTCGTCTTCCACTTCGGCGCCCCGATTCTATCCTCCCGGTGAGGGCCGGCAACACTCGTTCGCCCAGGGCATCTTGCGGCCCCGGGGAACGTGAGCGAACGGGCCTCCCTCTCCGTATCGCCAGCCCGATCACGAATCCGGCGCGGCCGATCGTCGCTCGGCTCCCCCTTCCTCCAGGCGGCCGAGCAGGCGCAGCAACCCGTCGAGGATGGTGAGCGGGTGGGGCGGGCATCCGGGAACGTACAGGTCCACCGGCAGGAACGAGCCACAGCCGTCGTGGACCTCGGGGTTGCCGCGATACGGCCCGCCGCTGATGGCGCACGCACCCACGGCGATCACGATCTTGGGGGCCGGCACGGCCGCGTACGTCTCCAGCAGCGCCAGGCGCATGTTCTCGGTCACCGGCCCGGTGATGACTACGCCGTCGGCGTGTCGCGGCGAGGCCACGAACTGGATCCCAAACCGCCCCAGGTCGAAGACCACGGTGCCGAGCACGTTCAGGTCCGCCTCGCAGGCGTTGCACCCCCCGGCACTGACCTGGCGCAGCTTCAGCGAGCGCCCGAACATCTGCCGCGACCGCTCGTCCAGCGCCCGCGCCAGTTGCAGAGTCTGCCCATCCAAAATCAGGCCCTCGCGCGTCCTGGCGGCGAGGCGGTAGTCTCCGGTGTAGCGAATCGCTCCTTCGGGACAGGCGTGTGTGCAATCGGCGCAGAAGAGGCAGCGACCCAGGTCCAGTCGCAGCCGTCCCTGGTCGAAGGCGATGGCCTCGGTCGGGCACGCCTCCACGCACTCGCGACAACCGTCCGGGCACTTCGACGAGTCAATCGCCGGCAGGCCGCGGAAGCGGTCGGGCAGCGCCGGCGCCGAGGCCGGGTAGGCGAGGGTGCGGTGTCCTTGCCTGAGCCGGGCGAGCGAAAGTTGCAGCATGGCGGCTCCTTTCTCGTTTAGCCGCCGCCCTCGGGGCGGCGCGGATTCATCGTTTTGCGAATCGATCAATCGGGGCGGCGGCTAAACGCACACCATCACCGGGTAAATGTATCACAGGTCGTGCCCGCAGTACGAGAGATTGAAACTCTTATTGCAGAGCGGGAAATCGGAAATCTGCTGGTCGCGCAGGGCGTAAGCGAGCGCCGCCCAGTTGTGGAACGACGGATCGACGACCTTGTAGCGCGAGAACCGTCCCCGCCCGTCCGTCAGGGCCACGTGGCAGATTTCGCCGCGCCACCCTTCGACGAGGGAAACCGTGACGTGATCCGCCTTGAGCGCCCCCACACCGGCACGGTCGGGCCCGTCGGGGAAGGCCTGGAGTTGGGCCTCGATGAAGGCCACCGAGCGCTGGATCTCCATCCACCGCACGTAGGCCCGGGCGAAGACGTCGCCGGTGGTCCAGGTAGAAACCGGGACCTGGGTGAAGCGGTAGATGCCCGACGGGAAGTCTTGGCGGACGTCGCGCTCCACGCCGCAGGCCCGCGCCGCCGGGCCGACCAGCCCCAGGGCCAGGCACACGTCGCGGGGCACCACCCCCGTGTCCTCGAAGCGCGCCTGGACCGACGTCGCGTTCCACAGGAGGTCGGCCGCGTTCGCCACGTCGCGGTAGGCATCGCCCAGGCGCCGCAGGCACTGCTCCAGGCGTGCCTTGTCGAGGTCGAAGGCGACACCGCCCGGCCGGACGAGGCCGCGGCCGAATCGGCTGCCGCACAGCAGGGCCGTCAGGTTGAGGAAGTCGCCGCGGATGCGGCCGCAGTAGGCGGCGGTGGGCAGAAAGCCCACGTCGCCGGCCAGCGCTCCCAGGTCGCCGGTGTGGTTGGCCAGCCGCTCCAGCTCCAGGGCGACGCCGCGCAGCACCTCCGCGCGGACCGGCACCTGGCAGCCGGCAAGGGCCTCCACCGCCTGGCAATAGGCCGTGGCGTGGCCGACCGAGGTGTCTCCCGCGATTGTCTCCAACGTGTGGATGGTGCGCTTGTTCGGGCCGCCGGCCAGGGTGCGCTCGGCGCCGCGATGCTGGTAGCCGAGGGAAATCTCCAGGTGAAAGACCTGCTCCCCGTGGCACTGAAAGCGGAAGTGGCCCGGCTCGATGATGCCGGCATGCACGGGGCCGACGGCCACCTCGTGGATTTCCTCCCCCTCGACGCGGTAAAAGTCGGTGACGCCGATGACGGGAGCCTCCCCGGGCGGCCGGCCCCAGGCGTCGTGACCGGGCCGGTAGGACGAATGAAACCGCAGCGGCTTGAACCACGGGTGCCCCTCGGGACGGACACCGAACTGCTCCGCAATCTCCCGCTCGAAGGCGTGGACCTGCGGGCAATCGGGGGTGAGAGAAGGAAAGCTGTCGGAGTCAAGCCGGGTCGTGATCAGGCGAACCAGGGCGCGGGCGCTGTCGGCCAGCACCGCGTACAGATCGACGTGTTCGGCGGTGGCCGCCGCGTCGCCGAAGAGGGCCGCGACCCGCTGCCCCGCGGACACGGCGCCCAGCACCGTCCGGCGAAACTCGGCGACCGAAAGCCGCGCGACGTCTGCCTTCGGGACCGCCTGCCCGATCCGCAGGACCCTGCTACCGGTATGGTCGCTCATTGTCGTCCCCCCAACAGGGCGGCGGCGTCGCGCAACAGCGACTCCAGGGGCCGCGGGACGTACAGCCCCAGGAGGAGCACCAGCGCCAGGAAAAGGACGATCGGCGCCCCCGTGGCGAAGCTGTCCTGGAACCCGTTCGGGGGGGTGTCGTCGACCGGCGTGCCCTGCACCACGGCCAGCACGGTGGCCCCCATGCCAATGAAAATCACGCCGAGCAGGAGCAGAAACAGCCCCCCCGAGAGAAATTGGCCGCTGTCCACGGCGGCGTTGACGATGGTGAACTCGCTCACGAACGGCCCGAAGGGCGGCGAGCCGGTGATCGCCAGGAACCCCGCCAGGAACAGCCCCCCCGAAAGGGGCACGCGCCGCAGGGCCCCCCGGACGTGATCGGTCAGCTTGCTGCCGTAGGCCCGGTGGATGTTCCCGGCCGACAGGAACAGCACCCCTTTCGTGAGGCCGTTGTTGATCAGGTGCAGGAGGGCGCCGTAGATCGCCAGGCCGCCGATGCCGACCCCCAGAACCAGGATGCCCATGTGCTCGATGCTGGAGTAGGCGAGCATGCGCTTGAAGTCGCGCTGGCGGGCCATGAAGACGGCGGCGACGGCCATCGACAGGATGCCCATGACGATCATCAACTCCCGGGCAAACTCCGCTTCCGCCCCGGCCCGGCAGATCTGGTAGACCCGCAGGATCGCCACGAAGGCGCAGCTGGTGACGCCGCCGGCCAGGAGGGTGCCCACCAACCCCGGGGCCTCGCCGTAAGCGTCCGGCTTCCAGGCGTGCATGGGCGCCAGTCCCATCTTGGTCCCGTAGCCGATGAACAGTAGCGCAAACGCCGCGTGCAGCCAGGGCGGCGACAGGCGGGGAGCGTCCTCAATCAGCTGGTCGAAGAGCAGCGTCGATTGCAGCCCCGCCCTGACCGCCGCGTAGGCCAGGAATAATGACCCGAGCAGGGCCAGGGCGATGCCGACCGAGCCGATGAGCAGATACTTCCAGGTCGCCTCCAATGAGCGCCCGCTCTGGTTGAAATAGATGGACGGGGCGCTCGCCAGCGTGGTGGCCTCCATCGCTACCCACATCAGGCCCAGGTGGTGGGCCAAGGTCACCAGGGCCATCATCGCCTGGCCGACGAACAGGCTGGAGCACAGCACGCGGTTGTCCCGCTCCGCCCGCAGCGCCAGGTACCCCGGCGCGTACAGCGAGCAGAGCAGGAAGAGGACGCTCAGGAAGCCGAGGACGACCTTGCCGAGGGCGTCGAGCAATAACCAGCCCTCGAACGCCGACACCGGCCCCCCGCCGGGCGGCCCGAGGACCGCCCAGGCCACCAGCCCCAGGTAGCCGGCCGCCCCGAGCGGCAGCAGCCAGGGCCGCCGGCGGTTGGACGGCGTCGCGAACGTCAGCCCCGCCATCGCCAGCGGGAAGAGGATCAGCAACACAGCCATCGTTCAGTCCTTCAGCTCCGTGAGGTGTTCCGTACTCATTGAGGCGAACTCCCGGCTAATGTGGTGTATGATGATGCCCATGACGAAAACGCCCGTAAAAAGGTCGAGTAATATGCCAATCTCGACGAGGAACGGCATGGCCTCCAGCAGCAGCAGGCCGAACAGGAAAATCCCGTTCTCCAGGAGCAGGTAGCCGAGCACTTGCATGATGGCCTTCTTCCGCGTCGTCAGCATCAGGAAGCCGACCCAGACGGTGGACAGAGACGCCGGCACCAGGAGCAGGCCCTCGTGCTCCTTCGCGAGGGGCAGGGTGCCGGAAAACACCAGCGCCAGGCCGGTGCCGACGGCGCCGAGGAGCAAGGAACTCATGTAGTTGATGAACGGCGTCACCTCGTGCTGGATGTTCGCCTCGCGCATGGCGTGGATGAGGAACAGCGGGATGACGAACCCCTTGATGGCGATGGTGGCGACGACGAGGGCCACGCCGCGCACCCCGATCTCCTGGTGGACGAAGAACGGCAGCACCCCGAGGACGATCCCCTGGGCGGCCACGGCGTTGATGACCGAGCGGATCCGGCTCACCCCCAGGGCGAAGAAGTTGAGCGCCAGGGCGATGATGACCAGCGTGTCGAGCACCTGAGCCATTGTGTCACCTCCACCACAAGCCTGAAGCGCCAGCGAAGGAGAAACGCCGTCCTTCGCTGGCGCGTCAGGCTTGTGTTACGTCACCTCCACCACAAGCCTGAAGCGCCAGCGAAGGAGAAACGCCGTCCTTCGCTGGCGCGTCAGGCTTGTATTGCGTTACCTCATCAGCAGGATAATGCCGAACGCCGACAGCAGACAGGCCGCCACGAGCAGGATCGGCACGTGCGTCAGCCGCAGCCGAGCCATCGTCGATTCGACCACCCCGACGGCCACGGCCACGGCCAGCATGCCGCCGACGAAGATGGGCCAGTCTAGCCACGGGTAGTCCGTGGCGACCGGGATGGCCAGGCGGACGATCAGCGCCCCGAAGACGAAGAACTTGAGCGCCGCCCCGTACAGGATCATGCCGAGGGCGGGGCCGCTGTGGTCGAGCACCATGACCTCGTGGATCATCGTCAGCTCGAGGTGCGTGTTGGGATCGTCGAAGGGGATGCGCGAATTCTCCGCCAGCAGCACGATGAACCAGCTGAGGAGCACCAGGGCGAGCGAGGCGCCGGCGTTCACCCAGTCCGGTTTCGCGAGCATGGTCGCCAAACTCAGCGACCCGGACAGCTTGGCGAGGACCAGCAGGCCCAGGAAGAGCGCCGGCTCCGCCAGGCAGGCGAAGGTCACTTCCCGCGCCGCCCCCATCCCCTCGAACGCCGAGCCGGTGTCGAGGGCCGCCGAGGCGGTGAAGAAGCGGCCCAGCCCGAACAGGTAGGCCAGCAGGATGAAATCGCCCGTGAACGGGATCGGGGTCTTGTCGTGGACCAGGGGGACGAGCAGGACGGCGAGGCCCGCCGTGACCAAGCCCACGACCGGCCCGGCCCGGAACACCCACGTCGTCGTCGTACTGAACACCGACCCCTTGCGGAAGAGCTTGGCGAGGTCGTAGTAAGCCTGGAGGACGGGTGGCCCCACTCGCCCGGCGAAGACGGCCTTCGTCTTCGCGATCACGCCCAGCAGGAGCGGGGGCATGCTGAAAGCCAGGATAATGTGGACCGCGTTATGGGTGATATCCATCGTGTGACACCATCGACCGCCAATTATCTGTAGGTCAGGCTTTCCAGCCTGACCCTCTTCGGGTCAGGCTGGAAAGCCTGACCTACGGGCCGCGCCACAGCAGCAGCGCGATCAGCGCCAGAAATATATACAAAATATAGGTCTGAATACTGCCCTGCTGGAACACGCGGAACCAGGAGAACAGCCACGCCCCGGAGCGGAAGGCGGGCAGCACGGCCCTGTCCAGTACCGTGTCGGGCACATCGCTGTGGAAGGCGGTCCCTTGCGGGAACAGCCCTACTACCGCGGGCCGGCGGGTGCGCGGAAGGAGCACCCGGGCGAAGAGCCCAACCAGCATCTGGGCGAACGAGGACGAGGTGTATTGCATCCGCGCCGTCGGGGCGACGTAGCCGCAGCCCCAGGTCGCCCCCCGTGCCACATCCGATCGGCGGAGGCAACACCACAGCAGCCCGCCACCCAGGAGCAGGCCCGCCAGGAGGACCAGTCCCATGAGGCTCACCCAACCCAGCGGCGCCGCGGCCAGCTCGGCACCGGCGTTGTCGAGGCTCCGGTCCCAGGCGGAAACGCCCTGGGCCAGCAGCGGGGCGACCCAACCCGGGGCCAGGCCGATGACGAGGCAGCAGGCGACGAGCACCCCCATTGGGGCGATCATGCTGGGGCCGGACTCGTGAGCGTCATCGGCATGCGGCGAGCGGGCCGTCCCGAGGAAGACCGCCCCATAGACCTTGACGAAGCAGGCCACGGCGAGGGCGCCGATCAGCGCCAGCGCCGGGGCGGCCAGCGCGGCCCCGGCGGCCGCCGATCCCTTGTCCCGCGTCAAAGAGCCGAACAGGCCGAGGTAGACGAGGAACTCGCTGACGAAGCCGTTGAGCGGCGGGAGACCGCAGATCGCCACGGCGCCGACGAGGAAGCAGAAGGCGGTATACGGCATCCGCCGGCTCAGGCCACCCAGGTGGTCGATCTCGCGCGTGTGAGTCGCGTGGATCACCGAGCCGGCGCCGAGGAACAGCAGCGCCTTGAAGAGGGCATGGTTCCAGACGTGCAGCAGGCCGCCCGCCGCACCCAGGACCACCAGGTCGGCGCGCCCCACCGACCGGCCGAGCAGGGCCAGCCCCAGGCCCATGATGATGATGCCGATATTCTCGATGCTGTGGTAGGCCAGGAGCCGCTTCAGGTCGTGCTGCCCGATGGCGAACGCGACCCCCAGGATCCCCGAGACGACGCCCAGCCCCAGGAGGGTGCCCCCCCACGCCAGGGGCGGGTTCGGCAGCAGGGACGTGACGCGGAACAGGCCGTACACCCCCATCTTGATGATGACGCCCGACATGAGGGCGGAGACGTGGCTGGGGGCGATGGCGTGGGCGCTCGGCAGCCAGACGTGCAGCGGCATGATGCCGGCCTTCACCCCGAACCCAACCAGGGCGCAGACGAAGATCGCCGTGAGCATCCCCGGCGTCGCTGCCCCATCCTTCAAGGGGACCAGGGCGAACGAGTGGCTCGCCGCATGCAGCAGGGCGAACAGCGCGAACAGCACCAAGGTCGCGGTGTGGGTCGCGACGAGGTAGATCCAGCCGGCCTCGCGCGCGGGCCGTTGGTGATCTTCGGTCGTCACCAGGAAGAAGGCGGCGAGGGCCATGACCTCCCAGGCGGCCAGGAAGAGGATGCCGTTGCGCGCCACGACGACCAGCGCCATGCCAGCGGTGAGGAGTCCGTAAAACAGCCGCAGTTTCCGGCCGTTCTCCGGGTGTTCACTCTGCTTCCAGTAGCCGAGGCCGTAGACGCTGCCGAGCAGGGAAATGAGGAAGACGGGGACGAGGAAGAGCGCCGAGAGCCCGTCCACGGCCACGGCGAAGGCCGCCCCGGAAACGATGGGCCACGGCACATCGATCGGCCGGCTGTCCCCCCAGGCCCAGAAGACGCCGACCCCGGACAACCCGAAGCCGGCTGCCGCCACCGTCAGCAGGGTTGCCAGCCACTGCCCGGCGGGCGTGCGCCGGCCCAGGAACAGCCCCGGGATGCCGCTCGAAGCCGCCAGCGTCGTCCCGAGGAGCACCAGCACTTCGCTCATGACGCCCCCCACCAGGTGCGCAAGGACAACCAGGCCAGGGTCAGGACGACCACGAGCATGATGTAGACGAGGTAGACGTGGACCTTTCCCTGCTGGAGGACGCGCAGCCTCGAGAAGCGGTCGGCCCAGCGCCGGAAGAACGGCTCGTAGATCTTCCGACTCACCGGGTCCGGACTCTCCGCGTGGAATTCGCCCGGGGACGGGAACAACCCCCGGGGAGCGCGCCGGCCGGTGCGGGGCCGCAGGAAGCGCGGCAGGAGAAACTCGGCCATCATCTCGGCGAAGGACCGTCCCGTGTACTGCATGCGCGGCGTCGGCCTGACGTAGCCGCAACCCCAGGTCGGCCCCATCGCGCGCCCGCCCCTTTGCGCCAGAACGAAGAATCCTGCCGCCACCAGGCCGGCGACCGCCAGCGTCCAGGCGTTGCACGTGCCCAGGGTGAAGAGCGGGGCGTCCGCCAGTCCCCGGTCGTGTACGCTCCCGCCCGCCATCCGGCCGTGTACCTGGTCGAGCGCGGGGGACAGGAAGTCCACGACCAGGCCGGGGGCAGTGGCCACGACCAGACAGAGGACGACCAGGATCAGCATGGGCGCGAGCATCCACGGCGACGACTCGTGCGCCTCCTGGGCCGCTTCGCTCCGCGGGGTGCCCAGCAGCACGATGCCGGTGAGGCGCACGAAGGCCAGGACGGCCTGGCCGCCGATCAGCGCCAGGGCCCCGACGGCCAGGAGTGCCGCCAGGCTACCGCCGTCCGCCGCGGCGAGGCCCTGCTGGATCAGGCCGAGGTAGATCAGCCATTTGCTGACGAAGCCGTTCAGGGGCGGCAGGGCGGCCAGGGCCACGGCACCGAACATCATCGCGGCGCCGGTCCACGGCATCCGCTTCAGGAGGCCGCCGAGGCGCTCCATGTCCTTCGTCCCCGTCCCGTGTAGCACACTCCCGGCCGCGAAGAACAGCAGCCCCTTCATGAGGGCGTGGTTCCAGACGTGCAGCAAGGCGCCGGCGACGCCGAGCGCGGCGACCGCGGGCTGGTCACTGGACCAGCCCCAGAGGCCGACCCCCAGGGAGAGGACGATCAAGCCCATGTTCTCGATGCTGGAGTAGGCGAGGACGCGCTTCAGGTCGCGCTGGTGCAGGGCGAGGCCGATGCCGAGCAGCGCCGTGAGCAGCCCGACCCCCGCCAGCGTCGGTCCCCACCAGGGCGCCGGCGGCCCGAGGAACGACAGGATGCGCAGCAACCCGTAGAGACCCATCTTGATCATGACGGCGGACATCAGGGCCGAGACGTGTGAGGGCGCGGCCGGGTGCGCCTCGGGGAGCCAGACGTGGAACGGCACCAGGCCCGCTTTTGCCCCGAAGCCGACCAGGGCGAGCACGAAGACGACCCCGGCCGCCCCGGCGCCGAGGGGCGGCATGGTCTGGAACGCCTCGAACTCCAGCCGCCCCGCCTGGCGCCCGAGGAGAGTGAACGTGGCGATAAGGAAGGCGACGCCGAGGTGAGTCGCAATCAGGTAGACCCAGCCCGCCCGCCGCGCCTCGGCCTTCTCGTGCTCGAAGGTGACCAGGAAATACGCTGACAGCGACATGACCTCCCAGGCCATAAGGAAGAGCACGGCCGTCCGAGCGACGAGCACCAGTACCATGCCGCCGACGAAGGCGCCGAAGAAGAACCAGGCCGCGGTGAGCGATTTGGCGTGGCGGTACGGGAGCAGGTAGCTGCCGCCGTAGACGGCTGCCAGGGCCGAGAGTCCGAGCACGGGGACCAGGAAGAAGGCGCTGAGCGCGTCGAGCCCCACGACGAAGGGTCCGTGCGTCGCGTCCCAGGCGAGGGAAACGGGCGGGGCCGGCCCGCCGGATAACGCGCGCACGGCGGGGACGAGGCCGACAACGCAGGCGACAACGACCGCAGCCGCGGCGCACACCGAGAGGAGAAGAGATGGGAGGGCCCGCGCACGCTCGTCGTGTGCGGCCTGCTTGCCGTGGCCGGAGCCGTCCATGCTACCGAGCCGCCTTTCCTGCTTCGACAGCCGGCGCGGGAACCGCTGCCTCCACGCGGCGGGCGTGCCGCAAAATCTCCTCCGCCGTCCCTTGCCCTTTCACGATCTCCTTGAACTGCGCGTCGTGCAGGGCGAACGACAGGCGCGCGAGCAGTTGCAGGTGGCAGCGCGTCGTCGGGCTGACGAGCGAGAAGAGTACGCCCACGGGCTGGCAGTCCAGGGCCCCGAAATCGACCGGCTTTTCCAGGAAGCACAGGGTGATCGAGGGGCGCGTCACGTTGAGGACGATCGGGTTGCGCACGTGCGGCAGGGCGATGCCGTCGCCGATGCCGGTCGAGGCGGCCGCCTCGCGGGCCTGGAAGAGGCGCAGCAGCATCTTGCGGTCGGTCTCCTCGGGCAGCGGCAGCACATCGACCAGGGCGCGCAAGACGTCGTCCTTGTTGGCCCCGGCGAGTCGGTAGTGAATGCCGCCGGCCTGGAGCGCCTCGGACAGGTGCGGCACGGGTTCCGCGTCGCTGGTCATCTGGTCGAAGAGTTCCAGCGACACCTTGATCTTCTGGGCCGTCGCCCACTCGAGCAATTCGGCCCGGTTGAAGCGGTACTGGCCGCCGACCTGGTGGGCCGGCAGGCCGCGCTGCTTGATCCAGCGCAGGACCGTGGCCTCCGGCGCGTTGAGGAACGTGCCCACCTCCCGTACCGTCAGTTGCATGATCCGCTCTCCTGTCCCGCCGTTGGGACGCCACCCGAGGAACCGCTCTTCTCCCGGCCGATCACGGCCATCGTCCCAGGACTTTCATAGTGAAGTTCGCGCCGTCGGGTGGGGGCGGGACGAGAAAAATCTCGTCGCGGCGCGCCAGGGGCTAAGGCCGCAGAGGGCCTGTGAGGCTTGGAAAAAAAACAATGACCCGCTTGAAGGCTAAGGCCAGTGGACGGTTGTGCGCATCAGCCGAAGGCTCAACCTCGAAGGTGGCGCCCACCGCCTGGGCGTATGCGTTCCCCCGTCCCGACGTTTAGCGGCCGCCCTCGGGGCGGCGCGCTGGGAGCGCCGCCCCGAGGGCGGCCGCTAAACAATCGGAAATCGAATGGCGTGAGGATAGCGACAAGGGTAGCCCGTTCGACGTGTCGCCCTCTCCCGCGGATGAGGTCAACCGTGGCGGATCCCGTCCGGCATGACGGCCCCGCGCAACTTGTCGCGCTCGAGATCAATCCTCCGCGACGCGCTCGCGCGGGTCGATCCACCTCCACAGGACCACGCCCGCCAGGCAGACGGCGCTGCCCAGTGCGATGGCCGTCGGCCAACCGAAGTCGCGCGCGACCAGCGGGGTGAGGACCGGCGCCACCAGTCCCCCCGCGTTGCCGCCGGTGTTGCAGATGCCGGCCGCTGTCCCGCCCCGGCGCCCGCCCAGCTCCACCGCCGTCGTCCAGGTCGGCGCCTCCACGAGGCCCACCGCCCCCAGCGCGATCGCGAAGGAGGCGACGATCTGCTCCGGCTCCCGCACTGCGATCCCGAGGAGCAGGAATGCCGCCCCCAGGAGCATGCCGGCCACCGGGACGATGGCGCGGCCGGTGCGGAGGCCGCAGGCGCGGACCAGGCGGTCCGACACCCAGCCGCCGCACATCATACCCACGGCCATCGCCAGGAATACGACAGTGGAGTACCGTTGACGGATGGAGGTGGGTAAGTCGAGTTCCTTCTTGAAGTAATTGTCCATCCAGAAGAAGAACAGGTACTCGAAGTAGCCCACGGCCGCGTAGGAGAGCGTCAGGCAGACAAGGCTACGGTTGCGCAGGAGCCGCCGCCAGCTGCCCCGGCCCGCCATCACCTGCGCACGTGGACGCTCCGCGGCGATCAGGTCACGCTCGCTGGGGTTGACGGCGGGATGCTGTTCGGGCCGGTCGGTGGCGTAGCTCGCCCAGACGATGGTCAGCAGGCCGGTGCCGATGGCGAGAATGAGGAAGCACTGCGGCCAGTCGAACCAGACGATCAGCCTGCCCATGAAGAGGGGGGTGGTGGCGATACCGATGGCCGCCGATCCCTGGACCAGCCCGTTGGCCCAGCCGGAGCGGCGGAAGGGTAGCCAAGCGGCGATGGCGTGGGCGGCAGCGGGGTACATCGGCGCCGCAAACACTCCCATCAGCGAACGGATCACCAGGAATAGTACCAGAGTGAATCCGGCAATCGTCACACCCTCAGGGAGTTGCCCGAGGAGACGGGGGCTGGCGCCGACCAACCCCGTCAAGGCGCCGAACAGGACCAGGCCGAAGCCCATGACCGTCAGCGCCACCCGCATCCCCCAGCGGTCGATCAGCCAGCCGCCCGGCGTCATGCACAGCATGTAGGCGAGGAGGAAGGCCGAGTAGACCGTACCGATCGCCGTCGGGTCGATGTGGAGGGTTTCCTCGATGCGCTCGTCATAGGCGACGGTCATGCTCTTGCGCAGGAACCAGCTGACGTAGCTGAACGCCATGAGCAGGGCGACGATGCGCCAGCGCACCCACGTCGGCCCCACCTTCGCGGGATCGGCGACACCGTTCATGCCTGCACCAGTCCTATCCCCAGAGGCTCAAGACGGGCTTGTCCTCGCAGATTTGCCAGGGCCGCTCCAGCATCGTCTTGACCTTGCTGGTCGAGTCGATTCCCAGGGCGTGGTAGATGGTCGCGGCCAGTTCTCCGGGAAGAATGCGGTGGTCGAGGGGGTAAGCTCCGATCTTGTCCGAGGAGCCGTAGTGTCGGCCGCCGGGGATGCCGGCGCCGGCCATCAGGATCGTGAAGACCGACGGCCAGTGCTCGCGCCCCGCCGTCTGGGGCGTCACCTTGGGGCTGCGGCCGAACTCGCCCATGACGAGGACGAGCGTCTCCTTCAGCAGGCCGCTGGCATTCATGTCGTCGAACAGGGCGGCGATGGCCTGGTCGGCCGGCGGCAGCAGCTTCTTTTTCAGGGCGTTGAAGTTGTCGTTGTGCGTGTCCCAGCCCTGCTCCAGGATGCGGATCCAGTTGACGTGGACCAGGCGCACCCCCGCCTCGACCAGGCGCCGTCCCAGCAGCACCGACTGGCCGAACAGGTTGCGGCCGTAGCGCTCGCGCATCTTGGCCGGCTCGCTGCTCATGTCGAAGGCGCGCTGGGTGATGCCGGAGGCCAGGACGCCGAACGCCTTCTCGTAGAACTGGTCCAGCGAGCGCCCCGCCGAGTTCCCCTTCAACGAGGCGGGTTCGTTGACTGCCGCCAGCAGCGCCCGCCGCTCGCGCAGGCGCTCGGCGCTGACCGTCGGCACCAGTCCCAGGTCCCACGGCTGATAGTCGGCGTCGTTCGGGTTGCCGCGCGGCACCATCGGGTCGAAACGGCTGCCGAGGAAGCCGCCGTGCTGGCCGGCGCGGATGGGGCCGTTGACCGCGATGTAATCGGGCACGGTGACGAACGGCGGCGCCGCCTTGTCGCGCTTGCCCTCGACCGCGGTCAGCGCCGAGCCGATGTGCGGGTGGTCCTCGCGCGAGATGTGCTCGCTCAGCCCCGAGCCGATGCCCTTGTGGTAGGGGTGGCCGGTCACCATCCAGTAGACGCCGCTGGGGTGGTTGAAGTCCTGGTGGCTCAGCGAGCGGACGACGGAGAACTTATCGACCTGCCGGGCGAGCTGCGGCAGGTGCTCGCAGACGCGGATGCCCGGGACGTTGCTGGCGATGCTCTTGAACTCGCCGCGAATCTCCTCGGGGGCGTCGGGCTTCATGTCGAAGGTGTCGTGGTGCGAGGCGCCGCCGTTGAGGAAGACGATCAGGCACGATTTGGCGCAGCCGAAGGTTTTCGAGCGTGACTTCTTGTCCCCGGCGGCGTGCGCCTCGCCGCGGAGGAGGTCGGGCAGCGTCAGGCCGAACACCCCGAGTCCGCCGGCCTGTAACAGCTCACGGCGGCTGATTCCCTGACACGTGCGCAGCGACGGACCTTCGATGGCGAACATCACTACCCCCCTGGCTGGCCGCAGCGCGGCTCCGTTTCGCGGCGATCTCCTTCGTAGTGTACCCTGGCAGCCTCCCCAGGGCGATCACTCGGGACTAGAATTCCCAGCACAGCTACCAGAACGGTGCGTGCCGCAGCGGAGGCAGTAACCATGATCGGGCCGCCGGAAGTTCATTACACGGTCATCCTCGTTTTCCCGGGCTACGGCGAGGAGCGGGAGAATGCCGAGACCATCGTGGAGAGCGCCCTGGAATGGCTGAACACCAACAAGGAGGAGCCGGGCTTCCGCTTCGCGCCTCCGGTGAGCGCCCACCTGGAGATCGTGCCGGACACCGACGAGGCCCGGGCCCGGATCGCCGCGGACAGGAGCGTCGCGACGGTCATCCTGCACGACCTCTCCGACGAGGAGCGGGATGAGATGATCCGCCACTGTGACGTGCGGCACATTCCGACCTGTTACACCGTGGACGGCCCCCGGCGGCGCCGGCCGAAAGGGCCGTGGAAGATCGTCTTCCGCGACAAGCCCGCCGACCGCGAGGTGCCCGCGCACCGGCTGGTCGCCTCGACGCTGACGGCGCCCATCGATGAGGAGGACGAGGAGACCGGGGAGCGAGTCAGCCAGCTGATCGCGGTGCTGGCGCTGGGCGTCATGGAGCACCACTGGGGGAAGAATGAGTCGTCGTACGAGTTGGATAACTGAGAGTCTGTTCCGACAGCCGCTTGCGGCTTAGCGGATTCCAGGGCTTCCGCTAAGCCGCAAGCCGCTGTCGGAACAGACTCTCAGAGCCGACGCCGCGACAGCAGGTACTCCAGCAGCGCCTTGTCGAAGCTGACGCTGGTGTCGATGGGCACGTAATCGATGTTCGCCCTGGCGCACTCGGTCTTGTAGCGCTCGCGGAATCCCTGGACCGCTTGCAGGTAGTCGGCGCGCATCCCCCGGGCGTCGAGCGTCAGCTTGCGCTCCTCCTCCACGTCGCGGAACTCGATGACGCCCTCGAACGGGAAATGTACCTCGGCCTCGTCGAGGATGTGGAAGATGATGATCTCGTGGCCGCGGTGGCGCAGGTGGTGCAGGCTCTGCATCACCGGCTCGGGGTCGGTGAGCAGGTCGCTGAAGAGCATCACCAGCCCCTTGCTGCGGACCATCGCGGCGACCTGGTGCAGGCATTTCGCCACGTCGGTCTGGCCGGACGGCTTCAGCCCGGCGAGCAGGGCGAGGATGTTGCCCAGCTGCGAGCGTTTGCTGTGCGGCGGCAGGGCGGTGCGAATGCCGGTGTCGAAGGCGATTAGCCCGACCGGATCCTGCTGGTGGATCATCAGGTAGCCCAGCGCCGCGGCCAGGCAGATGGCGTACTCGAACTTGGTCAGCTGCTGGCGGTAGGTGTAGGCCATCGAGGCGCTCAGGTCCATCACCAGGTAGCCAGTGACGTTCGTCTCCGCCTCGTACTTGCGCAGGTAATACTTGTCGGTCTTGGCGTAGACGTTCCAGTCGATGTCGCGGACGTCGTCGCCGGGGACGTACTTGCGGTGCTCGCTGAACTCGACGGAGAAGCCGTGGTACGGGCTGGCGTGCAGGCCGGCGAGAAAGCCCTCGATGATGAACTTGGCGCGCAGGTCGAGGCGGGCCACCTGGTTGATGACCTCGGGGCGCAGGTACTTCTCGGCGTTGGCCATGACTACTCCGGCACCAGCAACGTCCCGTCCGCGGCGAAGAAGCCGCCGTGATCGGCCTGGTACACGCCGTCGGTCGCCGCCGCGAGGTGACGGCAGCACGTCAGACACAGCAACTCCACAAGATCCGCATCCTCCCCGTCGTCGGCGTCCTCGGTCGGCTGGCGCAGGGTGAACAGCTGCGCCGTGCCGATGAGGCGTTCCATCAGCGCCAGGTGGTGCGGGTTGCCTTCCTGCTCCTCCAGCCAGGCGGCCCACGAATTCAGCTGGGCCCGGATGCCCTCCTCATCGGCGAAGTAGCGCTCGACCTGCACCGGAGGCGCGTCCTCGGTGAAGCGCAGCTCGGCGCGGAACCAGCCCCGGTCGTCGCCGCGGAAGCTGCCGGCGACCGGGAAACCCTGCCCGTGCAGGTGCTCCAGCAAGGCGGCCGGCTCGACCGCGGCCTCACTCAGGCCGAAGACGCGGAACCACTGGCTCATGGTAACATACATTTGTTCGTTTAGCGGCCGCCCTCGGGGCGGCGCTCGTAGTGACCCGATTTATCGGGTCGAGGCGACCGCATGAATGCGGTCACTACGAGCGCCGCCCCGAGGGCGGCCGCTACACTATTTCTACTTCTTCTTGTACTTGGGCGGCTCGGGCTCGCTGACGGTCGTGAGCAGTAGCTGGACGATGTCCTCGCTGGTCTTGCCCTCGGCCTGCGCCTGGAAGTTGGTGCTGACGCGGTGGCGCAGCACGGGGATGGCGACCTTCTTGATGTCGTCGATGGCGACGCTGAAGCGGCCGTCCATCGCGGCCATCGCCTGGGCGCCCCGGATGAGGAACTGGCCGGCTCGCGGCCCCGCGCCCCAGTCCACCATCTTGCGGACGAACGCCGGGGACGTCTCGTCCGGCGGCCGCGTCGCCCGCACCAGGCGGGCGACGTAATCGTTGACGTAGTCGCCGACCGGGACGCTACGGATCAGCTTTTGCAGGTTCACGATGGCCCGGCCGCTCAGTACCTTCGTCAGTTCCGGCGCCTCGTCCCTCGTCGTCATCGCCAGGATGCGCTTCTCCTCGTCCAGCGTCGGGTAATCGACCTTGATGTTGAACATGAAGCGGTCGAGTTGGGCCTCGGGCAGCGGGTAGGTGCCCTCCTGCTCGATCGGGTTCTGCGTGGCGATGACGAAGAACGGGTCGGGCAACCGGTGCGTCGTCTGGCCGGCCGTCACCTGCCGCTCCTGCATCGCCTCCAGGAGGGCGGCCTGAGTTTTCGGCGGCGTGCGGTTGATCTCGTCGGCGAGGATAATGTTGGCGAAGATCGGGCCGTTGACGAAGCGGAACTCGCGGCGGCCGCTGCTCTCGTCGAGGACCGTCGTGCCGGTGATGTCCGACGGCATCAGGTCGGGCGTGAACTGGACGCGCTTGAAACTGATGTCGAGGATCTGACTGATGGACGACACCATGAGCGTCTTGGCCAGGCCGGGGACGCCGACGAGCAGGCAGTGGCCGCGCGTGAAGATAGCGGCCAGGATTTGCTCGACCACCTCGGCCTGGCCGACGATGACGCGGCGGAGCTGCTCGAGCATCTCGGAACGCTTCTGGGCGAACTCGGCCAGGTAATCGCTGATACGATCGTTAGGCACCGGCTCGGTTCCTTCGGCGGGGCGAACGGCGGGGCGCGACAAGGGTTATTGTAGCGGCGGGATGGGGGCGTGCGAAGCCGGCACCGCGTGATACAATGTCGGCGCGCCCCCGCACCCCTGACGCGAGTCCGCCATGAGCCACCCACGCACCGACCCGGGACACCCCCTGACCCGTGCGGCCCTGCCGCTGGCCCTCCTGCTGGCCGCCGCCGCCGTCCGGGCCGACGCTCCCCCCGCCAAGGCCGACAAGGACGAGCCGCGCGTCGTCGTGGCGAAGTCGCTGGCGCCGGCCGGCACCCTCCTCCGTCGCGCCGCCGCCGGCAAGCCGTGGGAAGTGGTCGAGCCGAAAGGCGACGTCTTCAGCCGCGACCTGCTCCTGTCGATGCCGCTGTCGCAGGCGACGGTCGAAGCGAAGGGCGGCGCCGTGCGCCTTCTCTTCTGGGGCAACCTGCCGCAGATCTCCCCCTTCCCGATCCTCGAAAGTGCCGTCGTCCTGCACGAGGCGAAGGGGACCGACCTCGACCTGTCGCCGCAGCGCGGCCGGGTGGTGCTGAGCAACGCCAGGGAAAAAGGGGCGGCGCGGGTGCGCGTGCGACTGCCCAGCGGCACGTGGGACGTGACGCTGTTCGAGCCGGGGACCGAGGTGGCCCTGGAGGTGTACGGCCGCTGGCCGCGCGGGGTGCCGTTCCAGGCCGACCCGGAGTCGGCCGATTCGCCGACGATCTCGGTGGAATTAGTCGTGCTCAAGGGCGGCGCCGAGCTGAAAGCCGACGACCGGCAATTCACCCTCGGCCCGGCGCCCGGCCCCGCGTACTTCCACTGGGACAGCGGCGTCGGCAACGCCGCCGGCCCGCGCCGCCTCGCCGAGCCGCCCCAGTGGACCTCGAAGAAGCTGCTGGAAACTTCGGAGGCGAAGGCCGCCCTCGCCGTGCTGGAGGAGGTGGCCAGCCGTGTGCAATCGAAGGCACCGGAGACGGTCCTGGCCGGCCTGTCTCGGGAGGCCGACGCGGAGAAAGACCCCGTGAAGGCCGGCATCCTGCGCCGCGGGGCCGTCTACGGGAGCGCCGCCCTGGACAACCTGGGGCCGGTGGTGGGCGCCCTCGCCGACAAGCCTGCCGACGTGCGCGACGCCGCGGTGCAGGCGCTGCGGGCCTGGATCGGCCGCGGACCGGGACAGGACCGGAAACTGTACGATTACCTCCTGAAGGAGGAGAAGTTCTCGAAGGCCCACGCGGCGATCGCGCTGCAGATGCTGCACAGCCACGGCGACGCCGACCTGGAGAGGCCCGAAACCTATGAGGTGCTCATCGCCTACCTGCGCCATGAACGGCCGGCGATCCGCGAGTTGGCCGCGTGGCACCTGCAGCGCCTCGTGCCGGCGGGCAAGGACATCCCTTACGACCCGACCGCCTCGCGCGAGGAACTGAACCGGGCGTACAAGGAATGGAAGAAGCTGGTGCCCGACGGCAAATTGCCGCCGAAGGAGAAGTGAGCGCGCCCCCGTGACCGTGGGTGCGCGCCACGGTGACCGTGGGTGCGCGCCACGGTGACCGTGGGTGCGCTGCGCGACCCACGGCTTTGAGAGGCAACCCCTTCGGGGTAAAGACAGGCAGGCGGCGCGTGATGTCCAACCTTCCGTGTTTCACCGAGAGTGAGCTGCGGGCGTTCCTGAACGGCGAGCTGGCGGGCGACCGACTGCGGGCCCTGGCGGAGCACTTGCGCGGCTGCCCGAGCTGCGGCATCGCGGTGGCCCGGCTCGACGGCGTCAGCAACACCGGCCTGGAGATGCTGCGCCGGGCGGCGGAGTTGGGCGAGAACGCCGGGACCGTGGTCCAGGCCGCCGGCACCTCGCCGGGCGCCTCCTCCGCGTCGCCGCAGCGGGTAGGCGACTACGAAGTGCTGGGACAGCTCGGCCAGGGCGGCATGGGCGTGGTCTACAAGGCCCGTCACGTCGGCCTCAACCGGGTCGTGGCCGTGAAGATGATCCGGACCGACCCGGAGACGGATCGCGACCACCTCTTGCGTTTTCGCATCGAGGCGGAGACGGCG
>Ga0116219_10000372_pt1 | contig 47157 bp, 42 predicted proteins | sample Sb_taG_4_FD_91019 | JGI IMG/M metagenome (GOLD analysis project Ga0116219, IMG submission 91019) | Peat soil microbial communities from Weissenstadt, Germany - Sb_50d_6_BS metaG | ecosystem: Environmental > Terrestrial > Soil > Wetlands > Peat | place: Germany: Weissenstadt | collected 2010-09-21 | reverse complement strand
TCCGCCCGGAGCACTACTTGTGGGCGGTGTCCCCGGCCCCACCATGTGCCAATCAGGCGGCGAATCCTGGAAGTAGCTCGCGCCCCAGGAGTTGTAGTAGTGGTCACTGTCGCCGCCGATGAGCATCGAGAGAACGGCTTTGTCGTGGCCGCCGATGTTGGCGACAACCATCGGCAGCAACTTCGGCCATACCGCCGCCTGATCGCCGATGACGTCGCCCTGGTGACCGAACACGCCGACGCCGTCGTACCAGCGGAGGTTGTACTGCTCGAACGGAGAAATGCCGTACTGCGCCCAGTACCCCGTCTCAATCGCGGCCCCCGGGTGAAGCTCGTTCATCACCCAGGTGGGTTCGCCCTCGAAGACCCACGGGCTCAGGGTCACCTGGTTCCCGCCCGACCCCACCGCCCGATCGATGTAGCAGTGAAACATCTCGTGTGCAATGACCGCGGCCGCGCTGTCGGCATCCTGCCCTAGCTCCTGGAACCTCGGGTTTCTGACGAGGATGCGGCAGCCGTCGGACCATGTCTGCCAAATCGCTGGATGATTCGGCGGGGCAAAATTGGCGTAAAGGCTCGTGCTCGCATACTCGCTTCCATCGAGCTCGTTGCTGATTTGGACGACGACATTGGCGATCTCGGGGGTGCCGGTGTCCGTCGCCTCCGCACTGTTGGCCTGCTCGACCAGCGAGCCGTAGTCGAAGGCAGGCTTGATGTTCTGGGGATTCTGCACCTGGGTCGCGAGCAGCCTGATCGGCGAGCTCCGCTGCCCACGTGGCGCCGTTGAGAGCGTGCGCACCGATGCCCGCATTTCGGCCGCCGAGACGGTGGCAGAACCCGCGCCCGCGGAGGTCGCCTTCGCGGTCGAAGTGGTGATCAGCCGGGTGGCCACTTGCTGCTGCGTCTTGGTCAGCTGGCCCCACTCCGCATACAGGTACATGACGGCGGTGCTGCCGTCGAAGCTGTTGGCCGGTTTGATGCCAGTCACCGACACTCCGGGGAGGGGTCCGACGTCCAGAGCGAACAACTCTTCGGCGCGGGCCGGAGTCAGGCCATCGGTGATGATGGCCGTCAACAACGCGTCTTCGGTGGCGACGCCGCCGTGGGTCGCCGCCGACCGCGCCTGCGACGGTTGTGGCGGGGTGGTCACATGACGATTGACGAGCGCGATTGCTACCACGGCGCCGCCGATGAGGGCGGCGATGGCCCCCAGGGCCGTCACCACCTGGACGCGGCTCGGGCGGGTGTGCCGTGCCGCCGGGGGCGGGGGTGGCGGCGCGAGCTGACTCACGTCACGAACAGGTCCAGCTGATGGTCCCTGACTCCGTCTCCCCTGACGCCGCGCCCGATCCCGACAGGTTGGTGAACGACGCGTTGCCGGTGCCGTCGGTGTTGATGGTCATGGTCGAATCCGTGCCGAAGAAGTCGTCACCTTCGACACTGACGCCAGCCGTCCCCGTCGCATCCGTGTACGTGCCGGGTCCGTGGAACTGGCTGGTGGGCACGCTGAGCAGGAAGTTGACCAGTTTCCCGGCCACGGTCGTGGGTGCTCCCTCCTGCGGTCCGATACCGAAGTTCCATACAAACGAGCTCTTCGCGAAATCCGTGCACGAATATGACGCCCAGCTACTGCTGCTGAACGAGCCCTGGACGGTGTCCTGGCCCGTGAAGTTAATCTGGAACGTGAGGTTGGCGCTCTGCCCTCCAGCGCTCCCGGGGGTGCTGCCGCCACCTTTGCTGCTCCCATTTATCGTCGGCGTCGGGGGTGTCGTCGTGATCGCGCTGCACGCTGCGAGCGCCAAGCCGAGCGCGGCAGCCATGGCCGGCACGATGACTCGCGGCCACACCCTCATGATTCGCCTCCTCCCACGGATGTCTCCAGAGCGCGCAGGGTACGCGGCGCGCTTCGTGTTGCCTGCAACCGGCTCGGAACGACGCATCATCGCCGCCGCGAAGCGGCGTTCGCCCTCGCTCCGCGGGCGTATGCACCGTCGACCGCGGGGGACGGAGGTGGCAGAGACACGTGATTCAACCCTCGGTGCTGAGCGATGCATTCTTCAGCTCTTGGTCGCGCTCCACGCGCCCGTCTGGCCGTTCGCCCTGTCCACGTACGACCCGGACATGCTGTTGCCAGAGACCGTTCCCGTGTACGCGACGACGCCCACTGCACCGAAGCTGATGGCAGTACCAGACAGGGTCCCGGTGATGTTCAGATTGTCTGGGGGCGACGAGAGCTGGATGCTGCCGTTCACGGCCGACCCCGTCTGGTTCCAGGTGAGCGTAAACGTGCCGTTAAACGGGCCGCTGTACTGCCCTGTCCAGCTCCCTCCCACGGCGGCCGCCGAGGACGCGGCCGTCGGTGTCGCGGTCGCTGGAGCCGCCGCCGGCGCGCTGCTGGACGCGGTCGGCGTGGAGGTGTTCGACGAGGAGCCGCACGCAGCCACGAGGGCCGCCACGCTCATCCCGGTGGTCAGCAAGACGATGACTCGTTTCATCGAGAATCCTCAGGTTTCTGTGGTGCGTCGTTGACCTCGGGCCGCCGTGTTTCAGCCATCGGCCCGCCTGTCGTCGGCGAGTGACCCACTTCGAGGATCCGCTCGAAAGGAATCGACGCACGTTCGGCGACGCGCCGGACCGCCGGCTCGGAACCCTCGAAACGGCACAGGACGACCTCGTCGTCACGCATCAGCAGTGATCCGAGATAGCGCACGAGGTCCCCACCCGCTGACACTTCAGCTGCGCTGGCGTTGGCGCGTTCGTCGAGCGTTGTGAGATCGGCGTCTCGGACGCCGGGCCAGAAACACTCGGCCAGGTACTCGGTCCTCGATGGATGGGGCACGCCGCCACGCTAGGCGACTGTGCGCTGCGCTGAAACCGGGAAACCCCTACACGTAGGCCCGGATGACCCTAGGATTGCCCCCTCTTCTGCCAGCTCTCCTTCCGCGGTGGGCTGACCGCGACTGGACCCGAAGGGGCGTTGACCCGCATCATCGGGGTGATGCCGGACGCTCGAAAGCAGATTGTTGGCCGCGACGCTGAACTGGGAGCAGTGGACGCTCTGCTGACAACGATTCAAAGCCGCTTCGCGGTGCTCACATTCGAAGGCGACGCAGGGATCGGGAAGACCACGGTGTGGCTCGAGGCCCTGCGTCGGGCAAGGGAGCGGGGGGCGCAGGTCCTGGTGACTCGCCCTACCGAGGCAGAGGTATCGCTCTCTTACGCCGGCCTCACCGACTTGTTCGACGCGATCGCCGACGGGGTTATTGCTAAGCTTCCGGCGCCGCAGCGAGAGGCGATCTCGGCTGCACTACTGCGGACGGCCGCTCCTCTTCGTGGGATCGATGAGCGGGCGCTGTGCGCGGCGGTGTTGTCGCTCTTGAGACTGGTCTCTGCGAGCCGGCCCTTGGTGGTGGCGGTCGACGACGCCCAGTGGCTCGACTCGCCGTCGGCGCGCGTTTTGAGCTTTGCAGTCCGAAGATTGGATGGGGAGCCGATCGGGTTCGTCGCCGCGGCGCGGGTGGGCAGCACGCCGTCGCCACTGCGCTTTGACCGCGCAGCCTACCCGGGCCGGCACCAGACGATCGTCGTCGGCGCACTCAGCGTTGCGGCGTTGCACGAGTTGCTAAAGCAGCGCACGGGGCGCTCGCTGTCACGCCCGACCATGGTGAGAATCGCCGGCGTCTGCGGGGGCAACCCGTTCTATGCGCTCGAGATCGCAGCGACGCTTCCGGATCGGCCTCTCCAGGCTGGGCACTTGCCGGTGCCGGACAGCCTCACCGAGCTGCTCGTAGCACGAGTTCGGCAGCTGCCGGCGGCGACCCGGCGCGCTCTCCTCGTGGCAGCCGCGCTCTCGCACCCGTCGACCGACCTGGTCGATCCCAAGGCACTGGGCGCCGCACAGCGGGCCGGGATCGTGTCAATCGAGCGAGACCGTATTCAGTTCGCCCATCCCTTGCTCGCGTCGGCGGTGTACGGTCAGGCCAACGACCTGGAAAGGCGATCGCTGCACCGCCGGCTTGCTCATCTCGTCGTCGATCCTGAAGAGCGGGTTCGGCATGCAGCGTTGGGAGCCGCGGAGCCCGACGCCGCCATCGCTCGCGATCTCGAGGGGGCGGCAGTATTAGCGAGGTCGCGCGGCGCTCCGGGTGCTGCCGCGGTGCTGCTCGACCTGGCGGTGGGACTCACGCCGCCGAACGACAATGGTCGGGCGGTGCGGCTAATCGACGCTGCGAGCTCGTGGTTCGACGCGGGCGACTTGGCGCAAGCGCAGGCCACGCTAGGGGAGGCTCTCGCTGCCACCCTCGACGCTCGCCTGCGCGCACGAGCGCTGCACCTATTGGGACAGATCCACGCTCGCCGAAGCTCCTTTTCCGAGGCGGCCGCGCTGGCGTTCCAGGCACTCGAGGCCGCCGCCGACGACGCTGCGCTGCGCACGGAACTTCAACTCGACCTGTGCTACTACACGGTGAACCTTGGCGACCTGCCGGGCGCCATGCGGCACGCGCGCGGCGCGGTGACTGCCGCCGAACAAACGGGTGATCCAGGGGCACTTGCCGATGCGCTGGCGGCGGTGACCATGACGGAGTTCGCCGCCGGCGGGGGCTACGACGAGGATCGCATGCGCAGGGCGCGGGAGATGGAAGACCCAAACCGCATCAGGGCGTGGCAGAACACGCCCGCCTTCCTCCACGGCTCGATCTTGCTGTACACCGGGCGTCTCGATCCAGCGTTGTCCATCCTCGGCAAGCTGCACACCGAGACGTTGGAGCGGGGTGAGGAGAGCCAGGTCCCGTTCTCCTGTTTTTACCAGGCGTGGGCTTGTGTCTGGCGCGGAGACCTTGCGACGGCCCATCAACTTGCCGAGGAGGCCAGGCAGACCGCCGCCCTCCTGGACGATCCCGCAGCGCGTGCAATCGCGCTCGCGGCCAGCGCGCTCGTGCACGCCCACGACGGATCGAGTGATCTGGCTCGTGAGGAGGCACACGAATCGATTCGCCTCTTCCAGGATCTCGGCTGGGCGATGGGAACCAGCTGGCCGCTGTGGGCGCTTGGACTCGCGGAGCTGTCCAGTGGCAACCCGATGGCCGTCGACGCGGCACTTGGTCCACTGGCAGCGATGCTCACGGCAATGCGAGGCGGCGATCCGTTCCTCGGCGTGTTCCTGCCAGAAGAGATCGAGGCGCTCGTTGAGCTTGGCCTTCACGATCGTGCAGAAACCCTCATCGACTGGTTGTGGCGACACGGCAAGGATCTGAACCGCGGATGGGCCTTGGCTGCCGCTGGTCGCTGCCGTGGACTTCTCTATGCGGCCCGAGGAGACACCAGCAGCGCACTCTCGGCGCTCGAGCGCGCGCTTGCTGAGCACGATCGCTGTGCAATGCCGTTCGAGCATGCACGCACGCTCCTTGCTCTCGGGCGTGTACAGCGTCGCAGCGGGCTGCGCAGAGAAGCCAGAGCGACTCTTGGCGAAGCGCTCGGGGAGTTCGAACGCTACGGTGCGCGGCTCTGGGCCGAGCACGCACGACGTGAGCTGGCCCGTTTCGGCGGACGCGCCGGTTCGCCGGAGACGCTGACTCCGACCGAAGTGCGCGTTGCTGACCTGGCTGCATCGGGAATGAGCAATCGGGAGATCGCCGAGCGAGTGTTCCTCACGAGGAAGGCTGTCGAGTCCAACCTCACGCACGTGTATCGAAAGCTCGACATCCGGTCCCGCGGTGGCCTTGCTCGCGCGCTCGAATCCAAAAGGACGACGCCGACCACCGGTCATTGATATCCGCTTGGGCACGGCGAGGCAACCTGCTGCCATCCTTCGCTGGTGGAAGACGCCCACGCCACCTGGACCTTCCAGCGCCGGCTCCCAGCGGGAGTGATGCTCGGGCGTGCGACCCACGGGGTCATCACCGCGGTGTTCAGCATTTGGTGGAACGCATCTCCTCAATCAGCGGTGTGTTCTTCGCATCATGATCGCGCCGCAGAAACTGGGTAATGCCGGGCCGACGCCGTTCGAGTGCTGGCAGGCCGCTCAACATCCCCGTACCGCATTGTCGACCAGCTCGAGCAGGCTCAGCAGGCCATCCTTGGCGAAGAGGATGACCGTGTAAGGCGTCAGAGCCCAAAACATAGCGTCGCTTTCAGGGGCTGCGGGCGCCGCTCAGATTGGGGAATGTAGTGGCGCCACGGCTTCCGTTACCAGAACGAGCATGACGGCAGCGCCGGCGCCGAACAAGGCGCTCTCCCACGCCGCGAATGTGGGTTGAAGTACGGCAGTCCAGCGCCTACATAGCGCTTACCGTCTTGCCGCGAATGACGCCACACGAAGAGATCACCTCCTTCGAACGTGGGAGAGCGCTTGTCAACTCCGACCGCAGAGTGAGGTGACCCTTCTTATGTCGAGACTCGGGCTGGTCCAGGCGAGTGCTTGATCCCCGCACCCAGCAGGAACGCCGGGATGAGGCCGACAGCGGCCGGAATGAGAATCTCGGCCGCCGACGGATCGACGGCTGGGTACTGGACGAGGAGGAATCTGACGAGGCTCGCTCCGTAACCGGCTAGGCAGAGGACCACTGCTGCTAACGCCGGCCCCCTTCTGCCCTCCTTGGCAAACATGCCCAGCACGATCAGGGCAGCGGGACCTTCTGGCCATGGGCTTACCCTTAGGTCACGCCGCGTTTGGCGGATCGAACGCCGTGCTGTCCGCAAAACTGCGCGTTGCGAGCGTGATCTCCGCTCTGCTGTTCGTCGCGGCGTTCTATGTCGTCCTCGCTCGCGGAGGACTCCTAGGGGTTGCCAGTGAATCCGTGACCGTGCGCATCACCATCTGGGTGTTCGCGGCGATCCTTGGCCTCAGTACCCTCGCAAACATCGCGTCGCGAAGTCGCTGGGAACGGTTCCTCATGGCACCGGTCGGGCTGGGGTTGACGGCCTGCTGCGTAGCTGTGGCCTTGGGCGCATGAAATGCGACCCGGCCCGAGAGGCTTGGTCGCGAGGGGACCGTGGCGACCAGATCAATGCTCAGGTCGACGGTGGCCCAATCACTATTCTGCGACTGTAGCTTTGCACGTGCAGCAGATGAATCTACCGGCTGACACCTCTGAGGAGAGTGCGGCGGTCGCTGAGAACCTCTTAGCCCGCTGCCCACCGCTACTCCTCATCCACCCGGGTGTGGCCATCAGGACGGGGACACCGCGAGAGGCGCCGTCATGAGGTGGAGTCGGGGAGGCCACGTCAGCGGCGGCGTCGACCTCCCTAGTTCGACGTTGGCTTGCGCTTGGCAATAAGCACCGAGCAGCGCTTGCAGAGCCGATGTCCGCCGGTGCCCGGAGTGTCATATCTACGATCCTTGACCCTCTGGCCGAATTGGCACTTGCTTTCGACGTGATAGTGCCCGTGCGCTCGTTTGTCGAGATGCGCCCGGCCTGACGAGTGGAAGGGGTCGACGTCGGCCATGAACCTGCAGCGTAGCCCTTAACGCCAGCTTTACCGCCCAGGCGGTACGTTGTGACGACCTTCTGACCTCCACCCCCAACCGAGAGACCCCTGGCGCTGGTGGCAGGGGTCTCGTTCTTGTCAGCGACCGACCTGAGCGAAGCAAGGGGAAGTACGGAGTGGGAACGTTGGCACCGAGGACGACCTCAACGATTGCGGAGCTCCCCCCGTTGTAGGTGCACCGGATACCCGTGGCGCCACTGGGAAGGCTGGTGGTCGCCGCTTGGACGGCGGTGGGCGCCGGAAGGGTCACTCCCAGAGCGCCGCCGACCTCACGCAGAGTCGCTGGGGCGGACTGACTTGGTGGAATCGTTGGACCGGCCAGGTCTCCGCTAGTCGAGGTGCGCTAGAGGAAACTGGTTAGCGATCGCGGTGCGCCGCGATCCACTGCATGGGCTCACCAGTCCCTTCGCACTCATTTGGTTCGAGGGCGTCGACATCAGAGATATGACGAAGAACGATGCCTTCTGCTGTGTCCACTTCTTGCCCGCAGGAATGGCATCTGCCGAGCAACCCAGCGGCAATCCTTTCAGCTCGCGCCCGTTGCACTTCCGCGCGCTCCGTCTGTTGGCGCTCGGCCGCCTTCTTATCACGGTCCTTCTTGATGGCCTTGGCCTCAGCCACCCGCAGGGCGAGGATGGGGTCGGTAGAGCTCATGGGTCGCGTCCTTCTTCTGCTGACTATAGATAAGGACGGAGAGCCGCCGCACCGCACCTATGGCGACGATCCTCGGGTCAGGTCGGGACGCTGACGGCGGACGCGCGTCATCCGACTTGATCACAGTCGTGAGAAGGGGTTACCGGCATGACCCCACCTGGTAGCTGAGTGGTCGGTCGTTTGCTCAGCTCACCGTCGCTAGGGCCCAAATAGCCGCACCTAGTGCACCGCCGCTGAAATAGCTTTCACATTCGGGCGGCGCACGACCTCTGCTGGGGTCTTCACCCAGGAGAAGGGGTGCTTGTGTTCGTCCCAGGTGTCGAGGAAGCGCTCGATGGTGGCGATCAAAGCTCGGACGCTGCGGAAAACGCCGCGCTGAATTGCCTGGCGATGGAGGATGGAGAACCAGGTTTCCACTTGGTTCATCCAGTTCGCACTGGTGGGCGTGAAGTAGAGCTGGAAGCGGGGGTGCTCCGCCAGCCACTGCTTGACGACCGGGTGTTTGTGGGTGCGGTAATTGTCGAGGACTAGATGGATGTCGACGCCCGGGTAGCGCGCGTCGATCACCTGCAGAAACTTGAGAAACTCCTGATGGCGGTGGCGTGCGTAGGTGCGACCGGTCACGCTGCCACTGGCAACGTCGAAGGCTGCGAACAGCGTGGCGGTGCCGTGCCGAACGTAGTCATGGGTGCGTCGCTCCGGCTGCCCGGGGCGCATGGGCAGCAAGGGTTGCGTCCGGTCGAGCGCCTGGATCTGGCTCTTCTCGTCAACACACAACACCAGCGCCTTTTCGGGCGGATGCAGGTAGAGGCCGACGACGTCGGTGACCTTGGCTTCAAGGTCGGGATCGGTGCTGTATTTGAAGCCGCGCGTGCGGTGCGGTTGGAGGCCGTGTTCACGCCACACTCGATGCACAGTGGTCGAGCCGACCCCGACCTGCTCCGCCACCAAGCGCGTGCTCCAATGGGTCATGCCGCGTGGCGGCTTGCCCAAGGTCACGCTGATGATGTTGGTGGCGACCTCCTCGCTGTGTAATTTCGGCCGGCCCCGCCCCGGCCGGTCGAGTTCCAAGGCCGCAATGCCACCGCTCGCATAGCGCGACCGCCATAACTGGACGGTGCGCTGCGAGCTCGCGGTCTTCGCCGCGATCTGTCGGTTGGGCATGCCCTCGGCAGCCAACAGCACGATGCGTGCGCGCAGCACCAATCGCTGCGGCAATGCGCGGCTTCGCGACCAGGTCGTCAGGGTGCTGCGATCGTCCTCGGTGATGTCCAGCGGTGGGGCAGGATGATTAGCCATGCAGGCATCATCCTGCCACCCTGACTAATATGCAAGCTATTTCAGGAACGAGATACTAGCAAACGATCCACGGCACCCTTGCTGCTGCCGCGGACTGTAGAGCAAAATCGGCCGAATTCACTCGGCAGATCCGCGCTCCGAACGCCGGACGATATGCGCCCCCGGAGAGGGCCCCAGTGAGCCTTGGCGCTGATGTAGGTCCGCCCGACGCACGACGGCGCCTGGCGATGGGCCTGCGAATGGGACGGGTTGTTGACGGCTCGGTACGAAGGCGTGTGGGTCCGACCCGTCCAGGGACACCGAGGGACTTGTCGCCCGTCTGAGTAAGCTGCGCGGCCCGAGACACAGAGGGTTTGCAATGGTCACAAACGACGAGTTCGTCCAGCGGCTCAAAGCCCTGCGCGTCGCCAGGGAGAACTTCGAGGTGGAGAAGAGGGAACTTGAGCAGTTCGGTGATCGTCATCCCAACTTCAAGGAAGACATTCGCCGGTTTCTGGCTGCCTTCGACCGTTACCAGGACCTCGCGTCCGAGCTCCTCGATGCCGCTTACGGTCGGATCAAGGAGCCGCCGCTACCACCGGAGTAGCATCGTGGCTCTGCTAGCGAATCGCGGGGCGAGTTTCACGAATTGGGTTTTCGGTGCTCGCGCTCACCAACCCGATCGGTGTGTGGTCGGCTCGGCGCATCGTACCGGCTCGACGAGGCGCCGCAGATTGGACATGTGTGCGGCAGTGCGCTCTGACCGGCATGTCGAACGGATGCACGTTCTGACAGGTCACCGGCTGCCGACGCCCGATTCACCCTGAAGAGGCGTTCTTTCCGACGTCGGCCGGCGACACGGGTGGACCAATCGTGTAATCCTCGGGAGTAAGGATGAGGAGCGCGTGCCACCATGGCGTACAACTTTCACACCAGACCGGCAAAGCATCTGGCCGTCGGCGGGGCTCCCTTGACCGCCTGACCGGAGGCAGCGCGAGCTCGGCGCGGAACGCGAGGCCGCCGCGCTTTAGCGAGGCCTCTTCGGCGCGGAGAAACCGAGACACCACCGGGTTGTGCCTCTGGGCTACCGCGCCGAAACGCCCAGGTGACGCGTCGTCTGTCGCTGCGGGTGGATCGTTTCACCGCGGGCGAGCATGGCCACGAACTGCTCGATGCGGCGGGTACGTGTCTCGCGGCGCGTTGCGATGGTAACTCGGTAGAGGATCGCGTAGCGATTGGCTCGGCTGAGTCGGTCGAACATCATCCGGGCCGGTGGGTTGCCCGCTAAAGCCGAGGCGAGATCCTGGGGGACGTCGATGGTCGCCTGGCCCGCATAGGCAGCGTCCCAGCTGCCATCGGCCTTCGCTCGTGCCACAGCTGCAAGGCCTGAGGGTCGCATCCGGCCCTCCGCCATCAGCCGGTCGACGAGTGCGACGTTGCGCTTCGACCACGCACTACCCGGCCTTCGCGGTGTGAACTTTCGCCGGAACGTACCGTCATCGCCCCGGCCGAGCTGGCCGTCAATCCATCCCTGGCAGAGCGCCTCATCGAGGGCCTCGGCGTAGGTCAAGCGTGTGGGGTCGGTCGTGCCCTTCTTCGCCAACACCAACCACACACCGGCGGCCTGGTCATCGTGCTCGGCGAGCCAGCGCGACCACGCCGCCGCGTCCGTCAAAGTTAGCTCCGGTGCGTCTTCGGCCACACTGCTAGTTTGGCATCCGAGCTTGCCGCACATTGACCTAAGGACCGAGTCACGCCCTCATCGTGCTGCTTCCAGGCGCGTGCGAGCCTGGTTGGCGGCCCGCACGTCAAGCACCAAGGTGAGACAGATGTCTCAACTCTTAGCCCCGGAGTGACGACCTCCCGATGGCCGTCCGCAGGGCTTTGGCCCGGCCCCCTTTCAAAGTGACCCAGTCGCGGGCGGTGGTCGCGGCTCTCAATCGTGATCGGCTTTCGCTCCATCGCCGTGGCATAGTCCCGAGCAATTGATGACCGGCACTCGGGCCGTCGACGATGTCGGCCTCGAGCTCGTGCTTTATCTCGATGACCGGTCGCGTGCGGCGACTCCCGCGGTCTGAGCAACAAGGACTCGCGACGGGTGGCATCCCCTGGGATTGCATGCGGGTCCTGGCTGGCCGACATGCGTGGGCGCCCGGCCGTGCGCACCCAGAGGTGCCGGTCGTCTGCGCCGGGTCGCGACGCGTCGGCGAAGGAGTGGAGCGATCGCTTCGGGGCGGCCGTCGGGGATGCGAGCAGCACAGCTGATGCCATCACGGTCGGTGAACCCGCGCTCTGAGCAGGCGCTTGCGATCGCGACGGTGATTTGACACACGACGGGGAATCCCGATCCCCTTGCGCTGAACGCCGCTGGGCCGATGCAGCACCCGGTCGCGGCGCTCGAATGGCCGGCGGTGATCCTGGTCGTCTGCCTCCCGTCGGGACGGTCATGTACCGGCGCCGCACCTCGACCTGACCAGTGCACGTGGCCCGGCCGTGGGGCAGCCCCCGCGAGTCGCTTGGTCTCGGAGATTGTCGACCAGACCCCGTCACCCCTCCCACCTTGCTACCGTCGCCTCCGGGCTCGTTGTCCGAGCGCCTAAAGGGCCGTTTCCGTGGAGGATGGCGTTGATCAACACGGGTGATACCGCCTTCGTTCTCATCAGCGCGGCGCTGGTCATGGTGATGACGCCGGGACTGGCGTTCTTCTACGGTGGCCTCGTTCGCCGCAAGAACTTCCTGGCGATCATGATGCAGAGCTTCATCTCCATGGGCGTCGTGACCGTCATCTGGGTGGCAGTCGGCTACTCGCTGGCGTTCTCCGGCGACACCGGCGGGATCATCGGAAACTTCAACTGGGTGTTCCTGAACGGCGTCGGGGCCGCCCCCGGGCCATGGGCTCCCACCATCCCCGCGCTCGCGCACTTCTCGTTCCAGGAGATGTTCGCCATCATCACCCCGGCGCTGATCACCGGGGCGTTCGCCGACCGCGTGCACTTCAAGAGTTACCTCAAGTTCCTCGTGTTCTGGAGCCTGCTCGTATACGTCCCGCTGGTGCACTGGATCTGGGGCGGAGGCTTTCTCGCCAAATGGGGCGTGCTCGACTTCGCCGGCGGCATGGTGGTGCACACCAGCGCCGGGTTCGCCGCGCTGGCGTCGGTGTGGGTGGTCGGCGCGCGGAAGTTCCTGCCCGGCGAGCAGCTGGCTCCGCACAACGTGGCCTTCGTGGGTCTCGGCACCGGGCTCCTCTGGTTCGGCTGGTTCGGCTTCAATGCCGGGTCTGCCCTCAGTGCCAACGGGGTGGCAGCCCACGCCTTCGTCAACACCGACATCGCCGCCTCGGTCGCGATGTGCACGTGGACCGCGGTCAGCTGGATACGGTCGGGCAAGCCCAGCATGATCGGCGCCTTCACCGGCGCCGTGGCCGGACTCGCCTGCATCACGCCCTGCGCGGGCTACGTGCCCACCTGGGCCGCTTTCGTGGTCGGATTCCTCGCCGGGTGCGTCTGCTACCTGGCCGTGTCGTTTCGCAACTGGCGCAAGTGGGACGACGCCCTCGACGTCTGGGCGGCCCACGGGATCGGCGGCCTGCTCGGCACCATCCTGCTCGGTGCATTCGCGGCGCTGGCCGTCAACGCCGCCGGACAGGACGGCCTGGTCGCGGGCAACGCGGCCTTCTTTGGCAAGCAGGTGGCGGCGGCGCTGCTCGTGGCGGGCTACGCCTTCGTCGTCACCTTCATCATCCTCAAGGTCCTCAACCGGTTCGAGTCTGTCCGGGTCCCGGACTCGATGGAGGAGATGGGGCTCGACACGGAATTGGAGGAGCGCGAAGCCTACGTGCTCACCTGAGCTCGAGGCGCCTCGCTTCCACTCTCGGTGCAGGGTGCGGGTCCCTGAATCGGTGGACCAGCTGCGATCCGACGTCGTCCGCAGAGCGATTTCGCGCCCGCTCACGGAAGAGCGGCTTGGCGTGCTCGTCGTCGATAGTGCCTGGAGTGTCGGTCTCGATCCAGCGCCAGCCAAGATCGGCAGGGGTTGGTGGGCGTGTGCGTTTATCCGCATGGCTTCGATCAGGCCCCGCGGCTTGTCGATCGCACATAACTGGTCATGCGGCTGAAGACGACCCCTTTGGGACCGTCCGGCATCTCGCCCAGCATGCCGCGATTGACGGTCGTCGTCAGATCCCACGTGAGGAAGTGCTTGAGCACTATGGCGTACAGCTTTCACACCTGACCGGCGAAGCATCTGGCCATCGGCGGGGCTCCGGTTGCCGCCTGACCGAGGCAACGGCGATCTCGGCGCGGAACGCGAGGCCGTCGCGCTTTAGCGATGCGTCTTCGGCGCGGAGGACTGGCGACCGCGATCGCCAGGTCGAACGCGTGTTAGTGCGCTACTAAGCTCGTCCCGCCTATCCGGCGCTCTGTATCGTCCCGACCATCCTGTCACCGCACGGAGCGATGCCGGCCACATCCTGGAGGTGGTTAGTGCCCAGCGGATCGGCCCGGTCGCGTGCGTGCGCACGTTCGGCGCCCACGACAAGTACCTGGGTGGCGGCGTCATGCAAGCCGGGAGGGACCCATCGCCGCGGACCACCGCATGGTGCGGCCGCTTCCCAGCGAACTTCGCTCCTGTCCAGCGATAAGAGGCCCGTTTGCGGGGCTACTCCTGGCTCGTAGAACGCAGCCCGCCACTCAGACGGGTTGGAGCGGAGCATGTGAGTGTGGACACCGGGATCGGAGTCCTGTTAGGGTGCCGAACATTAGGGGGACGTGTGCCCCGTTTGAACGGTACGAGAGGTCAGAGAAGGCATATGCGATCAACGCTCAAATCCCGGACATTCCGAATGGTGGTCGCGGGCGGCATCGCTGCCCTGGGTGGTACGGCCGCGGTGGCCATCCCCGCGTCAGGTGTGGCTACCGTTGCCGCGATGCGGTTGATCCCGGCCTCAGCCGGACACATCGTTGCTGGCGGGTTAACCTTCCCGCCGACGACGGCCTACTGCCAAGCTAACCTTGGCATCAACTGCTACCAGCCGTTCCAGATGCAGAAGGCGTATGACCTGGCGCCGCTGTTCGGCCAGGGCATCACGGGCAAGGGCCGCACGATCGTCATCGTCGACGCTTTCGGATCGCCCACCATCCAATCAGACCTCGCCACGTTTGACACGACGTTCGGCCTGCCAGCCCCGCCATCTTTCACGGTCATCCAGCCGGTTGGCACGGTGCCGCCCTGCAGCGCTGATCCGTTTGGAGCGGCTGACTGCGAGGGTTGGGGCGTGGAAACCAGCCTCGACGTCGAGTGGTCCCACGTCATGGCGCCCGGGGCCAACATCCTCCTGGTCGAGACCCCCTCTTCCGAGACTGAAGGGGTTCAGGGCTTTCCCGACATCGTCGCGGCAGAGAACTACGTGATCAATCATCACCTGGGCGATGTGATCTCCCAGAGCTTCGCCGCCACCGAGGGGACCTTCCCGACCACGCAGTCGCTCCTTGCACTCCGCAGCTCCTTTGTCAACGCGGCCCTCAACCGCGTCACCGTGCTCGCCGCGACTGGCGATGAAGGAGCGACCGACTACGAGTCCGACGCCAGCACCCTGTACCCATACCCGGTCATCGCGTGGCCGTCCTCCGACCCGCTCGTCACTGCGCTGGGCGGAACGCAGCTCAACCTCGACGCCAATGGCAACCACATCTCGCCTGACGTGGTGTGGAACGACGGCTACGGCGCTGGCGGTGGCGGCCTTTCGTCGGTATTCCCCCGGCCATTCTTCCAGATCGGCGTCCGGGGTGTCGTCGGCAACCAGCGGGGTGTACCGGACATCAGCATGAGCGCGGCGGTCAATGGTGGCGTCGATTTCTACGACTCGTCCCCGCCCTACAGTGCCGGCAACTTCTGGCACATCGTCGGCGGGACCAGTGAAGCGTCGCCGGAGTTCGCTGGCATCGTTGCCCTCGCGGACCAAGCAGCAGGCCACCGGCTCGGCGACATCAACCCGGCCTTGTACCTCTTGGGCTCGCTCAGCAAGTACGTCCCCTGGACCGGCATCGTGGACGTCACGAGCGGCAACAACTCCTTCGCCGGCGTCACTGGCTACAACGCCGGCCCAGGTTATGACCTGGCCAGCGGCTGGGGAACCATCGACGGCGCCAAGTTTGTCCGCGCCCTCGGATTCTTCTAGTCGATTCGCCTAGGACCGGACGGCGTCCGCAGCGAGCGTGACGCCGTCCGGCCTACCACGTTTGGGGCACGAGCGTCGCCGGCCACCTCATCCGCGCTCTCCCTGGCGCACGGGATCCGCGAGGCCCACCAAGCTGGCGAAGTCGTGACTCCAACGGACGGTCCTTGCCCGTGCGAGGCGTAACGCCGGGGTCGCTACCGTTTGGGGGCGCTGCCATGCCCCGAAGCCGTGCGTAGAGTCAGCGGCGCGTATCAGCGCGTCCCCAGGAGATGGCTGCGGGAAGACGAAGTATCTATGTGCGGGGCGAGGACGAAGCGGTGTGGAATCGAGCGGGGAAGTTCGCAGGCGAGGCGCCCACGTCCAGCACCATCACCCAGTCCTTGCGAGCATATGTCCGCAGCCGCGAGGCTCGCCCCTTGGAGCGGCTGACCTTCCAGATGCGGGCGATCAACGCCGACTAAGCCGCTCGGCGACTCTCGAAGGGGTCGCGAGGACGTTGAGCCGGCTCGGCGGCAGGCCACCCGTGATGGGGTCGATCCAGACGTCGCCGGTGAACTCATCGCCCCCCTTGGCGGTCGGGGGTTTGCGGCTGATCTCCATCCTCATCGCTCCTTGGTTGGTTCTGTCGGAGGGTGGGGACACAAGCCGGAACTAAAGTCCCGGGCGGCGCTGGCCGGTGGGAATCTAACTACGGGCGTCACTCCTGCTGCCTAGGCCAGCGGCGGCTCCTTGCCTTGGGTGCCGTCGGCTCCGGGCTGCTATACCGTGGCTCGGTCGCGCTCGGAGGAGTTCCGCTTACCGCCCGGTACGATCTTTTGGCCGGCGGTATACGCGACACCGAGCGGCGAAAGACGACAGAGCCTCAAGAGTCGGCACTTCGGCGTTTCGCTACGCTCCCCGTATGCAGTCGATGCGCATAAATCCTGATCCGATGATTGGGTTGACGTGGACGAACGACATCGTCGCGCGTTCGGCGGCCCCCGGCGAGAACGCCCTGCGCTACCTCAGCCTGCTGAGCTCTGCTGGCCTCGTACCCGTACTGATCACGCCGAAATCATCGACGACGGTCCTTGCGCGCCTTGACGGCCTCGTTGTACCCGGCGGCCCCGACGTTGCACCAGCACGGTATGGACAGGAGCCGGGACCGCACACGGAGACGTCCATCGAGGACCTGGATGCGCTCGAACTCGAGTTCGTCACGGCAGCTCGTGCTCGCAACCTTCCGATACTCGGGATATGCCGAGGGCAGCAGGTGCTGAACGTCGCGTTGGGCGGAACGCTACACCAGCACGTCGACCATCCCCGGTGGGGCGCGGACCCTGCGGCGCCGATTCACGAAGTGCAGATCCTTGACGGCACCTACCTGCGACACATCCTGCGTGTTGACGTCGCAGCGGTGAATAGTGGCCACCACCAGGCTGTGGACCGCCTGGCGCCATCCCTACACTGTGCCGCCGTCAGCAGTGACGGGTGTGTCGAAGCCCTCGAGGCTCCGGATCTGCTGCTCCTGGCTGTGCAATGGCACCCCGAAGAGATGGCCGAAGCGCAGAGCTCTCGCCGGCTCGTCGAAGGATTCGCACGATGGATCAAGGGCTGACGCAAGCGCCGTCCCGAAGCGCATTACCAGGCTACCTCGTGGCGTGCCGCACAGCTTTGCCAACCTCACAGGCGAACCCGTTCGTGTGATCGGTTTGATCCTCCCCTCTGGCCTCGAGAAAGTGTTTGGAGCCGGGCGCCCAGCCCGGTGCCCCTATCGTCAGATTGACAAAGTGACGCAGTGACGATAGAGTCACTGACATGAGCGCACAGCGAGTTCTTGTTGAGGTCAATGAGCAGGGTCGCATGACCCTCCCTGCGAAGATCCGTGCTGCTTTGGGCATCGAGGGCCACGCTCAGGTCGAGCTCGAGCTCGAGGATGGGAGCGTGAGGCTTCGCCCGACGGTCGTCGTCCCCCGCGAGGATTCGTGGGCGTACTCGAAGGCACACATCGAGCTGGTGCGTCGGGCTCTCGCCGACGTCGAGGCCGGTAGGTTTCGTGAGGGCACGCCGGAGGACATTGCCGCTCGCGCCGTAGGATGAACGGTCTGGAGGCATATCGGACTCTCCGCTTCACCCCGACCTTTCTGGAGACGCTGACCGGCAAGGACTTCAGCGCGGCCGAGCGCCGGGCGTTCATCAAGGCGTTGTCCCTGTTGGACGCTGACGAGAGCCATCCGTCGTTGCGCGTTCACGAGTTGCGCCCTCCGCTGGCGGGCATCTGGTCGGCATCGGCCTCGAGATCCCTGCGCATGACCTTCATGCGCGAGGGAAGGGGCATGAAGATCATGCTTACCTGCAGCCACCATTACGGTGACTGACGACTCCTGAGCGTCGCCGACGGTCCAGCAGATTCCGTCGGTTTCCACCTGATTCCAACTACCGGGGTGCAGTGCTCTACCTAACCAAAACTCGACGAAGTTACTCTTTCCCGAATACGAGCTGTCCATCCCAATTGAGCACTAGTCTGGGGGACCAGGGGTCGCAGGTTCGAGTCCTGTCTCCCCGATTCGCAGCCCATTGCAGTGCAGTGCAGCCATTTCCACTCAGTTTCAGCCGATTCCAACTTGCGGGGATCAGTCACTCTGCAGGGACTAGTCCTTATTCCCTGATTGATGTTCGTTCCTGCAAAACCACTCTAGGTCGCGCGACTCTCGGCGGACGATAACCACTGAGGCCGGAACCGTAACCGGCGTTAGCGGGGTGGGTACTCGCGCAGGCGTGCCGCCCGGACCGCCGGGAGCCTGGATCGCAGCCCAACCGAGCGTACTAATTTGTTTCTTGAGCCGGGTGCTGGAAGGGCTTAGCTCGCAGATAGGACGGAGGCTGACACTGGCACCGTGGCGCGGAGCGTCGTTCCGCTGCCGGGGATCGATGCAACGTGCAGACTGCCTCCGAGTGCGTCGATACGGTCTTCCATGTTCGTCAAACCGGCGCCTCGGCTGACAGTGCCCATGTCGAACCCGCGACCATCATCGCTGACGTCGATGTGAACCTGCCCGCTGTCCTCACGCAAGCGCACCTCAACCGCTGACGCCGCAGCGTACTTCTGGACGTTCTGCAGTGCTTCCAGGATGCAGAAGTAAAGAGCTGCTTCGATCTCCTGCGGGTATCGTCCGATCCCGTCGGCGTCAATGTGCACCGGCACCGTGGCCTTGCGCGCCTGCGATTCCAGCGCCACCGCCAATCCCTTGTCGGCGAGCAGCGGTGGGTAGATCCCTCGGGCCAGGTCACGCAAGGTTTCCAGCGCCTCGTCGGCGTCGCCCTTGAGCTGCCCCAGGGTCGCCGCCGCCTTCACCGGGTCCCGCTCCAGAAGCATCACCGCCAGCCCCAGCTTCACCTTCAAAGCCACCAGGTGCTGCTGGGCACCGTCATGAAGGTTGCGCTCCAAGCGGCGCCGCTCCATGTCCTGGGCGCTCACCAAACGCTGCCGCGAGGCGCGCAGCTCGTCGAGCCGCGCCTGCAGGTCCGCGCTCAGCCCCACGTTCTTGAGCACCAGTCCTGCCTGGTGGGCGAGGTCGTCGACCAGCTTCTGCTCGATCGGCGTCAGCGTTTCCCCGCGGTGCTTGGTCACGCTTAGTGCGCCGAGCAACTCCCCGTGATAGCGCACTTCCACCAACCGCGTCGCCTCCTCGAGCGCCGGCACCATCGCGTTGCTCATCGGCACGGACCGATGGGTGGCGGTCACGTCCGGAAACGTAGCCACGGGTCGGAGTTCGGCACTCCCGCGCAGCCATACCGTCGCTGACTCCGCACCCGTTCCCTCCTGGAGCACCCGCGCCATGCGCGGCAGCACCTCATCGGCTGCATACGTTTCAGCCACCCGTCCCGAGAATTCGCTCAACACCTCATAGGGCGTCGCCCGTTGTCCGTACACGAGGCGGTTCGCGACTCTCTGCACGCGCTCGCGCACCGGTTGGAAGCCGATCGCCACGATCGCCGTGGCCAGGATCGACAGCGCCAGGTTGGGTTTGCCCGCACTCCCTACCAGCGTCCCGACCCCCACTGCGATCCCCACGTACACCGCTGTGATGAACACCGCCAACGACCCATACACCAACGTACGGCTGATGAACACATCGAGGTCGTAGAGGCCGTACCTCATCACAGCTAGCCCGATTGCGAGCGGCAGTGCGACGACGAGACCAAAGTCCAAGGTGTAGTTGTCTATCACGGTCCCCGCGTTGGATAGGAGCGGTGTGAACGTTAGGATGAATATTCCCAAGGCAACGGCCGCGACATAGGCAAACCAGCGCATCTGGCGCCGTTCAACGCCCCGCGACCGGCGGAAGCGCACCACCACTGCTGTTACGAGAATTACGAAAACGAGCAGGAAAAGCAGACTTTGAAGGGTGCCGTTATTGTTCGTCAGACCATCGAGCGCGGGTATGGCAAGAGGGTTGGTCAGACTCGGAAGCCGAGGAGATAACTGCGCCGATTGCGCTGAAACCATCATCGCTGCTGTCAAAACAACGGCAGCGGTCAGCCCCACCCACGCGGCCCATCGCCAGCGCGGTCCAGGTAGTACCTGTCCGTTCGGGAAGACGAAGACCAGGAACAGCAGAGAGAAGGCCCCAATGCTAAAGGCGTTGTTGTACACCCAGGCAGCCCACGCCACCCAAGCCCGGGGTGATACGCCGGATAGCAACCCGCGCATGGCGATGAAGTCGGCGAAAACGCAGACTGAGTCGGCCATGGCGATGGCCAGCAGCAACCAACCGATTGAGTTCCGAGGGCGACGGATCACTATCAACACACCGAGAATGGCGGTGATTGGCGCTCCCAGTAAGTAGCCCAACCGCGCGGTGCTAATCGAGTCAATCGCCTTCCAGTCGAGCGGCAACAGGATCAGGCTGGTAACCACCACTCCTAGCGAGAACATCGCGAGACCCAAGGCGAGCGGAACGCCCCCGCGCTCCCCGCGTGCTGTCATGAGGCGCACGATACCCATGGCCCGATGGGGTGTCGATGGTGCGGTCGCCCCCGCGAAGGGGGTGCCTGCACTCCTTCGAGCAGACCCGGCACAGCTAGGTCTACCGGTGCGAGGTGCGTCTGTCAGGTGCTAGGTGGGTCGAAGGGGCAGCAGCGTTGTGCAGACAACCGTCTTGTCACCAGACCCGCCGCGACCAGCGCGCGGCCAATTTGACACTATGGCTGACAATGTTCATAATACCTGACTATGTCAGCCACGATTGCTATACGGGACCGCCGAGCGGAGCGTCACGCAGCCACGCGCCGGGAAATACTCGACGCTGCTTGGGAGCTGGTTCGGGCTGATGGCCTGGGATCGCTGGCGATGCGCGATCTCGGCGCACGAGTGGGCATGCGGGCGCAATCGCTCTACGCATACTTCCCGTCGAAGTACGCGATCTTCGACGCCATGTTTGCCGAGTCCAACCGCGAGTTGCTGCGCCGGCTGACCGATCTGGCGCCGACGCAGGATCCGGTCAAAGGGTTGCGTCGCCACGCCGGGGTGTTTCTCGCCTTTTGTGGGGAGGACCCGGAGCGTCATCAACTGCTGTTCCAGCGGACCATTCCTAGGTTCGAACCCAGCGCTGAGTCGTACGCGCTCGCTCTGGAGGTTCTCGACACCGCCCACGGCGCGCTGGCCGCGTGCGGCATCAGCGACGCCCGAGCCAGCGACGCGTGGACCGCAGTCATCTCCGGCCTCGCTGCGCAACAGAACGCTAACGAACCGGGGGGTGATCGCTGGGCTCGCCTCGCGGACGAAATCACCGATATGTTCCTCGCGCACTACGGACCAACAACGCACAAGGGGAAACGATGATCGTCAGCGCGACCGCGGTGGAAGCGATCCCCGCTCTGGGACATGACGCGGCCATGCGCCTCGCCGCCACGGAATACCACCGACTGCTGGCGGTCACCGACAACTTGCGTGATGACGATTGGTTGCGGCCGACCGACTGTGCAGGCTGGAACGTCAAGGCCCTACTCGGACACGTGCTCGGCATGCTCGAACTCCTGTCTGACTCGGCGGAACGCATGCGCCAGACAACTGTCGCGGCCGAGATCGCTGCTAAGACCGGAGGCCTGCGCCTCGACGCGATGACCGCGCTGCAGGTGGACGAGCACGCTCAGCTGACACCGGACCAGCTGAAACTGGCCATGCACGATTGGGCCCCGCGCGCACTCGTCGCCCGCAGCGCCACCACTGCCGAGCAACGTGCCGCGACCTACGTGACGGATTTGCCCGGCGAGGCCGCATGGACCTTCGGCTATCTGCTCGACGTCATCCATACCCGCGATCCGTGGATACATCGCATCGACATTTGCCGGGCGATCCGGCGCGAGGTGGCCCTGTCCTCCGATCACGACGGGCGGATCGTCGCCGACGTGGTCGCGGACTGGGCTCGGCGCCACGGGCAACCGTTCACGCTGAGGCTCATCGGACCGGCGGGTGGCTTCTTCACAGCCGGAGCCGGTGGCTCCGAGCTGGAACTCGATGCCGTCGAGTTCTGCCGCACGCTCTCCGGCCGGCAATCCGGCGCGGCGCTGCTCACAACCCGAGTGCCCTTCTGAAGACCACCAAGAACACGGAGAGACACATGCACACGTATCCAATTGACGAGCACGTCACCGTCCTGAGCGACTATCTCGAAGTGCCGGGACTCGGGTTTCTGCCGGTCAATGCCTTCGTATTGCACGCTCGCGAACCCGTGGTCGTCGACACCGGACTCGGCCTGCCGGACCGCGATTTCGTAAAGGCACTGCGGTCGGTCATCGACCCGGCTGAGGTTCGATGGATTTGGCTCACCCACCCCGATCGCGATCACACCGGCGGCCTGTTCGAACTCCTGGAAGCCGCCCCCAACGCCCGCTTGGTGACGACCTTCCTCGGCGTCGGCATCATGTCCACCGAGCGGCCGCTCCCGCTCGATCGTGTCTACCTGTTGAATCCCGGCCAAAAGCTCGAGGTCGGCGATCGAGCCCTGCACGCGTTCCGCCCGCCGCTGTTCGACAATCCGGCCACTGTCGGCTTCTTCGACGACAAATCCCGAACGTGCTTCAGCTCTGACTGCTTCGGTGCGCCCCTACCTACGGCCGATCTCGCCAGCGGCGGGGACAGCCGCGACGTCCCGGCCCATGAGCTCCGCGCCGCCCAACTCCTCTGGGCCGCTGTCGACAGCCCGTGGGTGCATAACGCCAAGACCGACCGCTACCTGCAAACGGTCCGCTCAATGCAGGCCCTTGACGCCGAGGTCATCCTCAGCACACACCTGCCGCCGGCAAAGGGGCTCGGAGCCCAACTGTTCGATATGCTCGTAGAAGCGCCTGATGCCGATCCATTTGTTGGTCCTGACCAGCAAGCACTGCAGCACATGCTTGCCAGTTTCGAGCCTGCGGCTGCGGCGGGCTGAACCCCCGGGGAGCGCGGGAGAGAACGCAACCCCAGGCCGCGAGTCGCAGCTCCAGGTGCTGTCAGGCTGAGCGTTCCCTACGAGCCTCCGTTCAGCGACCCTGTCCAAACAGTGCGGACGGCGGGCTCCCTCGCTCGCTGAGGGTGAAGCCGAGTTTCTGAGCCTCCTTCACGAACCGTACGGTCGCCGCCGTGTCAACCGTGTAAGCGCGATACCCGGAATCACGCCTGGGTGGCTCTTGCAAGAGGCCGCGGCGCTCGTTAGTACCGCAGGGTCTCCGCGTTCACTCCCGCTTCTGCCGCCACGTGACCAGTCGTCATCCTTCGATCCTAGACCCTGTACCTCAGTACGGAGTCAAGAGGCAGCCCCGTCGGCCTAGACCCTGTACCACTGTCCCGGGTCTAGGCGGGAGACATGGCGAGGTCCGACCAGCAGCTCAGGAACACGTCCGACCGACTGCTCGGCCCATCGGCGTCTTGGCTGTGGTGTGTTCCCGGTTGCGTTTGCGATTGGTACATCGATCCTCGAGGGGGACCACATCGTATCCTGACGGCCGCCGGTGTCCTATGGACAGCCGCCACGCTCTGGATCGGACTCGGGTGCGCTTGGAACGCGCGCGCGTGTGGACGTGTCCACTGTTTCGTGGACAGTGTGTTACTTCCCACGCTGGCGCTTGTCGGTGCGCTCAACGTGGCCGATGTCATTGCCATCAGCTGGAATCCCTACTGGGCGGCGTTCATGGTCATCATTGTCGCCAGCTTCGTTCCAGAAGTCCTCGGGAGAAGGTATATCTAGAACTCCAGGGGCGTGGCGATCGCCGGGCGGACTGCTGTCTATCATCGCGGTCCTGACGTCGTTCTACCCGGCGTTCACCGTGCTCTGTGCGCGCTTTCTCACGCACGAGCGCCTAACGAGAGTGCAGGCACTCGGGGCTGTGATGGCCGTTGTCGCGATCGCACTGATCGCGGTCACGTGAGGCAACCCGGGCAGCGAACCGTCGTCGCGGCCGCCGTCACCTGCCCCGCACTCGGGCAGGATGCGGATGCGCGCCGCACAACGCATCCCGCCCGACTGCTCAGACCGCGGCTGGGGTCACCAGACGCCCGACGGCGGCCCAAACGTCGGTGACTTCGAGGACCACGGTCTCCGGCTCCGGCGGCATCGTGGCGAAGCCCGCGTTGCGAAGGACGTCGCCGATGATCGGGTGGAGTCGCTCGTCGACGAAGCGCTGGTGGAGCGCCTGGGACTCCCACACGTCGATGTAGCGGAGGCCGTGCTCCTGCTCGATGACCAGATGCACGACCAGGCCTTCGGGCGGTGTCTCACCGAGGCGCTCGACGATCGTGCGGTAGATGCCCATGTTGATCGGCACGTCCTGCTGGAATGCGTACGCCATGTCGATTCCTCCCGCGACCTCGCCACTTTCGATCCGAGTCCGCGTTGCTTCGTCCTAGTCGCACTAGGATCGTCCGGGCCATGCTAGGCTCATCTCGTGGGCGATGTCAAGTCCCGGCGGACCTACAGCTCCCGCCTCCGGGAGGAACAGGCAAGGCACACCCGGGTTCGTATCCTCGAGGCGGCGCACCGTCGCTTCACGGAGACGGGGTACGCGGCGACCACCATTGAAAGCATCGCCAGAGAGGGGTGTTGCCGTCGACACGGTGTACGCCACCTTCCGCACCAAGCGCGACCTGCTCGCTCAGCTCGCGTACTTTCGCGCCGCCGGGGATGATGCGCCGGTCGCGGTCATCGATCGCTCGGGACCACAGGCGACACGACGCGAGACCGATCAGCGCCGGCAGATCGCGATGTTCGCGCGCGGAGTGACCACCATTATCGAGCGAGTCCGGCCGGTCGACGACATTCTGCGCAGTGCTGGCGCGGTCGATGCCGGCGTGGCGTCGCTCCGAACGCACATCCAGGAGGAGCGCTTCTCGAGCGTTCGAACGTTTGCCGGATGGCTTGTGAAGAACGGTCCGCTGCGGGACGGCGTCACGACGGGCGACGCCGCCACCATCATCTGGACACTCACCAGTCCGGAGGTGCACCAGCTGCTCTGCGACGCTCGCGGCTGGTCGAGGCCCCGCTACGTTCGCTGGCTCACGGAATCGCTGACGGAGATCCTGCTGCCACAGGCATGAGCGCCGCGCTCAAACTGCGTCCGGCGTCGACGCGAGCTCGAACCGCGTCCCCACGCTGTTCTGGATGAACGCGTCGGGGAACCGGTCCGCGGTGGATCGAAGCGCGCGCAATCCCTTGCGGCGAGCGTGAACGATCGCGTCGGGAGCCACGTCCGCCAGCGCGTCCGGATCGGTGTGAGACGCCTCACGTATGTCCACGTTGAGGCGATTCCAATGGATTCCAACACGCCTGCTCTAGTTGTGAGTCCAACCATTTCCCGACGAAAGCACTCTAAGTCGAACTCAGCTCGCATCGGCAAATAAGGACTAGTCTGGGGGACCAGGGGTCGCAGGTTCGAGTCCTGTCTCCCCGACGGACGCGCAATTCGATCTCGTAGCGGTCGGTTGTGCGGTGCGTCGGGCGCGTGTCGGCTAACGGGGTGTAGTGCTCTAACCAGGAATGATGACTTTTCCTGCAAAAGGCATCATTCCCCACGGTTGAGGCCGGATGCCGCTGCTCATAGCTAGAGATTGTGGCAGTCAAGCGCATACATAGCGCTTACAGTTTCTCACTTGGACCTCATTGTAGAAGTCCGGCAGATACTTGACACCGCAGGTCCAAGAGATGCTTGACGGTGTGCGGCGCGTCCGCCTCCTGCGCCAGGAGGATGCCGCCTGACGCTGCAACCCTCGTCTGCCGTTGCGGAATCGCGCGCGGAGCATACGCGGTCTGGACTGCATCGTTCGGTACCCGCGACGGTTACTCGCGGCGTTCGGGCGATCCGATACGACGGCGCTCAGCCGCTGTTCAGCTGCCGGCGCAGCTTGCGTGGCGGTGACGGCATTGCGGAGGCACGCATGCTCCGCAGCGCGGCCCAGATCCGCCCGACGTCGTAGGAAGCGGCGCCTATCACGCCCACGAAGAAGCCGACAGGCCAGTTGGAGAGGTACGAGAGCGCGATGGCGCTCCACACCGTGATGAGCGCGATTGCGATGGACAGGAGCATCGCGACAAACGGACGGTCGGTGAACGACCGCGCAGCCGCTGGACGCCCGATCATCAAAGTGAAGATCTAAGGCGAGTCAGGCCCAGCTTGAAGGAATAGAGCACTGATCTGGGGATCAGGGGTGCGCGGCAGCGCGGGACGACGAGATCGAACTCGTCATCCTGGTCAGACACGGCAACCCTTTGTTTGGCTGCGGTCCCCTCTCGGCTGACGCCGATTCGGGACCTTCGACCCTATCCGGGGGCGGATGCGGCGTCAGACGATTCCCGGCGCCCGTCAGGCGTCAGTGAGGATCGGTTAAATGCGATTACCCGCGATTCCTGTTCTACGCTGCACGCGCTGCGGCGACGTGACGTTCATACCGCTGACCTTCCCAAGACGCAAGGGAGCCGACGAGGTCGACATGCGGGCGCGTCCGACCGCCAAGTGCATAACGTGCGGTTGGTCCTACGTCCCTCTCCAGCGCGATGGACTACGTCCTCGAGCGAGCTGCGCGAGGAGTTCGGCGGATGCTAATCCCGATGTCGCGGTGGTCGGCGAACCACCCGATCAAGCTCTGCCTTGATCACCGCGTAGCACTCGCAGGAGACTGCTTCGAGCCCTTCGCTAGTGACACACTTGCCGAACTCGAGATTCCCCACAGCGATCGGTCGAGACTGAGGAATCTGATGCACCCTGGCGTAACAAATTGTTACCAGAGGCGGCGCGGAAATAACCGATGGCGGCGGAACCACATCACGACTTTGAAAGGGCCGAAGGTGACGGTGGCGACGGACCTTACTGCGGGTCCCGTTGGTTCCGAGGTTGTTTGAACCACCAGCGAATTGTGCGACCCGCGTACAGCTCAGATCCGTAACGCGGGATGAGGTGACAGTGGGCGTGAGGAATCGCCTATCCGCCGACGGGCTCAACGTTCCAACCAATGTTCCATCCATCGGGACTAGCGCTTTGCTGTATAAGCCGCCGCATCCCGATGGTCGGCACGGTGACGAGGTCGCCGGCCGCGGGAGGACGGCGCGACGCCACCATGACGTTGACGATGGTGGTGTCCGGGCCTCGGGCGGTCAGATCAATCCCTTGCGCGCTGCGGTGACCGCTGCCTCGACGCGGTTGCGAACCTCGAGCTTCGCGAAGATCTCTTGCAGATGGGACTTCACCGTGTTCTCGCTGAGGTGGATGCGTTCGGCGATCTCCCGGTTGGAGAAGCCCTCGCTGATGAGCCGGAGAATCTCGGCCTGCTTATCGTTGAGCGCCGGCCGAGCCGGTGCCGTTTTGGCTGGGTCCAACTGGGTTCGCAGTCGTTCAAGGAGCTTGCCGGCAATCTGTGGGGAGACGACTGCTTCGCCGCGACACACCGCCCGGATCGCCTGCTTGAGCTCGAAGCGTTCGATGTCCTTGATGATGTAGCCACGAGCCCCGGCTTTGATGCTCTCCTCGACGAGCGCGTCGTCTGAGTAGACGGTGAGGATGATCACCTTGACGTCGGGATGGGCGCGGACGATGAGCCGGCAGGCCGCGGGGCCGGAGGTGCCGGGAAGGCGAGCGTCGAGGAGGACCACGTCGGGGCGGGTTTCAGCCACGAACTCGGTGATGCCGTTGGCGCTGTTTCGCTCACCGACGATCTTGAAATCCGGCTCGTCCTGGAGCATGGCGCGCAGCCCCTCGCGAACCACCTGGTGGTCGTCCACGATGGCGATGCGGATCATGTCTCCTTTGGTGGGATGGGCACGTCGATCCTGATCGTGACTCCGCCCTCCTCCCCGCTCTCGATATCGAAGGTCCCACCGACGTCGAGGATGCGACGACGCATGTCGGACAAGCCGAAGTGTGTGGCGCCATCCCCGTTGGCGTCGAGGTCGGTGCTCGGCATGCCCACGCCGTCGTCCTGCACCGCGATCAGCACGCGTTCCGGCTCGTAGCGGATGCTGATCAGGATGGTGCGGGCCTGCGCATGGCGCACAACGTTGTTGAGCGCCTCGCGCGCCACCGTGAGCAGCACGTCGTGCACCGCATCGATCCCCGCTGGGGGAACGCCGCGCGTCACCAGATCCACGTCAAGCCCGTTGTCGCGCCCCACATCGCGCAGCAGAGATCCGATCGCTTCGGTCACGTCGGTGTTTGCGCCGGGGGGGCGGGAGAGCGCGAAGATCACCTGGCGCAGGTCATCTAGGGTGTCCGCGACCATGCGGCGGAGCCCGCGGACGCTCTCTGCCAGCTCGGGGTCGAGCTCCCTCTCGAGGAGGGCGTTGATTTTCAGGCCCAAGCTGAACATGGCCTGGCCGACATGCTCGTGCAGGCCTGACGCGATGCGGGCGCGGTCCTGCGCGAGCAGGCGCTCAGCGTCTGCCAGTCCAAGGCGGCGTTGCAGGTCCTCGAGGCCGGCGATCATCTCCCGCTGGCGCTCGTACAGGCGAGCGTTGTCGATGGCGATGGCAACCTGGTTGGCGAAGGTCGACAGGCACCGCTGCTCGTCCCGCCCGTAGCCACCGGAGCGGTTGCCTGCGCCGATCATGCCGATGACGGTTTCACCGACCTGCAAGGGCACGCCGAGGAACGTGCGGACCTCGGGGTGGCCGGGCGGCGTGCCTACCCGCTCCGGGTCGTGGTCAACGTCATTGGAGACGTGGGGACGCTCATCGACGATGGTGACGCCGAACACGCTTCGTCGCACCGGCATGACGCGATAGCGGTCGAAGAACGACGGATCGGTCGGCTCGAAACCGCTCACCGCCACCAGGTTGAGGTAGTCACGCTTCTGGCTGAGGAGCCCGATGAACCCGAGCTGCGAGTCGGTCAGCCCCAGGCAGTAGGTGAGCGCCGCCTTGTAGACCTGTGGCAGCTCGTGCAGTGAGGCAATCTCGACAGAAATCGAGTGGAGCGAGTCGAGCTGCTCGCGAAAGGTCTCTTCGATCTCCACATTTGGTGACCTGTGGCTGCGTGCGGTGGACGCGATCCTAGCACCGGGCCCTCCGTGACGGACGGCGCGTTCGACGCTGTGCTCGATGCGCCGCCACTTGGTGGGGGACTTCACCCGGTTGGCTGCACAGGATTCACCCACCTGGGTGGTGACGCGCAGCAGCCTGGCTGCCACTCTCAGCATGGCGTTCGCAGCCCGTGTGATCCGCCGTCGGCATGTGCGAATGCGAGGTGTCTGTCGATGCTTTTCCGGAAGGCACCTGTCTCATCGAGACGGGGCGCCCCAGCTGCCCTCAAGGGCGAGGCCGCGTGAGCCTCAACCCGATGCCTGGCGACCGCTTTCTGCGGGCTATCGACGACATCGCCGGGGCGGTCGAGGCGGCGCGTGAGGCCCTGCACGAATCCACCGAGCCGCTGGTCAGCGCGCGCCGCCGGCGGCTTGCGGGCGCGAGCATGCTCGAGATCGTCGACGACCTCGTCGCCGCCGGCGGCCCCGAAGCGCTGCGACGCGAGACGGCGAGGGCTTTCGCCCGCTACGAACGAGCGGTCAAGGCGTTTCGAGGAACGGTCATCCGCATCCTCGTGGATGAGGAGGGCGTCCACCTGTCCGAGGTATCGCGGCGTCTATCGATCTCACGCCAGATGACCACGCGTCTGTACAACGCGGCCAGCGGTGACACATCGACATGACAATCCGGTCACCGCTGCTCCTGCACCCCTTGGTTGCAGGCCCAACCTCGGAGGGTGAATCACCTTATCGAGGGCCCTGCTCAGCTGTCCCGTGTCCGCTGATCGGGACGACTGTGATGTGCTCGTTCAGCTGATCGTGCTCGTTCAGGACCTGACTCAGCAGCGCGCGGCCGAGGAGGCGCAACGACGCAGTCAGGCGCTGATCGATGCGGCGGTCGCGGCCCTGCCGGTAACGCTGACGACGTTCGACCGCAGCCTTCGCTTCACGTCGGTGGCGGGAGGTCTCGACCAGGTGGGCAACCAGCCCGAGGACTTCCTCGGCAAACACATCTCAGAGGTCACGGAGGATCCGCACACCCTCCTGGCGCTGCAGAACGCGCTCGCCGGCACCGAGTCGATGACACGGACGCTCGTCAGTGGCCAGACATACCTCACCCTTCACGGGCCGATGAAAGACGGCGACGGTGCCGTCGTCGGCGTCGTCGCTGTGACCAGCAATGTCACGGTCGAGGTCGCGGCCGAGGCCGAGCGCCGGCGCGCCGAGCAGGAGGCGCTGTTCCTCGCCCGCCACGATCCGCTGACGGGTCTGCCCGGGAGGTCGGCGCTCATCGAGTACCTCACGGCTCCGGCGCCCGCAGGGGGAGCGCCCGGAGCCCTGCTGCTGCTCGATCTCGACGACTTCACGATCATCAACGAGGGTCTGGGATACCGGGTCGGTGACGCGGTGCTGCTCGAGGTCGCCAGCAGGCTGTCGGATGCATTTCCCGGGGCGATGGTCGCGCGGCACGGCGGTGACGAGTTCGCAATCGTGACGGCGACCGTCGGCGACCTCGCCGGCGCAGAGGAGCTGGCGCAGCGGGTCCGCGCCGTTCTGGAGCCGGACGTGGACGTCGTCGGGCACACGCTCCGCGTCACAGCCAGCTTCGGCATCGCCCTCCACCAGGCTCGGGCGTCGCGATCGACGCTGATCGGCAACGCAGATGCCGCGCTGTCACGCGCCAAGGAGGCGGGTGCGGACCAGCATCGCGTGTACGACGTCGAGATGAGGCATCGGATGGAGAGCCGGCTGCGCATCCAGGGAGGTTTGCGAGTGGCGCTTGCCACCCAACAGCTGCGCGTTGCGTACCAGCCGATCGTCGCCCTTGGTGATCGGCACATCGCCGGCGCCGAGGCGTTGTTGCGCTGGACCCATCCTGAGTGGGGTGTCGTCGCGCCGGCGGAGTTCATCCCGATCGCCGAACAGACGGGCCTCATCCTGCCGATCGGGCGCTGGGTGATGCAGACGGCCTGCGCCGACATGCTTGCGCTGCACCGCACTCACGGCATTTACGTCTCGGTCAATGTGTCAGCCCGCCAGCTGGTCGGTGGTGGGTTCGCGGAGTGGGTCGAGGAGACGCTCGAGCTCACCGGCCTGCCCCCGACCGCGCTGGTGATCGAGGTGACCGAGAGCGCGCTCATGGACGACATCGCCGTGACCCGCGCGGCGTTCGACAGCCTGCGTTCTCGCGGTGTGCGAGTCGGGATCGACGACTTTGGCACGGGGTACTCGTCGCTGGCACGACTGCTGCGCCTCCCCGTCGACGTCATCAAGCTCGACCGTGCCTTCGTCACCGACATCGATGCGCGCGCCGAAGCGCGCGGGATGGCTGCGGCGGTCCTACAGCTCAGCGCTGCAATCGGAGCCGAGACTGTCGCCGAGGGTGTGGAGACGGAGGCCGAGGCGGCCACGCTGCGCGACCTCGGGTATACAAGAGGACAGGGGTTCCTCTTCGCAGCAGCTGATTCCGTTGACGACCTGACTGCTCGGCTGCGTGCCGCTCCGCCTACGTCAGTCTCAGCCGAAGACGACGAGGGTGATGCCAATGCACGATCGGCGTGAGCGCGTCGCTCGTGACAACGCCGCGTTGCGAGGAACAGGAGACCAGGCGATATCCGCTTCCCGTTACACCGCGACGCTTCTCCAGTTGACGGACGCGGCCATGTCAGGCATCGCGATCAGTCAGCTCGCGCGACGCATGCTCAATGCGAGCAGCAGGGTGCTGCGAGCTGACGCGGGATATGTCGTCGAGGTCCGCTCCGGGGGCCGGGTGCTGAGCGTGCTGGCGTCTCGTGGGCTGCCGCTGGTCATTCCGAGATCGACCCTCGATGAGGGAAATGCCGGGGCACGCCTCCTCGAATCTGGTGCGCCGATGCTCGCGGTGTCGGACTACGACCTCGGCGGATTCACGGAAGGCCTTGTGCTCAAGGAGGCGGGGGTGCGCAGCGGTCTCACGGCACTGATCCGGGGCACCGAAGCACCGTATGGATTCCTGGGTCTGTATGCCCGCGAAGCCCGCTCGTGGGCCGCCGAAGAAACCGAGTTCCTGCGACTGGTGGCCAACGTCCTCAGTGTTGCGGTAGCAACAAAGGTTGCATCCGACGACCGGCGGGTGCTGATGTGCCGCCTGGTCCGGGCCCAGGAGGAGGAACGCAAGCGGATCGCTATTGAGATCCACGACGACGCGGTGCAGGTGATGACAGCTGTGAACCTGCATCTCTCGCCGCTCATCGAGCACCTCGCAGGTCGGGAGTACCAGCGAGAAGGCCGCCACGTCCAGGAGACCGTCCGGCTGACCATCGGCCGGCTGCGACGGCTCCTATTCCAGCTCACTCCGCCCGAGCTGCAGCGCCATGGCCTTGCGTCGTCGCTGCGGCTGCTGCTCGAGACCCTGCAAGAGGACAGCGGCGTGCGGTGGGAACTCGACGATCGATTGATCGAGGAGCCCGTCCCGGCTGCTGCGCTGGTGGTGTATCGCATCGTGCAGGAAGCGCTCGGCAACGTCCGCAAGCACGCGGGTGCGTCGAACGTTCGACTCCGTATGGCCCCTGGCGAGGGCGGCGTCGACGTTCGAATCGAGGACGACGGGTGCGGATCGTCACCTGCAACCCAGCATGAACCTGGTCACCTCGGGGTGGTCGGCATGGGCGCGCGCGCCGAGATGTCAGGAGGCCGGCTCCGCGTCCGCAGTGTTCCCGGGCACGGAACGATCATCGAGTTCTGGATCCCGATTCCGGGCTCGGGTGAGCCCTCGGCCGTGACTGCGGTCACAGACACAATTCCGGCGCCGGTTTGGGGTGAAACGTCAGGCGCGCAATCACCGTAGCGGTTTCGCGGGTGTATTCAGACGCGTTTCAGGCAGGTAGTCCGATCTTCGAGTGAATACCATCGAAGCGACCAGGGTTGTCGCGCGCCGTGAGAACCGGATTCTGGCAGCACTCCCGCCCTCGGACCGGCAGCAGCTGTTCGAAGCTGCCAGCACCGTTGCTTTCCCGGTGAAGACGGTGCTTTTCGAACCGGGACGACCGGTCGACGCCGTGTACTTCCCTGTGGACGCGGTGATCTCGCTGGTCACCCCTTTCCGGGACGGCGCCATGGTTGAGGTCGCCAACGTCGGGAACGAAGGCATCGTCGGTGTGCCGCTTGTCCCATTGGGTGGCCTGGCGGTGCGTGCCATCGCGCCGGTCGCCGGCCGCTGTCTTCGATTGGATGCAGCCGCATTTCTTGAATGGGCAGACCGCTGTCACGCGTTCCGGAGGCTCGTCGAGAGCTACACGCAGGCGCTTTTCGGCCAGATCGCGCTGTTCGCAGCGTGCAACCGGCTCCACTCGAATGATGCGCGCCTCGCCCGCTGGCTGCTGATGAACCAGGATCGCGTCGGGTCCGCGTTCACGATCACCCAGGACTTCCTCGGTCAACTGCTGGGCGTCCGACGCTCCACCGTCTCGGTCTCCGCAGGACTCCTGCAGCGCGACGGGGCCATCCGTTACACACGCGGCCGCGTCACGATCGTCGACCGCGAGCTGCTCGAGACGATATCGTGCGAGTGCTACGCGACGATCACCTCCGAGCTGGAACGCGTGGTGTACCGCGCCCTGCTGCAGCGCGCCTGAGACTTCGCCCGATCCTGCGGTTCAACCGGGCGTCCGGGTGAGAAGGTCGCTGCTCACAGGAGCGTCCGGTCACAGACTCACGGCGACTACGGGTCCGACGCGCCGGCGGTCAACTCGGCGAGCACGATGCTCATGCTCAAGGGAGTGGAGCGGGGAGGCGCGCCATGGGCTTCGGCCTTAGGCGCGCCTGTCGATGTCGACGCGATTCCAGCGGATTCCATTACTCGCGCGCTAGTCGTCATTCCAACCATTTCCCGACGAAAGCCCTCAAGATCGAACTCAGCGCTCATCGGGAAATGAGGACTAATCTGGGGGACCAGGGGTCGCAGGTTCGAGTCCTGTCTCCCCGATTCGCAGCCCATTGCAGTGCAGTGCAGCCATTTCCACTCAGTTTCAGGCGATTCCAACTTGCGGGGATCAGTCACTTTGCAGGGACTAGTACTCATTCCCTGGTTGATTTTCTTTCCTGCAAAACCACTCTAATTCGCGCCGGCCGACCTGACCGGGCCGGATGAACGTGCCAACCCGAGGGTTCAATCAGAACGGAGTTGTCATCGTGAGCTTCACGCGGACCCTGCTTGTCTACCGTCAAGCAGTCGCCCGTTTCGTTCTGGGAGAAGGCACCTCCAGGGCGCCCCTTCCAGCGCGGTGACATTGGGCAAGCGACCAAACGCGGCGAACCGCAAGCCATGGCACACTAACGACCTTCTGTCGCGCCTCGCGTTCCGGAGATCATCAAATGGCACTCGTTAGACCAGTCCTGCTCACCGCAGACGGTGAAGCCGCGCTCATCGCTGAAATGCGCGAGCTCATCGATTCCAAGCGTCCTGAAGTCGTCCAGCGGGTTGCCACCGCCCGCGCCGAAGGTGATCTGCGCGAGAACTTCGCCTACCACGATGCCAGGCGCGAACTGGGTCTCCTCGACGGCCGCGTACAGACCATCGAAGGGATGCTCCGACATGCACTGATCGTCGAGGCCGCCCCGTATGACGGTACCGTGAGCTTAGGCGCGACTGTCGTGGTGCGGGATGATTTCGGGGACTCCGAGTACACCATCGTTGTGCCAGCTGAGGCAGACATCGCCCGGCAGCGGATCTCGCTGGACTCGCCATTGGGAGCCGCGATCTCCGGCCACCGCGCCGGCGACGAGGTGAGTGTCGACAGTCCTGGAGGGATCCGTCAGGTCGCCATCGTCCACGTGCGCTGACACGGGCGGCGGATACGCCTCGACGTTGCCGACCCAGTCGCCCTGGCCGTACTGCAGTTGCCTGGGCAATCATCCTCGCCCACACGAGCGTCCTGTCACCAGACTCGCGGCAGCGCCAAGAGCTGAAGGCGCGGATGGTCACCACGGCGACCCGAACCCAAAGTGGAGAGATTGGTGGGGAAGATGAGCGATGGGCTACGGCCTCTAGCCCCTCTGGATGTCGACGCGATTCCAATTGACTCCAATACGCGCGGTCTAGTGGTCATTCCAACCAATTCGCCACAAAACCACTCTTTCTGAACTCAATTAGTCAGAGCTAAATATGTGCTGGTCTGGGGGACCAGGGGTCGCAGGTTCGAGTCCTGTCTCCCCGACGGACGCGCAATTTAAGTTCGCGGAAAGCGGTTGCGCTCTGCGGTCTGACGGGACTCCGAGCCCGATGGTCACCAGCGTGGATTGTCGCCCTGTGATCAGCGGGCTCCCGGGGCATCAGTGCATCGTCGCGATGACCAGCAAGCCGGCGAGGATTCCGATGCCCACACCAAGCGGTTGAGCGCGGGGCAATCGCCAGAGGACGCAGAAGACGAGGACGGCGGTGGCCACCTCAATCGGACTCACGAACGAAGCGCGAGCAAGTGTCACGCAGGCGGAAGCGATCAACCCCACCGCGGCGACGACGACCGCGTCGAGCGCAGCACGCACGCCCGGATGCGCCTCGGTCACGCGCATCACCACATTGACAAGCGGCGCATACACCAGTGAGGGGGCGAAGATGGTTACCGCAGCGACGACGCCGCCGGGGATGCCCGCGATCTGCACGCCGAGGAAGGCTGCGACTGCAAAGACGGGACCCGGTGTCACCTGCGAGATGGCAAATCCGTCCGCCACCTGGCGTTCGGTGAGGTGGAACGCACCCCCGACAAAGTCGGCATGCAAAAACGGGAGCAGCACGTAGCCGCTGCCAAAGGCGACGGCGCCGATCTTGAGGAAAGTGAGGCCGAGTGGCACCAGTCCCGTCGTCATTACGGGAGCGTGGAGCGCGGCCAGCCAGGGCAACACACTGGCGAGCCGGCCATTTCCCTCACGCCGACTGCGCCGGGCATGGATGACGAACCAAGCACCGTAGCCAACGGCACCACCGCCCGCCGAAACCAGAAGCGGATAGACACCGAGGATGCCGGTCACCAACGACGCAGTGACGATGATGATGTCGATAATGCCGCCTCGGCCTAGCGCTGCGAGGGTCAACAGCTGCTCTCGCCGCGATCCCGACCACGGCGGCTTCGACTCCGAGCAAGAGGAGCTGCACCTGGTGGTTGGCGCCGTAGTGCAGGTAGAGCGCGGCGAGGCCGAGCATGACCAGGACGGCCGGCCCGATGAACAACAGGGCCGTGAGCAGCATCCCCGCGATGCCAGCTCGGCGCAGCCCCAGCGGGAGCGCAAGTTGGGTCGAGCTAGGCCACGGCACCAGGTTGCAGGCAGCGAACAAGCGACTGAACGCGATCGAGCCAGTGACGCTTCCGTACGATCTCCCGTTCCATCAGAGCGACGTGCACAGCGGGGCCGCCGATTGCTCGCCAGCCCAGCGGTGCAAAGACGGCAGCGACCGAACCGAGGCCTGACGTTCGCGGCCTATCGGGCATCGACGGATCATGGCGGAGTACTTGACGAGCGCGGCGAAGGGGTTTCAAGCCCTCCGGGCCTGAGCATTGTCGTTTCGCGTCGCAATCGCCTCCAGCGTGAGGGATCGCAGACGGCAGGTCCGAGACCCCGGAGTCAGCAGGCACTGGCACGCGCGGGCCCAGGACATCGGTCGGCGTAGTCCGCATCTCCGTGACTGAGGAGCCCGATGCGCCGAGTCGTCATCGGGCTTCTCGCCACCCATGAGCAGACCAAGCATTACATGGCTCGGCGTACCCAGGAGGGCAGGTCCAAGCCGGAGATCATCAGGTGCCTCAAGCGCTACGTCAGTCGGGACCTGGGCTGGCGCAGAGCGACGCGAATCTCTGAATCGCTAAGACATGGCCATGATGGAATTAAGGCAATTACATGGAAACGCTTAAGCACAAGTTAACGCCTCGCGTGCAGACGATTTCGACTTGCTTCCGGGATTGGCGACCCCGTAGTGTCCTCCGCGACGCTCATCTCGAACATTGGGGGACACCACAGCAAAATGGCTAAGCAAGTAAACAGGTTCGCGCGCGCAGGGGTCGCGTTGGCGACGTTCGCTGTGATCACGGCGTGCGGTTCGACAACGACGACCGGAACGAGCTCCGGCGTAAACGCTGCCACCGCTACATCTGCGGCCGCCTTCGGTGGTATGAGCGGACTGATCGCGGCAGCCAGGAAAGAAGGGCAGTTGAACGTCATCGCGCTCCCACCTGATTGGGCCAACTATGGCGCGATCATCAGCGGCTTCACCGCGAAATATGGCATCAAGGTCAACTCGGCGAACCCGAACGGCAGCAGCCAGGATGAGGTGAACGCCGTGCGGTCGCAAGGCGGCACAAGTCGCGCGCCCGACGTGCTCGACATCGGCATGGCCGTCGCGCTCGCCAACACGACCCTCTTCACGCCCTACCAAGTCACCGAGTGGAGTGGCATCCCAACGAGTCAGAAGGACCCGGGTGGGCTCTGGTACCAGGACTACGGCGGGTACATGTCGATTGGGTACGACTCGAGCAAGTTCACGATCACGTCGGTGCAGGATCTGCTCAAGCCGGCATTCAAGGGCGCCGTGGCGCTGAACGGCGATCCGACCAAGGCCAACGCCGCATTGAACGGGGTCATGATGGCGTCGCTCGCCAACGGCGGCTCGCTCGACAGCATCGCGCAGGGTGTCGCTTTCTTTCACCACCTCAACCAGCTTGGGAACTTCGTGCCCATCCAGGCGACCACCGCGACCGTGAAGAACGGCACGACGCCGGTGGTGTTCGATTGGGACTACCTCTCCGCGGCGCACGGCAAGGACGTCCCCACCTGGAAGGTGTTCGTCCCACCGAACGCGGTACTCGGCGGGTACTACGCGCAGGCGATCTCGAAGACGGCACCCGATCCCGCGGCGGCTCGCCTCTGGGAGGAGTACCTGTACTCGGTCGCCGGCCAGAATCTCTGGCTGCAGGGCGGCGCGCGCCCCGTGGAGATGGCCGCATTGACCACCGCCGGAACCCTCAATCAGACGTATGCCGCGGCGCTCCCGCCGGTGGGCGGGACGCCGGTCTTCCTGAGCCCGAGCCAGGCCACCACGGCTGCCACATACCTCGACTCCAACTGGGCCCAGGCAATCGGAAGTTGACAACGCTGGTGAGTTCAGCAGCGGAGCCCGCAGGTCCCCCTTTCCGGGGGCGCCTGCGGGTTCCAAGCTGGGTTGGCGTCGTCCCGTTCTTCGTCTACGTCGCGGCGTTTCTCATCCTGCCCACGGCGATCGTGGTGGGCGGGGCGTTCGCGGGCGCCCATGGTCCGAGCCTCACCAACATCTCGGCCCTGACCCAGCCGTACATCCTCGATTCCTTTCTCCACAGCGTTGTGCTGTCCGCGGCGAGCGCGGTCATCGGCGCGGTGGTCGGTGCGGTGCTCGCCTACGCCGTTGCGAGCGGGGCGCCGAACGGGGTGATTCGACGGGTGGTCACCTCCGCGTGTGGTGTGCTCTCGCAATTCGGTGGTGTCACGCTCGCATTTGCCTTCATCGCGACGCTCGGAGGAGCGGGCTTCATCACCCTCTGGCTGCAGGAACACGGCGTCAACATCTATGCAAACGGTGTCTGGCTCTACCAGTTGAGCGGCCTGATCCTCGTCTACACGTACTTCCAGATCCCGCTCATGGTGATCGTCTTCCTCCCAGCGCTCGACGGCATCCGTCCGCAGTGGCGTGAGGCGACCTCAAATCTCGGCGGGACGTCCTGGCACTACTGGCGTCATATCGCCGGACCGCTGCTCCTGCCCGCATTCCTCGGGTGCCTGCTGCTGCTCTTCGCGAACTCGTTCTCCGCGTATGCGACGGCAGCCGCGCTCATCAACCAGGGCGGGATCATCGTTCCGCTCCAGATCAGCAACGCCCTGAGCAGCGAGGTCGGCCTGGCGCAGGCGAACCTCGCCAGCTCGCTCGCACTCGCCATGGTCGTGATTGTGGTTGTGGTGACGGCGCTGTACTCCTGGCTCCAATCGCGCACAGCCCGGTGGGTCCGATGAACCGGCGGCGGCACCGGCGCCTGGAACCCTTCAGGACCATCGTGCTGGTGGTGCTGGGGATCCTCTTTCTGGTGCCGATTGGCGCGATGGTGGAGTTCTCCACGCGAGGCGTCGGCATCAATTCCCCGAGGACGCTCTCGTCGTTCACGAGCATCTTTTCCTATCCGGATCTCACGGGCGCGATCGTGGCGTCGCTCGAGCTGGCGGCGATCACATCTGCGGCGATGCTCGTGCTCCTGCTTCCCACCATGGTCTGGGTCCGGCTTCGCGTGCCGCGGATGGTTCGGGTCATCGAGGTTCTCTGTCTGGCGCCGCTCACCATCCCCGCGATCGTCCTGGTGGTCGGTCTGGCCCCCCTCTACCAGTGGATCAACATCAACCTCAGCGATTCGATACTCACGCTCGGGTTCGCCTACCTCATCCTCGTGCTCCCCTACGCGTATCGCTCCCTCGACGCGGGGCTCTCCGGTGTCGACGTCCGCACGCTCTCGGAAGCGGCGCGGAGCCTTGGCGCGGGGTGGGCCACCGTGGTCACCCGGATCATCGTGCCCAACATGTCGAGCGCCGTCCTCAATGCGTGCTTGCTGTCGGTCGCGGTCGTCCTGGGCGAGTTCACCATCGCCAACCTGCTCAACTTCGAGAACCTCCAGGTGGCCATCGCAACGATCGGGCGCGCCAATGCGGGCGTCTCCATCGCCGTGGCCGTTGCTTCACTCCTGTTCGTGTTCGTGCTCCTGCTGGCGCTGTCGTTTGTTCCCCGCCCGGGGTCACGCCGCCGCCGGGTGCGGATCGGCGTGCTGTGACGGCCCTTGTGACCCAGACCGACGCCGCCTCTCGCAGCGAACCGCGCGCCAGTGTCGAGGTGCGCCTCGAGGACCTGCGCCGCCAGTACGGGTCGGTGAGCGCGCTCGACGGCCTCAATCTCACCATCGGCGCCGGGGAGCTGGTCGCGCTGCTCGGGCCCTCGGGCTGTGGCAAGACGACGGCGCTGCGTCTGGTCGCGGGCCTCGAGGACGCCGACGGCGGCCGGGTCGTGATCGGCGGCAGGGATGTCACCCTGCTCCCCGCCAACCGGCGTGACGCCGGGATGGTGTTTCAGGCGTACTCGCTGTTCCCGCACATGACCGCCCACCAGAACGTCGCGTTCGGGCTGCGCATGCGCAAGGTCGCGCCCCGTGAGCGCCTTCGACGCGCCGGAGAGATGCTCGAACTGGTTGGCTTGGCGGCGCAATCGGATCGCTACGCCCACCAGCTGTCGGGCGGTCAGCAGCAACGGGTCGCGCTCGCACGTGCGCTTGCCATACGTCCGTCCGTGCTCCTGCTCGACGAGCCGCTGTCGGCCCTCGACGCCAAGGTGCGCAGCCAGTTGCGCGACGAGATTCGTCGCGTCCAGCTCGAGGTCGGAACCACGACGCTGTTCGTCACCCACGATCAGGAGGAGGCGCTCGCCATCGCCGACCGGGTCGGGGTGATGCGCGCGGGCCGGCTGGAGCAGCTGGCGGCGCCGACCACGGTCTATACCCAACCGGCCACGGCGTTCGTGGCCGAATTCGTGGGTCTCACCAACCGGCTCGCCGGCGTGGTCCGCGGCGGAGCTGTGGAGGTCCGCGGTGTGCGCCTGCCGCTGATCGCTGCGGGCGGCGCAGATGGCCCAGCTGTCGCGCTGGTCCGCCCCGAGGCGGTTTCCCTCTCCGCGGCGACCGATGCATCAACCGGACCGCTGCTCGGGACGGTGATCGCGCTCGCGTTCCTCGGCGCCTCGAGCAGGGTGACTGTCGACCTGGGTGACGCCGTCGTGCTCGTCCAGATCCCCACCGCCGATGCGGTCGCGTACCCGGCAGGGACACGAGTGCAGGTGGCGCTCCGCCTCGACCCGGTGCTGATCACCCGAGACGCCGCCGCCGTGACTCCCTAGGCCGGCGTGCCGCTCACGCATCTCCGGCGTCTCGGCGCCGGTCACGTGCTCGCTACCGGAGCGCATCTCCCGTACCGCGCAGTCGTGACCCAGCCAGGGGAACGGCACGTGGTTCGTTCCGAACTGGCCGGCTCGTCCGTGTCGACGGTGCGCATGGAGCGGCCGATCGCCTGCGTCGCGCACATGACCGACCTCCACGTGACAGACGTGCAGTCACCGGCGCGCTTCGAGTTTCTCAATCGCGAGTTCAGTGATCCTCGGTTCGTCAAGCTCGTTCCGGTGCAACGCCCGCAGGAGGCCCTGACGCCTCAAGCGCTCAACGCACTCATCAGCGCGCTGAACACCGGCATGACCGGACCGCTCACCCACGCACCGCTCGAACTGGTGCTCACCGGTGGCGACGCGATCGACAATGCGCAGCGGAATGAGATTCGCGCGTTCACGCAGCTGCTCGACGGCGGGCACGTGCGCCTGAACTCCGGCTCGTCGGCGTACGAGGGTGTGCAGTCGGCCCCCTGGCCCGATGACATCTTCTGGAACCCCGACGGTGGCCCCGGTGAACCCGATCTGTTCCGCCGCGACTACGGCTTTCCGCTGATACCGGGATTGCTCGGTCGTGCGCTCCGGCCCGTTGACGCCCCGGGTCTGCGCGTCCCATGGCTGGGCTGCCACGGCAATCACGAGACGCTCTGTCAGGGCGTCGGCGTCGTGACCCCCGCACTGGCGGCCGCATTTGTCGGGGGCGCGAAGCCGATCGAGCTGCCGACCGCGATCGATCGCGACACGGCGCACGAGACGTTCGTCACGCGCCCGGAGGCGTTCCTCGCAGGCCCGTCCCGTGTCGTGACCCCTGACCCAGAGCGGCGGTATTGCAGCCTTGAAGACTTCGTGAGCGCGCACACCGTGCCCGGGATACCGGCGCGACATGGTTTCGACGACCGGAATCTCTCGAGTCGCACCGCCTACTACGCGTATGACACCGAGACCATTCGGTTCATCGTTCTGGACACCGGATGCCCTGCGGGTTCGGCAGACGGGTGCATCGGTGACGAGCAGCTGCTGTGGCTCGAACAGCGACTGATCGAGGTGCACGCCGGCTACCGCGCGAACGACGGACGCGACGTCGAGACCGGGAATCCGGACCACCTCGTGGTGATCGTGTCGCACCACGGATCGCAGGTCCTCGGCAACACCCGGCCTCACGCCGACGGCTCCCACCATGGTGCCGGTCCAAGGCTGCTCCACACGCTGCTCCGATTCGACAACGTCGTGCTCTGGCTCAACGGCCACACGCACACCCACGGCATCCGCCCGCGTCCAGACCCGAGCGGCATCGGTAGCGGGCTCTGGGAGGTGACGACCGGATCCTTTGTTGACTGGCCATGTCAGGCGCGATTGATCGAACTCTTCGATGCTGGCGACGGCATCATCGGGATCGCCAGCACCCTGATCGACCATGATGGGCCCGCCGATCCCGCGGGCGCGGAGACTCAACTGGAGCTCGCCGGCCTGCATCGTCAACTGGCCGGCAACTCGCCGTGGGCAGGGTTCGATTCGGGGAGAGCGGGAACGCCGCTCGATCGCAACGTGATCCTGCTCCGACACATGGCGAAGGGGATTCCATAGCCCCGCGCCCGCCTTCCCGAAAGCACGTTCTGCAGCCCAGACCGTGCGTCAGGGTCGTGGACGCCGCTCTCGGTCGTCGATCCTCACGAGGGCGGTCACCTGTGGACGCCCGGTACGCAGCAACATGGTTGAAGAATCGGTCCAAGCGGAGGGGACTCCTGTAGACGACGGGGTACGGCAGACCGAGGTGCCTGACCCGGATTGGTGGACACGAACAGTGAAGTGCTCACAACGTTCGCGAACGACTTGACTCGGCGCTCTGTGAGCCGGTGGGTGAGTGAGCACCGCGGACCGTAGGCGTGCAGGAGCGGAGAGATCGACGTTCAGATGGATAACGTCCACGCCAATTGATTGGCCGATGGTGAGTGGCGAAGGCCACGTGGGCGCGCTCGAAAATGGGGGTGGATAGACATCCTGAGGGGTTTATCGGTCGCAACTGAATACAAAAACGGACCGTCACCTTCCCAAGGTTGAAGCTGCGGGTTCGACCCCCGTCTCCCGCTGCCATAGCCAGTTTCGATCGCGTTCGGCTCAGCCTGGATTGCGGCCTAAGTAGCCTGAAAGTTGAATTGATACCGTTATCTCAATCGGTTTGTCAGCAAATCGATTGAGGTGGTGATCGGAGCGCCTGAAACCGGGGCGGGCACGGGTCACGCCGGTTCGGCGGTAGGGGGAGGAGGCAGCCCCGCTGCTCCGTGCATCGAATTACCTCTTGGGCCGAAGTGTGCTCGGTAGCGAACGTATCCGCCAAACCAGGCAGACCCACACCCTTGTCTCCCCGCCGCCATGCACGATCAGCCGCCCGCGGCAGCGTCGCTAAGGCGCCGTGCGAGTGGGTATAGTCGCGAGCCTGCGGGTTCCGCTTAAGACCTGCGAAACGGCGGAGGTTGTGGCTGTGCAGGCTCGAGTGCTACGTCTGAACGGATCCCGGGAAAAGATCGACGAGGGCGTCGAAGCGTACAAGTCACGAGTCGCGCCAGCCTTCAGGGAGCGGGACGGCTACAGTGGTGCTCGCCTGATCGTCGACCGCAGGACCGGCGCCGCCATGAGCATCACGTTTTGGCGGGATGGGGAGACATCGCGGGCGAGCTTCGAAGCGATGACGAGCATTCGTGCCGAGACCACGTCGAGCTTCGGAGCTGGCACGCCGGAGGCGAATGTGTATGAGGCGGTCGTCCAGCATCGGCCACAGCCAACCGAGGCCGGCAACTGGGTGCGCGTGACCACCCTGAGTGGCGACCCGACAAAGGTCGACGAGGGCATCCGTCACTTCGAGTCAGGGGTCATCCCCGAGATGTCGAAGCTGCAGGGATTCCGGGGAGCCATCCTTCTGGTCGACCGCGCGACGGGAGAGGCAATTGCCTTCACCGTATGGGACAGTGAGCGCGACCTCGAGGCGAGCTCAAGCCAAGCCGGCCCTGTTCGTGCCACGGCTTCAGAGGTGATGGGTGCCAGCGATCCTCACGTTGAGAGTTACGAGGTCGCGTTTGCGGAGCTTTCCGCGCCCATAGGCACGTAGCCGCTCCAGCGGCCCCCACCACAGAAGCCAGCAAACGCCGCTGTCTCGGCCCGCACAGTCTCCGATGCCGGTGCTGCGATGGCTGCGCGAATTGATGAGATGACTCGCTCTCGTCGGGCGGTTGCCCGAAATGTACGAGCGGGCGGCATCGATCGAGGCGCTCGGGGAGACGTGGCGCGCGAGGATCAACCGTGGGCCTGGGATGAGTCGCGCTGGCGCGGCTGTGTCGAGCGGGTTCGCGCCGGCCGAAGCGTGAAACCGCAGGCGTGGCCCGGCGGTGCCGAGGTTGCCGTGGCGCTATCATTCGACTCCGATCACGAGACCATCCCGCTGCGCAACAGCGAGACGCATCCAGGCAGGCTGTCCCAGGGTGAATACGGCGCCCGAGTCGCAGTGCCACGCATCCTCCGGCTGCTCGACCACCATCGGGTACCGGCATCATTCTTCGTTCCAGCCGTGTCCGCGCTTCTCCATCCGGGCGAGATAGGCGCGTGCGTTGCTGCCGGACACGAGATTGCTCTGCACGGCTGGATCCACGAGTGGAACGCGACGCTCGACCCTGACACCGAGCGCGACCTGCTCATGCGCAGCATCGACGTCATCGAGAGGCTCAGCGGATCGCGTCCCGTGGGCATCCGGACGCCCTCCTGGGATTTCAGCGATCACACGCTCAACCTGATATGTGAGTTGCATCTCACGTACGACTCGTCGCTCATGGCCGACGACGAGCCCTACGAACTACTGGCAGATGGAGCGCCCACCGGGATCGTCGAGATCCCTGTTGAATGGATCCGCGACGATGCCCCGTATCTCACGATGGACCGATATGCGGGCACGAGGCCATACACGCCGCCACGCGAACTCCTGCGCATATGGCTCGACGAATTCGAGCAAGCACATAGGGAACACGGCCTCTTTCAACTCACCCTGCACCCCCACGTCATTGGCCACCGTTCTCGCATCATCGTGCTCGAGCAGTTGCTGGAACACATCTCCTCGATCAGCGGCGTGTTCTTCGCGCGACACGATGAGGTTGCCGCATACCTTGCCGGACTCGACCCCGGAGCGACAAGGCGTGGGTCCGATACGACTGGATCCGAGACAGCCGCGTCATAATCGCGCCGTTGAGACTGGGTAATGCCGGGTCGGACGCCATCAAGTCACGTCGGCCGGTCCGAAGGTCGCGCAGCGAGCGGCACAACACGGAAATGCCACTCGGTGAGCAGCGAAGAAATGAGCCAACCCGCCGCGCTACCCGGGAGTATCAACACTCAGGCGAAGAAAGTTGCTGCCTTCTTGAGGATGGTGCGCTCCTCCTCGAGCACGCGCACCTGGCGGCGCAGACGCGTCAACTCCTCACGCTCCGCGCCGCTCAATCCGTTGCGCGTCCCGCCCGAGTCTGGGAATCACGATCGGTCCTCGCGGGCCGGCGATCGTTGGATGGCACTCGGGCGGCATTGGCTCGATTGGTTCGTAGCCCAGGTGCTGCCAGTTGTCGCCGTGGATCGGGTACTAGTCATGGCGAACAACGCCGTCGATGCCGACATACGTCATCGGACTTCGTGATTGGTCCATGCGAGCACAACATGATCGCCGGAGTCGAGGCTGGCCCAGGTATCTGGGGCGGCGGGTCATTCTCGTTGACCAGCATTCGAATCGACGTGGTGCCCAGGGTAGACCGCCGCACGAACTTCATTCATCTTCTCCGCAACGATGAGGCCACCGCCGGCGTCGCGTTCATTCGCGTATGTCCGACCCCACGTCTCACGCGGAATGCACGCCGGCGGGCGGTCACCCGCTGTTATCAACACCCGAAGACTGCTAGGGTGAGCACGGAGGAACCATGGCCCCGCCGCGACATGACAGCGCCGCCTTGCGACCCAGCCGCCTGGGTGGATGGGTTCCCGTCGATCCCCGCCACTTGAACAGGTGGCTGGAGAGCAACATCGCCGAGGCCGAGCAGAGAAACGCCTCTTTCCATCCGGTGGTGCAGGAGTTCCGGGACATGATCGAGAACGATCCGGTCATGAACATGTACTTCACCTTGATGTTCGAGCAGCAGCCCCGTTCTGCGCCGAAGCCGGGTTCGGGTGACGTCAAGCTCGAGAATTACGAGCAGATGCTGGTCGTGATGAACCACATCCTGACGACGGCACCGACCTTCGACGTCACGGCAATGGTGGGGTGCCCGATCAACGCCATCTTGGACTACCCGATGATCACCGCGGCCGGGCTGGCCGCTTTCGCCGACCCGCGTGTCAACGAGATGGTGAGGAGGCTGCTCTCGGTCTGGGCGGAGTTCCTCGACAGCGAAGCCTCGCGCTACGTGCTGGACGATTCGCCTTCTGGCTGGCTGAGCCCGGTCGCAAGGGAGTCGCTTCGGCTGCACGAATTCCAGATCGATCCCGACGCCGAGTTCTTCGGGTTCAAGAGCTGGAACGACTTCTTCATCCGTCGCTTCAAACCCGGGAGGCGGCCCGTCGCCCGGCCCGACGACCAGAAGGCCATCGTGAGCGCCTGCGAGTCCCAGCCGTATCGCATACAGACGCAGGTGAACGAACACGACACCTTCTGGATGAAGTCGGAGCCGTATTCCGTCCGGCACATGCTCAATGGGAACTTCGTAGAGCGGTTCGTCGGTGGCACCGTGTACCAGGCGTTCCTCAGCGCCGACAACTATCACCGTTGGCACAGCCCAGTCACGGGCACCATCAGGAGGACCCAGCAGGTACCGGGAACGTATTACGCCGAAGCAGCCTCCGAGCGTTTCGACCCCGCCGGTCCCACCAACTCGCAGGGCTACATCACTCACGTGGCGACGAGGGCGCTCATCTTCATCGAAGCCGACTACAGCGGTATCGGCCTGATGTGTCTGGTCGCCGTGGGCATGGGGGAGGTCTCGTCCTGCGTGCTGGTCGACCAAGAGGGGAAGCCGCTGAAGGAGGGCCAGAAGGTCGAGAAAGGCGACCAGCTCGGATACTTCCAGTTCGGAGGATCGACTCATTGCCTGGTCTTCCGGCCCGGCGTCAT
>Ga0116219_10000357_pt1 | contig 48123 bp, 35 predicted proteins | sample Sb_taG_4_FD_91019 | JGI IMG/M metagenome (GOLD analysis project Ga0116219, IMG submission 91019) | Peat soil microbial communities from Weissenstadt, Germany - Sb_50d_6_BS metaG | ecosystem: Environmental > Terrestrial > Soil > Wetlands > Peat | place: Germany: Weissenstadt | collected 2010-09-21 | reverse complement strand
CCGGCCGGAACCTCAATGCGTTCGAGCGCCACTCGGGTGTTCCCAACGCGGCCCAGAGCGAGACGCTCGGGAACCGGAAGCCGCTCCTGGCCGATTGGGGGACGGGCCGATTCCGGCAGCGTGACCGACCACGCCAGCAGCGCAGCCTGGTTCTGCAAGGGCCTCTCGGCCCGGAATGCCCATTTCTGGGCGAACCGTGCCGCATCAGTAAAGAGGTATTCGTTTCGATACCAGATCGGCGGGCTCTTTCTGGCGAAGCGGTCCATGCCGCGGAGTTGACCTTCGAAGAAGAGGTGCATCCCGCCGGCCGCTTCGACAAACGTAAGCCCGCACTCGACATCGTGGAGAGCCCGGATTACCTCATTGTTTCGAGAGCGCAGCGTGCGGTCGCCGAAAAGATCATGATCCCGAATGAGCGTGACGTCGCCGGCGCGTAATTCCCGCATGACGCCTCCTTGCCGGCGCAGTATAACCGTGAAATGGCGGTTGGCGATCAAATAGTCCGGCCCGACAGCCCGGAAACTCAAGGGCCCCACATCGACCCCTTTCGTGAAATCCGGGGCGGCCGGAGGCACAGCGGTCTGAGTAACCATCGGGTCCGGTCCCTCTAACCCGACGAGATGAAGCCCGGTCTTCCCCTCGAAGGACTCGACGAAACGGAGATTCTTCGGGGCCGGCCCCTTAAAACGGATGATCGTCCAGCCTTGATCGCCGTGCTTTACGCCGATGCACCCATGAACCGGGTGCAAGGGCGGCAGGTCGTTCTGCCAGATCGTTGGCGTGTTCTGCGGGCGCCAGTAGATCCCCGTGTCTCCGCGTGCATCCGTGGAAGTCGCGATGGGCCGCAGCGGAATAAAACGGTCGTGGAGCCTGCCCTCGGCGGTGTCGACCAGCCACTCCGTGGCGTCGTCGAACGCCATTCCCCCCGCGATCTGCCGGGCCTGGCCCGCCGCAGCCGAAGAGTTTCGCGCAGCGGGGGGCCGGGCAGCGGGCGGCTCGGGCAGAAGCGTGTACCCGAGCGGCTCGAGCTTGACCGTGCCTTGACCTCCCGGCCAGGTGAGCCGCGCCTCGACCGGGTCATAGTTGAAGTTGATGGCCACCACGCTTTGCCGGGAGCCTTGCCGCCGTAGACAAGTGAACACGCCCGGTTTATCGCAACGGACCGCACGGTAGTTCACCTCTCCCGCCATCAACTCGGGCCTGGATCTGCGGATATCGTTGATGCGCTTCAGCTCAAATGCATGCCCGCTTTCCATGCCCTGGTAGATCACCGGTATGCCGTCAATCCAGGCGCTCAGGGCGTACATGGCGTGCATCCCCTCGACGCCCCACCAGAGCTGCGAGCGCAATGAATCGCCGCTCTCCAGATGGCGCAGCCAGTTGGCGCCACGCGGCTGGATCGCATTCTGTTCGGCGAGATAGTCCTGCATGTGGGCCACGTATTCCGCCGGTGGCTCGCGACGCCAGCCCTGGCAGACCTGGCTGGCGAACGAGAAATCGAACATCAGATCGCTGAACGGCCAGTGGCGCGCACTCTGCACCTCCGCGAGGACCGCCCCCTCACGCGGTTTGATGGACTTCACGGTGGAGCGGATCCGCTCCAGCATCCTGAGCCCTCCCCACAGCCGGGCCATGCTCGCGCGGGGATAGGGAATGTTCGGATCCCAATTCGATTCATGGCTACCGATAATAGCGTCCACGCGGTATCCGTCCACCCCGTAATTCTGCATGTAGTGCGCCGTAACTTTGGCGATGAAGTCCTGCCAGTCGGGACGGGCAAAGTCGTTCAGCCAGTACGTCAGTGTGGTTCCGTCTTCGCGCCGCAGCATGAACTCGGGGTGCTGCTGGTTGTGCACGGCGGAAGGCGCCCCTCCGTGCGGCACGAGGTCCTGGAGGACGTACAGGCCCATTTTGTGAGCGCGGGCAACCAACTCGCGGAATTCGTCGCCTGTGCCGAGCCCATCCATGAACCGGTAATAGTCGAGCGGCCAGTAGGGGCTCCGGAATTCAACCGGCAAAATCCAGATCGAGGAGACGCCCAACCGTTCGACGGAGGGCATGAGCCGCTCGGTAGCCGCCTTGAACCCTCCGAGATCGCGCCAATTGCTCCCGATCGTTCCGCCCGGGTGGAAGTTGTAAAGCGTGGCACCCCGGACCCAAGCCGGCACATCGCCGGGGACCTTCGTTCCGGTGCTGTTCAACCATTGCTGCGCGACCGGGAGAGCCGCCCAGTAATCGCCGTCAACCAGTATCATCGAGGTGAAGCCGACCTCCTGCGGCACACCGGTCTTGAGATAGCCCTGTGCCTGGATGGTCTGGATTACGTCGAACTGACTGTCCTTTTCCAGCACGCTCACGGACGGGTCGTCATCAGTGCAACTGAGCCATAAGAGGCTTCGCTTCGGCCCGATTTGTGCCGCGAGCGGCGCGATGGTATCGCCGCGGCCAGGCCGCCGGCGACCCGGAGTCATTTCCGAAAACGGATACAACCTGGGCGGCCAGGTCTGGGGAAAACGATAGAAGCCGTCACCCGGAGCCCGCACGCCCGCTGTCCGGATGGTAAGCCCGCGCAGCTTGACGGCCTCGTTGCCGCGATAAATCAGAGCCGCCGAGCGGTCCAGTCGCGGCACGGCTTCGTGCAGTTTGTACCGCTCGACGAGTTCGAAATCGCCGAGTTGCACGGTTACTTCGACCCGATCCGGCCCCGGCCGGTTGAAGCTGACAAGCTTCCGCCGGAGATCCATCTCCTCAAGCCAGTGGACCAGGTCGGGTGCCGGCCCAACGGCGAAGCTCACCAGCGCGGAGCCGGAGGGATTCTCGGCGATGATCTCGTCCCGGCAGGCGATTTGTAACAGCGTCCCGGACGCCTGGTCGAACGTGAGGCTCAGCGGCCCGTACCTGACTACCGACTCAGCCGCCGCGAGGGCCGGGACAGCCGATGTTATGCCCGTCAGCAAAGAGCAAAAGCTTCTCCGTTTCACTTCCGATGCTCCTCCAAAGCCTGCCCTGCGAGTTCGAAGACTTTGCCAAGCGCCATCCCAGCGCGCGACGACCTTGGCAATCTCACGCGGCAAGCCGAAACAGTAGCTTGAAGTGGTCGCAGGCTGGCTCCTGCCTTTCTGCACACGAGAGGGCAGCCAGTCTTGCCGGCGGACCCGCCCCGCAAGGATTGTGACATCCTATGCGGGACGGGCCGCCAGTTCGGAGACTACCAGCTAAGGTGCATCTGAAGTTGCATCACGCGCGCACTATTAGCGGAGTTGCGCAGACTCAGAAGGCCGGTGCTGGCAACGGTGTTAGTGTTACCAGGATGATTCAGCGCATTAAAGGCGTCGACCTGGACGCGGAGACCGAAGCGTTCCTTCATGCGGAACGTCTTGACTAGGGACATATCCTGGTTCCAAAGCCAGGGAGCTAAAATATACTGATTGATCAACGGATTCAATACCGGAGAAGTTGTCCGTTGCACGGTGCCATTTTTCAGCACCACCCAAGTCGTATTGGTGTCCCAGTACGATGAGACATTCGTACCGGCGGGGGCATTCGCCGGTAATGCGGTCTGGCCCCACGGAATCAGGGGGCTCCACGCCGACTGATAATTGGCCGGCACCCCCTCGTACCCATTAGGCTGCCCGGCCGCGTTATGGCTGTTGATCAGGTCCGATGGGAGGTATCCGTTAAAATACAAATAGGCCGGATAACAGATGCCACTGGTGCAGTCCTGAATCTCGTACTTCTTCCCGTAAACCTGGATTTTGTTGCCGTTCGGATACCAGGTGGTCGGCAAAGTAACATACCTGCTGGTCATGGTTCCTATTCCGGCCAGTCGCCAGCCGCCGATGATTCCATTGACCACCCGTGGGGCATTTCCCCACAGTTTCTTGCCCTTGCCAACCGGGACATCGATCAGCCAGTTCCACCGTATCTCGTGTTTCGGAATACTCGTATCGCGCTGGTACTCGAGTAATTGGTCTCGCGCCATATCGTTCGTCGGCACCGCGCCCGGCAGGTACTGATTGGCGGCCGGGATGGTATTATCGCCGCCTACATATTGGCCCGTGCCCTGGGCGCCGACGTCTCCGACCGCGTTGCTCACCGTGTAAAAGATCTCGAAGGCATAGCCGTTATGGTAACGCCGTTCAAATTGAAACTGCATGCCGTCTTCGTTCATGCGCCCGGTGGGGTAATACGGCGAAAGGGACCCGTAGGTCGTATTGTTAAAGGGACGCGTAGCAACGTTGGCAAGCGGTCCGGTCGGCAGCGGCAAGCCGGTCGAGTAGTACCAGACATTGCTCGGTGTGGTGGGGTTGAGCGAGTGGTTTTGAATAATGTGGCTCGTATGGCTGAACTGATAGGTCACACGCACCATCGTTTCCTTGGCGATCTCTTTTTCCAGCGTCATGTTCCCTGCCTGGACGCGTCCGTTCAACTGGTTCGGCTGCCCTGGAAATGTAGCTGACGTCGCAGTGGAACCGGCGGTAATGCCGACGGGATTCGCCAGCGAGATTGCATTGGCGCTGTTCAATCCCGCGATGATAGTGGGAACCGACCTGAGACCATAGTTCGATATGCCATCGGGCGACACTGTCGGGTCCGTAACGCTCGATTCAAAAACGGCGGACGTAGGCGCATTCTGTGCAACTCCCTGGTTCCAGGTCCGGGTGTTCATGGGGAAATAGGACATGCTGTAACCACCGCGAAAGACGAACGAACGAGCTCCGTCGCCTCCGCGGTAGGCAAAACCGAGGCGGGGTCCGAATTGGTCTTTCGTGGCCGTCATCAGGCCATTCGGCCAGCCCGCCTGCTGAGCAGTTTCGAACTTCACCCCGAGAGCCTGCAAGGCCGCGACAATCGCGGGATTCGTATTCCCCAACGCCTCTTGCTGTGAGAGCGGCGCCCCGAGTATCACCGCGTTGTTCTTCACGTCAAACCCATTGAAGTCGTTGGCTTTCTCAGTTAAAGGGGTGTAATACTCCCAGCGTAAGCCCAAGTTCAGTGTCAACCGCCGGGTGGCCCTGAAATTGTCCTGAAGGTACAGCGCGTAGTCATGGCTCCGATCGTAAAACCATAGTTGCTCCAAAATGTTCTCGTAATTCATTACCCCCAGGTACTCGTTGGCAAGAGCGCTGCCGGTGTACGGAAGAGCCAGCGGGCTGGTGGAGCCGCTTGACGGGTCGTAAAGAGACGTGGCCAGTGTGCTGGGATTCACATATGGAGACAGGTTTTGGAGGCCTGCGTAAGTATTGAGTTGGTCATAGCGACCATGGGCACCGAACTTGAGTTCGTGTTTACCGATCATCTTCACGGCATTGTCTTCCAGTATCCCGTGAACCATCCATTGCCCATAGGAACCATCGCTGATGTACGCGTCACCGGGCAGCTCGGTTGTTGTAACGCCAAACCAACACGGTTGGTGCATGGGGTTGGGCAACCCCAGTTGGTCTCCGTAATCCTTCTCACAACCACTGCCTTTCCACCATTCCTCACGGCCAATGGTGAAGCTCAAGTTATTGCTCAAGCTCGGCGAGAATATGTGCAAATAGTTGAGCGCTATGCTCTGGGTCGGAGCCGGATTGGGATAGGCGCCAATATCCGGGTTGCCAGGAGTAGGAAAACTCCACTGATGGCTGAAAGTGGTATACGGGCGGTTTTGATAGACCGCGTAAAACCGGTCGCGGTCACTGAACTGATGGTCGATGCGGGCCGTTGCGGTCCATGATCGGGTCCAGTACGGCCAGTTTCCAAACCAGTTGGAAGTGACCAACGGGTTATCATTGGTTGTTGGCAGCGGCGTAACCGACAACAGGTACTTCGCTAGTGGGCTCTCCAGCGATGGGTCAATCACGTTCAACTTGCCGCCGTAGCTGAACGGCTGCCGCGACCAATTGGCCCCCGTTGTATTAGGGTTGTATATGGTATACAGCCTCCCCTGGGCGTCGACCAAGCCGCTGAAGTCCCCGTTCCGCATTGCCTGCGTTGGAACTGAGGCGCCCGCGAACTGAGGATCGATGAGGCGGCTTCCCTCGTAGCCAAAGAACCAAAAAGTCCGGTTCTTCCCGTTATATATCTTGGGGATGTAGACCGGCCCTCCCGCCGAAACGCCAAACTCGTTGCGGTTCAGATACGGCGGCTTGGTAAAAGTACTCTGGCGCTGGCGGGCAACGCCCCAGCCGCTGTTTCGGTTCACCTCAAAAGCGCTTCCGTGGAGTTTGTTTGTCCCACTCTTTGTGGCAACCACCATGGTCATCGGCCGGCTAAACTCGGACGAAGAATTGTTGTTCACTATCTGGACCTCCTGGACGGTGTCCAGGCCGGGTTGCCGGGTCATCAATACGCCCCAGTAATTGTTCGTCGTCGACACGCCGTCGACCACCATGTCCTGCGCCATGTTTCGCTGTCCGTATGACCGCAAGCCGTCAGCACCGGGGACGACACTCAGCAGGGTCGAGAGTGTGCGCCCGTTGAGTGGCAACTGTAAGATACGATCCCGGTCCAGCTCTTCGGCCAACGTCGAGCTGTTCACCGTCACCATTGGCGTTATGTCGGTGACGGAAACATTCGCCGTGGCCGCGCCGACCTCGAGGGTAACATCGACGACGACGCTCTGCTGCACCACAATGGTCACCGTAGCCTCGTACTTCTTCATTCCGGCGGCGTCGACATCCAGGCGATAGACGTCTGGCACCAGCCCAGGAAACAGGTAGATCCCGGCCTCGTTGGTCGCCATCCGCACCACGGTATTGGTGGCCGTGTTGGTCAACACGACCGGAGCAGCGACAACCACGGCGCCGGTTTGGTCGCGCACGGTCCCACTGAGCGTGCCGGTGCTGACCTGCGGGAAGGCAGGCCGCCCTCCCAGAACCAAAAATACCGAGAACTGGACAAAGATCGCAATCGCTAAGCAGAGTGGGCGAACGCGCGCACTGTCGATACTTGATATGCCCAAGAACTTTGGTCTCATCGGACCCCCCTCACCCTGCAGTTAGCAGGACTTTAAATTCGACCGTCACACCCGGACGGTCAGCACCCCAGGTGGAGTTAGCCGGAGATCGGTGTCACGTGGCGGCACGCGTGGCAGGAACGGGAGGCTTGCCAGACGGCAACTCTGGCTCCGCGCCCCAAAGATATTTTGGGCTCCGATTGCCACTTTGTCAAGGTGGCATTAACCAGACTGACAACTTTTTTCGGCCCGCCGGCCGCCTGTCCGCGAGCGCCGCATGCGCTTTGGTTCCGCCGGTGCGACGCGGATTCCGCACGGCTGGCAGGCCGCAATGGTTCCGGCGCGGATGTCCCTATCGCACGTCTCCCTGGACGAGAAACCGATCACCTTACACGCCGACGTCCGACCCGTCCTGCCGGCCGGGCCGGGAGGCGCGCCGCGATAATGAATACGAGCGCCGCGGAACGGCGAGTGTCTTCGGCGGGGTGGCCTAAAGCCGCCACTTCACCTTTCCCACGCCGGATCGTTCCGCATACGAGTTCGCCCAGGTGGCTTTCCATCTGGCTTTCGTCGCTTCACGGTCCACTACACGCCCGCGCACGGGAGTTGGCTGAATCAGGCCGAAATCGAGATGCTGGGTCTTGCAGCGCGTTGTAGTTCGACGTTCCGATCAGAGATGGGAGTAATGCTCCCATAGCCGTAATAGGGCCGCATAAACATAAAGATGTCCGAACGCGGGCTTACGCTTAGTTATGCCCGGCGGGCAGCCATAACAGCCGGTCCGCCCCGAGCTTGATCGCCTGGCGGTCCAGCTTCACTTCCACCGCTTCATCGCGGAAGTTATAGAGTGCGCGGGCATCGCCGAACAGGTAAAAGCCTACCTGGGCAGGGGACTCCAGCTGCACCCCCAAGCCCGCCATCACTTCCGCGCGCAAAACGTCGGCCAATGCCTGGGGAATTTCGGGCAGGCCCAATTCCTTAGGAGCTGCGAACGAGAAGCCGGTGACGAACGTGATGAAGTTCGCCACCAGGATTCGCCCGCGGCCGGATTTGCGCGAGGTGAGCAGCGGCACCGGAGAGCCGTTCGCGAAAGCCGAGAGCTTGACGATGCCACGGGGCGCTTCGAGACCCGCATCGATCTCCAGGGGTTTCGTGAGGCTCAGCTTTTGCCCGCCAACGCCGACGGCATCGGCCGCGCCGGATTGCAGCTTTTCGGAAACCTTCACGCCGGCCAGGCCGGCCAGCGGCTTGCCCATCAGTCGCACCAAGGCCGGCGTCACTACCAGGGTCGCCCCACGGCTCAGATGCCGCTGGATTTGCGAAAGCAGTTGCGGGTCGGCGCCGGCCTGCCGTCCAAGGAAGAGTACTCGCGCGCCCGTGGGATAGCTCGCCTGTGGAACCACAGGCAGCCCGATCATCGCGAGGTAATCCATCAGGTAAGAGTTTTCCATGCCATCGCTGGCCGGCGGCTTGTAGTAGTAGACGCCGTCCACGGCCCGGCCTCGCACCTTCGCGGCGAGATCGAACAGTTCGGGCAGGGCCGCGAGGAACGGCTCGTGCCCCGGATGGCCTCGCATGAGGTCGCCAAGGTTGAACAGGGTCAGCTCGCGCGCGCCCGCCAGGACGCTCTGATAGGCCTGGTCAACGAAGTTCTGCGCGGTGCAGTCGAGGTGATCGAACCAGGCACCGCCCGTCTTGTCGCCGGCAATCGAAGCGAGCCACCGGAAGTTGAGGTAGCCTTCCGTCGGAACAATAAAATCGTAGGCCGGAGTATGCGAGTTGCGGGTCTCGGTACCCACCCAGATGTGGCCGGCGGCGGCGGCCATACCCGGCGGGTCGTAGCCCCGGATGTGGAAATTCTCATACCATTGCGGGAACTTGATGATCACTTGGGTCGAAGGCCGGACGGCATGCGCCGGCTGGAGCATCGCCGAATCGATCAGCGACACGAGCAACTTCCTGCGGTACTCGGACCAGGAGAGATTGCCCTTCGCCTTTTCCGATTCCGCCGAGGTGTCCTCCGTGCAATAGAAATCGTCCACCATGATCTCATCGAAAATGGCGGCATTCTCGTTGAAGAACTTGATCATGTCCCGCTGGGTCTGCTCGGCCTGAAAATTGAGCCATGTGCGGCCGGGGTTGCCTGGGACGCCGAAGGTCTTTCCGGGAATGGTGGTGAAACCGCCGGAAACCAGGAATCCGCGGGCGCGGAAATCGTCCCGCGCCGCAGTCAACACCTCGGGTGTGACGTACTGATCTCCTCTACGCCCCTCGATCCAGATTTTGGAGACCTTGAACCGTTCGATAACGCCGGCCGCCTTGGCCCGGTCCGCTGGCGTGGAGAGATACCGATTCACGGTGCCGGCCGGAGTATAGACGCTGATGCGGAGCGTCTGGGCCGCGACTGCCAGAGGCAGGCTGAAGATCAGAATGCATAAAAACTGCCATCGTTTGGGCTGCATACCGTTCTCCTTGTTGCCCAAAAGGCCCACCGTACGGATTAATTCAAAATCACGGCCGTTGTCAAGTGCTGGGCCTCCGCACACAACCGATCGAGCGAGGCGGCGCGCCGAGCGCGTTCCCGGGCAGGAGGGCTACTCTGCCCTGGTCAAAGTCAAGCTTCCGGATCGTTGCCTTCCGCTTCCAATCACCAGGCCGCCTGCGTCATCCAAAAAGATCTCGCAAGCCCAGCCTTTCACATACTTCCGCGGCGCACAGCAATTGGCCGCCGGGAACGTGCCGGCCGCGTGAAAACCGATGCCGAGCGGGAGAGTGGCGGAGAATCCGTTAAGACTCGAGCGCGGTGATATCGCCCTGGAGATCCAGCGGGTAGACCAGGTCGACGTTCTTGGAAGTGAGGAGTTGATGCTTGACAAAGGTGGCGGGCGGCACCGCCTTGTGCTCCAGGATACTGAGCGCCAGGGGGATCAACTCGTCTCCGTACCGCTCGGGAAAATAGGCAACCGTGCCGATCAGGCGTGTGTCCGGGCGGCGGAGCTCGTTGCGCGCCTCGCGAATTGCGTTTTGGCCGATCACGGCGCAGAGACGCCCCGCCCCCGCTTCTTCGAAGGCGCGCAGAGTGGCAAGCGCGCACATATCGTTCACGGTTCCGACGAGCGTGCGCCGGGGCGAGTTGCGACGCAGCCAGCGGCGGACGACGCCGAGAATCTGGTGGAAATCGCCTTTGCCATCGAGATGAGCGGCGGGCGCCTGGCCGATGCGGGGTAACTCGGCGCGCAGTCCATCCTGGATTCCGGTGATGCGTAACGCGGGCAGGGGTCCGGCGATGGGCAGGCCGATCAACAGCACCTGCTCCGCGCTCCCATCCCAATGCTCTTTGGCCCAGCGGCCGAGGGCGCGCCCTCCGATGAGGCCGGCCTGATAATTGTTCGCGCCGAAATAGACGGCGCCGGGGTGCGGGACTTCGATGGCGATGACGGGGATACGGGCTTCCAGGAACTTGGAGGAGATGATCGCCGCCACGCGCTCGTAGGTTTGGAATTCCAGCACCAGGTCCACCCGTTTTTGGATCAGCAGGTCGGCATTTCGCAGGGCTTCCTTAATGCTGTAGCGGTTGTTGACCATCACGAGGTTGACGCGCTCGCGCGCGGCGGCTCGCTGCAAGCTCTCATTGACGCCGCGGGAAAACTCGGAGTCGGTCTGTGCCGCAAAGCCGAGCCGGAAGCGGCCTCCGGGCGCGGGAGGATACGGACAGCGGTACACGCCGCGACCGGTCCGCTCCAGCATGCCGCCGCTTACCAGGCTCTGGAGAAGCCGGAAGGCCGTGGTGCGGCGGAGCGACGTGCGCTCCATCACATCGGAAAGAAGCAGTTCTTCGCCGTCATGCCGGAAGGCTTTGACAATCTCGCACGCGCGGACGACCGCTTGGACAGTGGAGGATCGACTGGTCTTCATATTCCGCATGGCGGTTTTCGGAGCCACGCCGGATGGCGTCATTCCCGGGCAAGACCGCGCAGATCCAGTATGTTGGTTCCACGATGCAGAATCAACCGAGTTTCACCCGGGTTTCGATTCGCGGCGCTTCACCATCAGCAGGTGTTCGCAGGCAAGGACCGCTTCACCGCGCTGATTGGCCACCTGGCAAAGCTCCACGACAATTCCGTGGTCCGGCGATTTCGGACTGTCCTTCTTTTCCTTGATGGTGACGGTGACGTGAATGGTGTCGCCGATGAAGACGGGGCGGATGAAACGGAGGCGGTCGTAACCGTAGGAAAAGGCCTCGGGGTTGACATTGCCGGCGGTCATGCCGACGGCCACGCTGAAGATGAGCGTCCCGTGAGCGACGCGCTGGCCGAACGGCTGCGCGCGGCACCATTCGGCGTCCATATGGTGGGGATAGAAGTCGCCTGTCTGGCCCGCGTGAATCACAATATCGGCTTCCGTGATGGTGCGGCCGAGCGTTTGGCGCACGGAGCCCGGGACGTAGTCTTCGAAGTAAAGGGACTCGATCATAACGTGTTCCCGATCCGTTCCTGCGCCTCGGCAAGCAGTTCGGCTTCCGGGCGATCGCCGCCGATGGCTTCCAGGACCAAAGCGTCAATCACCGAGGCGATGCGCGACCATTCCGCCATGCGAGGCAGCTCGCGAGCACCGGCGTGAAGCCGCTCCATTTCGCGATAGAACGGGATGGCGCGATTGACTTGGGCGTCCATCCAGGTGGACTTGCGGCAGCCGATGCCGCCCTCGAGCGTCAGCAACTTGTCCATCTCCGGAGACGCGCAGTGGCGCAGAAACCGCCACGATACATCCGGCCGGGCGCAGCGTGCCGGGATGGAAAGAATCCAGTACACGTTGAGCGAAACGCCGGCGGGAAGGCCGGCCACGGCTACTTTGCCGCGGACTTTCGAATCGGGTGAGGTCTCGCACATGGCGGCGAATCCGAACCAGTTCACCATCAGGGCGACTTCGCCCGCGGCAAAAGCGTATCCGGATTTCACGGAGTCGAATTCGGCCGAGCGGGGATGGACGGCGGACCGATCGCGCAGGATCCGGCGGTAGAAGCGCAGGGCCTCGCGCGCGGCTTCGGTGTCGAGCCGAGGATGTCCGGCGGGATCGAACAACTCGCCGCCGCGGCTCCAGAGCTGCAAACAGAAATCGTATACGGTGTTGTGGCCGTCCGGGTATGCGGCGAAGACGGTTCCGTAGCGATTTTCCGGCGGGCAGTTGAGCCGGCGCGCGATCCGGTGGAATTCCTCCCAGGTTTCGGGCGGGGTCAAGCCTGCATCGCCGAACAGGTCTTTGCGGTAGATCAGGCACTCGGGGCCGTCGTGGCAGGGCAGGCCGAGGACGCGGCTGCCCACCTGCTGGAAGCGGAGCAGCGATGGCGTCCATGCGTCCGGGTAACCCTCCGGCGCGCCGCGAGCGAGATACGGCGCGAGGTCGAGCAGGGCGTTCGACGCGGCGGCTTCGGCGATCCAATCGGTAACAACAAATGCCGCGTCCCATGTTTCGGCGGACGGAGAAAACAGCGCCGCGTGCAAGGGATCGAGGTCGAGGGGGACGGCCTCGAGCCGCAGGCCGGTGCGGGCTCGCGATTCGAACGACTCCCACTGCTTGCGAATCGCCGATTCGAACGGCGGGAAGGCGCGGACGGCGACGCGGAATGCGCTCACGGCTGGAACTCCTCGAGGATGCGCGCGGTATGTTCGCCGACGGCCGGGGCTGGTTTCGCGCTCTTGAAGATCTCGCCATCGATGCGAATCGGGCAGCGCGTGGTGCGCAGCACGGACCCTCCGCGGCAAGCCACTTCCTGCACCATGTCGAGAGCCTGAAACGATTCGTGGCTCATCAACTGGGGCCAAGTGAGGACATCGGAGGACCAGTAGCCCGCCGGTTCCAGGATCGAAAGCCAGTGCGCGGTGGAGCGCGCGGCCAGGTGGGAGGCCAGCGTGCGCTTGATTTCGTCGCGGGCGGTGAACCACGATTGCGGCTCGCGGTAAGCTTCGAGAGCCGGGCATTCGAGCAGCTTGCCGAGCCAGGTTACCGAGCCCATGGCGAGCGCGATAAAGCCGTCGGCCGTGCGGTAGATGCCATAGGGCGCGCCGAGATAGGCGTGGGCGTTGTTGACGCTGCTGCGTTCGGGAGCCTTGCCGCCATCGTTGAGATGCGTGGTGAGGACCTCGAACTGAAAATCCAGAACGGACTCGAGCAGGCTGACCTCGACATGCGCGCCCCGTCCGGTGACGCCGCGCCGCACCAGGGCGGCCAGGATTCCCTGCACCAGGTGCGCGCCCGCGAACAAGTCGGCGACCGCGAGTCCGAAGGGCACCGGCGGTCCACCGGCATCGCCGTTGAGCCACGCGAGACCCGAGAGGGCCTGCACCAGGAGGTCCTGGCCCGGCTTGTCGCGCCAGGGCCCGGCGGCGCCGTAGCCGGTGACTTCGGCATAAACCAGGCGGGGGAAGCGCGCGGCGAGCGAGGGGTAATCGAGGCCGAGGCGCTCCATCACTCCGGGGCGGAAGTTCTGAATCAGCACGTCGGCCCGAGCTGCCAGCGCGAGGACACTGCCGCCGTGTTCGCCGTTCTTCAGGTCCGCGGCGAAGCTTTCTTTGTTGCGGTTGATGGAGTGAAAGAGCGTGCTGTCGCCTTCCAGTTCGAGGTTGGAGATATAGAGCCGGCGGCAAAGGTCCCCGCCGTCGGGCCGTTCGATCTTGATGACGCGCGCGCCTAAGTCGGCCAGCCGCAGGGCGGCGGATGGTCCGGCGAGGAACTGGCTGAAATCGAGGACCAGGAGTCCTTCGAGCGGCCTCATGAGGGTTGCACCGCCTTGGTGAAGTGGGGCAGGCGGCGTCTCTTTTTGTGAGAATGGCTCTCCCCGCCAGGCACAATCATCGCAGGATGCGATATTACGAACGGCGGCTGCCCCATTTTTCGGTCGCCGGGCAGCCGCTGTTTGTAACATTCCGGCTTCACGGCAGCCTTCCCGAAAACCGCATTTTTCCCCCGGATCGCTTGACCGCCAATGGAAAAGCGTTCGTCGCCATGGATCGCCTCCTCGACCGCACCAGGAGTGGCCCGCTTTCCCTGCTTCGACCGGAAATCGCCGGGCTCGTGGTTGCCGCTCTGAAGGATGGCGAGGCGCGTTTTCATCGCTATCAGCTCCATGCCTACGTTGTGATGCCCAATCACGTTCACTTGCTGGTTACTCCGCAGGTCTTTACGCCCCGATGGCTGGGGCCGCTGAAGGGCTTCACCGCGCATGAAGCCAATCGGATTCTGGGAACGACCGGCCAGCCGTTTTGGCAGGATGAGAGTTACGACCATTTGGTGAAGGAGGGGGAGTTCGACCGGATCCGACAGTACATCGAGCGGAATCCGGTAAAGGCCGGCCTGGTATTGCAGCCTGAGGAGTTCTGTTGGTCTAGCGCGAGCGCCGCCTGAAAGGCGGCGGCAGCCAGGATTGGCTGCCCCACACTTAGGAGAACGCGCAGGGTGTGGTTCCTTAGTCGTGGACAATCGGCGTTCCTCCGGTGTCGTTCGAACGGTAGGCTGCTTCCACAAGCTCCATGGTACGGTAGGCGTCTTCGATGCCCGTGGGCAGGCCGGCCTCCGAGCCTTCGGCAAAACGCATCAGGCTCGACATGCTGCCGATAAAGGCGTGCGGATACCACGACCCCGCGATCTCGACGGCCTTCCATTCGGGCGGCCGGCCGTCCTCGAGCGTGCAGTACTCGAACTCGTCGGGGACGCCCTCAGGATAATCCATGAGCAATCCGAGCCGCGCCTTGATGGCGCCGCGTGTGCCTTCCCACTTCACGTACGACTCCTGGTGGCGCGGACCGAAGACGTGCCCGTGGTTCGTCATGACCGCCGCCCGGAGCATTTCGCCGTAGTCGAGAATGATGTGCGATCGCGCCGAGGCCAGGCGCGGCACGCCGGGATGCCTGGTGGTGCGCGCCCAAACCGCGCCAGGCTCGCCCAGGAACGCGCGGATCAGGTCGAGGTAGTGGATCGAATGCAGCGGAATTTCCATGCGCTCGAGGCTTTCGAGAAACGGCCAGAGGTGCCAGGGCATGAAGACGTTGACGCGAACTTCCATATCGTGAACGTCGCCGATGGCGCCCTGCCCGATCAGCCTGCGCGCCTCCACCATGGCGGGAGCGAAGCGGAGCTGGAAGTTGATCGCGGCAGTCAACCGTTTGCGCCGGCAAAGATCGCGGATGGCACGGGCTTCTTCGAGGTTCCGGCCCATGGGCTTCTGGATCAGCACCACGGCGCCGCCGGGCGCTTCTTCCAAAACCGGGAGGATCGCATCCGGCGGAGTCGCCACATCGAACACGGCGTCTTCGGGAGCATGGCGAAAGGCATCCGCGGAGTTGCGGTAAACCTGCCGGATACCGTACCGGGCGGCGAGAGCCCCGGCTCGCGATGGATCGAGGTCGCAGATGCCGTGAACGTGGAAGCCCGCGATGCGATAAGCCGGCAGGTGCGCGTCGCGCACAACCCCGCCCGCGCCGATGATGACGATTGGCCGCCCGGTCCTTGGCAAGAGACAGTGCATCGGATCGATTCTATTGCAGTCCCGGGCGCTGCGGGGGCCCAAAAAACCGGCTCCATTTTGTTTCCGCAATGCGGAATGGAACAGGGCAGAGGGTGGCTACCGGGGGCGCAAATATCCCCAGTTCTACGGCACATAGCATTCCGTAGGGCGGAATTTGAAACTATAACAGTTTTTGGCGGGCCACGATTCGCTCACGCCAGGATAAGATTAACCCATCGGAAATAGGGAGGACTTCGTATGTCTCGCCTAATGACTTCGCGGTCACGAATGGCCGCACTGGCACTCGGGAGCCTGCTTGCCTGTTCGACTTTGGCCTTGGCGCAAACCGTCAGTGGCACGATTACCGGAACGGCCGTCGATCCGAGTTCGCTGCCGATAGCCGGCGCTACCGTGACCCTTACCAACAGCGACACCGGCGTCAAGGCGGTGGAGAAGACCGGCGCCAGCGGTGAATTCACGTTTACCGCCGTTCTGCCGGGCCGGTATTCGGTGATGGTAGAGATGACGGGATTCAAGAAAGCGGAAAAGACAGAACTGCACGTCACGGCGGCCGAGCGTTTGTCCGCCGGTGAATTCGCGATGCAGATCGGCGACGTCAGCGAATCGGTGACGGTGGACGCATCGGGCACGCCCGTGCAAGTGAACAGCGAAGACCGCTCCGGCTTGCTGACCAGCGCCCAGATGGACGAGCTGATGGCCCGAGGCCGCGACTTCCTGTCACTGCTGCGCATAATGCCCGGCGTGGTTCCCTCGAGCGACTCCGATGCCATCGGCACGCGGACCGCATATCCCAATGCGCAGGGCATGCGCATCAGCTATCCCTCGGTGCAGATCGACGGCGTTACGAACAACGATTTGGGGAGTTCTCAGACCACGCCCACTCCCATCAACATGGATGCGGTGGGCGAGGTCAAAGTGTTGATGAACAACTACCAGGCGGAGTACGGCCGCACGGCCGGCGTGTTGGTGCAGGCGGTCACTCGCGCGGGCACCAGCGAGTATCACGGCAACGGCTACTACTACAAGCGCAACGAGGAATTCAACGCCAACAACTTTTTCTCGAATCGCGCCGGCACGCCGATTCCCCGCTACCGGTTCAACACCTGGGGCGCGAATATCGGCGGGCCCGCATACATTCCTCATCTGATCCAGCGCAAGGACAAGCTCTTCTTCTTCTATTCCCAGGAATACCTGCCCACCAGCACGCCGCAGAGCATCGTGAACGTGACCGTACCAACGCAGGCCCAGCGGAATGGCGACTACTCGGCAGTCTCCACCACCATCAAAGACCCAACCACCGGCAACCCGTTCCCCGGAAACATCGTGCCGGGGAACCGCATCGACGCCAACGGCCAGAAGCTGCTCTCCGTTTTCCCGCTGCCGAACGCCCTCAACACGGCCATCACCAAGGGCGCGTACAACTACACGTTCCAGGAAGTAATTCCGGCCACGCGGAACAACGAAGTCTACCGCGTGGATTACAACCTCACGGATAAGACCAGGATGTACGTGCGGGGCCTGGATTTCCGATTAAATCAATCGGGCTACAACATCGGCGGCGGCGGCAGCGGCGCACCCTGGGGCGAACTGAAGACCGACAACGTCTTCTCCGACGACGGAGGCGTGATCAACCTCACGCACACTTTCAACGCGAGCATGGTGAACGAGTTTTCCTTCGGCGTGCACCACAGCCAGCAGTTGATCGTCCCCTACGACCAGGCATCCATCGACAAGGTCAGCAAGACCGCGCTGGGAATGACGCTGCCCCAGTTCTACCCACAGTTGAATCCGCTCAACCTGATTCCCTGGGCTACGTTCGGCGGCATCACAGGCGCGGCAAGCTTCACCTGGGATTCGCGCTTTCCGACCAAGAGCGACGACACCATCTTCGACTTTACGAACAACCTTACCAAGACCGCAGGCGTCCACACTTTGAAGGCGGGAGTTTACTACGAACGTGTGCGTTATTACAGCGGGGCGCGCGGCACCAACTGGGGCCAGTTCGATTTCTCGAGCGACACCAGCAACCCGCTCGACACCGGCTACGCCTATTCGAACGCTCTCGTGGGCGTGTTCCGGTCCTACCAGGAAAGCAACACGCGTGTGGAGACTAACGGCCGCGGCAATACGCTCGATTGGTTCGCGCAGGACAGCTGGAAAGTTTCGCGGCGGCTCACTCTCGACCTGGGCATGCGGTTCTCGTGGTACACGCCGTACTCCGACAAGCACAACCAGGACTCGAGTTTCGAGCCAAACGTATACAATCGCGCGCAGGCCCCGCGGCTCTACTACCCCACCCTGGTAAACGGAAAGCGTATCGGTATCGACCTCGCGACCGGCAACACCGTGCCGGCGCTGCTGATCGGCGCTTTCGTCCCGGGCAGCGGCAACACCGCCAACGGCATGGTGCAGGAGGGCACTCCGGGATATCCAAGCGGCATGATGGACCATCAGGGCATCCTGTTCGCCCCGCGAGCAGGCTTTGCCTGGGACGTCTTCGGCAACGGAAAGACCGCGGTGCGCGGCGGCTTCGGCCTGGTGCACAACGAACGCGAGCGCGTGATGCTGCTGGACATCGCACAGACGCCGCCGATTCAATACACGCCGATTGTCTACTACAGCTCTTTCAGCAGCCTCGTGGGCAGCGCCGGGAATCTCGCGCCTTCCTCCACCGCCGGCCTGTCGCTATCCGGCAAAGTTCCCTCGGTATACAACTTCAGCCTGGGCGTACAGAGGGAACTGGGGTTCAAGACCGTGCTGGACGTCGCTTATGTGGGCGCGCTGGGCCGCCATTTGCTCCAGGAGCGCAACCTCAACACGCTGCCGTACGGCGCGCACTTCCTGACCGCCAACCAGGATACAACCAACCCCGGGAAGCCCTTGCCGGATACCTTCCTCGAGCCGTACTTCGGCTACTCGAGCATCCAGGAGGACGAATTCGCCAGTAATTCGAGCTACCACTCGATGCAGGTGCAGGTGAATCGCCGCTTTGCGAAGGGGTTGCAGATTGGCGGCGCATGGACGTGGTCGAAATCGATGGATTACGTCAGCAACGACTTTGCCGCGGTGGCGGATATCGTGCCGATCAAGATCTGGAACTATGGCAAGTCGGACTTCGACCGCACGCACATCGTGCAGATAAACTGGCTCTGGGACATTCCCGGGACCACCAGGCTGGTGAAGAACAAGGCCGTGGGCGCAATCGGCGATCACTGGCAGCTTTCCGGCGTAGCATCGTTCATCAGCGGAGCGCCATCCGGCATCACCTTGAGCACGACGAACGGCCTGGACATTCCGGGCGGCGGCGACGGCTCGCGGGTCCTGGTGCTCTCCAATCCGATTCTCCCCAAGAGCCAGCGCAGCCTGCTCCAATATTTCAATACCGGCGTGTTCGCCATGCCGGCGATCGGGACGGCCGGCGATGCGCCGCGCGACGTGGTGCGCGGTCCCGGCACCAACAACATCGACATGACCATTTTCAAGAATTTCCCGATTCGCGAGAAGGTCAGGTTCCAGTTGCGCTTCGAAGCCTACAATGCCTTCAACCACACTCAGTTTTCCGGCATGAACACGACCGCGCAATTCAATCCCGCAACGGGCCAGCAGGTGAACGCCGCGTTCGGAACGTTGACATCGGCGCGCGGCTCGAGAGTCGGCCAGGCGTCGCTGCGAGTCACGTTTTGAAGCGAACGGAAGGCGGAACAGCGCGGCGTTGAGCCCACGGTTCCTTCGCGGATGAGACAATGTGGAATCCAGGACTTCGTTGTCAGTGAGGTGTTCCCATGAGCGTTCTACCCACGCGCCGCGATTGGCTGCGAGCGGCCGGCGCCGCTGCGGGCGCCCTGTCCCTGCGGGCTCAGACGCAGTCCGCCGCAAACGCTTCCCGAGTGCGCCTCCAGCCCTTCAACTACCGTGGCGTACGGCTTCGCAAAAGCCGGTGGCTCGACCAGTATCAGGCCGCGCGGGACTACTACCTCGAAGTTTCCAACGATGACATTTTGCAAGGCTGGCGAGCGGCGGCCGGCCTGCCGGCTCCCGGCAAGCCGCTCGGCGGATGGTGCGCGAAAAACAGCGACACCGTGTTCGGACAATGGCTGAGCGGCATGGCGCGAATGTACTGCGCCACGGGAGACGCGCCCCTTCGCGACAAGGCCGCCTGGCTGCTCTCGGAATGGGCCAAGACCATCAAGCCCGGCGGCGACAGCAACATGGGCCTCTACGCCTACGAAAAGCTGGTGTGCGGACTCGTCGACATGCAGGAGTACGCCGGTCACGCCGCGGCGGCCCCGTTGCTCGAAAAGACGCTCGACTTCGCCATCCGCAACTACAGCCGCGAGCGCACTCCGGCCGGCGGTGCGCTGCTCAACGGCAGGCCCTCCGAATGGTACACCTTTGCGGAGAACCTGTACCGCGCCTGGCAACTGACAGGCGACCCCAGGATCAAGACCTTCGCCGACGGCTACCGGTATGACTCCTACTGGAAGAAGTTCGCCGGCACTTCCGCGCCCGCCGATGCGCACGGCGTGCACGCGTACAGCCACGTCAACACCTTCAGCAGCGCGGCTATGACCTATGCCGTGACCGGCGATCCGACTTACCTCACTATCATCAAGAACGCCTACGACTACCTCCAGAACACGCAGTGTTACGCGACCGGCGGCTTCGGTCCCATGGAGCGGTTCGTCGCGCCTGACGGCACGCTGGGCAGGAGCCTCGAAGCCAGGAACGCCACGTTCGAGGCGGTCTGCGGATCGTGGGCGGGCTTCAAACTGTCGCGGTACCTGATGGAGTTCACGGGAGAAGCCCGCTACGGCGATTGGGCCGAACGGCTGTTGTACAACGGCGTGGGAGCCGCGCTGCCCATCACGACCGGCGGCAAACACTTCTACTATGCCGATTACCGTGTGGGCGGCGGCATGAAGGTCTATAAGGTCTCCCGCTACTCGTGCTGCTCCGGGTCCTACATTCAGAACATGGCGGACTATCACAACCTGATCTATTACAAGGATGCGTCGGGTCTCTACGTGAATCTCTATCTGCCATCCGAAGTGACCTGGCAGGGTCCGGAGGGCGAAGTCAAGGCCGTGCTGGAGACCACATACCCCGAGGCCGAGACTGCAACCCTTCGTCTGGACATGAAGCAGAGCAGCCGTTTCGCGCTCCGCTTCCGTGTCCCGGCCTGGACGCGCAACGCTTCGCTGAAAGTGAATGGCGCGGCCGCCGCCGACTGCAAACCCGGCGCGTGGGCCGAAATCACGCGCACCTGGCACCCCGCCGACCAGGTGGAGATGCGAATTCCCCTTTCGCTTCGTATGGAACCGGTGGACCGGCAGCATCCCCGGCGCGTCGCGGTGGTGCGCGGCCCGGTGGTGCTGGTGATGGACGACTGGGTATTCGAGACGATACCGCGCCTGCCCGAACCCGCCAACCTGGAAAAGGAACTGGTGGCCGACGATTCTCCCGGCGTGTTCCGCCTGGCGCCTCCCGACGGCGCGCGCATTCAGGCGAAATTCCGGCCGTTCTACGCGGTCGGCGAGGTCACGCCCTACCGGATGTATCACGACCTCGACAGTCTGCCGATCCCGGTCTGGTAACTACTGAGAGCGCCGCCTGAAAGGCGGCGGCAGCCAAGATTGGCTGCCCCACCTTACGAGATCTCGAAAGTAACAGCAAACTCGCCCGGCTGGTGCGCGGGCCGCGCGATCTGCAACCGCTCGGGCGCCAGCGTCCACTTCACCTTCTCCTCGGAGCCGAGCAGCCGGATATTGGAAATCCTGCTGGTCCACAATCCGGCTGCCGTCCCCAGGGCGCGCACCTCGATATCCTTGTCGGGCCAGCCCAGGCAGAAGAGGAAGAGCTTGCCGTTCTTCGTGGTGAAACGGATGTCGCTCGCGGTCAGCGGCTTTCTGGTGCGCAGGTCCACCACCTCGCCGGTCGTCGTCTCCTGGCCCTCGCCGAACTGCTTCCACGGCCTCGTGCTGTAGATGGCGTCGCTGTTCACCGCCATCCACTTGGTGATGTCGTCGAGGATGGATTCCTCCTGGCTGTCTATCGTGCCGTCGGGCATCTGCGGCACGCTGAGGAGCATGGTGCCGTTCTTGCTGACCACGTCGATCAGGGTGTGGATCACGTCGCGCGACTTCTTGTACTCGAAGCCTTCGAAATACTGCCACTGGCCGAGGCACATATCGGTGTGGAAGGGCTGCGCGGAGATTTCGCTCAACACCGTGCGCTCCATGTCGCGCGTGCCGGCGCCTTCCTGATACTCGCCGGTCTTCCCGCCGGGCCGCTGGAACTTGATGGTGTAGACGCCCTCCTGGCTGCCGTTGTGCCAGGACATGTTGGCGTTGTAGTAGTAAGCGATCAGGTCGCGGCCGATCTGCCCGAACACGCCGCCGTCGGTGTACACCAGGTCGGGCCGGTATTGGTCGATCAGGTCCTGAATGCGCGTGAACCACGACAGCTTAAAAGACTCCGAGGGTTGCTGCGTGAAATTAGCGGCGCGCTCGGCGTGCGGCTCGTAGTAGAAATCCTGGTTCGCGGGATCGTTGCCGTCATAGGGAACGCCGGCGTACGGTCCCTTGGCATCCGAGTCTTTGTTAACGTTGAACCACGAATAGCTCCACGCCAGATGCTCGCTGACCGCGAAGCGCATATCGTTCTGGCGGGCGATCTTGCACCACGTTCCCAGGATGTCGCGCTTAGGCCCCATGTTCACGGCGTTCCACCGGTGGTGCCTGGAGTTCCAGCAGTCAAAATTGTCGCAGTGCACGCCGAGGGACGCGAAATACTTTGCGCCGGCCTTTTTGTAGCGGCGGATCAGCGTCTCGGGCTCCCAGTTCTTAGCGGTCCAGAGCGGAATGATGTCCTTGAAGCCGACCTTCGACGGATGGCCGTAGTGCGCCAGGTGATACTCGTACTGGCGCGTTCCTTGTATATACATGTTGCGCGCATACCAGTCGCCCTGCTTCGGCGCCCCCTGAGGGCCCCAGTGCGCCCAGATGCCGAACTTGACGTCGCGAAACCACTCGGGACAACGATATTGCTTCAACGACTCCCATTCCGGCTGAAACTTCGGCCCAGCGTCGGCTGCCATCGCCAGACGGGAAACCGACAGACCCCCGGCCAGCGTCTTGAACGCATTCCGTCTCGTCAGTTGCATACGCGGAAACCTCCATGATTCCAGCTCGGGAATATCCCAGGTATACACCGCCCTTCTCCGTGGGACAAGGCCGAAAACAGCCGGTTTCTTCGGATTCCGTATTGCGGAATGGCCCGGCCGCCTACGTTTCTGCGAGTTCCTTCGCGGTACAAGTCAGGACCGCCAGCTTGGCGCGGGTAATATCGATCGGCACATGGCCGAAACCGCACTCGCTGGTGAGCAGCAGCCGCTCGGGAGAAAAGTACTCGAGCGCCGGCTTCACGCGCTCGCGGACCACGTCCGGAGTCTCGATGGTGTCGCTGCGCTGATCGATCACGCCCAATGCCAGGTCGCCGCGGAAGTCCCACAGCGGCCAGAGGTCCATCAGGTTGTAGCCGAGCGTGCAGTGCTCCAGCACTACCTCGTCGATGCGCGCCTGGCGGAATGCCGGCGCCAGGTCGGTGTACTTCGTAAAGTACACGCGCTTCCGCCGGGGATTGCCGCCGCAGACGTGCAGCCCTACGCGCACCGGTCCCAAAGATTCGATCAGGTCGTTCAGGATCTCCACCGCCCATTCGCTCTGCTCCGGCGCTTCGGTCCACATGGGCTCGTCAAATTGAATCTGCTCGCAACCCGCCCGGATGACCTCCTTCAGCTCCTGCCGCAACACTGCCGCGTAGGCGCGGCACAACGCCGGTTCGTCCGGGTACAGATCGGGACGCTGGTTCACGCTGAAGCGCGTCAGCACGTGCGGTCCGGTGACCGTCTGTTTGACCGCGACGCCGGCCGGCGCGGCGTCGCGCGCGACCTTCCAGTAGTGCGCCAGGTTGCAGCGAGGGTTGCGAATCTCCCCGGTCACGCGCGCGCACTCGATGGCGAAGCTTGCGGGCCCGAACGATCGCAGGACCATATCTTCCATCGAAACGCCGTCCAGGCGCTTCTGATAGAAGTAGTACATGTTCTCGCGGTAGCCTTCGCCGTCCGTCACCGTTTCGAGGCCCAGGTCCACCTGCTCGCGCACCGCCCAGCGAATCATGTCGTCGATCTCGGCCTCGGGCATGGCAGGCCGTTTCATGGTGTCCGCAACGGCCGTGGGCCGTGGAAAGCTGCCAACGACGGTAGTGCGATATCGTTTCATTGAGTCTCCAGGATCAGCCAAGCGGCGGCAAAGACGCCTCGGCGCGCGCTTCGTTGAGATGAGCCAGCACGCCGTCCTCGATCGGCCGCGGCGTGAAGCCAATCTCTTCGATCATGCGGCCGCCGTCCAGATCGTCTACCAGCGGCGTCGCCGGTTGGCTTTCGTCGAATGTGATCTCGGCCCCGGGCACCCAGCGGCGCACCACGTTGGCAAGGTCGCCCGCTCGAATCGAGTGGCCGCTCGAATTGTAGGCGAAGTGTGCCAGCCGCGGCTTGAGCGCCAGGCGGACCAGTTGTTCCGCGCAGTCGTCAACGTACAGCCAGCAGTCGCGGTTCTGCGCGGAGAAGGGCAAAGAAACCGGCTGGCCGATGGCGGGCAGCGAAATGAACTGTTCCGCCCAGAGCACGGCTCCGCGTTTCCGGCCGTGGCCGAAGACCACCGGCGGACGGGCGCAGGCCATGCTGATCCCGTGCTTTTGGACGTATTTTTCCGCCATGAATTCGTTGAGAATCTTCATGACCCCGTAGGTGAAGAAATGGTCGGCCGGCGCGCAGTAGTCGGATTCCTTCACCGGCCGTTCGCCGTACACGCCCTGCGAAGCTCCGTAGACCGTCTCGCTGCTGGTGAAAACCAGCCGCTCGAGGCGGTGATTCAGAGCGGCCTCGAACAGGTTCACCATCCCCAGCACATTCACCCGCGCGCCCAGATGCGGGTTGGCCTCCACCTCGGCGCTCATCAGGTAGGCCAGGTGGATGGCGTGCGTGATGTCCGGTTCGAGGCGGAAGCATCGCGCGACATCGGAGTACTCCGCGACGTCGCAGGGGACAAAGCTCACCAGTGGCCCGCTCTCACGCTCCAGGCGCTGGCGGAGCCGCGGATCGACGCTCCAGTCGGCGACGACGGCGGGTATTCCGCGAGCCAGGATATTCCGCACCACGCGCCAGCCAATGAATCCCCCGCCGCCGGTAACCAGAAACTTCATATGGGCCGCTCGCATTCAGATCCACTTGTATGTTACGGCGGGGTGGGGCGTCAACTGCAAAGGGAATGCATGACCGGGCGCAGTATCCTAAGTACATGGGCGCACGATAATGCAGCGGACTGCCAATTGCCTGGCGAAGCTCGACCGCATGAAAAAGGCGCTGCGCCATCAGGAGCCGGACCGGGTCCCGGTCAGCGATTTCTTCTGGGGAAGCTTTCTCAGGCGTTGGCGCCAGGAGTATGGCCTCCCCTCCGACGCGGACATCTACCGCTACTACGACCTCGACTGGATGCAGTTCAATCCCAACGTCGATCCCCACATCAAGCCGTTCCAGGTGCTGGAGGAAAGCCCGGAACAGGTCGTGGTCCGAACCGGATTCGAGGCCGTTCTGCAAAAGAAGTACGACCAGGCCATGCCCGCCTTCCTCAGTTTTGAAACCGACTCCATCGAGAAGATGAAGGCCTTCCAATTCGACGATCCGTGGGACGCACGGCGCTTTTTCTCGGCGGGCGACGACCAGATCAACGGCGTGGGCGACTCGTTCGCGCGCAACCTGCCTCCTTTCGTGGTGCGCGTGCGTGCGGCATGGGCCGACTTTCCCGTGTTCGGCGGCGTTTGCGAAGCGCACGAGATGATGTGGCGCATCATCGGGAGCGAGAACGTCATGCTGTGGATAGGCATGTATCCGGACGAGATCGCGCGCTTCGCCGAACGCATCAACCAGTTCGCCCTCGAAATCGTAAAGGCGCAGATCAAGGCCGCGGACGGGCTTCTCGACGGCATGGTGATCTGGGGCGATGTGGCCTACAAGAAGGGCATGATGTTCTCTCCCGCTTTTTGGCGCGCCTGGTTCAAGCCCGGAGTAAAATCGCTGATCGACGAATGCCACGCCCAGGGCTTGCCGGTGATCTACCACGGCTGTGGAAACGTGAACCGCATTTTTGAGGACTTCATCGAAATCGGAGTCGATGCCTACAACCCGCTCGAATTCAAGGCCGGGCTGGACGCCGTGGACCTGCGCAGGCGCTTCGGCCACCGTATCGGTTTCTGCGGCAACATGGATGTGCAGTTGTGGGCCGCCGGCAGCCGCGAGGAACTCAAAGCTGCAGTTCTCACCAAGCTCAATGCAGCCAAGGGAGGCGGGTTCATCTTTCAATCCGACCACTCCGTGCCGGGCAATGTGCCGCCTGCCAGCTACGACTACGTAGTGAAGTTGGTTCGCGAGTACGGCCGTTACCCTCTCCAACTTGGCGAATACGATATCTCCGAACTGGAGGTCGCCGGATGAACCGCGTTTACTCCGGCCGAAGCACGGCGACTCCGTTTCGCGGCAGGGTCACCGACGGGCTGGCCTGGCCGGCCGAGATCACATCGCGCATGGGACGCGGCAGCACCACGGTGCGAGCCTGCTTACCGTGATTGATCAGGACGAACACTTCGCCGCCGGGGCCTGACCGGCGGCAGACTTCGACGTCCTCCGGCACACCGTCGAGAGCCGGGCGCAGGCCGGCCGATTTGGCCAGGGCCTCCATGGCCGACCGCATCAGCGCGCGATCCAGCAGCGCGCCGACGTACGTCACGCGGCCCTTGCCCGAGCCGCGCGTCAGGACGGCGGGCTGGCCATCGAGCCAGCCGTTCTCCGATCCGTAGCGCATTACCACTTCGGCGCCGTCCGCCGAGAGCGCTTCGGCCCAAATTGAAGCCTGGCCCGTTCCCCAGGCGCCGCGGACGGAAACATCGTCGAGCAGGGCGTAGTACTGTTCCACGCGTCCGCCGAGTTCCGCGGCCAGGGGTCCCGGCTGGCGGCTCGGCCAGAGTGAATTGTACGCATCCTTCATTCCCGACCTGGGGCCGAGCACGAGATGGCCGCCCTGCCGGACGTACTCGATCAGGCGGCGCCCCAGCGCTTCGCCGATCACGTTCAGGCTCGGCGCCACCACCAGCTTGTAAGCCGTGAGCGGCGCGTCGGCGGGGACGATGTCCACCGATTGCGTGATGCGCCGCAACGGCTCGTAGTAGCCCAGCAGCACCTGGATCTGGTCGTAGCGCTGCGTCTGCGAATGAAACTCGATGGCCCAGCGGCTGTCGTAATCGTGGAGAATGGCGGCTTCGGAGACCGGCTGCGTGCCTTCGAGCGCCGCCGCCGCGGCGGCGAAGTCGCGGCCCAACTGGCGCGCTTCTTCGTAGAACGGAACCGGCTCGCCGTCCGGCCCCACCAGCGTTCCGTGATACTGCTCCTGGCCGTTGAGCGCGCTGCGCCATTGCCAGAAAGCAAACGCTTCGGCGCCGTGCCCGATGGCCTGCCACGCCATGGCGCGGGCCTCGCCCTTATCGAGGGCGTTGCTCACCTGCGCCCAATCGACGAACCCGGGCTGCGCCTCCATCACCCAGAAGTTCTGGCGCCTCCATCCACGCACCAGGTCGTTGGCGGCGCCGTTGCGGACGGCGTCGACGTGGCCCATTCCGGCGTAGTCGTCCCAGGAGATGAAGTCCAGATCGGCCGAGATCTCGGCGCGGTTGAAGCGGTCGGCCCAGCCCAGGCCGCCGAGATTGGTAGTCACGAACTGGGCCTTCGCGTGGCCGCGGATGGCGTCGAGTTGGTTGCGCTGGAACTCGCGCCACATGTCGGTTACGAAGCGCCGGTAGTCGAGAAGCAGGCCCGGGTTACCGCGCGCGGTCTCCATGGGAATCTGGTCCCAGCCGGAATACGTCTGGCTCCAGTAGGCCGTGGTCCAGTGCTGGTTGACGGAATCGAGGGTTTTGTACTTGGCTTGCAGCCACTGGTGCCAGCGCTCGCGGCTGTGATCGTCGTAAGAGTCTTCGGTGTACTCGTTGCCGATCTGCCAGCCGATCACGCTGGCGTCAGAGCCGTAGCGTTCGGCCATCTTCTCGGCGATGCGCCGGCAGAATTCGCGGTAGCGCGGGCTGGTGTAAGAAAATTGACGGCGGCTGCCGTGCTCGGCGCGGCGGCCGGTATTATCGACGCGCAGCGTGTCCGGATACCTGGCCGTCAGCCAGGCGGGGGGCGCATCCGTGGGCGTGCCCAGAACGGTGAAGATATGATGGGCGGCGGCCCTGGCGATGGCGCGGTCGAGCCAGGCGAATTCGAAGCGGCCCTCATCCGGCTCCAGGCTGCTCCAGGCGAATTCGCCGATCCGCACCATGCGAATGCCGGCGGCATCCATCAGGGCCAGGTCTTTTTCCCATTAGGTTTCGGCCCATTGTTCCGGGTACCAGGCTACACCGAGCATGGGAGTGGGAACAGACGCGGCGCAACACAATCCCACCGCGCCCGCTATGCAAGCGATCCATCGAGACATGATTTAGGGGCAGGCGGACCGAAGGGCTACCCTAGTCAGCCCCCACTTAGAATATCAGACCATTCTTCGGCGCTCGTTTTGTCGCCTTTCCGAATCGCCGAGAGCTTTTGGTTGAGGCTGGAGGGCGCCGTGGTGGTCTTCGATCTCGAGACGCACTCTGTATTCTGGGCGCCCTCACCGCGCAACCCGATGCCGATGTCGCTGAAACCCGACATCGATCCCAAAAATGGGAAGATCGACGCGCCCATCGAACTGGGCGGAGCACCGGAGTTTCTGGCGTCCGGTGGAGCCGGCAAGGTCTACATCAATCCGATGGACAAGAACGAAGTGGCGGTCGTGGACATTCAGGCCAGAAAGGTGGTGGCACGCTGGCCCGTCGCGCCCGGAGGCGCGCCGGTGGGGATGTCGATCGACTCCAAACAGCACCGGCTCTCCATCGGCTGCCGCGGAGTTTGGGGAGCCGCGACCCGGATCGAAAGGCGGAGCGCCGGTGAAGCCCGGCACCTTCATGATCGTCGTGGTGGCGCGTCACGGGTCCGCATCGCAGTGACCTTGATTCACGCGGCCCTCGCCGGCTTCATCGGCGATCGCTTCGGCCTGCGGTACCTCTCGGCTAGAATGAGGGGATGCGCACCGGCGAATGCGGCAAGCCCCCTCCGCGCACCTCGGCTTCGCTGCGGTCGAGCTTTGCCTGGACTCTCGCCGGAAACACCTTCTACGCCGCGGCGCAGTGGGCTGCTCTCAGCCTCGTAGCCAAACTGGGCGGCAGCGAGATGCTCGGGCAATACGCCCTGGCAGTGGCCCTCACTACTCCGCTGGTGATGTTGTCGCACCTGAACCTGAGAGCCGTTCTGGCCACCGACATGGACGGGCGCCAGCCGTTCGGGAATTACCTGGTAGTCCGTCTCGGGGTATCGGGGCTCGGCCTCGTGGGCATCGCCATTCTGGCGCTGGTATCCGGTCATGCCGGGTCGCTGGCCGCGGTGATCCTGGTGACGGGCCTGGCGCAGAGCAGCGAGACCGTGAGCGACATCTATTACGGCGCCATGCAGCGGCGCGATGAGATGGAACTCATCGCCCGCTCGATGATCGCGCGAGGCCTGGTTTCGGTGTGCGCCTTTGGGGTGTCCCTGTATGTGCTTCGCGATCTGGTTTGGGCGCTGGCGGCGGTGGCGGCGGGGCGTCTGGCCGTGCTGTTGGCTTACGACCGGCCAAGGGGCGCGGCAGGCGAGAATCTGGCGCGTTCGGGCCTGGGAGCCGAACTGTCCATCCTGCGCACGGCGATGCCGCTCGGCGTGATGCTCCTGCTTGTCTCGTTGAACACCAACCTGCCCCGGTACGCCATCGAGCGCTACCTGGGGGTGAGGGAATTGGGCGTCTTTGCGGCGGTTGCTTCTTTCCTGACGGTGGGCAGTACGGTCGTCAACGCACTCGGCCAAGCCACCACGCCCCGATTGGCGCGCCACTTCAGCCGGCGTGAATCGAAGCCGTTTCTCAGGCTGACCGCCCTGCTGGCTGCTTCGGTCGGCGCGCTCGGCGTGGCCGGCGTGGTGGTCGCGGCCGCTTTCGGCGGGACCATCCTCGGCGTCGTCTACCGCCCGGAGTATCGGGCGCACGGCGGCCTGCTGGTCGCGGTTATGGGGACGGCCATTCCCGGCTACGTCGCGATCGCCCTGGGCTATGCCATCACCGCGGCTCGCGCCTTCGATGCGCAGGTGCCGTTGTTCTGCGTCGTGGCCGCCAGTTGTGGCGCTGCAAGCTGGCTGCTGGTGCCCCGGTTCGGGTTGCGCGGCGCGGCCGTGTCTCTGGCGATAGGCGCGTCGGTGCAGATCGGCGGCGAGGCTTTGATTCTTGCCCGCGCCATGCGCCGCATCGAGGCCGCCGGATGAGCGGCGAGCCTCCCTCGGGCTTTGCGCCGCGCGCCTCCGGGCTCCTGTTGTGCCTGTTCGTCTTTTCGATTCCTTGGGAGAAGAGCATCCAGGTGCCGGGCATCGCTACGCTTTCGCACCTGCTCGGGATTCTCACCTTCTTCGCCGCGGCGGTTGTGGCGGCGCGGCGCGGATCGGTCCGTCCGCCCAACCTTGCACTGGGCCTGGCCGCCGTCTTCGTTCTGTGGTCCGCGCTGACTTACTTTTGGAGCATGGACCGACAGGCAACCCTCAGTCGGGGTGTCACGCTTGCGGAACTGCTGGCCATGGTCTGGATCATCTGGGACACCTGCCGCGATTCGCTCCACCAAACCCGGCTGATGCAGTCGTACGTCTGGGGAGCGGTGGCCGCGTGCGCCAGCGCCGGTTTCCGTTTCTTCCGCGGAGAGCAGACCTACTACCTCCGCTACGCCGCTGCGGGGTTCGATCCCAACGACTTCGGGCTGGTCCTCGCGCTCTCCATCCCGCTCGCGCTGTACCTGGCGCTCGGCGCCGGCAGCCTCATGAAGTGGTGCAACCGGGCGGCGGCCGTGGTGGTGCTGTCCGCGCTGCTGTTGACGGGATCGCGCGCCGCGCTTGTGGCCGCCTTCGTCGCCTTCGGTTTTGCCCTCTGGACCTGGGGCCAGGCGGACCCCGGACAGCGCGCCTCGAGTGCGCTGCTGTTCTTTTTCCTGCTGCTCGGCTTGTACGGCTTTGCGCCGGTGGCCACACGGCAACGCCTGGCGACCGTAACCACGGAGCTGACTCGTGGAACGCTGCACAACCGGACGACGATCTGGAAGGCCGGGTTGAGAGTCTTGCGCCGCCATCCTGTTTTGGGCATCGGCGCGGGAGCATACCCGGAGGCCGTGCGTCCCCAGTTGGGCACGCCGGGCGTCCCGGGCGCTCAGTATGTTGCCCACAATACGTTCCTGTCCGTGCTGGTGGAGTGCGGCGCAATCGGCTTCGCGGTGTACGCGCTCATGCTCGGTACCGTCGCGATGTATGTCTGGACTTTGCCGTCCGCGGAGCGCGCCCTGTGGGCCATCATGCTGGCGGTGTGGACCGTCGGCGTATCGACTTTGACCTGGGAGCATTACAAACCGGGGTGGCTGATCGTGGGGCTCATCATGACCGAGTGGGGGCGCCCTTGGCGGACCGCCGGGCTACAGGGGTGAAGATCCGCGTCCTGGAGGTCCTGGCGTCCCTGAAGCGCGCCGGCGCCGAGCGGATCGCGGTATCGCTGGCCTGCCGTCTGGATCCGCGCCGCTTCGAAACAGGGGTGGTGTCCCTGTTCGACGCGTTTTCCGGCGGGCTGGAGCCGGTCCTGGCCGAGGCCGGAATCGAGACCTGGCACCTCGGCAAGCACTCGGGATTAGACCCGCGCATGGTGGCGCGGCTGTTCCGCGTCATGCGCGCCTTCCGGCCCGCAGTGGTGCACACCCACTCCTACGTGCTCCGCTACAGCCTTCCGGCGGGACTGGCCGCGCGCGCCGGCGCGATGGTCCACACGGTACACAATCTGGCGGCGAAGGAGGTCGATCTGGCCGGCCGGTTGATTCACCGGGTCGCGTTCCGGCGCCGCGTGGCCGCGGTCGTGGTGGGAGAGCAAATGCGCCGTTCGTTCCGCGAGTTGTACGGCGTGGAACCGGCGGCCGTGATTCCCAACGGCATCGATTCCGGCGCTTTCCGCAGCCCCGGTGCGCGGCGGCAGTGGCGGCGGGAAAACGGCTTCGTCGAAGGCGATTTTCTGATCGCTTCGGTGGCGCGTCTGGAGCCGCAAAAGAACCCGCTCGGCCTGATCGAGTCGTTCGCCCAGGCGTTCGGCGGCGATCCGCGCTGGCGCCTGCTGCTGGCCGGAGACGGCAGCCTGCGGGAAACCGCGAGGGAGTACTCCACGCGCCGCGGTGTCGCCGAACGGGTGCATTTTCTGGGCGTTCGGGCGGACGTCGCCGGGATGCTGGCGGCCTGCGACCTCTTTGCCTTATCCTCGTATTGGGAAGGCAGCCCCTTGGCGGTGATGGAGGCCATGGCGGCCGGGTTGCCCGTGGTGGCGACCGCGGTCGGCAGCGTGCCGGAACTGGTTGCGGACGGCGAGACGGGACTGCTGGTGCCCCCTGGAGAGGAGCGCGCGTTCGCCGCCGCGCTTCGCTCCCTGGCGTGCGACCCCGGCCGCCGCCGCGAACTGGCGGACGCGGCCGTGCGCCACGCAGCCGCCTTCAGCGTGGACGCCATGGTGGCATCCTATGCCGGGCTTTTCGAAAGCCTCGCCGGAACAAAACCATGACGGGGCCGGTCGCGCTGCTCACCACCAACCTGGCTCGCGGCGGAGCCGAGACGCAGGTTGCCTTGCTCGCGCAGTCGCTGAGCCGTCGAGGCTGGCCGGTGAGTGTCGTTTCCCTGCTGGACCCCAGTGCGTTTCAAGCGGAGCTCGCCGCGGCCGGCGTCCGGCTGCATTCGCTCGGGATGCGCCCTGGCCGGCCGGATCCGCGGGCACTGGCGCGCCTGGCGGTGATCCTCCGCCGGTTGCGGCCGCGCGTGCTCCACAGCCACATGTTTCACGCCAACCTGCTGGCCCGTCTGATGCGTCTGGCCTTCCCGGCGCCACTGATCGTCTCGACGCTGCACAGCATGGCCGAGAGCCGCCGGGACTCCTCCGGCACACGCTTGCGCGACTGGCTGTACCGCGCAACGGATCCGCTGGCGGACCGGACGGTCGCCGTCTGCCAGGCCGTGGCGGAGCGTCATGTGGCCTCGGGCGCGGTCGGGCGCGGGAAGCTGCGGGTGATTCCCAATGGCGTCGATACCGGGCGATTCCGGCCGGACGCGGCGCGCCGGGACCGGCTGCGCGGCGAGTTCGGCGCCGGCGGCGAGTTCGTCTGGCTGGCGGCCGGCCGGCTGATGTGGAAGAAAGACTATCCGACGATGCTGCGCGCGGCAGCCCGGCTGCGCGAGTGCTTCCTTTTTATTGCGGGCGCGGGGCCGCTCGAACCGGAATTGGCCGCGCTGGCTCGCGAGCTTCGGGTGCGGGCGCACTTCCTGGGCCCGCGCGAGGACGTTCCCGCCCTGATGAATGCGGCCGACGGGCTGGTGTTGTCATCCGTGGTGGAAGGGTTGCCGATGGTGCTGCTGGAGGCGGCCTCGAGCGGCCTGCCCTGTGTGGCCACCGATGCCGGCGGCGCGCGCGATGCCGTGGTGGACGGGCAGACCGGTTTTCTGGCGGCCCCCGGTGATCCGGAAGCCCTGGCCTCGGCGATGGCGCGGCTGGTGGAACTGCCCGGCGCGGCGCGCCGTGAGATGGGCCGGGCCGCGCGCGACCTGGCGCTGGCGCGCTTCGACATGGGCTCGGTAACGTCTCAATGGGAGGAGTTGTATCGCCAAGGCTGAAATGGACGTGACCAACCGGTTTGTGCTCGACTTCGCGATGCGCTTCGCGCGCCAACGCAGCGGCGCGAGGGTGCTCGACTTCGGCTGCGGCGACTGCCACCTGGTTCAGGCCGGGCTTGCCGCGGGGCTGGACATGGCCGGCGCCGACGTCTACTACGGCGGATCGGCGGCGCGCGCCGAGGCCGAGCAGTCGGGCTTGCTCGGCTCGGCCGTCCGCGAGATCCGGTACGGCCGCCTGGACTACGCCGCCGCGTCCTTCGACCTGGTGGTGAACAACCAGGTGCTGGAGCACGTGGCCGACCTCGATGGAACGCTCGGAGAAATCCACCGGGTGCTGACAGCGGATGGCGCGGTGCTCAGCATTTTTCCGGCGCGCGACGTTTTCCGCGAAGGTCACATCGGCATTCCTTTCTCGCACTGGTTTCCCAGAAACTCGCGGCTGCGTTTCTACTACGTCTGGGGGCTACGCCGCCTGGGCCTGGGCACGTGGAAGCAGGAGGCGCCGACGTGCCGGCAGTGGGCCGTGGATAAGCTGGGCTGGATTGATGCGTACACCCATTACCGCTCCCGCCGCGAAATCTTCGACGCTTTCGGACGCTTCTTCGTGAGCCAGCTCCGCGAGAGCGACTACATCCGCTACCGCCTGCTGGACCGGCCGGGGCGGAAAGCGCTGGCCGCGCTGGCCGATGTTCCGGTTGTGGCGGCGGCCGCCCGCGCCGTGTTCCGCAAGCTGGCCTTCCTGGTGATTGTGTCGCGGAAGGTGGCGCCGTGAAAATCGCCTACGTCATCACGCGGGCCGACGCGGTCGGGGGCGCCAGCATCCACGTCCGCGACCTGGCGCGAGCCATGCTCGAGCGCGGACACCAGGCCACGGTGTTGCTGGGAGGGAACGGTCCTGTGGCGAAACAGCTCGCGGCAGCCGGAGTTCCCTTTGTCTCTCTGCGGTGCCTGGAGAGGCGGATTCATCCACTGCGGGACGTCCGCGCCGGGGCCGAGATGGTCGCCGCGCTGCGCTCCCTGGCACCCGACCTGGTGTCCACCCATACCGCCAAGGCAGGCTGGATCGGACGCGCGGCCGCCAGGAGGCTCTCCATCCCCTCGCTCTACACTCCGCACGGCTGGTCCATCGGCTCGCGCATGTCGCCACGGCTGGGCGCGATCTTCAGCCTCGCCGAAAAGGTGGCGGCGAAATGGTCCGCCGCCATTATCTGTGTCTGCGAAGACGAGAGGCGGCTGGCCCTGGGCAAGCGAATCGCCGCCGCCGGCAAGCTGCTGGTGGTGCACAACGGCGTCGGTGACGTGGCACGCGAGCTGCGGGGCCGTCCGGCGCAGACGCCCGTGCGCATCTGCTCGATCGCGCGCTTCGCACCGCCCAAAGACCATCGCACGCTGCTTCGGGCGCTGGCCACCCTGCGTTCGCAACCATGGGAGCTAGACCTGGTAGGCGATGGACCGCGCGAGGCGGAGATGCGTAACCTGGCGAGCCAACTCGGCCTGGCCGCGCGCGTCCGGTTTTTCGGGTATGTGCCCGATCCGGCGCCCGTGCTGGCGGGCGCTCAACTGTTCGTGCTCTCTTCGCGGTCCGAAGCGTTCCCCCGCAGTGTGTTGGAGGCGCAGCGCGCCGGGCTGCCGGTGATTGCCTCCGCCGTGGGGGGGATCGGCGAGGCCGTGACAGACGGAGCAAACGGTTTGCTGGTTCCCGCGGGAAACCCGGAGCCGCTTGCGGCCGCGCTCCAGAAGCTCTGCGCCGACGCTCAGTTGCGGGTGTCGATGGGCGCCGCGGCTCGCGCGGCCTATGAACGAAGTTTCCGCCTGGAGTACATGGTCGATAGCACCGCCGCTATCTATGCTAAATTACTGGGCAGGAAAGCGAAGTAACGGCGATCTGTCTGCCATGAACGGCCAAGCGGTCAAAGTCGTTGCCCCTTTCGAGGACCGCCCGTCCTTGCCGGAGAGCGCCACGGGGTTGGTCTGTTCCGGCCTGCGCGATCCCGGCGCGCGGTTGCTCAAGCGTATTCTCGACGTCATCCTGGCTGCGCTTCTGCTGATTCTGTCTCTGCCGTTGGCCGCCGCGATCGCGCTCGCCATCGTGCTGGAGAAGCGCGGCCCCGTGTTCTTCGCCCACACCCGGATCGGCAAGGGCAGACGCCGTTTCCGGCTGTGGAAGTTCCGATCCATGGTGGTGGACGCCGATGCCATGCTGGCGCGGCACCTGGAGGCGCATCCGGACCATCTTGCGGAGTGGCGCGAGACGCACAAGCTGAAAGACGATCCGCGCGTCACGCGGGCCGGCCGGCTGATGCGCAGGTCCCGCCTCGACGAACTGCCGCAACTGATCAACGTCCTGCGGGGCGAAATGAGCATGGTCGGCCCCCGGCCGATCGTCGAGGAGGAGATTCCAAAGTATGGTCCGGTGTTTCCCCTCTACGTGCAGGTCCTGCCCGGCCTGACCGGACTGTGGCAGGTATCGGTCCACACCCACACCAGTTATCGCGAACGGACCGAACTCGACCTGAAATACATGCGGAGCCAGACCATCCGGATGGACTTGCTGGTTCTGCTCAAGACTGTTCGCGTGGTTATCTTAGGACGTGGCGCATACTGATTCCGGAGTGATTTTTCGAGCCATCGTGCTCGCCTGCCTGGCGGCCTGCCTGGCCCGCGCCGCGGTGCAGGTGCCCACACTGCTGGCCGATCACATGGTGATCCAGCGCGAACAGCCCGTGCATGTGTGGGGCAAGGCGGATCCAGGGGAGGTTGTCTCGGCGAGCTTCCGCGGTGAGACCAAAGCGGCCGCGGCGGACGCGCTGGGCCAGTTTAGCTTCTATCTTTCCCCGGGCGCCGCCGGCGGACCTTTCGAGTTGACCATCCGGGGCGCGAACCAGATCGTCCTCAAGGACATCCTGGTCGGCGACGTGTGGGTGGCGGCAGGCCAGTCCAACATGGAGTGGCCCGTGCAATGGGCCAGCGAGCCGGAGGCTGAAATCGCGGCCGCCGCGCATCCGCGGATTCGCCTGTTCCGTGCCATGCACAGGGTGTCGGAATTCGCCTTCGACGATCTCTGGGGGAAGCCGTGGGTCCCCTGCGGGCCGGAGTCGGTCGCCGATTTTTCGGCCGTCGGATACCATTTTGGACGGCTGCTCGAAGAGCGTCTCGGCGTTCCCATCGGGCTGATCCAGATAGCCTGGGGCGGCACGCCCATCGATTCCTGGACCAGTTACAGTTCCATCACGGCGGATGCCGCGCTCATGCCGGCCCTGGCCGAGTGGGCCAAGATGATGCGAAACCACCCCGCCGCGCTCTTGCGCTACCAACAGGAGTGCCGGAAATGGGAAGCCGCGGCGGCCCTTGCCAAGGCGGCCCGCAAGCCGTTCACCGAGCCCCCGCCGGTGAAACCGGAGGGGCCGGAAAGCCCCTGGAAACCCGGCGCCATCTTCAACGCGATGGTGATGCCGGCGGCGGCGTACCCGGTCCGCGGTGTGATCTGGTACCAGGGCGAGAGCAATGCAACGGCGGAGCGGGCGCCGCTCTACGGGCGGCTCTTCCGGACCATGATCGACGACTGGCGGCGTGCCTGGAATCAGGGCGACTTTCCTTTCCTGTTTGTGCAACTGGCCGGTTTCACTGCCGCGCCCCTCAGCCAGTGGCCCGAGTTGCGCGAAGCCCAGCGGCGGGCGCTGAGCGTGGCCAACACGGGCATGGCTGTGGCCGCCGATCTCGGCGAGCGCGACAGCATCCACCCCGGGAACAAGCGGGAAGTGGGCCGCCGCCTGTCGCTTTGGGCGCGCGCCGTCGTTTACGGCGAGGAGCTTGTCTGCTCCGGTCCGCTCTTTCGCCGGACGACACGGGAGGACGGCGCTCTGCGCATTTGGTTCGACCACACGGGCGGCGGCCTGTCGGCGCAAGGCGGCGCATTGCGGGGGTTCGAGGTCGCCGGCGCGGACCGCCGTTGGATGCCGGCGGCCGCGCGCATCGAACGCAATACGGTAGTGGTGTCCAGCCCGTCCGTTCCCGCGCCGCTCTACGCGCGCTATGGCTGGGCCGATTTCCCGGACTGCACCCTCTACAACGTCGAGGGTCTGCCGGCCGCGCCCTTCCGTTCCGATTAGGCGCGGCGGTGGCCGTATACAGTAAAGGGGGATGATCATGAACAAGGTGAAGAACGTGAGCCTGGTGTTCGGCGCGGCGTTGCTCGCGCCCGCTCTTCTTGGTCAGGCGGCGCAGCCCGCCACCGCCCCCGCGGACGGCGAGTGGCGCTCGCTGTTCGACGGCAAATCGCTGGCGGGCTGGAAGGAATCCGACTTCTTCGGGGCCGGCAAAGTCACCGTCGAAAAGGGCGTGATCACCATCGGCTACGGCGCTCTCACCGGCATCAACTGGGCAGCTCCCTCTCTTCCGTTCCCCACCTCCAACTACGAGGTCCGCATCGAAGCCGCCCGCTTCAAGGGAAGCGATTTCTTCGCCGGGATCACGTTCCCGGTGGGAGACTCCTTCTGCACCTGGATCAACGGCGGCTGGGGCGGCGAGGTCGTGGGCCTGTCGAGCATCGACGGCGCCGATGCTTCGATGAACGAGACCACGTTCACCCGGAAGTTCGAGCTCGGCCGCTGGTACTCCCTGCGCCTGCGCGTGACCCCCGCCACCATCTCGGCCTGGATTGACGACGAGCTCGTGATCGAAGCCGCCATCGCCCACAAGTGGATCGCCCTGCGCGAGGGCGACATCGATCGATCGATGCCATTCGGCATCGCAGCCTACTCCACGGTGGCGGGCGTGCGGAAGATCGAGTGGCGTCCCCTGGCGCCTGGCGGCGCCGCGGCCAGGTAGCGGTCGCGCCGCCTCCGCTGCGCCGCGGGCAAAAGTGCTTCACCTTCTCTTGGCGCCTTGAGAACCAAAGTGCGTGGTGCTACCGTCAAGGGGAGTCAAAGAGCCTCTTGTCCTTGTAGGGAGAAAATCATGGCGGAAGAGAAGCATAGCGTTACGCGGAGAAGTTTCGGGAAAGTCCTGACCCAGGCCGGCGCCGTGGCTGCGGCTGCCGCGCCCCTGGTCGCCCAGACACCGGCTCAGACCCAGGGCGGTCCGGCCACGCCCGGGCCGGGCCAGATAGGCCCCGTGGTAGTCGGGAACTACTCACTGAACGATCAACTGGTTTTCGGCGGCATCGGGATCCGCGGCCGCGGAATGTCCGATCTGAGGCAGTTGCTGGGCGATGCGCGAGTGCGGTTCGTGGGAATCGCCGACGTCCGGGAGAGCGCTCGCGAGATGGTCAAGAGCACCGTCGATAACTATTACAAGAACAACGACTGCAAGATGTACCGCGACGCGTCGGAAATCCTCGAGCGGCAGGACATCGACGCTCTGCTGATCGCCACCAGCGACCGCTGGCATGGGCCCATGGCGATGTGGGCGGCACAATCCGGCAAGGACATGTACATCGAGAAACCCGGCGCCATGTCGATCAATGAAAGCTACGCCATGGCCGACAATGTGCGCCGCTACGGCGTGGTCTACCAGTCGGGCGCCCAGCGGAAAAACCAGTTCGCCTTCGAGTTCGCCGTGGGTCTGGCGCGCAGCGGCAAACTGGGGAGGCTGCTGGAGGTCCACGCGGATACGGCGATCGGGCTGGGAACCGTGGACGCGGGCGGGCACGGCTGGTGGGCGGCCGAGTCTCCGGAGCCGGATCCGTTGGTATTCAATTGGGACAAGTGGCTGGGCCCGTGCCTCTGGCGGCCGTACAATTCCAACTACGCGGACCGTGGCCGCGGCGAGTTCTGGGATTTCCACGCCGGCCTGCTGGAGTGGGCGTCGCACACCGTCGCCATGGCTCAATGGGCCGCGGACATGGAGCGCACCCAGCCGGTCGAATTCGAGCCCGAGGGCGGCATTTTCCGGGGCGACGGCCTGATCAGCCGGTATACCATCAATTGCCGATATGTCAACGGCGTGAAACTCGTCCTGCGGAACCATAGCTGGGGCGGGCTGGGTTCGTGCAGCAACCGGTTTGAAGGAACCGAAGGCTGGGTGGAGACGGGGGACAGCGGACGGATCGAGGTGTCTCCCAATCTGAAGTCTTTGGTGCCCACTCGCCAGGGGACCAGGTATGACCCGACCGCCGAGCACATCCGCGAGTTCATAAATTGCATCCGTTCGCGAACCCCGCCACGGGCGAATGCCGAAGTCACGTGTCACACGCACGTTACCTCCCATGCGGCCTGGATCTGCTCTCAACTGAACCGCAAGTTGACCTGGGATCCGGCCAAACGAATGTTCCTCAACGACGAAGAAGCCAACCGCATGCGCGGCCGGGCCTATCGCGAGCCCTGGCGAATGGAAGCGCTGGCCACCAACATGTAAGGAACCCGAGAGAAATAGGAGATTACGGAAATGCCACAAGCACAGGGACAGACACAACCACCGCAGGGAGCACCGGGAGCGCAGGGAGCACCGGGAGCGCCGGGAGAACCGGGCCGTGGAGCGCCGGGCCAGGCGGCAGGCGGAGGCAGGGGAGCGGGAGGGCGAGGGGCGCCGATGCCGGTTGTCCCGCCCGAATTCGACGGACTGGCGATCTGGAAATTGGATCCGGCGAAACTCCTCGCCATGGTCAAGGACCCGAATTCGACGGAATTCCAGAAGGCCATCGCCTGCAAGAAGCTGGCGTTCGTCGGCGGCAAGGAAGCCGTGCAGCCCATGGCGGCGCTGCTCGACCATCCGCACCTGGCGTGCTACGCCCGCTTCGGGCTGGAGCCCAACCCCGACCCATCCGTAGATGACGCGCTGCGCGCCGCGCTGCCGAGATTGAAAGGCCGGCTGCAGGTGGGGGTCATCACCACGATCGGCGTGCGCAAGGACGCCAAAGCGCTGGACGCCCTCACCAGGCTGATCGACGACAGCGATGCCGAAGTGGCTGGGGCAGCGGCGGCGTCGGTAGCAATGATCGGGGGCCTGCAGGCCTCCAGAACTCTGCAGGCGGCATTGGGCCGCACCAAGCCTCCGCTGTTTCCGGTGGTGGCCCGGGCCACGCTCCTGTGCGCCGAAGGGTTGCTGGCCGGCAACCGTCCGCGGGCGATGGAGTTGTACGCCCAATTGAGCGCCACCACCATGCCGGGGCCAGTGCGCCTGGCGGCGCTTCGCGTGCTCAATGCCGCGGGGCCCGCACCGGCGGGTGCCAAGGATTACCCGCCGCCGACGGGCGAGGCCGCCGAAAAGGACCAAAGCGGGTTCTTGGGACGAGGCCGCTAAGCCTGCGGACCGGCCAGTTGGCAACTCAAGCGCCGAATCTCTTTGCCGCACGAGTCTTCGCTCTTGCGGCCTCTTCTTCTCGATTCTTGGGCGCTGCGGTGGTTTCGAGCGATTGGAGGAGACGGGTCGAGATGTCGGCGATTTCATCGACGGCAGCCAGGAACGAGCCTTCGTTCGACTTCGATGGTTTGTTAAAGCCGCTGATTTTTCTCACGAACTGGAGCGAAGCCGCTCGAATTTCTGTGGGGGTGACGGGCGGATCGAAGTTGAAGAGGGGTTTGATGTTTCTGCACATTCACTGTGACCTCGACAGGTCTTAATCTTAACAATCGCCGCCGCCACCGGGAAGCCGCCCGCGGCCGGAACCGGGGGGCGGGCTACCCGGTCGGGTCGCCGGGGGCGGCTCTTTCGTGATACGATCCGGCCATGCCCAACGTCGTTTACCGGTCTCAGGTTCGCATTGAGCGCGTCAAGGGCCCCGTGCGCCGAGCCTATCTGCCGGCCGAACAAAAGCCGGTGATATTCGGAGTGCATGGCGCGGTGGCGGAGCACTACAAGGTTCCGCCCGCGGTCCTGGAGCCTCATGCCACCACCTTGGATTACATTGTCGCGGCAGCGGCGGGGTGACTCACCGGAACCTTCGGAGGCGCGCTGGAGGCGCGTCAAATCGACGCCTCGAATGAGCGATTGGTGTCTGAAGCGGTCGGCGAAGTGGAGTTAGAGGACAACGTGCTCGTGATCCGCCGGATCCACGTTGTCCTGAAGCTGAAGGCCGGGGAGCCGCACCGGGAAACCGCGAGCCGCGTCCATGGTTTCTTTGCCGAACGGTGTCCGGTCTACCGCACGCTGATACCTGCGATCGCGATCACTACGGAGCTGGTATTCGAAGCGTTGGCGCCGTAGTTACCGCCTGGCGCCCCTTGCCCGCCTTGCGAATCGTGCAAGCTGTCGAGCGAGCCTCAAATTCCATCAGATCCCCCGGAAAATCCTCCATCGGAGGCGGCACGTGCGGCGCCAGCGGTGCCGCCGCCGCGGGAGCGGGAGTGGCCGGCCTGGATCAGAGCGCTTTTCGACGGAGGCTGGCTGGGACCCGGGCGAGACGTCGGACATGCCGCGCATGGTGAGCGTTCGGAACCTTAGGCTGTTCGATCTGGGGGGGAGCCCGGGTGTCGTGGTATGGCCAGGTGGTGCGCGGCTGGAGCAGCGCTCAGAAGAGCTATATCGCACAAGGCGTGTGGTGAGTTGTGCGGTAAGATAGCGCTGAGTTACCCCTATGAGCGGAAATCGGCGTTTGCGGTTCGTGCCGGCTGCGATTTTGCTTTTGGCGGTCAACCTCGCCATGGCGGAGCAGAAAAAGCCCCAAAAGCCCAACGCCGGCAATTTCTCGTATTATCTTCTTTCTCTTTCGTACGCGCCCGATTTCTGCGCGCAACCAACCGGCAATAAAGATCCGAGGGAATGCGGCACGGGACGGCACATCGGCTTCGTGGTCCACGGCCTGTGGCCCCAGGACGACAGCGGCCAGGGTCCGCAGAACTGCGGGCCGGCAAGCCCGGTTGCGCAGGCGATCGTCAATACCATGCTCGCCTACATACCCACGCCATCCCTTATCCAGCATGAATGGGCGACCCACGGCACGTGCAGCGGCCTGAGCACGGCCGACTATTTCGCCGCCGTGCGGAAAGCCCGCGACTCTGTCACACTCCCGAGCGACCTGAACCAGCCCTCCCAGCAACTCCAGTTGAGCCCCGCCGACCTGGCATCCAAGGTCGCCGCACAGAATCCGAGTTTCCCCCAGGATGCGTTCCGCACGTCCTGCTACCGGGACGGCGAGTTGCAGGAGCTTCGCGTGTGCTTCAACCCGGATCTTTCGCCCAAGTCCTGCACTTCCAGCGCGGGGTCCTGTTCTATCGCCAGCATCACGATGCTGCCGGTGCGGTAGGCCGGCACGCGGGCGCTTACACCTTTCGCAGCTTGGTGACCCTGCCGACCTCCACCCACTCCACCACGAAGATGTTGCCGTCGTGGTCGAAACAGGCGCCGTGCGGGCAGACGAACTTGCCCGGCGTGAAATGCTCGCGCGACAGCTTGCGGGTGTCGCTCCACTTGGTGGAGGAGTCGTCGCCCAGGTGCTCGATCACCCGGTTGTCGCGGTCCATGAGGGTCACGCGCGCGCCCAGGTCGGGGATCACCACGTCGCCGTTCTTGAAATAGTGGAAGTGGCAGGGCAGGTTGGTGCCGGCGATGAAGTCGATGTGCCGGCCGTCGAGCGAAAACCTCTGGATGCGGTTGTTGGCGCGGTCGGCCACCGTCAGTACTGGCTGGGCGCCGCGCGTGTCGATGATGATGCCGTGCGGGCAATCGAGCTGGCCGGGCTCCTTGCCCTTGCCGCCGAAGGTGCGGATGTACTCGCCTTTGCTGTTGTACTGGTTGATATAGCTGGAGCCGTAACCGTCTCCCACGTAGAGATCGCCGTTCGCCGCGACCGCCAGGTTGGTCGGGCTGTACTTCGGCTTCTTGCCGTCGGAGCCGGGTTTGTAAGCGTCGGACTGCTCGGGGTAACCGATGGTGTAAACCTCCTCGCCGTCGAGCGTGGCCTTCACCACGATGCCGCGGCGGGTGTCGCAGAGGTACAGAAACTCGGTGGAGCCCTCGCGCCGGATGTGCAGGCCGTGCGCGCCGCCCTTGAACTCCTTGCCCCACGACTTGACGAATTTGCCCTTCTCGTCGAACACCACCATGGAGTCGGAGCTTTCGCTCGCGGCGTTCACGGTGTGGTGAACGTAGATGCGTCCTTCGGAGTCCTGAACCACGCCGTGGGTGTTGCCGTAGCGGATGTCGGCCGGCACTTCGCCCCAATCGTGTTGGATCTCGTAGGTGTGATCGCCGCTGCCGGCGATGGGAAGCTTGGTCCCGGCTTTGTCGTCCGCGCCCAGAATGGCCGGAACCAGCGCTCCGGACGATTGAAGAAATCGCCGCCTGTTCATTCTCGGATTGTCCCTCCTTCTGGAGAGTATACTGGAACGCACGCCGCCATGAAGTGCGCCTGATGGGTGATGCGTTCCCATAGCCCGATTGGTGTATACTCCTTCCAAACAGAGGAGGGAAGGAAGATGGGAACCACGGCGAATCGGGAACCGGCCGGGGCTGCTCCCGATGTTCTCTGGAGCAACGGCCGCTTCGGCCGGACTTCGCGCCGCGACAGGTGGTGGCTCTCGCCCCTGCTGGTCTTCCTGGGGCTGGGCACGTTCCTGGTGTATGCCAATTGGGCCGCGTGGCAGAACCAATACTACACTTTCGGTCCCTACATCTCTCCGTTTTACTCGCCGGAAATCTTCGGCGATTCGCCGCACGCCTGGTTCGGTCCGAAGCCAGCCTGTTACCCGGGCTTTCTGCCGTTCTCTCCGGCACTATTCATACTTTGGATTCCCGGTCTTTTCCGGCTCACCTGCTATTACTATCGCGGCGCCTATTACAAGTCGTTCTGGGCCGATCCCCCGGCCTGTGCGGTGAGCGAACCGCGTAAGTCGTACCTCGGAGAACGCAGCTTTCCGCTGATCCTCCAGAATTTCCACCGATACTTTCTGCGCCTCTCCTACCTGATTTGGGGTTTTCTGGTCTACGATGCCGTGAAGTCATTCTGGTTCCAGGGAGGCTTTGGAATCGGCGTGGGATCCCTGGTCCTGACGGCGAATGTGGTTCTGCTGGGCGGCTATGTCTTCGGCTGCCACGCGTTCCGGCACCTGGTGGGCGGCGTCTTCGACCGGGTCTCGGAGCATCCGGTCCGCCACCGGCTCTACAACTGCGTGACCTGCCTGAATGGAAACCACAAGAAATGGGCTTGGGCAAGTCTTTGCTCGGTGGGTTTCGCCGACATCTACGTCCGTCTCTGCTCGATGGGTATCTGGCATGATTGGAGAATCCTTTAATGGCGGAATACCAGCGGTATTCCTACGACGTCCTGGTGATTGGCGCCGGGGGCGCCGGTCTGCGGGCCGCGATTGAGGCGGCCGGTCCCGGTCTCAAAGTTGGAGTCGTGTGCAAATCGCTGTTGGGCAAGGCTCACACCGTGATGGCCGAAGGCGGTGTGGCGGCCGCTCTCGCCAATGTCGACGACCGCGACAACTGGCGGGTTCATTTTGCGGACACCATGAGGGGCGGTCAGTACCTCAACAACTGCCGCATGGCGGAGTTGCATGCCAGGGAGGCGCCCGATCGCGTCCGCGAACTGGAGGCGTGGGGCGCGCTTTTCGACCGCACGAAGGACGGCCGCATTCTGCAGCGGAACTTCGGCGGCCATCGTTATCCCCGCCTGGCTCACGTGGGTGACCGCACCGGTCTCGAGATGATTCGCACCCTGCAGGACCACGGCATTCACACCGGCATGGAGGTCCACATGGAGTGCACCGTCCTCAGCCTCCTGATGGATTCCGGCCGTATCGCGGGCGCTTTCGGCTACGATCGCGAGAAGGGCCACTTCATTCTGTGGACGGCCAGGTCCATCGTGATCGCGACCGGTGGTATCGGGCGCGCATTCAAGATCACCAGCAACAGTTGGGAGTATACGGGCGACGGTCTGGCGCTCGCCTACCGCGCCGGGGCCGAGCTTCTCGACATGGAGTTTGTCCAGTTTCACCCGACCGGCATGGTCTGGCCGATCAGCGTCCGCGGTATCCTGGTCACCGAAGCCGTTCGCGGCGATGGAGGCGTGCTGCGCAACAGCCAGGGCCGCCGCTTCATGTTCGACGATATCCCCGAACTGTACAAGGAGCAGACCGCCGACAATGAAGACGAAGGCTGGCGATACACGCAGGGAGACAAGAACGCGCGCCGCCCGCCCGAGCTTCTCACCCGCGACCACGTCGCGCGATGCATCAATCGTGAGGTCAAAGCGGGCCGCGGCAGCCCTCATGGCGGCGTCTTCCTGGACATCGCCTGGATCAAGCGGCACATTCCCAAAGCCGCCGAGCACATCAAGCGGAAGCTGCCCAGCATGTACCACCAGTTCAAGCAGCTCGCGGATATCGACATCACCACGACACCTATGGAAGTGGGCCCCACGACGCATTACATGATGGGAGGGATCCGCGTGGATGGCGACACTCAAATGTCGAGCGTGCCGGGGCTCTTCGCCGCGGGCGAAGCCGCCGCCGGTCTCCACGGGGCTAACCGTTTAGGCGGCAATTCGCTTTCCGACCTCCTGGTCTTCGGCAAGCGGGCGGGCCAGTTCGCCGCCGAATTCGCCCGCCAGAACGGCGCCCCGGCAGTTGACGAGGCCCAAGCTCAGGCGGATGCCAAGGCCGCGCTGGAGCCCTTCGAGCGCGGCCCCGCCGGCGAAAACCCGTATCAGATCCAGTACGACTTGCAGGAATCCATGCAGGACCTGGTGGGCATCGTGCGCACCGAGGGCGAAATGCAGCAGGCCCTCGGCGTCATCGCGCAACTGCGGGGGAGGGCTGCCGGGGCGGGTATCGCGGGCCACCGGCAGTACAACAACGGCTGGCACACCTCCATGGATCTGGTGAACATGCTGGACGTCTCGGAGGCCATCACGCGCGCCGCGTTGTTGCGAAAAGAAAGCCGCGGCGCTCAGTTTCGCGAAGATTTCCCGAACAAGGACGCGGAATGGGGCCGGCACAACATCGTCGTCCGGCGCGGGGGCGGCGGCGAAATGCTGGTGGAGAAGCGGCCCGTCCAAACGGTTCCCGCCGAGCTGAAGAAGATTATCGAGGAGATGAAGTAGATGGCTACACAGGCGATGTTTCGCATCTGGCGCGGTGACTCGACGGGCGGTCAGTTCCAGGATTACGTCACGCCGGTGGACGAGGGCATGGTGGTGCTCGACGCCGTTCACCGGATCCAGGCCCGGCAGGCGCCCGACCTCGCCGTGCGTTGGAACTGCAAAGCCGGCAAGTGCGGCTCGTGTTCCGCTGAAGTCAACGGAACCCCGAGGCTCATGTGCATGACCCGGCTGAGCGAGTTGAATCTGGACATGCCCGTGATCCTGGAGCCCATGCACGCGTTTCCCTCCATCCGGGACCTGGTCACCGACGTCTCGTGGAACTTCCGCGTCAAAAAGACGATCAAGCAGTTCCGGCCGCGCTCCCCCGACGCCGAGGACGGCACGTGGCGCATGCACCAGGCGGACGTCGACCGCGTCCAGGAGTTTCGCAAGTGCATCGAGTGCTTCCTTTGCCAGGACGTTTGCCACGTCCTGCGCGAGCATCGCAAGCACGACGAGTTCATCGGCCCGCGCTACTTCGTCTACGTCGCCGCTTTGGAGATGCATCCGCTGGACACGGAAGACCGGGTCAAGGACTTGAAAGACAAGTACAGCATCGGGTACTGCAACATCACCACCTGCTGCCGCCAGGTCTGCCCCGAGTTCATTACTATCACCGAGAACGCGATCATCCCGCTCAAAGAGAGGGTGGTCGATGAATTCTTCGACCCTTTGAAAAAACTGCTGCACATCCTCTGACCGGGAGACCCCCGAAGAAAGGAGAGACAATGTTCACCCTAAAGCCGATCTCACCCGACAGCGTCTCCGGCGCCCTGGCCAAAGCGGAGCGCTATCGCTTACTCAACGAGCCTGGCGAAGCCGAGAGTATCTGCCGCGACATTCTGGCGATCGAACCGGATCATCAGCAGGCCCTCATCAGTCTGATTCTGTCTTTGACCGAACAGATCCCCCAGGATGCGCACGCTTTCGGCAATGCCCTTTCGCTGGTGGACCACCTCCAGGCGCCCTACGACCGCGCTTATTTCGCGGGCATTGCGTGGGAACGCCGGGCCAAGGCGCGCCACCATGGAGGCGGCCAGGGGGCGCATCCCTACGCCTACGAATGGATCCTGAAGGCCTTGGAGCTATTCGAAGAGGCGGAGGCTCTTCGGGCAGCGGGGAACGACGATGCGGTCCTCCGCTGGAACGCCTGCGTTCGTTATCTCGGCCGCCACAAAGAACTGGTCAGGCGTAGCGAAGACGTCCCCGAACCCATCGTTTCCGAATGAAGGCGGCGCGCCGGGAACGCGTCTTTGCCGTTTGGCGGCCGGTTTTGGCCGCGGTTGTCCCTCAGGCGCAGTTGCGGGGAACAGCGCAATCCTTGTATGCTGGTAGTTTCCCCGCATTGTGTTTCTCGCTTTGGTGGGCCGCCTTGCGGGTGAATGGGCTGGACGGGTGGCCGAGCGGTTAATGGCAACAGGCTGTAAACCTGTCGCTCCTTGCGAGCTACGGAGGTTCGAATCCTCCCCCGTCCACCAGCACGATTTCGTACACTGAAGTTAAGACTGCGCAGGAGCGCCGTCTTGGTTGGAAGCAAGGCCGTTGTAGCTCAGTTGGTAGAGCGCGTCCTTGGTAAGGACGAGGTCACCAGTTCAATCCTGGTCAACGGCTCCAGTTTTCTTCTCCTGTTTATAATCCCGACAGGTAAGAGGGTTCGTACATGGCAAAGGAAAAATTCGACCGCAGCAAGCCGCATGTGAATATCGGGACGATCGGACACATCGACCACGGCAAGACCACGCTCACGGCGGCCATCACCAAGGTGT
>Ga0116219_10000354_pt1 | contig 48302 bp, 49 predicted proteins | sample Sb_taG_4_FD_91019 | JGI IMG/M metagenome (GOLD analysis project Ga0116219, IMG submission 91019) | Peat soil microbial communities from Weissenstadt, Germany - Sb_50d_6_BS metaG | ecosystem: Environmental > Terrestrial > Soil > Wetlands > Peat | place: Germany: Weissenstadt | collected 2010-09-21 | reverse complement strand
GGTGTCAGGCCTCGAGATGGTCCAGGACTCAGAGCGTCTCCAGTGGACCCGCGCCTACGTCGACGAGCGCCTGAGGGAGATCATGCAGTCGATCCACACTCAGGTGCACGACGTGGCCGAGGAATACGGACGGCCCGGGAACTACGTCGTCGGAGCCAACATCGCCGGTTTCCTGAAGGTCTCGCGTGCGATGCTCGACGAGGACGTCGTCTAGTCATGCCCACCCTCGGACTAGAAGACCACGTCGTCGACCAGGGCGTCTACGACAGGACCGTCGCGCGCTTCCGTGATGCTCGGATCCTTCTGCCCACATTCGCAGAGCTCGCCGATCCCACACGGATCCCCGGCTCGATCCGCAAGGCCTTGGAGTCTGTCGAGCCCGACGACGCGCACCCGCTCAACTTGTTCAGGGTGCACTGGTACAACGGCGCCGACCGCAGATCCGTCGACGACGTCCCTGGGTACGTCGTCCTGCCGGGCGCTCTCACCGGAGTCGAGGCGCCGATCGTGGTCGCCTTCGGAGACCGGTTCCCGATGATCCGCGCCCACAAGGTCCTCGCCGCGTACGGCTGTCTCGCACCCCGGATCGTGACCGGACAGTTCGACCCGACCTCGCACCGGGCGATATGGCCTTCCACCGGCAACTACTGCCGGGGGGGAGTCGCCATCTCCCGGCTGATGGGATGCCGGGGCGTGGCCGTGCTGCCCGAGGGCATGAGCCGTGAGCGCTTCGCGTGGCTCGAGGACTGGGTCAGCGATCCGGCGGACATCATCGCCACGCCCGGGACGGAGAGCAACGTCAAGGAGATCTACGACAAGTGCGCGGAGCTCTCCGACGACCCGCTGAACATCATCTTCAACCAATTCTCCGAGTTCGGTAACCACCTTGCCCACTTCCAGTGCACCGGCACAGCTCTCGGCCACGTCTTCGACCACATGCGCGAGAAGCGGCCGGGGCTTCGATTGCGTGCTTTCGTGTCCGCATCGGGCTCTGCGGGCACGCTCGGGACCGGGGACTACCTGAAGGAGGCATACGGCGCCCGAATCGTCGCCGTCGAGGCGCTCGAGTGCCCCACGATGCTCTACAACGGCTTCGGCGAACACAACATCCAGGGAATCGGTGACAAGCACATCCCTTACATCCACAACGTGCACAACACAGACCTCGTCGCCGCGATAACGGACCGAGCCACCGATCACCTCGGGCTGCTCTTTTCCTCCCGGGCAGGCCTGGACTACTTGGCCGGACACCGGCGCGTACCCACGGAGGTCCTTGGGGTGCTCGGGTCGTTCGGCTTGTCGAGCATCTGCAACGTGCTCGCTGCGGTCAAGACCGCCAAGTACCTGGACCTCGGCCCCGATGACGTGGTCGTGACGGTGGCGACGGACGGGGCGGAGATGTACGAGAGCGAGCGCACCAAGTTGCTCTCGCGCGACTACCCGGCCGGCTTCGGCCCGGAGGAGGCCGCGGGGGCGTTCGGACGTTGGATGCTCGCCGAGGGGACCGACCACCTGCTCGAGACCACCAGGACCGACCGCGAACGCATCTTCAACCTCGGGTACTTCACCTGGGTCGAGCAGCAGGGCGTCTCGATCGAGGACTTCGTCGCAAGGCGCGAGCAGTCGTTCTGGTCGTCGCTGCGCGAGAAGCTTGCGCAGTGGGACGAGATGATCCGAGAGTTCAACTCACGAAGCGGCGTCGAGGTCGAATGAGCGACTCCACTGCCGCAAGCAGGCTGGTCTGCTCCGGATGCGGAGCATCGCCGCCGCCCGACGATCCATATCCCTTCCGGTGTCCCAACGCCGCAGACGGGGTCGGGGACGTTGACCACGTCCTCGTGCGCGTGCTCGATCCCTCCCTGGTGAACTTCTCGTTCGACGAAGCACCCCAATCACCTCACCTAGAAGAGGTTTCGACCTTCGCCCGATACCGTTCTCTGCTCCACAGTTACCACCGCGCGGTCGCGGGCGGGATCTCTGACGAGGAATTCGCCGCAATCGTCAGGCGGATCGATCGGGCCGTCGCAGAGGTCGACGGCCACGGGTTCGCGGTCACGCCTTTCTCGCGCAACGACGCCCTCTCCTCCCAATTGGACCTCAGCGGCCGCGGCGGCGTCTGGATCAAGGACGAGACCGGCAACGTCGCCGGGTCTCACAAGGGCCGCCATCTGATGGGGGTCCTGCTCCACCTCGAGGTGGCAGAGCGCCTGGGCCTCGCCCGGGCGGACGAAAGGCCCGACCTGGCGATAGCAAGCTGCGGCAACGCGGCGCTCGCGGCAGCGGTGGTCGCCTCCGCGGGAGCAAGGCGCCTGCGGGTGTTCGTCCCTGTCGACGCGGATGCCCAGATCGTCCGGCGACTCGACGCGCTCGGTGCGGATGTCGTCGTCTGCCCCCGCCATCCGGGCGTCGCCGGCGACCCGACCTACGTTCGCCTGCTCGAGGAGATCGAGGCAGGCGCATTGCCTTTCACCTGCCAGGGCAGCGAGAACGGCCTTGCGATCGAGGGGGGCGAGACCATCGCCTACGAGATGATCTCCACGCTCACAGCCGCCGACGCCGACCTCGACCACCTCGTGGTCCAAGTCGGCGGTGGGGCGCTCGCCAGCAGCTGCATGCAGGCGTTCTCCGAGGCGAAGGATCTCGGTGCTCGTGGTGGCGGCCCGAGGATCCACACGGTGCAGACCTTCGGTGCGCATCCGCTCGAGAGGGCGTACCACCGCGTGAAGGGCCTCGTAGGCGACTCTGCCGGCCCACGTGAGATCGACCGGGCCTTGCACAGCGCCGCCCAGAGCAGGTCGAGCTACATGTGGCCGTGGGAGACGGAGCCAAAGAGCATCGCCGGCGGCATCCTCGACGACGAGACCTACGACTGGCTCGCTGTCGTGAGGGGCATGCTGGAGACCGGTGGCCGCCCGGTCGTCGTCTCCGAGGAGCGGCTCGCCGAGGCCAACGAGCTCGGTCAAGGCGCAGGTTTCCGCGTCGACGCCACGGGAACCTCGGGTCTGGCCGGATTGCTCGAGCTGCGTGCCGGCGGGTTCGTCGGGTCAGACGACCGCGTCGCGGTTCTCTTCACCGGCGCGCAGCGCTAAAAGGCAGGTGGTTCACGTGGCGGGCACGACTGCGAGCGCGAAACCCAAGTGGGCGTGTATCGACGGCAACGAGGCTGCTGCTCGCGTGGCTCACGCCCTCAGCGAAGTGATCGCGATCTACCCGATAACTCCGGCATCACCGATGGGAGAGCTCTCCGACACCTGGTCGGCCGCCGGAAGACCGAACCTCTGGGGATCGGTGCCCGAGGTGATCGAGATGCAGTCGGAGGCGGGCGCTGCGGGCGCACTCCACGGAGCGCTGCAGAAGGGGGCGCTTGCAACGACCTTCACGTCCTCGCAAGGGCTGCTTCTCATGGTGCCGAACATGTTCAAGATCGCAGGCGAGCTCACTTCAGCGGTGATGCACGTCGCGGCGAGGGCCGTGGCCACGCACGCTCTCTCGATCTTCGGTGACCAGAGCGACGTGATGGCGGTGCGCACCACGGGATGGGCGATGCTCTGTGCGTCATCGGTGCAGGAAGCCCATGACTTCGCCCTGATCGCCCACAGCGCCACCTTGCGCACGAGGGTGCCTTTCCTTCACTTCTTCGACGGCTTTCGGACCTCGCACGAGATCGACAAGATCGAGCTCCTCGACGACGACGACCTCAGAGCTCTCGTGCGGGAGGCGGACGTGCTCGAGCACCGGGCACGGGGACTCACGCCCGACCGGCCGGTGCTGCGTGGGTCCGCGCAGAACCCGGACGTGTACTTCCAGGCCCGGGAGGCCGTGAACCCCTTCTACGACGCTGTGCCTCCGACGGTCACCGAAGTCATGGAAGAGCTGGCTTCATTGACCGGACGTCGCTACGGCCTCGTGGACTACGTCGGAGCCCCCGATGCCGAGCGCGTCGTGGTCGTGATGGGATCTGCCGCAGGGGCGGTCGCAGAGACCGTCGAGGAGCTGGGACGGCGCGGCGAGAAGGTCGGACTGCTCACCGTCCGCCTCTATCGGCCGTTCCCTGCGGACGCACTGGTGGCGTCTCTTCCGAAGACCACCCGCGCAGTGGCCGTGCTCGACCGGACGAAGGAGCCCGGGTCTCCCGGTGAGCCGCTGTACCTCGACGTCTCCGCCTCGCTGGCCGAGGCCGGGCGCCTTCCCGAGACACTGATCGGGGTCAGGTACGGGCTCGCGAGCAAGGAGCTGTCTCCCGGCATGGTGAAGGGGGTCTTCGACGATCTCGGCAACCCCGCTCGCGGCAGGCACCTCACCGTCGGCATTCGCGACGACGTCACCCACAGATCGCTCGAGCCCGATCCCGAATTCGCCCTTCCCACGGCAGCCGTGCAGGCCGTCTTCTACGGCCTCGGTGCCGACGGGACCGTCGGGGCCAACAAGTCGTCGATCAAGATCATCGGCGAAGGGACCGACAGCTACGTCCAGGCTTACTTCGTCATCGACTCCCAGAAGGCCGGCTCGGTGACGGTCTCCCACTTGCGATTCGGCCCCGATCCCATCAGGTCGACGTACCTGATCGAAAAAGCAGACTTCGTCGCCTGTCACCAATTCGGGCTACTCGAGAAGATGAAGGTCCTCGACGTCGCTCGTGACGGTTCCACCTTCCTCCTCAACTCCCCGTACTCGGCCACCGAGACGTGGCCACACCTACCGGTGGAGGTCCAGCAGCAGATCATCGACAAGCACATTCGCTTCTACGTCGTCGACGCCCACTCTCTCGCGAGAGAGGTTGGGCTAGGTGGGCGCATCAACACGATCATGCAGCCGTGCTTCTTCCACCTTTCGGGCGTGATGCCGCAGTCCGAGGTCGTCCCGCGCGTCAAGGACACGATCGACAAGGCCTATTCCAAGCGAGGCCGCGCGGTGGTGGAGCGGAACTACGCGGCCGTCGACAGGGCCCTCGAGAGCCTCAGCGAGGTCGCCGTCCCCGATGTACCGGCCGGCGACCTTCACAGGATGCCGCCGCCGCCCGATGCAGCTCCGGAATTCGTGAAGCGTGTGACCGCACGGCTGATCGCAGGGGAGGGGGATCTCCTCCCGGTCAGTGCGATGCCCGTCGACGGGACTTTCCCCACGGGCACCGCCAAGTGGCAGAAGCGACAGATCGCCCTCGACATGCCCGTCTGGGACCCGAGCTTGTGCATCGACTGCGGGAAGTGCGCCGTGGTGTGCCCGCACACGGCTATACGAATGAAGATCTACCGTCCCGACGCTCTCAAGGGAGCGCCTACGGGATTCCAGTCGAAGCCATACAGGTCTCGCGACCTCCCCGACCGTCTCCTCACCGTCCAGGTGCTGCCCGACGACTGCACGGGGTGCGGGCTCTGTGTCGCGATCTGCCCGGCCCACAGCAAGACCGAGGTGAAGCACAAGTCACTCGACATGGAGCCGGTGGACTCTCGACGCGAAACCGAACGTCCTCTCTGGGAATTCTTCGACTCCATTCCCGAGGTCCCGCGTGAAGAGGTGCGCCACGACAACGTGAGAGGCGTGGCACTGCTCGAGCCGCTCTTCGAGTTCTCGGGCGCCTGCGCGGGCTGCGGAGAGACTCCGTACCTCAAGCTGCTCAGTCAGCTCTTCGGAGACCGCATGATCGTCGCGAACGCGACGGGATGCTCCTCGATCTACGGCGGGAACTTGCCCACCACCCCGTGGTCGGTCGACCGACACGGCCGTGGTCCTGCGTGGTCGAACTCGCTCTTCGAGGACAACGCCGAGTTCGGCCTCGGGCTGCGCCTCGGCTGGGAGAGACAGAACGCAGAGGCTCGTCGACTGGTCGATGAGTGGCGCGAGCTGATCGGCGAGGAGCTGGCCGATGCGCTGCTCGACGCAGACCAGTCGAACGAGACCGGTGTGACATCTCAACGTGAGCACGTTGAGCGCCTGAAGGAGATGCTCGACCGCTCGGGAGCTGCTTCGGGACCGGCGCTTCGCTCGCTGTCCAGCCTCGCCGACGAGCTCGTCGAGAAGGTCGTATGGATCGTGGGCGGAGACGGCTGGGCCTACGACATCGGCTTCGGCGGGCTCGATCACGTCCTGGCGTCCGGTCGCAACGTCAACATACTCGTGCTCGATACCGAGGTTTACTCCAACACCGGTGGACAGGCGTCCAAAGCGACGCCCCGTGGTGCCGCGGCGAAGTTCGCGGCCTCGGGCAAACCGTCGAGCAAGAAGGATCTCGGCGCGGTGGCGCGCAACTACGGAACCGTGTACGTGGCTCAGGTCGCGCTCGGCGGAAGCGACATTCAGACCGTGCGCTCGCTTCTCGAGGCAGTTGCATGGCCCGGCCCTTCCCTCGTGATCGCCTACAGCTCGTGCATCGCCCACGGGATCGACATGTCCACTTCGCTGGATCAGCAGAAGGCCGCTGTGGCGAGTGGCTACTGGCCCCTTTACCGCTTCCACCCGAGCCCCGAACCCGGAACGACACCGTTCCAGCTCGACTCGAAGGCGCCGACGGTGCCGGTTGCCGACTTCGCCCTCGCCGAGACGCGGTTCTCGATGCTTGCCCAAAGCCACCCAGGTCACAGCCGGCACCTGCTGGCGCTCGCCCAAGCCGACGCCGACGAACGCTGGCGGTACTACGAGCAACTCGCGGGCGTCACCAGAAGCCTTCCGCGCGAGGCCGCGCCCGAGCCCGAGCCCGAGCCCGGGGAAAATGACACGGGTGAAGCGACATGACGACCCTCACGACGAGATACCTCGGCATCGAACTTCGATCGCCCATCGTGGCATCTGCAGGACCGCTGACCGGCCACCTCGACACTCTCGAGCGCCTCGAGGACTCCGGCGCGGCCGCGGTGGTTCTGCCGTCGCTGTTCGAGGAGGAGGTCGTAGGCGAATCGATGCGGCTTCACGAGACCCTCGAGCAAGGGCTCGAACAGAACCCCGAGACCGTGAGCTACTTCCCGGACATGGACTTCTCCGACCTCGGCCCGGAGCGTCACCTCCGCCTCGTCGAACAGGCCAAGCAGAGGCTGTCGATTCCTGTGATCGCGAGCGTGAACGCGATCGCCCCGGGGACTTGGTCGAGATACGCGACGGAGATGGTCGAGGCGGGGGCCGACGCGATCGAGCTGAACCTCTATGCGGTGCCGAACGACCCGTCCCGTAGCGCTGCCGACGTCGAAGGGGAATACCTCGCGACGCTGCGCGAGGTCAGATCCGCCGTCTCGGTCCCTCTCGCGGTCAAGCTCTCCCCGTTCTTCTCCTCGACCGGCCACTTCGCCATGTGCGCGGTCGACGCCGGCGCCGACGGGCTCGTGCTGTTCAACCGCTTCTACCAGCCGGACCTGGACCTCGAGACCCTCGACGTCGTCCCGGAGCTCGAGCTCTCGCACTCTTGGGAGCTGCGCCTGCCCCTTCGCTGGATAGCCATCCTGCGCGGCCGGCTGCCGAGGACCTCGTTGGCGGCGAGCACGGGGGTATACAGCGGGGCCGACGTCGCAAAGGCCCTTCTCGTCGGTGCGGACGTCGCCATGATGACCTCTGCCCTGTTACGGCACGGCATCTCGCGAGTCGGCCTCGTCGAGCAGGAGCTGCTCGACTGGATGCAGGAGCACGACTACGAGTCGGTGAGCCAGCTGAGGGGAAGCGTCTCCCAGGGCGCTGTGGCCGACCCGACCGCCTTCGAGCGCGCCAATTACATAAAGGTGATCTCTTCGGTGCGCGTGTCACCCGAGTCCCTCACCTGAGCGTTCTACCTGACGTCGCAGGCCTCCCGGTTCGGAATGCCCCGGGGGACCTTCGACCCTGGTAGGAGGCCGCCTCGGGTACGAAAATGGCCTGGAGATGCCACAGACCCCCGGCAGCCCAGCCCTACCTACGGGGGCCCTCTGTGGAGGGACCGTCGTCGTATCCCTGGACCCGCCCGAGGTGGTCGTCGGCGACCTGGTTCTGGCAGGCGACCGAGTGGCCTCGGTGGGATCCGCCCCCGAAGGAGTGCCGCGCCAGGACTGCACGAACACCCTCGTGGTCCCCGGCAACGTCTGTGCACACCATCACCTCTATTCGGCCCTGGCGCGGGGAATGCCGTTCGCGCTTGCGCCGCCGGCCAACTTCACCCAGATCCTGCAGAGGGTGTGGTGGCGGCTCGACAGGGCGCTCGACGCGGAGTCCGTCCGGGCATCGGCGATGCGCGGCGGGTTGGATGCCCTGCTGTCCGGTACCACCACGATCGTCGACCACCACGCCTCTCCCAACGCGATCGACGGATCTTTGGACCTGATCGCAGACGCCCTCGGGGAGTTGGGGGTGCGCAGCGTCCTCTGCTACGAGGTCACCGACCGTGACGGCCCTGAGCGCGCTTCCGCCGGCTTGGAGGAGAACCGTCGCTTCCTGCGCGGCACGCGACCGCTCGCGCGAGGGATGATGGGCGCGCACGCCTCGTTCACTCTCTCGGACGAGACCCTGGCCGGCTGTGCCGAAGGTGCGCGAGAGGCAGGGGTCGGTGTGCACATCCACGTCGCGGAGGACGAAGCCGACCAGCGCGACTCGCTGGAGCGCTGTGGAAAGCGGGTCGCCGAGCGCCTGGGCCACGCAGGGATCGTGACCAACCGGTCCCTCCTCGCACACTGCGTCCATGTCGACGGCACCGAGATGGATCTGATCTCGTCGGCAATGGCGACCGTGGTGTGCAACCCGCGCAGCAACATGAACAACGCGGTCGGCCACTCCCCCTTCAACCACGTCGAATCGAAGGTGGCTGTCGGCACCGACGGAATCGGCGGCGACATGGTCACCGAGTCTCAAGTCGGGTTCTTCCGTGCCAAGGAAGCCGACGTCCTCACGGCACCTTCTTGGCCTCTCGTGAGACTGAGCGAGAGTGCCCGGCTTGCCGGGCGGATCTACGGCGAGCCACTTCTCGGCACCCTGCGCCCGGGTGCTCCCGCCGACATCGGTGTCTACGACTACGCGCCTTCTGCTCCGATCAGCGCCGAGAACCTCGCGGGCCACTGGGTGTTCGGGGTCTCGTCGCGTCAGGTGAGAGACGTCTACGTCGCGGGAGAGCTCGTCGTGCAGAACCGGGTGTCGACGAGAGTGGACGAGGCCAAGGTGGGATCGGATTGCGCCAGGATCGCGGGGTCTCTCTGGCGGCGCCTCGAGGACGTCCCCGCACACGACTACGAGCCGAAGGGAGACCGTCGACAATGAGATCAGCCCTCTATCTCCAGGACATGCACCCGATCCGCGACGGGATGGAGTACACGCGTTACGCCGAGGAACGCGGCTTCGAGGCTGTGTGGCAGGCCGAGAGCCGGTTGGTGCGCGAGGCGACGGTTCCGATGGCCGCGTATGCCGCTGTCACGAGTCGGATAAAGGTCGCATCGGGGGTCATACCGATCTGGACCCGCAACGTAGGCCTCCTGGCGGCCACGTTCTCCACCCTCGACGAGCTCGCCCCGGGTCGGGTGATCATGGGCTTGGGCGCCTGGTGGGAGCCCCTGGCCACGAAGGTCGGCGTGGACCGGCGAAAGCCCTTGCGTGCCATGAAGGAGGTCGTCGAGTCGGCTCGCAAGCTCCTCGCGATGGAGCGCGTGACGTACCACGGCGAGTTCGTGCATCTAGACGACGTCGAGATCGACATCGTGCACGGCGACCGCTCACCCAAGCACGTGCCCATCTACGTCGGCGCCACCGGGATGAAGATGATGGAGCTGGCCGCCGAGATAGGCGACGGGGTCGTGCTCAACTACATGGTGGGACCCGACTACACCAAGCGAGCGCTCGAGGCCGTTGCAGCCGGAGCCGAGCGCTCGGGACGCACGGTCGAGCAGATCGACCGCCCCCAGCTCGTGGTGTGCTCGCTCGATCAGGACCGCGAGCTCGCGCTCGACCGAGCTCGCGAGCTGCTCACTCAGTACTTGGGGCAGCAGCCGCACATCATGAAGGCGAGCGGAGTGGACCCGGCGCTCATCGAAGCGATCGGAAAGGTCCTGACCTGGCCGGCAGGACCAGAGGAGATCCGCAAGGCGATGAAGCTCGTACCCGACGACGCCGTCCAGATGATCACTGCGTCGGGCACCGCCGAGGAATGCCGGGCCAAGGTGGAGGAGTACGTGGCGGCAGGCGCTACCTGTCCGATCCTCTACCCGCTCGGGGACGACGTCAGGTTGATGATCGACACGTTTGCCGTACCATGACACCGGCCTCACGAAACGGGAGGTAATTCCAGATGAGGAGCTTTGCAGGCCGCGACATCCTGTCGTTGAAGGATATGGAGAGAGACGAGTACTTCCAGATCTTCCGGGTCGCGGACGACCTGGCCCCTTACGCGGACAAGCGTCAGAACTGCGATCTGCTCGCTTCGAAGACATTGCTCACCGCGTTCTACCAGCCGAGCACGCGCACGCGACTCGCAACTGAGGCGGGAATGCACAGGCTCGGCGGGCACGTGCTCGGGTTCTCCGACGCGAAGATGACTCGAGCCGGCGACTTCTACCAGGAGAGCATCAAGGACACAGTCCACATGCTCGAGTACTACGGCGACGTGATAGCCATGCGTCACTTTCAGCAAGGCGCTCCGGCGGAAGCCGCGAAGTGGTCGTCGGTTCCCGTGATCAACTGCGGAGACGGCTGGGGGGAGCATCCCACCCAGGTGCTCACCGACCTGTACACGATCTGGAAGCACACCGGAACCCTCGACGGCATACGTGTGCTGTGCGTGGGCGACATGCGGATGAGGACGATGCACTCGATTCTCTACGCCATGTCGCAGTTCGACATGGAGGCCATGGTGGTTTCACCGCCGGAGATGTCGCTGCTTCCGGAGTTCAAGTCAGAGCTCGACGAGCGCAATGTCGTCTACCGCGAGGTCGAGAGCGTGGACAAGTGCATCGCCGAGGCGGACATCATCTACATGGAGCCTGTCGTGCAGGCCGACTACACCAAGTCGCGCGAGGAGGCCGGCGGCGAGAAGGGGCTCACCCCGGCCGCGTACAAGGTCACTCGTCAGCTGCTGCGCGACAAGGCGAAGAGCAACTCGATCATCCTGCACTCACTTCCCCGGATGGACGAGCTTCCTCCCGACGTGGACAGCACGCGACATGCGCGCTACTGGTTCGAAGCCTTCAACGGAGTGGTCATGCGCATGGCGCTGCTCGCCCTGGTGCTCGGCGCGGCCGAGTAGGGCGAAGATGCAGACCCACCTTCGAGGCAAAGACGTAATCGACTTCCAGGAGTGGACCAAGGACGAGCTCGACACAGTGCTCGACGTGGCGTTCTCCTTGAAGAGGGAGCGGGCCCTCGGCAGACCCCACGCATACCTGAGAGACAAAGTGCTCGCCATGCTCTTCTTCTTCCCGAGCACGAGAACCAGGGCCTCCTTCGAGGCGGGGATGGCCCAGCTCGGAGGGCACGCGCAGTTCATAGAGAGCCGCACCACCCAGATCGCCCACGGCGACACCGCCAAGGAGATCGGAGAGATCCTCGGCCGTTACAACGACGGGATCGCCATCCGTTACATCGACTGGGGAGTGGGGAACACCTATATCCGCGAAGTCGCCGAGGCGAGCCGGGTACCCGTGTTGAACATGCAGTGCGACGTCTACCACCCGCATCAGGCGTTGGCCGACCTCATGACGATCATCGAGAGGTTCGGCGATCCCCGTGGCAAGACAGCCACAGTGAGCTGGGCATGTGCTGCGAGCTACCAGAAGCCGATCAGCGCCCCGCAGAGCCTGGCGCTCTTGCTGCCGCGTTTCGGCATGAACGTCCGCCTGGTGCATCCGCCGGAGTTCGTCCTGATGGACGACATCGTGGAGCAAGCAAGGGAGAACGCGCATCGTGCGGGAGCATCCTTCGAGATCTCGAACAACTTCGACGAAGGCATCGCAGGCACCGACGTCGTCTACGCGAAGAGCTGGGGAGCGCTTCTCACCACTACCGATGAGGCGGAAGGAGCCAAACTGATCAAGAAGTACGACTCGTGGATCACCGACTCGCGTCGGATGGCAACGGCGAACGACGGGGCCATCTACATGCATCCGCTGCCTGCAGACCGCAATGTCGAGGTGACCGACGAGGTGATCGACGGGCCGGCATCCGCAGTGTACGACGAAGCAGAGAACCGCCTGCACGGCCAGAAGGCCGTCATGGCGTTGACGATGAGCTGACCGATGGCTAGCGGTGACCGACTGGCAGTCGTCGCCATCGGCGGCAACTCCCTGATCAAGGACAGGATGCACCAGGACGTGCGCGACCAGTACATCGCGGCACACGAGACCTCCGAGCACATCGTCTCGATGATCCAAGACGGGTGGAACGTCGTCGTGGGCCACGGGAACGGGCCCCAGGTGGGTTTCATCCTCCGTCGATCGGAGCTCGCTGCGCACGAGCTGCACGAGGTACCCCTCGACGCGTGCGGGGCGGACTCCCAGGGATCCATCGGGTACGCCCTCGCCCAGAACCTGCAGAACGACCTGCGCCGGCGCGGCATCGACAGACCCGTGGCCGCCGTGGTGACCCAGACGGAGGTTGCCGCCGACGACCCTGCCTTCACCAACCCGACCAAGCCGATCGGCTCGTTCATGGACGAGGCGGAAGCCAAACGGCGCCACGACGAGAACGGGTGGGACGTAGTCGAGGACGCCAACCGGGGATGGCGCAGAGTCGTCGCCTCACCCCACCCGCTTCGAATCGTGGAGCTGGAAGCGATAAAGCGACTTCTCGACGCGGGCGTGATCGTCATCGGCGTCGGAGGAGGAGGCATCCCTGTCGTCGCCGACGAATCAGGTGAGCTGCACGGTGTCGAGGCCGTCATAGACAAGGACCTCGGTTGTTCGCTGCTGGCTCGCGAAGTGGGCGCCGAGCTCCTGTTGATCACGACGGCGGTCGAGAAAGTGTCCCTGTTCTTCGGGACACCCGAGGAACGGCAGGTCGACCATATGAGCCTCGCGGAGGCAAAGCGCTATCTCGGCGAGGGCATCCACTTCGCCAAGGGCAGCATGGCTCCGAAGATCGAGGCGGTGATCGAGTACCTCGAGCACGGTGGCAAGGAAGCGCTGATCACCGATCCCTCGAACGTCGAGCGCGCTCTCGCCGGGCACACCGGCACGCGTTTCACTGTCTCCTGAGCTGACCGGTCGACCCGTTGGCGGGGTTGGTGGCCACGACGCAGGCTACGGGCGGGTCGAGGTCGAGGGTGTGGACGCTGGCGGCGGTGAAGCCTGCTCCGGTGAGCAGGTCCCGGAGCTCTTGAGCGGCTCGGATCGTCGTGTCCTTGGTCGCTCCGGGACAGCGCGGTTGGCTGGCGAGCGCGATGCGCCCTCCGGGGCGGAGCAGGTTGCGCAGCTTGTGGAGCTGTTCGGCGGGGTCGGGCCAGAACCCGACATTGTTGACGGCGAGGATTGCGTCGAGTGGAAGGTCGAATCTCGGCAGTTGGTCCACCGATGTCCGAATCAGCTCGACGCGCTCTTGACGTATGGCGGCAGCGTTGCGTTTGTAAGCCTTGTGGAGCATGAGCTCGGAGTGGTCGATGCCGTAGACCCGCCCTTCGGTTGTGTGGCCGGCGAGCTCGGCGATGGCGACGCCGGGGCCGAAGCCCACCTCGAGCACGCGGTCGCCGGGCTGCACATCGAGCAGGGAGGCGGCCCAGGTGCTGCGCTGCCGGTTGGACCGGCGGTGCGCCATGACCCAGCCGGCCGCCCGCCCGCCAAGGCCTCGGGGATGGCCGAATTGTCGCACCACGGCGGCGATCACTCGTTGCTTGAACGTCACGGGCTGGTCTCCACGAGGCCAGTAAACGAGTTCAAGTACGCTCGAAGTCAAGATGTCCGGCTCTGAGCTCACCATCGGCGAGCTCGCCAGTCGTACCGGTGTGGCTACGTCGGCGCTGCGGTACTGGGAAGAGATCGGCTTGATGGCTGCCCCGGCCCGCGTATCGGGACAGCGGCGCTACCCCTCGTCAGCGGTTCATCTCGTGGGCGTCATCCTGTTCCTGCGCGAGGTCGGATTCTCCCTGAGCGAGCTGAAGACGCTCGTCGCATCTCGTCCTCCGGTGGACAGCTGGCGGCAGCTCGCGGACCGCAAACTCGTCGAGCTCGACCAACGGATCGCACACGCAGAGGCGGCCCGCGAGGCGATCGCTCGCGCGCTGGCTTGTCCGCAGGAGGAGATCCTCCAATGCCCGAACTTCGCCAGCGCCATCACCGCCCGCCTCGCTGGAACTCCTCTCCACGAGGCCCATCCTCACTGACCCGGCGGCGCACCGGCCCTGAGCGGTCAGCGCCGGGCGGCGAGGTGCACGGCATCGATGATCTTCTGATAGCCGGTGCACCGGCACAGGTTGCCCGCCAGCGCCTCGCGAATCTCGTCATCGTCGGGATCCGGGGTGCGCCGCAGAAGGTCGTGGGAGGCCATGATCAGCCCGGGTGTGCAGAATCCGCACTGGATCGCCCCCGTCTCGACGAACGCTTGCTGAACGGGGTCGATCCCTTCATCTGAAGGCAGCCCCTCGACGGTCGTGATCTCTCTGCCTTCGGCCTGTCCCGCCAGGACCAGGCAGGAGCACACGAGGGTCGAGTCGAGGTACACCGAGCACGAGCCACATTCCCCCTGCTCACAGGCGTTCTTCGTACCCATGAGACCTAGGTCTTCGCGGAGCATGTGAAGCAGGCTGGCCGAAGGCTCGACGTCGTCTGCGAAGCGTCTCTCACCGTTCACCGTGCACGAGACCCTCACCTGCGGCCCCCTCGGTACTCCTCCCAACACCATGACAGCGCGCGCCGCCCGAGAACCGCCAGGGCATGCCGGCGGTATGCGGCGCTGGCGCGCACGTCGTCGATGGGCCTCGAGGCATTGGCCACGAGCTCACCGAAGTGCTCCGACACGCTTTCTTCGAGCTCCGGACGAGATTCCCAGGCTCCGCGCTCGGAGAGGTGACCTTCCAAGAACTCCTGGGCCTCGGTCGCCTGCAACGGCACCGGACCAGCCGACCCTATTCCCGTGCCGACTTGTCGGGTCTCCGGATGCAACGCGAGGGCGAAGGAGCATCCCGCGATCACCATGGCGTTTCGCGTGCCCACCTTGGAGAAGACCTGTGGTCCGGTGGCGACCGGCACCCAGACAGCAGATATCAATTCGTCGTCGGCGAGGGCGCTTCGCTTCGGAGCGAGGAAGAAGTCGTCTATCGGAATGCTTCTACTGGCCCGGGTGGACGCGACCTCCACGACAGCCCCCGAGGCCATGAGCGGAGGATGGCAGTCCCCGGCAGGAGAGGCGGAACCGAGGTTGCCCCCGAGCGTCCCGCGATTGCGAATCGGTGGCGAGCCGACCGTCCGCGCCGCCATCGCCAGAGCGGGGAGATCAGAGGCGAGATTCTCGATGACCTCGTGATACGTCATGCCCGAGCCGATTCGCACCTGACCGTTCTCCCGCCCCCAGAAACGCAGCTCTTCCACGCGGTTCAAGTCGAGGAGCGCAGCAGGGTGGAGCCGATCGAAGTTCAGCTCGACGAGCACGTCGGTGCCACCAGCGACCGGGACCGCGTCGGGTTGCGCTGCGCGCAGCTCCAAGGCCTCGGGCCAGCTCGTCGGGCTGAAGAAACTCACTGCGCCCATGGTGTCATCGTCCGGCGTGCGCCACCAGGCACCGAGGAGCGGCCCTCACGGTTCGGAAGTGGTGCCTGCGAGGCTCTGCGATTCGGATGGATCGGGTCGTTCAGGATTCAACTCCGCAGGCCCAGGGGCGGACCCGTCGAGATCCGCCGGCGCGGGCGGGCGCAGTGCGGCTCCAGACGTCGCGGAAACCCCGGCCATCATCAGCCCGATCGCCTCGCGGGTAGTCGCGGCGGGACTGGCCTCACCGATGATCCTGCCCTCGTACATGACCAGGATCCGGTCGGAGATGGACATGATCTCGTCGAGATCCTCCGAGATGACAAGCACCGCTATGCCACTGCGCGCCTGCTCTCGCAGGCGGTCGTGGATGTAGCGCCCGGCGGAGACGTCGATCCCCCGGGTGGGCTGGGCCACCAACAGCACCTTCGGGGAGCCCGACAGCTCGCGCGCGAGGATCAGCTTCTGGATGTTTCCACCCGACAGGTTCCGGGCAGGCGTCGCGATGTCCGGGGTGCGAACGTCGAAAGTCGACACGAGCTCGGCGGCACGCTCCCGGATCGCCCGGTTGCGCAGGAAGCCTCGGCGGGAGTAGGCGGGACTTCTGGAGTCGACGAGCATGATGTTCTCCGCCACGCTGAAATCTCCGATCACGCCGTCGCGCATCCTCTCTTCGGGTACGTAGCCCAGCCCGGCGTTGCGTGCATCGGAAGGCTTCGCACCCGCGAGCTCGACCCCCTCGATCTTCACCGATCCTCTCGATGCTGACCTCAGGGCTGCGATGGCCTCTCCGAGCTCGCGCTGTCCGTTTCCCGAGACTCCCGCGATGCCAACTATCTCGCCTGCGCCAACTTCGAACGAAACACCTCGCACCGCCTCGGTGCCTCGGTCTCCCTGCACCGCGAGGTCACGCACCTCGAGGCGAACATCGCCTGGTGTCGCTCCCGAGGAGATTCCCTCTGCCCCGACCCGATGGCCCACCATCATCTCGGCCAGCCCGTCCTCGTTGACTTCCGACGTACTCACCGTGGCGATCTTCTGGCCCCCTCGGAGAATCGTGATGCGGTCAGAGAGCGCGAGGACCTCGTTGATCTTGTGCGATATGAAGATCAAGCCACGTCCGTCCGCCGCCATCTGGCGCAGCACCCCGAAGAGGTCGTCCACCTCGCCGGGAGTGAGGACCGCTGTCGGCTCGTCGAGGACGAGCAGGCGTACCTCGCGGTACAGCGCCTTCATGATCTCCACCCGTTGGCGCTCCCCCACCGACAACTGCCAGACGACAGCGGCAGGGTTGACCCGCAGTCCATAGGTCTCGGACAATTCCTCTATCCGAGCCGAGACCCGGCGGATGTCCTTGAGCGGTCCCCTCGTGGACTTGAGCCCCAACGAGACGTTCTCGGCGACCGTGAGAGTGGGCACGAGCATGAAGTGCTGGTGGATCATGCCGATGCCGAGCGCTATCGCGGCAGCAGGGGAGGCGATGCGCACGGGCTTCCCCTCGAAGCGGATCTCCCCTTCGTCTGCCTGGTAGAAGCCGTACAGGACCCTCATCAGCGTGCTCTTGCCCGCTCCGTTCTCGCCGAAGAGAGTGTGGATCTCACCCGCGTGCACGTCGAAGTCGACGCGATCGTTGGCGAGCACCCCGGGGAAGCGCTTGGTGATGCCGCGCATCTCGAGCATCGGAGTCGACCCTGTCGCCTCCACCGGGGTGCTCGCCAACGTATGACTCCTCTTCGCTCAGACTCTCTCTGCCGGGCTACTGGCCGACGGTAAGAGAGCCGTTCACGATCTGGCTGACAAGGCTGTCACCTTGTGCCTTCACGTTCGCGGGAAGTGGGTAGCTCGGGTTGAACGCGATCTTCTCACCGTTGTTGGCCAGAGAGATCGTGTAGGTGGCACCTCCGAGCGTCCCGCCCTTGATCGCAGTGAGGATCTGCTGGAGGACCGGCACCCAGTTGTACACCTGGGAGGACACAACCTGTGCCGGCGCCAACGAGGACTGGTCCCATTGGGTGCCGAACCAGGCGACTTGATCGGTCTTCGCCACGCCAATGGCGCCGACGACCGATTGCGAGCTGCCGGTGAGGACGTCGGCCCCGTCCGCAACGTAGGCCGTCGCGGCACTCGACATGAGGCTCACGTCACTGAACGAGCCCGTGAACGAGACATGCACCGTCGCGGTTGGATCTTCGGCGAGAACTCCCGCCTTGAAGCCGTCCACGTAGAGCTGGGCGTCACCGACGTTGATCGGCCCGATGATGCCGATCGTGTGGCTCTTGCTGAGCATGCCGGCCATGAAGCCCTGCACGTAACCGCCCTCGTTGGAGTTCGCCTGGTAGGCGAAAATGTTCGGCTCGTTGAAGGTGGAGCCTGCGGTCCCCCATGCCCACGAAACCTTCGGGAATTGAGGTGCAAGCTGCTGAACGGTGCTCCCGTACTGCGATCCGTGGGCGATTATGAGGTTGTAGCCCTGAGACGCGTACTGGCGCATCAGGTTCGCCGCGTCCGACACCGTGAACTCGTTGTCGGAGATCTTGATCTGCAGGTTGTACTTCGTCTTCATGCTGTCGATCGCTGCCACCATCGACTGGGTGAAGGCTAGGTCGTTCACCGCGCTCGGTGCTACGACCGCGACCTTCAGCGTCCCTCCAGAGCTTGGTCCGGACGACGGGCTGCTACTGCTGCTGCAAGCAGTTGCCGTCATGCCAACGCTCACGATGACTGCAGGTACAAGTAGTCGTATCTTCCATGTTCGGGTACGCATTGCGCGTCCTCCTCTCTCAGACGAACTTCCGTCGCTATGTCCCATTTCTTTCACTACCTTCCTCTCGATTGCGATAGTCGAAGAAGGTGGCGGGATCTGGGCTCACCTCACGCGCCTCTCACATATGGTTTCCCGAGCTGGGCTGGTTGCTTGAAACGGCCGGCGAGAGCCACGAGGGCCAGCACGGTGATCACCGCCGGCGCAGTGGCTGCCAGGTCGGCCGCGGACAGGGGAATGATGCCCAGCGACTTCCACTGGAGGACCACCGCTGTCACGATCCCGTACAGCAGCGAACCCGACATCACTCCTGCGGGCCGCCAAGCTCCGAAGTAGACGAGCGCCACCGCGATGAAGCCGGCGCTCTGGGTCAGGTCCTGCTGGAAGATCCCGTCGAGCAGCAACAGCGTCGCACCTGCCAGCCCGGCCATGGCACTGCCGAAGATGACCGTGGAATACCGGATCCGCGCAACGCTTATGCCGAGGCTGTCGGCTGCTGCCGGATTCTCGCCGACAGCGAGCACCTTGGTCCCGTAATTCGTCCGATAGAGCACGAACGCGATGGCGGGGACCATCAAGAATGCGATGTACACGAGAACGTTCTGCTTGAAGAACATCCGCCCTATGGCTGGGATCCTCGACAGCAGTGGGATAGCCCACGGGTGGAGCCGGCTGACCGGCACGGGGGTACCGACAAGCTTCACGAAGAGCAGGTCGCTCAGCCCGAGCCCGAAGATGAAGATGCCGATGCCGCTGATGCCCTGCTGGGCCTTGAGTGTGACGCTCATGAACGCCGTGATCAGGCCGAGGACCGCACCGATGGCGATGCCGACGAGAACCCCGAGCGCGGCGTTGTTGGTCTCGAGGGCCACGTAGTAACAGCCGAACGCACCGAGAAGCATGATGCCGTCGACTCCGAGGTTCAGCACACCGCTTCGCTGTCCGACGGTCTCGCCGAGCGCTGCCATGAGGAACGGCGTGCTGTACTGGATCGCCGAAGCCACCGTGGCCGTCAGGACCGCGTACGTGAAGAAATGGCTCATGCCCGCGCTCTCGTCAGCTTGAGCAGGCCCGTCCGCCGGTCGGCTCCCTTTTCGACCTCATCGGCTTCTTCGTGGATCCGTGCACGCCGGCGCAGGTACTCCATCGACACCACGAGGACCACGACGAGTCCCTCGATCGTCGTGACCAGGTCGGTCGGAACGCCGATCGCTGCCTGCATCGCCGTGCCCCCTACGAGAAGGCCGCCGAAGAGGTAAGCCGAGAGGATGCTCCAAAGGGGATTCAGACCGCCGAAGAGCGCAACAACGATGCCGTTGAAGCCGTCATTGCCCGTGAACCCCGTGAGGCTCCCGTCGGTGACCATCCGGTGCGAGATGCTCCCGAAGACGAGCACGGCACCTGCGATCCCGCAGCACGCCCCGCTCAGGAACATCGCGTTCATCATCGTGCGCTTCACCGGCATCCCCGCGTAGCTCGCGGCTTCTCTCGAAAAGCCGACGGCGCGGATCCGGAAGCCGAAACCGGTGCGCCAAAGCAGGAAGTAGACGGCGATGGCGACTGCTATGGCAATGACCACACCGAGGTTCAGCTGTGTACCGCTCACGATTGTCGGCAGCCAGGCGTGCTGCGACAGCAGCTTGGTCTGAGGTATGAGGCCGGTGACGGCGAAGGACTGCGACTTGTTGACCAACGGGCCGGAAAGCAGGTAGTTCATCACCTGGACGGCGACGAGGTTGAGCATGATCGTGCTCAGGATCTCGTTCACGTTGAAATAGGCCTTGAAGAACCCGGCGATCCCGGCCCAGAAAGCGCCGGCCAGAGCAGAGGCGATCAGCACGAGCGGGAGGAGCACGATCGTCGGCAGGTTCGGCAGCGCCAGGGCCGTCGCGGTCCCCGCCAGCGCGCCGGTCACTATTTGGCCCTCACCTCCGATGTTCCAGACGTTCGCTCGGACCGCTATGCAGATGCCCACTGCGACCAGCGCGAGCGGGACGGCCTTCTGGGCGGTGCTGGCGAGCGCATAGCTACCGCCGAAGGCTCCGCTCACGAGGGCGTGGTAACCGGTGAGCGGGTTGGCCCCGAAAGCCAGGATGAGCAGGGCCCCGATGATCAGTGCCGCAACGGCGGACAGTGGGAGCGCCAACCAGCTGAGAAACAGCCTCCTGGACCCCACCGACCGCAACACGTACTTCCAAACACGCGACGCCGACTCTGGCCCCCCACCGGCCCCGGCGTTCTTCGTCTCAGGGCCCTCCGTCGTCGTCACTGGCGGCATAAACGGACGTCCTTTGGCTCTTGGACCAGCACCTAGAGTCATGGTACGGAAGGGCTGCGGACGGCCATAGGGCCTAACGTCCCTGGTTGTGAGGCTCGGAGGCCATTGACTTGGCTTCGTCCTGGGGGGTCCCACAGAGGTGCTGGGCCCTCGGGTCCCGCTCGTCTACATCAAGTTCTGCTGGCCCGATCCCGTCGAGAAATAGCTCGGTACGGAGTCCTGGCCGGGAACTTCCGGCGGGGCCGGGGGGCCCGCCGAACTGACGGGGCCTCGCAGGCCGACGAGGTCGTCCGGTGTCACCGGGGCACGGTTCAGCTCCCTGCCGGTGGCGTCTCGAAGGGCCGCGACGATAGCGGCCGTCGAGACGATCGTGGGTGATTCGCCGATCCCCTTCAGCCCGTAGGGAGAGTCCGGCTCGGGTTCCTCGACCACAACCGAGACGACCGGCGGCATGTCCAAAATGGTCGGGATCAAGTAGTCGGTGAACGAGGCGTTCGCGATCACTCCGTCTCGCAGCTGCACCTCTTCCATGAGCGCCAGGCCCAGACCCTGGGCCGTTCCACCTTCTATCTGGCCTGTCAGGCCGATGGGGTTCAGGACCCGACCGACGTCGAGGGCTGCGGCCACCTGCAGGACCCGCACCAAGCCGAGGTCCTCGTCGACTTCGACCACCGCACGCTCCGCCGCGAACGCGAAGCAGACGTGTATGTCCCCTTGGCCGTTCTCGTCGAAGGGCTCGGTCCGTCTGTGGTGGTAGACGGCTTCGCAGGACAACGGCTCTTCCAGGAGCTCCGAAATCTCGACGAGTGCTCTTCCTCCCACGCACACCGAACCGTCGACCAGCTCCAGCTCCCCCGATGCCTCGGCGCCGATCTGCGCACGAGCTCGCTCGAAGAGGGCATCGCGCACCGACGCGCAAGCCATCTGGACCGCGCCGCCCGCCATCATCGATTGACGGGATGCCGAGGTGGAGCCGGCATTGCCCACCGCGGTGTCGCTCGGGTGCATCGTCACGTTCTCGACCTGGAGCTCGGTTCTCGCCACCTGGGCGAGGAAGGTGTTGAGGCCCTGGCCCATCTCCACTGCCGCTGTGTGCACTTCGGCGAGCGGACCGCGTTCCGAGGCGCTCAGCGTGACCCTTGCAGTTCCCGCGTCGTCGAACCCCTCGCTGAAGGCCACGTTCTTGTAGCCGACGGCGATGCCCACGCCGCGTTTGATCCCCTCGCCTCGCGTGACGTTCCCGGTGCCACCCGGGTAGTGGAGCGCGCTCCTGCCGGCGATGGGCTCGGAGTCCGGCACCCGAATCTTCGCCAGCCCCTCGATCAGCTCCTTCACGGGTGCGCTGCCACGGACGACTTGTCCCGTCGGCAGGACCGAACCCGTCGACACAGCGTTTCGCAAGCGAATCTCCGCCGGGTCCATCCCGAGCGCCCGGGCAAGCTTGTCCATTTGGGCTTCGTGAGCGAAGCAGACCTGGGGTGCACCGAACCCCCGCATCGCGCCACAAGGAGGGTTGTTGGTGTACACGACGGTGCCCTCCACTCTCACGTTCGGCACCTCGTAGGGCCCCGCGGCGAACGTGACGGCGTTGCCGACGACAGCTGGAGACGAAGATGCATACGCACCGCCGTCGAAAACCAGCCGGGCATCCACCGTGACGAGCCGTCCGTCTCGTGTCGCTCCGTGGCGGATCCAGATGCGAGCGGGATGGCGATGCACGTGCCCGTGGAAGGACTCCTCGCGCCCGTAGCTGAACCTCACGGGTCTCCCGGTTCGCATGGCGAGAAGGCACGCGTGGATCTGCATGTGGATGTCCTCGCGTGACCCGAACGCGCCCCCCACGCCCGCGAGGTGCAGCCGCACCTTGTCCTCGGGAAGCCCCAGACAAGGAGCGATCTGCTCTCTGTCGACGTGCAGCCATTGCGTGGCTACGTAGAGGTCCACTCCCCCGTCCCCCGCCGGGACAGCCAGACCTGCCTCGGGACCGAGGGCGGCCTGATCCTGCATCGCCGTCTCGTAGTAGCCCTCGACCCAGATGTCGGCGGAAGCTCCGTCCGGATCACCGTGGAGGAGGTGCACGTGACGCAGCACGTTTCCGAACTCGTGGAGCTTCGGAGCCCCGGGCGACATCGCCTCCTCCATGTCGAACACGCCCGCTATCGGCTCGAGGTCCGCACGGATCTTCCTGACCGCCTCACGCGCTGCGTGCTGGGACCTTGCTGCGACTATCGCGACTGGCTCGCCGGCAAACCGGATGACGTCCTCGGCGAGGACGGGTTGGTCGTCGAAGTTCAGACCGAAGCGTCTCTTGGCAGGCAGGTCCTCCGCGACCATGACGGCCACCACACCCGAAACGCCGAGCGCACCGGAGACGTCGAGACTTCGGATCCGGGCGGATGCAACCGGCGAGCGCAGGGTCGCTCCGAAGAGCATCCCGTCTCGGTGCAGGTCGCTCGCGTAGGCGAAAGCCCCGAGGGCCTTCGGAACCCCGTCGATGCGGAGCGCCCCCTCACCGACCTTTCCCCCCGGCCTGACCGCGGTCGTAGTGCTCAAATCACCGATCCCGTCGCCTGTCCGGACCACGATATGCCCAAAGAAGCCGAGGCAACAGGGTCGAAGATCCCTCACCCCACCTAGGCTCTGCGAGCGATGCGGCTCGAGGCGAAAGTGCTCACGGTCTCGGATTCGGTCAGCGCGGGAACGGTCGAGGATCGAAGCGGCGCTGCGCTCGCAGAGTGTCTTTCCGATGCAGGCTTCGAGATCGTCGATCGTCGAGCGGTGCCCGACGGTGTCGACTCCGTGTCAGAAGCCCTGAGGGAACTGGCCCAAGGCTTCGCCGGCCTGGTGGTCACCACCGGTGGGACCGGCTTCTCGTCGCGCGACCTCACACCCGAGGCGACAGCGGTCGTCCTCGAGCGACAGGCCCCGGGACTGGCCGAGGCGATGCGTCTGGTCAACCCTCTCGGGCGCCTCTCGAGAGCGGCAGCCGGCACGGTCGGATCGTGCCTGGTCGTGAACACACCGGGGTCCGTGTCCGGATCCGTCGAGTGCCTGCAGGCGATCCTCGACGTCGTCCCTCACGCGCTCGAGCTGCTAGCCGGGGGCACCCCTCACCCGCACGCCCCCTAAATTGGAGAGTCCATGAGCTTTGATCCCGTGCCGGTGGCGCTGCGGAGGTCGAGATCCGTTGCCTCGAGCCGGGTCGGGATGCCCCACACACCCCCGGCCGCCGGCATGCCCGAGGAAGGTTCCCTCGCCGACCGATATGGGCGCATCCACACCGATCTTCGAATCTCGGTCACGGATCGCTGCAACTTGCGTTGCGTCTACTGCATGCCCGAAGAGGGAGTGCCGACCATGCCCCGATCGGAGCTCCTCACCTTCGAGGAGATCGAGCGCGTGGCGCAGGTGGCTTATCGGCTCGGGGTGAATGCGGTGCGCCTGACCGGCGGAGAACCATTGGTGCGCAAGGGTCTCGTGGACCTCGTTGGACGACTTGCCCGGATCGGCTTCGAGGACCTGGCTCTAACCACCAACGGGATGGCTCTTCCCGCCTTGGCTCGCCCTCTCGCGGATGCGGGTCTGGCGCGGATCAACATCAGCTGCGATTCCTTGCGACACGAGCGCTTCGCTTCGATCAGGCGACGCGGGCGCCTCGACGGCGTGCTCGAAGCCATGTCGGCAGCCGAGGAAGCGGGGCTCGGACCGGTGAAGGTCAATGTGGTGCTGATGGCAGGATGGAACGACGACGAGGTGCTCGACTTCGCCGAGTTCGCTCGGGCGACCCGAAGAGTGGTGCGCTTCATCGAGTTCATGCCTTTGGACGCCCAAGGATCCTGGTCCTCAGACCTTGTAGTGCCCGGTGAGAAAGTGCTCGCGCAGATCAATGCCGTGTGGCCGCTCGAGGAAGTCGAGAGGGCGTCCGATCAGGGTGCGCCGGCCGAGCGCTTCCGATTCGCTGACGGGGCCGGGGAGATCGGGATCATAAGGAGCGTGACTCAGCCCTTCTGCTCCACGTGCGACCGACTTCGGCTCATGGCGGACGGCGCCATCCGAAACTGCCTGTTCTCCGATGACGAGCTGTCGGTGCGCGACGTGCTGCGAAACGGCGGTGGAGACGACGACGTGGCGCGGCTGCTCCGGAGGTCGGTGTGGGCGAAGGCGCCCGGGCACGGGATCAACGAGCCGGACTTCCTCCGCCCGGTCCGATCGATGTCGATGATCGGCGGTTGATTCGATCGATGTCGATGATCGGCTGGTGAGATGGTGCACTTGCGGCTTTTCGGTCCCGCCCGCGAAGCCGCCGGCACGGCTTCCTGCGAGATGCCCGGAGCCAACGTCGCTGAAGTGATCGAGTCGGCCGCTGCGCTCTACGGGGAGCGGTTCGCCGAGCTCTTGCCCACTTGCCGGGTCTGGGTGAACGGCGAGCCTGCCGAGCCCTCGACCGAGCTCCGCCCGAGCGACGAGGTGGCAGTCCTCCCGCCCGTGTCAGGGGGCTGAGGTCAAGGGGCGGCGCTGCGCCGCCGTTCCCACTCACGGAGGTCTTCGGCAGTGTCGATGTCGAAGACCTGTCCGACGTCGTCACACGCGACGAGCGTGACGAGATCCGGATTCGAGCGAAGCAACGCCCGAGCTCCCATGTCCCCCACCGCCACCGAAATTGCCCGGGGCCATATTGACCGGTCCAGGAGCACCGGTGTGCCCGGATCCCCGGCAAAGGACGCGACGGCGGCCTGCGCACCCTCGCGCCAAGCGTCGACCAGACGCTCGACGAGCTTCGGGGAAACGAAGGGCTGGTCGACGGGCATCATCAGTGCGGCCGAAGCGCCTGAGCGTTCGGCCTCCTCCAGGCCGGCTCGTACCGAGCTACCCAGCCCTTCTGCCCAGTTCTCGTTCATGACCACGACCGCGTCGTCGAGATCACAGGAAGTGAGGACTTCGCCGGCGGCCGCACCTAGCACCACCAACACAGGCCGGCACCCGCCGGCAGAGAGCGTCCGAACCCCACGCTCCGACAAGGCCTGCCCCTCCACCCGGACGAGGGCCTTCGGCATCCCGAGCCGGCTGCCCTGACCCGCCGCGAGCAAGACCCCCGCTACCTCACCGGCGCCGGAGTTCACGCGACGCCGGCACCCTGATCGCCAACAGGCCGCTGGTGTATCGGGCCACCTGTGTGGCTGAGGGATGCGCTCGTCGGACCGCCGGCTCGCAAGGCGATTATCTCGGCGCAGATGGACACCGCCGTCTCCTCGGGAGTGCGCGCTCCGATGTCGATTCCGATGGGCGCCAGGACGCGTTCGATCTCGGCATCAGTGACGCCTTCGTCGCGCAGCCGCTTCTCGCGCTCGGCGGTCGTGCGCCTCGACCCCATGGCACCTATGTAACCGACCGACGTTCGCAACGCCGCCTTGATCGCGGGAACGTCGAACTTCGGGTCGTGGGTCAGTACGCAGATCACGTCTCGGGACCCGAGAGCCGCCCCCACAGACGCCAAATGGCGATCAGGCCAGTCGGCAACGACTTCGTCAGCCATGGGGAACCGGCTCCGCGTGGCGAACACCGCCCGCGCATCGCAAACCGTGACCCTGTATCCCAGGACCTTTGCCACCCGGGCAAGCGCGGCGGCGAAGTCGACCGCTCCGAAGATCAGCATCTGCGGGGGTGCCGTGAAGGCTTCGATGAAGACCGACACATCCTGTAGCCGTGCCTCTCCGTGGAGTCCGTAGCGGCGAACCGAGGTCGAGCCCGCATCGAGGTGTCCGATCGCGTCACGTGACACCGCGCCGTCGAGACCCGGGTCCCCGAGAGTCCCAAGCGCCTCACCGTGCGGGCTGACCAGAAGGCTCGCGCCCGCCACGGCACCCGATAGAAGAGGACCGGCGTCTTCGCCGGGTGCGCTTCGCGCACTCTGACCAGCGACCTCGATCACGGTGGCCAACGCCACCGGCTCGTCGCGCCGAAGGTGCTCACTCAGCGCTTCGAAGACTTCTCCGATCATGCGAGAGGCTCGACGAAGACGTGGATCGTTCCACCGCACGTGAGACCGACGGCAAATGCCTCGTCGTCCGAATATCCGAACGTACAAATCCGTGCGCGGCCAGACTCGAGGATGTCGAGCGCCTCGGTGACTACTGCTCCTTCGACGCATCCACCGGAGACGGAGCCCGAAACCTCCCCGTCCTCGCTCACCGCCATGGCGGCACCGGGCTCACGCGGCCCCGAGCCATCGACGTCGACCACCCTGGCGAGGGCGACGCGCCGACCTCCCGACCGCCACCGTTCGATGTCGGCGAGTATCTCCTTCATGCCGTCACCGCCTCAACCAAGTTCCCGACCTCCCACCGCTCTTCTCCCACAACTCGAGCTCTTGGAGCCCGACGGCGAGGTCCTTGCGATCGAGCGACGAAATGATGCTAAGTGCCGCGAACGCGCACGCGGTCAGGGCCTCCATCTCCACCCCGGTCGGTCCGACCACCTCGGCCACCCCTTCGATACCGATGCTGGTCTCTCCGATCGAAAACCTCACGTCTACGTTCGACAACGTGAGCGGGTGACAAAGCGGAACGAGCTGAGCCGTCCTCTTAGCCGCCTGGATGCCGGCCACCTGGGCCGCCACGAGCACATCTCCCAGAGAACCCGCCAGGGTGCCGCGCCTTCGAGGGCCCTCGACGCTGTCCTGGCTAGGGGCCATCTCAGGGTCGCCGAGATCGACGCGACATCTGGCGATCGCCCTGCGGAGGGTCGAGGGCTTTCCGGTGACATCGACCATGCGGGCCCGTCCAGCGCCGTCCACATGGGTGAGGTCGCCGACCGCCCGGCCTGCCTCGGACGCGTCCTCGCGAACTTCGTGCGTCACCGCGTCAAGCCTAGTGTTGGGTCGTGGCAGCCCCCCGCACGATACTGGTCGGAGTCGACGGTTCAGTCGACTCCCAACGCGCCCTCGAATGGGCCGCAGAGCTCGCAGCGGCGCTCGGAGCCGAGGTGGTGGCCGTGCATGCGCTCGGGCTACTCGCGCATCTCGGCGATTCCGACAAAGTGATCCCGGCCCAGCAGAATCGAGACGAGGTCCACGCTCAGTTGGAACACGAGTGGACGGCTGCGCTTCGGGCGGCGCGCGTGCCGCATCGCTGCTTCACGGTGGACGGCAAACCAGTCACGGCGCTGATGGCCGCCGCCGACGAGCACCATGTCGATCTGGTGGTAGTTGGACCTCGCGGGACAGGAGGCGTCCCGGGACTTCAACTGGGGAGCACGAGCCATCAGCTCTTGCAGCATTCGCACCACCCGGTGGCGGTGGTGCCGCACCGCTGATCCGTCATCGACCCCGCAAAGCGAAGCGCCTTCCGCTGACGACCTCCGTCTTTATCGCCAAGAGCTTCTCCCCCGGCTCCGGGACGAGCGGTGTAGGCAGATCGGCATCATCGTCCCCCGACCCTGTCAGCGGGGTCGCAAGTCCGCGAACGAGCACGCTCCATGCGATCCCCGACTCTCGGTCCACGTGGTCGGTCTCGAAGGCCACCAACGAGTTGGTGGCCACCTCCGACATGAAGCCTTCCCCGAGCCGCACGACGATCCGCTGATCGGCGTAAGTGAAGTTGACGGGCACCATGAGAGGCGCATCCTCCCGGGAGACAGCGAGGCGCCCGACCGCGGCCGATTTGGCCGCCGAAGCCAGCAGCCGGCGGCACTCGGGGACTGGGAGCACGTCCGATCCGCGTTGGTCGATCCACATGCCACAAGCGTGCCACCATCGCTCCTCGCCTACACAATGCCCGCCCTCAGATGCTCGAGCCGCGGTTCGAAGTGGTGGAAGGAGCCTCCCGGGGGCTAAAAGCCCGGTGACATCGAAGGGAGCTCGCTCAGGTCGGACACGACGAGGTCTGCTCCAGCTCGCGTCAACTCGTCGGAGCCGGCACGCCTCGCGACTCCGATCACCACCCCGAAACCGCCGGCGTGTCCTGCCGCTACCCCCGCCGGAGCGTCCTCGATGACCGCCGCACGCAGAGGCTCGGTCCCGAGCTGCTTCGATGCGTAGAGGAACGTGTCCGGAGCCGGCTTTCCGCGCAGATGCTGCTCACGCGCCACGACTCCGTCCACCACAGCGTCGAACAGGGCTGCGATCCCAGCGGCTTCCAATACTGCAACGCAGTTCTCGCTGGCGGAGACCACCGCTGTGCGCCGACCCGCAGCTCTGAGATCCTCCACGAGCTTCACCGAGGACCCGAACACCGTGACCTCGCCCTGGGCCAACTTCTCCAGGATCAACTCGTTCTTCCGGTTCCCGATGCCGCAAACGCTCAAGCGGTCGACCGGGTCCGACCGCTCTCCTTCGGGGAAGGTGATCCCTCGCGAAGCGAGAAGGTCGCGCACCCCGTCGTATCGAGGCTTGCCGTCGACATGACGCTCGTAGTCCGCCACGGGGTCGAACGGAACCATCTGGGTGTGAGCATCGGCTGAGACGCGCTTCAGGACCTCGTCGAAGACCTCCTTCCAAGCCGCCACGTGGACGCGCGCAGTGTCGGTGAGCACACCGTCGAGATCGAACAGCCAGCTGTCCAACTCGGCAAGCGAGTCCGCGCCTACCGGGCGCGTGGTCTCAGCTGCGTGTGATGGGGACTCTGGTTGCAGCCGCCTTCTCCTCACGAACCGGTACTCGGATCTCGAGAACGCCGTCTTTGTACGTCGCCTTCACGAAGTCTTCCTTCGTGCCGGCCGGAAGAGGGATGTTCCGCACGAACGACCCGTACCTGAACTCCGAGCGGTAGCCGTCCTTGCTCTTGTGCTCGGACTTCTCCTCTCGGTGGGCCCTGACCTGAAGGACTCCCTCACTGATAGTGAGCTCCACGTCCTTGTCGGGGTCGATGCCAGGCACGTCGGTTCGCACGACGAGCGTGTCGCCCTCCAGGAATTCCTCGACTCGCAGCCAAGAGCCGTCTGATTCGGGCTCGAAGAACCGCCGCCACAGTTCGGGGAGCTCGAAGTGCTCACGCCTGACAAGTGTCATGGCCAAGCCTCCTTTCCCCTGCTCATGCCGCTGCCGATCTGGCCGCGACCTGGGCATTCGGATCTGGTCTTCCAATTCAATTCTAAGGGGCTGTGCGGTCGATGCCAGAGGGAAGTCACACGAACCCCACGCTGGGCTTGGGTCTGACCCAGTGGTTATCGGGACGTTCGACCCTCCCCCTGCCGTGGGGTGAGCAATACCGTGGGCCCAGCATGTCGACGGCATTGCTTGTACTGAGCAACCTCTGGGCGAAGAAGGCCCGCTCCATCGGGCTGGCATCCGCCGTCGCGCTGGCGGTCATGACCGTGGTGACCCTGACGGTCGTCGGGGGTGGCCTCGAGAACTCGGCGGCCGCCGTGCTCAAGATCGGCAAGGCGGACTTCTCCGTCGCCCAGAAAGGGGTCGCCGACCTGTTGTTCTCGAACATCGACGAGCACGAGCTCGCCCAGGTCCGATCCACACAGGGAGTGGAGAGCGCTGTCGGGGTCCTGATCGAGACCGAAAGGATCAACGCCGCGAATCCACTGTTCCTCGAGATCGGCATCCCCCCCGACGAGCTCGCGAAATTCGGGGTGCAGGTCCTGTCCGGCAGCGCCTACCCGCCCGACGCCGCCCACGAGGTGATGCTCGGTTGGCGAGCGGCCCAGGACTTCGGCCTGCATATCGGCGACCAGTTCCACGCCAACGGCACACAGAACACGGTGGTCGGCATCTACTCGACGGGCAACTCGTTCGGCGACCTCGGCGCGATGTTCCCGCTGCCGGCTGTACAGGCCTACAACCGAGTGCCAGGCGCTGTGACGCTGGTCTTCGTCAAGGTGGCACATGGTTTCCGGGCCAACGCGGTGGCTGCTCGCATCTCCTACGAGCACCCAGAGCTCACGACGATCCGGACAGCCTCCGAGTTCGGACGCGCAGACCGGAACCTGGTCTTCATCCGTGCCGCTGCTACGGGGAGCACGATCCTCGCGGTGGCGATCGGAGCGATCCTTGTCGGCAACACGATGCTGCTGTCGCTCTTCGAAAGAACACGCGAGTTCGGTCTTCTGCGGGCCGTGGGATGGACACGCATTCGTGTCGTGTTCCTCGTCCTCGGCGAGGGGGTGGTGCTCGCAATCGCCGGAGCGGGTGTAGGAGTGGGCCTCTCGTTCCTCGTCACGACGATCTTGCAGTCGCTCCCCCAGCTCACCGGGATCCTCCAACCGAATTACACGCCCGGGGCGTTCCTACGCGGGCTGTACACAGGGCTTGGTATGACCGTCATCGGGACCCTCTACCCGGCCCTTCGCGCCGGATCCCTCGCTCCCCTCAAGGCGCTGAGCCATGAGTGACGAACGGCTCGGTCTTCCGGCGATCCAGGTGACGGGAGTCACCAAGGAATACGAAGGTGGAACGGTCAGAGCCCTGGACGGCGTGAACCTGATGGTTCAACGGGGCGAGTTCGTCGCGATCACCGGGCCGTCAGGTTGTGGGAAGTCCACGCTCCTCCATCTCATCGCCGCCCTGGACTCGCCCTCGTCGGGGGAAATCTGCGTGGAAGGACACGACCTCGCGCACTTGAAGGACCCGAGCCGCTACAGGCGCGAGACCATCGGACTCGTCTTCCAGCTCCACAATCTGCTTCCGAGGCTGTCTGCCCTTGCGAACGTCGAGGTGGCGATGATCGGGACGCACCGTTCTCGTGAGGAGCGCAGCACATGGGCGCGTCATGTGCTCTCCGAGCTCGACCTCGCCGGCCGGGAAAGGCGCCGTCCCCCCCAGCTCTCCGGAGGCGAGCGCCAGCGGGTCGCGATCGCCAGGGCCCTTGCGAACGACCCCCCCGTCCTCCTGGCGGACGAGCCGACGGGAAGTCTCGACTCCGCCGCCTCGGCGAGCGTCCTGGCCCTCTTCTCGCGCCTCCAGCAGGACCACGGCGCGACCACCCTGATGGTCACCCACGACCCTGCCGTCGCCGGCGCCGCCGGTCGGGTGGTTCAGATGAGGGACGGCCGGATGGTGGACGGGAGCGCTTAGCTGCAGGGACGGGACCTTTGGCACTTTTCAGGCTCCCTGTTCACGGGTGAGAATTTGCCAAATGGAAGCCACTTTCGAATCCGCAGTCGAAGGCCTCGATCAGATGGGAGCCAGCGTTCAGGAGCGCGGGCTCGTCGAGCTGCTGGCCCGCCACGGCCGAGAAGAGGGCTCGATGCTCGAGCAATACCAGCGTTTCGCGGAAGAAGCGTCCTCTCCGGCCGTGCGTTACCTGGTGAAGCTCATCCTGGACGAGGAGCGCAACCACCACCGCCTCCTCGCGGAGATGGCGAACACCATCGCCTGGGGGTGGAGCGCCAACAGCCCGGCTCCCGCCACGCCGGAGATATTCCCCCAGGAGGATGCTGGAGGACCCTTGGCCTCCGAGACCAAGGCGCTGCTCGCCGCCGAGGAAAAGGACAGGGCCGAGCTCCGGCGGCTGCGCAAGCAGCTGAAGCCCTTCGAGGAGACCACCTTGTGGGCTCTGATCGTCGATTTGGTTCTGCTGGACACCGAGAAGCACACGCGCATTCTGCGTTTCATCTCGGACCACATCGCCTGAGGAACCTCTCGCAGCCCTGGGCTACGGGGGTGGAGGTGTGCTCCCGTATGCCACCTCGAAGCCAGCCGATGTGTAGGAGGACGGTGTCGAGACCTGCTGGCCGCCCTGGTTCATGACTATCTCGGTCAGGGTCGACTGATTGCCCACCGTGCTCAAGCCGGTGAAGGAGACCGCGGGCGAATACGGCACAAGGTTCGTCTGAACGCCGCTTTGAGGAGCCTCGACGATCCACTCCGCGGACTCGAGTGGGCCGCTGTAGCCCTGGTCGGTCGTGAAGGTCTGGCCGTTCGTGTCGTCGGTGAGGGTGATCCCCCACTCGGTCCCGCTCACCTGGCCGATCGTGACGGTCACCGTGTCACCAGGGCTCAGGGTCATCGTGTCGATGGTGGTCTGGGGAGCGGGAAGGATCTCCCACCAAGCTTGGACGGCGTAGCCCGATGGGCTAACTGGGATCTCGTTGACGCCTGCCTGAATGAGAGAGTCGTTTCCCGAAGGAAACCCGTCGATTCCCACCCATTCGGTAGTTGCCGTATTTGGCACGTACGGAGGAACCAGTTGCGGGACGGTGAACGTCCCGGTGACTTGGGTGTAAGGACCGCTCGTGACCGCGTAGCCCGACCAGTTCACAGACGTGACCCTCTGGGTCTGTGACGAGCTGATCGAGATGGAGAGCGCCTGGGTCGCGCTCTGCGGGCTCGGGCTCGAGGAATCGGTGACCCGGACGGTGAAGCTCGAGGTGCCCTGACTTATCGGCGTGCCGGTTACAGCGCCCGCCGGAGAAAGGCTCACCCCGGGAGGCAAGGAACCCGCCGCGATCGTCCACGAGTAGGGCGTGTTCCCACCCGAGGCGGACAAGCTGGCCGAGTAGGGGGAATTGACGGTTCCGCCCGGCAGGGACGTCGTGATCACGGCAAGAGACGTTGAGGGTGGCGGTGCACCCTGAGGCGTCTCGAGCTCGGACTGCACGTCGTCGCCCACAGCGAGCGGCCCCCCGAAGAGGTAGCCCTGTACGAGGGTCGAGGCCACGCCTGCGAGGTAGTTGGCGATGGCCGACGGCAGGGGGCCGGAAGGCGCGACAAGGAGCATCGGGCCAATGGTCGCCGGCGCCCCGAGGAACACTCCTCCGGAAAGCGAATCGGGGAACGTTGCCCCGGTTGCCGCTCCGAAGGAGGTCGTGCCCGCAAAGAAGGTGCTCGCTACGGCCGCCGAGGTGCCGTATAGGTCCTGGCCGAAGACGGGGGTCGCCGAGGGATCGGCGCCGGACGCTGCGAAGGTTCCGCCGATCGCGTACCTCGTGTCGCCGGGATGCTGAGCCAGATACGTCGAGGTCTCGGGCGCCTGCTGACTGCCGTTCGTGAGCAGGATCGCCCCGTGATCCTTGATGGCGGCGGGAATAGCGGACAATGCATCCGCGAAATCGGTCCCCGTCGCCTCGAAGACTGTGGTGGGGTTGGCGAGCTGCTCGGCGACGTCGACGGCCGTCGCGAACTCGTTCGGCCCGGCTAAGCGCTGAGTGGCGTACCCGAGCCCTTGAAGAGTGGTGTCGATGCTCTGGCTCAGAGCGAGTGTGCCACCGAGGATGTAGACGACCCCGCCCGATGGCAGGACACGTTGGATCTCCGCCTGGACCCGCGGATCGAGAGTCGAGCTCTGCGACGCCCCCGGAGTGACGAGCAGCGGCCCTCCTGCCGCCGCCGCCAGCGGCCCTCCCGCCAGAGCGTCGGAGAAGAAGTCGGAACGAGCGAGGACCACCGCCTTCGCGGACCCCGCCGAGGGAAACTGCGCCTGAGAGACGGCGATGGACGTACCGATCGCGTCGCTCCCGTATATGCGGGACACCGGGACGCTCGACGGCGCCGCGATGAACGATCCCGAAGTGCTCCTTTCTCGTGCCATGGCTCGCACCTGGGTCCTATCGGAGCCCCGGAGCGCGCCTCGAGCACCCGACGTTGAAGGGGCCGTCGCCGCGATCAGCAAGGCAGCCCCGAGCAGCGTGGCCACAGGGACGACGGCCAGCCTCGGCAATAGCGGAGCCCCCGCCATGCCAGACGGCCGTCTTCTCTCCGCCTTGGGTCCCACTCGACTCCCGAATCTGCAAACCAGCACGGTCCCGAAGACGACCGGCGAGGTGGGACCCTAGACCGCAGAGGCCGATCATGTACGTCACCAACGAAATCGGGTCCCTGGCCTCTTCGGGTCAGGTCGGCCCTGGTGAGTGCGAGGTCGTGAGGCTAAAGATCGGCTCCCGACCTGCCGACATTGGGGGGCAGAACATCCCCCCTGTTGTTCGAGGTTTCACCGGTTGAGAATGACGACTCGAAGCGGATGGCGGCTAAGGGGGAGTCTGATGGTGGAGGGTGTTGCCGAACTGGCGATGGCACGCCGTACACGGTTGTGGACCACGATCCGGCGACTCGAAGACCATGATCTGCGCTCCCGAGTGGAGCGGTCGTATCGAAGCGATGAACCGTCCATCGAGGAGTGGCACGACTTCGTCGAGGGTGTCGATCTCACAAAGCGAGTCATGCGCGCCATGATGGACCGCCGCTGAAAGAGGAGGGCTGCTGGGTCGCAGGGAAGCGTGCGATCCGCTCGGAACGGCCCCTACGACGAGGGTGGAGGTGGTTGAGCTTCCGGAGCAGGGGCGATCGGCCCTGTCCCCGGATACGCCGGATAACCCAAGTTGGCTGAACGCTGCACGTACTCGGCCCAAGTCATGTCTCCTCGGGCATAGCGGATTCGCAACTCGGTTACGGCTGGGTCGACTCCTGGAGGGGGCATCGCCGCCGTGTGGGACCAGGATCCGTGGCCGCGTGGCGAACTCCAAAGCCACACCAGGAGGACGATGCCGACGATCAACAGTGCGACGATGACGGCGAAGAACAGCCAGCCGAATACGCCTGGATGGTGAAACCCGCCTGGACCATGTCCGAACATGCCTTCTCCTTGAGGATGAGCTCAGGTACATCAAAGCAGGTCAACCTTTGCGTAGGCTGTGGGTTGGTCCTCTGCGCAGATTGCCTCGACAAAGTTGCGCGATGACCGGCGGCAGTCGCGGTGGACGCAGACCTCGCAGTTCCCGACTACGGGCCGGTACTCAGGAACCTTCAGGTGGTCAACGGCGAATCCCCGTGTGCCAACACGTCTTCGGCTCCTTCGCGGAATCCTTCCCAGTAAGGACCCTCAAATTCAGGGAGGCCTTCCAACCTCTTGTGCTCCGTCCCGTGGGCCCGCAAGAACCGGTCTATCTCGGATGCGCTATCCACGCTGGAACCGAAGTTCTCCACGAAGTCGCGCAACTGATCTGCGGGCGCGTAGTCGCGTGCCCATACGACCCCGTCTCCGTAGCCCCTGTCACGTTCCTCGGCCTCATGTTCGGCATCTGAGACATCCGGTCGAGAAGCCTCCCCATCGGTGTCTGTTACAACGACCTGTTTGATTGTCATTTGGCTCAGCTCCTCTTGGAATGATGACGGACGGGTCGGTGAGCTAGGAGAGCTCAGCCCGCATCGCTCCTTTGTCTACGAGTTGGTGTTGCAAGTATTCATGGATGGCTGTGGCTGCCTTGCGGCCGGCGCCCATTGCAAGGATCACGGTCGCTGCGCCGGTCACGATGTCGCCACCGGCGTACACGCCCTCGCGGCTTGTGGCGCCAGTCTCCGGGTCGGCGACGATGCATCCGTGAGAGTCGACTTCGAGTCCGTAGGTCGACTTCGGCACGAGTGGGTTCGGGTTGGTGCCAAGGGCTATGACGACGAGGTCGGCCTCGATGGCGAACTCTGAACCGGCAACGGGGAGAGGACGTCGGCGCCCCGACTCGTCAGGTTCGCCGAGCTCCGTTCGGATGCACTCGAGGCCGCTGACCCATCTGTCCTCGTTACCCAGTAAGCGCTGGGGCAGTGTGAGCCAGTCGAAGATCACGCCCTCCTCGCGCGCCCGTTCGAAGTCCTCGGCTCGTGCGCCTTTCTCCTTCTCGGAGCGGCGGTACACGATGTGGACCTCCTCGGCGCCGAGGCGCACCGCACACCGCGCGCCGTCCATCGCAGTATCACCGGCTCCAATCACCGCTGCCCGCCTCGGACGACGAATGGGCGTGTCGTATTCGGGGAACAAGTACGCATGCATCAGGTTGACGCGCGTCAGGAACTCGTTGGCCGAATAGACCCCCTTTAGGCTCTCGCCTGGAATGTTCATGAAGATCGGCGAGCCGGCACCTGTACCTACGAACACCGCCTCGTAGCAGAACTCTTCGATGAGCTGATCGATGGTGACGGTCTTGCCGATGATCACGTCTCGCACGAACTCCACGCCCAGCGCCTTGAGGTGCTCGACGTCTTCGTCGACGATCTCCTTCGGTAGACGGTACTGGGGAATCCCGTAACGCAGGACACCGCCGAAGGCGTGGAGGGCCTCGAAGATCGAAACCGGGTAGCCCTGCTGAGCGAGGTCGCTGGCCACAGTCAGTCCGGCCGGGCCGGAACCGACGATCGCAACCTTCTGTTCCCGCCACAGATGCGGTGCGGCGGTCTCGCCATTGTCGCCGTGCTCACGGACCCAGTCGGCGGCAAACCGCTCCAGCCGTCCGATTCCCACCGGATCCTGATGGGGCGCCAGGGCGCATCTGGCCTCACACTGATGCTCGACCGGACACACACGTCCGCAGATCGCAGGGAGCAGGTTGCGGCGACGGATCGCGCGAGCGGCTCCTTCGAAGTCCCCGACGGCGATGCAGTGCACGAACTCTCTTATCGGAACATTCACGGGGCAGCCCAGCTCGCACACGGGGTCCTGGCAGCTGAGACAGCGCCGGGCCTCGGCGATGGCGCGCTCCACGGTGTAACCCTCGGCGACCTCGTCCCAATTCCTCCGCCGCTCTTCTGGGTTTCGGCACGGCATCGCTGTCTTATGCGGGTACACGATGGGCATATCGTCTACCTCCTGAGTCCCGCAGCTGCGCAGGCCACCGTCTCCTGCTCCTTGTAGGCCATCAAGCGGTCGTCAGCTTCGTCGAAGTCGACTTGGTGCGCGTCGAAGAAGGGACCGTCCACGCAGGCGAAGAGCGACTTGCCGCCGACGGTCACGCGACAACCTCCGCACAATCCAGTCCCGTCGATCATGAGGGGATCCAGCGAAACCATGGTGGGCAGCCCAAGCTCGTACGTGGTTTTCGCGACGGCGCGCATCATCGGCATCGGGCCGACGGCAAAACAGGACGTGAAACCCATGCCCGCGTCGAGCAGCTCCTCCAGGCAACCGGTGACGAAGCCGTGGTACCCGGTGGAACCATCATCCGTGCACACGTACAAGTCGTCGCTCTCCGTCGACAACAGCTCCGAGAGGACCACGAGAGCGTGCGTCCGAGCGCCGACGATGGATGAAACCCGCACCCCACGCCTGCGCAGCTCGCGCGCCAACGGGAACAGGGCCCCTGTGCCGAAACCGCCGCCGATGAGCACCGCGTGACCGTGATCGGGGAGTGACACTGCGACGCCGAGCGGGCCGGCGAAGTCCAGGAATTCTTCACCCACCCCCAACGCGTTGACGAGAGCGCTCGTACGACCGACCTCCTGGACGACGATCGTGACCGTGCCTGCGTCACGGTCGAAGTCGGCGAGGCTTATAGGGATACGCTCGCCAGTCTCGCTAACTCGGAGGATCACGAACTGGCCCGGGCCAGCGTTTCTCGCCACGAGCGGAGCGTGCACGACGAACAGCTTTGTGATCTCTGTCAGGTCCTGCTTTTCGACAATTCGCGCATTTGTGTCCATGGTCAGTCCAGGGTCATAGAAGGGGGTGATCGTTCATGGCCTTGAGGCGCAGCCAGCGTCTCTGAACCTCGTCCTCGATCAATGCGAGGGTCGCCTCGGTGCCGGGCTGGCACAGGTGCTTCGTCTTCCCCATCAACTTCAGCCAATCGGCGACGGGCACCCGCCGCCCGATCGGCTCTGGGTCGTAGGTGATGTGTGTGATGCCGCGCTCCACCTCGTAGAGCGGGAAGAAACAGGAGTCCACGGCTGCTTGGACGATTTCAACACCTACCCGCTCTTCGGTCTTCCAATTGAGCGGGCAAGTGATCAACACCTTGCCGTAGACCGTGCCCTGATTCTGTGCGTACCACTGCGCCTTTGCGGCCTTCGCTACGAGGTCGTCGGGATAACCCTCCACCCCCGTGAAGACATACGGCATGTTCGTCGCCGCCATGATCTGTGCGGTGTCCTTGTGGTGGAAGGCCTTTCCGAGCTCGGCCGGACCGACATGGCTCGTCGAGGTCATGTGGCCGAGGGGTGTCGAGTAGCTGAGTTGGCTGCCCGTGTTCATGTAGCCCTGGTTGTCGTATTCGAGCATGATCATCCCGTGGACGCGAAGTGCCGCACCGATGGCCGACCCCATGCCGATGTCCATCCCTCCGTCCCCGGTCACCATCAAGAACGTGATGTCCGTACCAGCGGGCAGCTCACCTCGGCGCACTCGCTCGTGGAACACCTCCACGAGCCCACTCAGCGCGGCTGCGCCGTTCTGGAACAGGTTGTGCAGGTACGTGACCCGGTGTGACGAATAGGGATAGCCGGTGCTGACGACCATCGCGCAGCCTGTCTGATACAGGACGACGACGTCCCCCTCTATGCCGCGCAAGAATTGATCGAGTGCCGGAAAGATGCCGCACCCGGGGCATGCACCGTGACCTGGGGCGACTCGCTTGGGCTTTGTCGCAAGCTCCCAGTACGGTGGCGCCTCGACGTCGAGCCGGCCGTCCGGGCGCGGCCTGACCTTCACAAGCCCGGTCGTCATCTCCTCGCGGGTGAGCGGTGGCGTACCGCCTAGTGGCCGCAGCTTCTCGGGATCCCCCGCTTCCACGCCGTAGTAGTCGAACGGCACGTCGACGGTGTCACGCTGAGCCGCCTGCAGCGTCAGGCGGAAGAATTCCTCGGCGTCCTCCGGGTAGAAGTCACGGCCGCCGAGACCGTAGACGCGGCTCAGGCAGAGCGTGCGGTTCTCCGGGTCGTCCTTCAAGGCGGACTTCACTTCGTGCGTAAGAGTGGCGCCATGTGCCCCGTAGGAGCTGGAGCGCTCTCCGATGAGAACCGCACGCACACCGCGTAGGGCATCGCGGATTGCACCGGCCGGGAAGGGTCGGATCACATTTGGACTGAGCACACCGGCTCGGACTCCCTCGGCGCGCAGTCGGTCGACCACGTCCTTTGCGGTCTGCGCCGCCGAGTTGAGGAGGAAGACGGCGACCTCGGCGTCGTCCATGCGGTAAAGATCGACTGGGGGGTAACACCGGCCGCTCAACGCCTCGTATTCAGCGACGACGTCCGGGAACGCTGCCAGTGCGGCGTCCATCGCCCGCTCGAGTTGATACTTGTTGTTGATCAGGTCCGGGTCGTTCATGTACGGGCCGATCGTCACAGGATGTCGCGGGTCGAGTGCCTTCACCGGCTCGAGCACAGGCCCCAACCACTCCCTAACCGTGTCGTCCTCCGCAAAGGTTAAGACCCGGCGCTTCTGGTGGCTCGTGAAGAAGCCGTCGAACGCCACGATCGCCGGTAGGCGGACATCGGCTCGCTCTGCAACACGCAGGGCGATGAGGTTCAGGTCGTAGACTGCCTGCGGGTCTCTGGCCATGAAGATCAGCCAGCCTGTGTTCAGCGCGTAGTACACGTCGGAGTGATCGCCGCGGATATCGAGCGGACCGCTCACCGTCCGGGTCGCCAGGTCGAGCAACATCGGATAGCGCGTCCCGGACTGCACAGGTAGCTCTTCGAGCTGGTACAGCAACCCCTGCGAGCTCGTGGCGTTGAAGACGCGGCCGCCTCCCGCTGCGGCGCCGAAGCAGATTCCAGCTGCCGAGTGCTCGCCGTCGGCCGGCACCATGACGATGTTGTGCTCGCCGGCAGCCTTCATCTCGTCGACCAGTTCGGCGACTTCTGTCGAAGGGGTGATCGGGTAGTAGCCCATCACGTGGAAGTTGATCTGCTTGGCGGAGATCGCAGCCATCTCGTTGCCGGTCCGAAACCCGACAATCTGGTGTGGCCCTGTCCTCGGCTTCAGTCTTGCCGGAGCGACGACCATCAGGCCGCCCCCTTCGTGGGTTCGAGCCAGGGGAATAGCGGGACTCGATGCTCCTCGGCCCAGCCTTCCTCTTCGCGAAGCTCGGTGAGCGAGCCCGTCGGACAAGCGTCAACACACTTCAAACAGCCTTTGCAGTAGTGGTAGTCGATGCCGAGCAGTCGCACCGAGGGCTCGCTGCCGGCGTCATGGGACCATGCGAAACACAGATCGGGATAGACGATGTCGCAGATCCCGCAGTGAATACAGGTAGTCGGGTCGTAGGCCGGCAGGAAACCTTGTCGCGACGTGCTCAGGTTCTTGCGGATGCTGTTGCCCGCGTCCAGGATCGCGCCGCCGATCGGCGCGTCGAGGTAACCGAATGCAGGTGTGGCCCGCTGGATGGGCCGCCCCGGGTCACCGGGGGCCGACGGCCAGGTCATGCTCCGCAGTTCGCTGTAGCCCCGGTCGAAGGTGCGAAGGTTCGCGTCGACCAGGTTGGCGTATCGGACGGAGAAGCTTTGACGGATCGTCTCCTTCACAGCGTCGGGGTCGATGAAGGGGCAGGTTCGCGTGACGGCACCAAGCATCGCGGTGTTCACACGCGTCTTCTCCTCGAGCGCGATTCCAAGGGCGTCGACCACGGCTACCGTGCCGGAGCACAAGCCGAGCAGATCCCGAATCTCCTCCGGAGTCTTGCGAGTGTTCATGATCAGGGTGCCTGTGGCGCTCAGGCCGGCGGCAACGTCGAAGGAGTGCACGAGAGCTTCGTGGAAAACAGCGACCACCTGGGGGATCTCGATCGGGCTGCTAGTCCGCACCTCGCGGTCAGCCCGGCAGATGCGGACGAACGACTTCACAGGTGTGCCCTTCTTCTCCGAACCATACGAGGAGAAGTGCGCGCCGTTGAAGTCCTGCCGCAGGACACAGGATTCGGCGAGGATCTTACCGGCGAGATGTGCGCCGAGCCCGCCGATTGACTCGAAGCGGATGCCGAAGAAGCCGTCGCGGTCTACACCGGGAAACTCGTCCCGCGCAGCACCCGTTTGACCGGCTTCTAAGAGCGCAGACATCGAACGCCTCCCTGATCCGATCAACAACAGGTCTATGTCGTTCTTCGGACACCTCTCTGCTCGTGGTCACTTTGATGATGCGCTGAATTGATGACACTGCGTAGGGTCAAAGGTCACCGGACGTGCCTGAAGCCCGAGGGCCAGCCTCCACGGTGACCTTTGGCCCTACTAAGGACACAGGCAACGGTCGACAATCATGACGAGGGGGGCAGCGCTCGCGCACGGAGGAGCAAGTGACCGAACCACTTGGAGCAGATCCTCCGCGCGGTCCGGGCTGGTGAGAAGCATCGGAGCACAGGTGATATCCACCAGAACTCCACCCGAACTCTGGTCAGAACCTGACTTCCCCTAAGAGCGAAGCGACGAAACGACCCAAGGCCGATCACGTTGCTGAGAAGGGATTCGCCACGAGGTTCCTTCGTCGCCTGCTCGTCACACGCCCTACCTTGGCAACACCAGGGGCGCGAAACTCGGGAGCGTGAGGGGGCTTGCTGGTGTCGTTCGGTCGCGTGTCTACAGGATGCTTCTAGTCCCCGCGGCAACGGCTCTCCTCGGGTCCTGCAACTCCTCCCCTGTCCCACCGGGGGCAAGCCCCACGTCCACGCCTCCCACGACTTCGAGTACCTCTGTTACGACGACCACAGTCCTTAAGGGTCCGCCTTGTGGGGTGGTGCCGAATGCGGACATTGTCTTCACCTCTCGCACCGAACCCTGTGCCATAACCACTTACGTAGGTGTCACGATCCAAATCTCGCTGGACCCTGGGTTCGTCTGGAATGACCTCACGAGCGACTCCCAGATCATCCAGATGAGCAACATTCGGCGCCCCTCATCTGGTGACGGACTCACCGCAGACGTGCTCGCTGTGGCTGTCGGGCAGGCGACCATCACTTCGGCGGGCGGAATTGCCTGCCGTCCTGGCCAGCCATGTCCTGCACTCGCAAGGCTTTGGGAACTCCGCGTCACGGTCACCCAACAGTGAACTGTCGATCAATCAAGCGAATCAGGAAACGAGGGCTAATTACTTGCCCCTGAAAAAGTAGATGTGAAAAGTCGCCCGCTACCAGCGCGTCTGACGTGCTCGGGTGCTCGCGATTTGTCTCGCCATCAAGGATGATGGCCTCGACCCGTAGGACTAGTACGGATCGAGGCCACCATGTTGAGAACGGTAAACCCGCAGCCCACGCTGTGGGAAGCAATCCTCCCCGAGATGTGTCTGGGGATGCCGGCCGAGTTGGAGGCGGTCGATCGCCTGCTCGACGACCCGGCCTTCTTCGAGCCGTTCCGGGCCCACTTCCACGCCGTGCTGGGTCGGCCGTCGGTGCCCATCGAGACCTATCTCCGACTCATGTTCTTGAAGTACCGCTACCGGCTCGGATTCGAGCCGTTGTGCCGGGAGGTCGCCGACTCGATCTCGTGGCAGCGATTCTGTCGGATCCCGCTCGGTGAGAACACCCCACACCCGACAACGTTGATGAAGATCACCACGCGGTGCGGGTCGTCCGCCGTCGATGGCCTGAACGAGGCGCTACTGGCCAAGGCAGCGACCGCAAGGGTCTTGAAGACCAACCGCATCCGAGCCGACACGACCGTCGTCCCCGCCGACGTCGCCTATCCGACGGACTCGGGGTTGTTGGCCAAGGGCGTGGCCAAGATGGCCAAGGCCGTCGAGAAGCTCAAGGCCGGTGGCCTGGCCTCTCGGACCACGACCCGGGACCGGACGCGCATGGTGCGGTCTCGAGCCCGGTCCATCGGCGCCAACCTGCGTCGGCGCACCGACGAGGCAAAGACGATGTCCTGGCCATCAACGCCGACATGGTCCGCATCGCCGAGGCGGCTGTCGGCGAGGCCTTGCGCGTGGCGGTCAATGCCCGCCGGTCGCTGCGCCAGCTCGGCGGGGCGGCTCCGGCCAAGCTCGAGGCCGTCGCAGACGCCCTGGCGATCACCGCCCAGCGGGTGGCACAGATCGCGGAGCAGACCCGCCGCCGCCTCGGTGGCGATGTCCCCGATGGGGCAACCAGGCTGGTGTCGTTGCACGACCCCGACGCCCGCCCGATCCGCAAGGGCCGACTCGGCAAGCCCGTGGAGTTCGGCTACAAGGCCCAGGTCGTCGACAACGACGACGGCGTGGTCGTCGACCACAACATCGAGATCGGCAACCCACCCGACGCGCCGATGCTGGTCCCGGCCTTCGAACGTGTCGCCCGTCACGCCAGGCAGACACCCAAAGCAGTCACCGCTGACCGGGGTTACGGCGAGTCGGCCGTCGGCGACGCGCTCATCGCCCTCGGGGTGCGAACCGTCGCCCTCCCCACCAAGGGCAAACCGAGCGCGACACGACGAGCCGTCGAGCGCCGACCGCAGTTCCAACGGCTCATGAAATGGAGAACCGGAAGCGAAGGCCGGATCAGCTGCCTCAAACGCGACTTCGGGTGGAACCGGACACGAAACGACGGGCTCGAAGGCGTCCGCACCTGGTGCGGCCACGGCGTGTTCAACCACAACCTGGTCAAGATCGCTGCCTTGACGGCCACCGGATAGATCGCAACAGCAGGACCGAACCATCCCGGCCGAAATCGGAGACCGAACTCGGCGCTAGTGGACGGCCAGCCTCACCCGGACGGCCGTTGACTCAAATCGAGTTCTTCAGGGGCAAGTAATTAGGAGTTAGCCGTTACGACCACCTCACCCGACCAGGCTGGCATCATCACGTCGCTCGCCGGTGTGACAGTGGCTGACAGGTGGCTTTCACCGAGACTGACAGCCAGTAGGACCGCCCTCCTTCCGTGATCTGGAAGCAGGACCGAGCACTGTTCGCTCAGGACGCCCGGGTTCCCTACGTTCACGTCGGTGGCGTCCCCCCAGTGCCATCCCGGCACCGTCACTACAAGCTCACCACCGACCCGGACGGTGATCGTCGGCGTCGGCGACATATCGCTCAGTGTGATCGACGCCAAACCTGGTGTCGGCGAGCACGAGGTGGAGGTCGGGACAGCAGTAGTTGGAACAGTTGGAGCTGACGATAGGTGGCCTGGCGCGGTGAGAGCTGAGCCTGTCGCTGCTGCAGCGACGAGCACTGCCAGGACTAGGACGGTCGCCCAGGAGAGATGCTTTCCACGCACCGACATCTGATGAGCCACAAGCTACCCCCACGCAAAGTAGACACTCTTTGGACGATCGGTCATCTCAGATGGTTCCCGCCGACCTCGATAGATCGGCTCTGACTCAGTTGGGGGGGCAGAAGGTCTAGCTGCTTGACACCTCGATGGACGGCTCGCCGGGCGGGTCCAACGCTGAGACAAGTTGAGCCGTGGTCGCGGCCCCCAGGCCGAGAGCAGCGTTCAGAAACCGCACCGTCTCGGCCCGCAGAGCCACTGCCTCGGGCGACGAGCCGATGTACATCGACAGGTGGTCACCGCCCGCAACTTGCAGCATTACTTTCGCCGTCACCCGTGCAGTTGCGAACACCTGCGTGGACCTGGGCAGCAAGCCGTACTCGTCGTTCGTCCCCACGGTGACCAGCAGAGCGCCAGGAGCCGAGTCGCCCCACGTTCCGGCTACTCCCGAAGGGATCTCCCCCGATAGCGAGAGATATGCGCTCACCCTGTGATCGGCGTACAAAGGATTGAGGGCGAGCAGGGCCACATCTGTGCCGCCGTCAGAGTGACCGGCAACCGCGATGCGCGTAGGGTCGATTGGTCCAGCCAAACCGCCGAGCAGGGAGGTGATTACAAAGGAAAGGTCTATTGCTTGATCGGGGTAGTTGCTGATCGGTGAGCCGGGCAGAGTGTTCGCCGAGTCCGGGAACACCGGGGCAGCCACGAGATATCCGGCCTCGGCCCAAGCGTCAAGCAGCGGCTCGTAGACCGTCGGGTTGCTGTTCCATCCATGGGCGAAAACCACGAGCGGCATGGGTCCTGTCGGGCCCACGGGGCGGCGAATCGCAGTAACCAAGACGCGGCCTGACGCACCCGGCACGTTGCCCCTAGGAGGTGTGTTCCGGCTGGGGTCGACCAGTGTGATCGTCTCGTCCTCGATTGGATACGGGGGTACGGGAGGCGGTTGAGTTGTCGTCGCGCTGGGCATGGGGGTCGCGGGCGGTTTGGCTGCGCTCCTTGTACCAGCGTTCAAGCCACCAGTCGAGATGGAGACCACGGCCACAACTGCTGCAGAAACGACGCCGACATGCAGCAACGCGCGCCGAACAAGAAAGCGTGTCCGACTTCTAGCGCCCGTCCGAACGGATGGCGACCCGATGTCATGGGTGGTCGACGCCATTTCTATGCCCTAGATGTCGTCTTCGGATAGATCGAGTTGATGGGCGATGGCAACACGAAAGGGGTGTTCGGGAAGCACCCGTCGTCTCCTTAGGCGTTAAAGGTGACTTTGATTGAGCCTCCCCAGGGCCCCACAGCCAACGTTACAACCGCCGTCTTCGCCTTTAGGTTCAACTCCGAGCACGTGCCGGCCGGTCGAGGTCGCCTAGTCTGTCCACGTTCTACCTTCAGCACTCGCACTCGAAGCATGTGCACTCGTAGCGCCGCGCTGAGGGAAGAACGTGGGTCTGGACCGAGAAGCGCCAGGTCAGATCCAGAAGAGAACCGGGGAGTAGCGCAGCCTGGCAGCGCACCTGCTTTGGGAGCAGGAGGCCGCGGGTTCAAATCCCGCCTCCCCGACCGATCGGCCGCCTCGCGTCCCGCGTGCCTCGGCTTCGCCGTGGTTCGCTCGGGCTAGGAAGCTGCGAACTCTGCTATCAGCCGCGCAAGCTCCAGCGGGGCATCGCCTTGGACGCTGTGCCCTGCGTTCGTCACGTGCTCGACGCGGGCTTCGGGCTGGCGCTTCAACAGCTCCGCCTCGTCGTCGTCGTCGACGACCGACTGCGGGAGCATCCCGCGCACGAGCATGAGTGGAACCTTCAGGTTCGAGATGTCCTCCCACAACGTGGAATATCTGGAAAACGTACGCTCGGCGCTCGCGTCGCCTGCAGCAAAGCGTCGGTATCTCCACACCCAGGTACCGTCCGGCCGCTGAACTGCGTTGTGAAGCACGCCGCGTCGGAGCGAGGACTCACTGCGGGTCGGGTTGAACGCGACCGTGCGCTGAAGGATTTCTTCGAAGCTCGCGAAACTCTCGGGGCCTTGGATGAAGTCCCTGATCTGAGACGACTTCTTCTGGTTCACTCCCGGCGTCACGTCGACGAGGACGAGTCGACGAACGAGGCCGGGCGCAATCCGGCTGACCGCTATGGAGCTCAGGCCGCCGAGAGACATACCCACCACCACTCCGGCTTCGGGTGCGAGGGAACGGATGACGACTTCGATGTCACCGGCGTTGTCGACGGGTGCCATGGAGCCGTCGCGACCGGCGTCGGAGTGCCCGTGGCCAGGCATGTCCACAGCCAGCAACGGGCGCCCGAGGGCGAGAGCAACGGTGTCCCAGGTGTGGGCGTTCTGAGCGCCGCCGTGGATGAAGACTATCTCGGGAGGGTCCTCGCCCCAGACGAGGCTGCTCATGTGTCTTCCCTCTCCCACCTCTACGGCCTCGCGCCGCACCACGGGTGGTCCGTCGTACGGCAAGCCGACTTCCTCTGCGTTCTCGTGGAAAAGCGAGAACTCGTCGTAAGGGATCATGTCCACCGGCGCGACCCTAATCTGAGGAGCAAAACCTCTCAGCTGCCCGTGGCGAAGCTCTCCCTGGCTTCCTGACCTGCGAGTACCGGGCTGGAGGCGACGATCGCCTATTCTGCTGCGACTGCGAGAGATCACAAGCGCGGGCGTAGCTCAATGGCAGAGTCCCAGCCTTCCAAGCTGGTCATGCGGGTTCGATTCCCGTCGCCCGCTCCATGTTTTTCCTGGTCACGCTCTCTCAGGAGAATGCCAGCGGGAGCCATAGGGTGCCAATAAATGCGCGCGAAGGGGCACGCGGGGGGCACGACACATGCGGGCGCGAAACTCGGGAGAGTGAGGGGGCTTGCTGCTGTCGTTGGTAGGCGTCTCCCAAGGGTGCTTCTAGCCCCCATCGCAGTGGCTCTGCTCGCCTCGTGCAGCTCCTCCCCCGTCCCACCGGGGGCAAGCCCCACCTCCACGCCTCCCACGACTTCGAGCACCTCTGTTACGACGACTACCGCCCTTACCGGTCCGCCCTGTGGGGTGGTGCCGAATGCTGACATTGTCTTTACCTCTCGAACCGAGCCCTGCGCCATAACCACTTACGTAGGGGTCAAGATCCACATCTCGTTGGATCGTGGGTTCATCTGGAACGACCCCACGAGCGACTCGCAGGTCCTCCAAGTGAGCAACATCCAGCGCCCGTCATCTGGTGGCGGACTCGACGCAGACCTACTCGCTGAAGCTGTCGGGCAGGCGACACTTAGCTCGGCAGGTGGGATTGCCTGTCTTCCTGGCCAGCCATGTCCTGCACTCGCAAGGCTGTGGGAACTCCGCGTCACCGTCACTCAACAGTGAGCTGTCGCCCGGCGCTCACTCCACGGTGTCCTCGTCCAACAACTTCTGGAGCCCATCCCGCAACGGCCTCAGCGTCCACTCGGCCTCCTCCAGCTCTTCGACCAGTGCCATGGCCTTCTCCCGGTTCAGCCTCCTCAGGGCAATCAGGTGCGCCAGGCTCAAGCCCCCTTCTTGATGTGCCGAGAACCTTCACGACCGGCAAGGGGACACGGTGTACGGAAGCGCGCTCAATGACAAGTCAGCCACCCGCACGAGGGGCAGTTTGGCCGTGGGCACCGTCGTGTGCGTTTGGAACCCCTCCCTCGACAAGTGGTGCGGCGGCTTCGAGGTGGCTGAGGTCAACTCAGCGGGATACCGACTGCGGCGCCCGTCGGACGGCCATGTGTTCGATGAGATCTTCGACTTCGGGGACGTGACGGTCGAGCGCCGCCGGAACCCGATGCGCGGCATCTCGGATTCGCACCTCGACCGCCGAAGCAGCCTCTGAATCGCTGGCTCC
>Ga0116219_10000352_pt1 | contig 48620 bp, 39 predicted proteins | sample Sb_taG_4_FD_91019 | JGI IMG/M metagenome (GOLD analysis project Ga0116219, IMG submission 91019) | Peat soil microbial communities from Weissenstadt, Germany - Sb_50d_6_BS metaG | ecosystem: Environmental > Terrestrial > Soil > Wetlands > Peat | place: Germany: Weissenstadt | collected 2010-09-21 | reverse complement strand
GGGAGGGGAACCACGATCCGGGGTCGGGCAATGACCTCGACCTGACCGGCATCGAGGCGCTCCATCCAGGCCATGACATCCTGATAGGCTTGAGCCGGCGAGCGGAGATGTCCCTCGGGCACCACGCCATCGACAGCGGCATCGGCGATGGATTTCTTGAACCGCAGCCGCTGCATCTTCGATTCGCACCAGGACCAGCGCTCGCCGTTGACCTCGGCGTAGGTCAAGGGAAGGACAAGGGTCACTTTCTCCCGGCTTTGGCCCTGGCGGTAGATGCGGCCCTTGAGTTGCTCGAACTCGGCGGCGGTCCAGGGGAGGACGTTGACGATCAGCCGATTGCAGACCCGCTGCAGGCCATCGACGCCGGTCCCGATCGCGCTGGAGCCGATCAGGACATCGACGTCACCTTTCAGGAAGCCGTCGAGGCCGGATTTGTCCTCCCCGGTGTAGAAGCCCACTTTCCAGCCATCCTCCACGAGCTCATCGCGGAGCAGCCGGTCGATTCCTTGCACGTAATGAGTGTAGATGAGCGTCTTCGGTTCGATGTGGGCGCGGATAACGGGCAGGCGGGCACGGGTGAGGATTTGCTCCAGAGCGAGCGGAGTGCCCCGGCGACCGAGCGCGCGGATCTCGTCGAGGAACTGGCCGCAGTTCACCTCGGCCTCGCGCTGCTCATAGCCGATGGCGTATTCGGGCATCCAGCGAATCCCGAGCGTCACCAGCCGTTGATGGAGCCGCATGCAGTTCGGCACGGTGGGGCGGGTGTCGAGTTCGTCGTGGGCAACCCCACTCACAAGCTCGACCATGCTCTTGCCTTCCTGGAGGTTGTTGATCACGGGCGTGGCCGACATCCCCAGGACGTGCAGATCGGGGTTGCGCTCGGCGGCAAGAGTCGTGAGCGCGGTGACGAGTTGCCGTCGTTGGGAGATGTTCTCAACGGCGCGCTGCTTGGCGTAGTGGATTTCGTCCACGATGACGAAGTCAATGGGTTCGCGCTCGACCAGCGACCGTACCCGCTCGGCCGAGTCGGGCTGCTGGAACGCCTCATAGTTGAGGACCAGGTAGCGGTGCGTCGGTTGGTCGGCCACGACGCCGAAGCCCGTCTCGTCACCGGGTATTGCGGCCCACTCGGGGTCGAACACCCTGGTCGCCACCACACTGTTCGGGAAGATGTCAAGGATCATCTGCCGCCAGCCCTTGACGACGCTGTTTGGACAGCAGATGACGGTCAAATTGCTGCGGACAACGCGGGTAGCGAGGATAGCTGCAAGCGTCTTGCCGGCCCCGGTGCCCGACCAGTTGCCGACCCGCTTCCGCTCCCGGACTCGGACGGCGAAGTGCCGCTGCATCAGGTTCGGTGGTGCCGGCTTACCGTTGACCTGAAAAACGTAGCCGTGCGGAATGGCAAGGTTTCTCGCCTGGCGATACTCGTCAAGAAACCTTGATCGCACCTCCTCCGCGTACCCGTCCGCGCCGCACGCATCGGCCTGCGCCACCGCTACCGCCTCATCGTGGTAGGCGTGCTTCCAGATCTTGGCGACGGCGGAGGCGAGGAGGAATTCGACCGCTTCCTCATCCGCGGAACTGACGATGTGGAGGCCAAGCGAACCCAGAACCTCCTTGGTTTCGACGACGGGGAGCCGCTGTTCCCCTTCTTCCGTCACCTGCTCGATCACTGCATCGGCTCGGTCGAGAAGGTCGCCCGCCGCGCCACCTGGCCTTGTCTCGTTCGTTTCCAGCGCCTCAAGCGTCTGGATGGGGTCTTGAACGAACCGATCAACGAGGGATGGCTCGCCGTGGACGAACTTCTCGATCTCCTCCTTCGGGAACCGGCCAGTTGCGACTGCTTTCACGAAGCCTTGGCCCTTGCCCGTGCTGGCGAGTAGGCCGTTCTGTTGGAAGAGAACGTAAAGCTCGGCGGCCGTGAAGGCGTGGAGATGATCCTTGAGGGACTTCACAAAGATTCGTATCGCATCAAGCGTCCAGCCTCGATTAGAGAAGGGGCAACCTTGAGGATTGACGCCGTGAGTCCTATGGTTCAGGGTTGCTTCCCATTCATGGTCTGGTCCGTTTGGACATTTCCACCAAACCTTGATCCCGGACCCTGCAACAACCTGGTCCGGCGTAAGGGCACCGTTCTTGCTCGGGTGCCACTCGCTGGCGGTAGCAGGAAAACGCGAGGCGAGGGAATTAGTGACCGAGGCCCTCTTGCCAGCACAAAATGGGCAACCGACGCCGCGCGTGCGCACGTTCGCAGTTGCCTGCCACTCGTGATCCGGCCCTTTCTGACATTTCCACCAGAACTCACTATTGGAGCCAGTCACCACCTGGTCAGCTATGATAGCACCGTTTTTCGTTGGGTGCCATTCGGCCGCCACTTCCGGGAAGCGGGATGTGAGCGAATTACTGATGGAGACCTTTAGACCCCGGCAGTATGGGCAGCCCCGACCACCAATTGTTCTTTTCTCCGCCGTTGCTTGCCATTCGTGGTCTGAAGCGTTCGGACATTGCCACCAATACTTCTTGTTAGAGCCGGCCGGCACCATTGCAGGCGTGATCTCGCCGTTCTTGGTGGGATGCCATTCGGCTGCGATGTGGGGATAAAGCGAAGCAATAGAATTGGTGATTGAGGATTTTTTCCCTCCGCAGAATGGGCATCCGGTCATGTTTCCGTGCGTTCGATTGCACACCGCGGTTTGCCATTCGTGGTCGAACCCTTTTCGGCACTGCCACCAAACTCTCAAATGCGACCCAGCGACCACTTGATCGGGTCTACAGTCACCATTCTTCGTCGGATGCCACTCGCGTGCCAAGTCAGGAAAGAGGGATGATATTGAATTAGTGACGGAAAGCTGTTTCCCTGCGCAAAATGGGCACCCAGTCGCGTTCCCCTGTGTCCGATTGGACACGGTCGCTTGCCACTCGTGGTCTGGACCTTTCTGACATTGCCACCATACCTTGACATGTGACCCAGCCACTACTTTATCAGGGGTCAAGTCGTCGTTCTTCGTCGCGTGCCACTCAGCTGCAATGGCTGGGAAGAGCGAGGCGAGGCAGTTAGTTACTGACACCCTCTGTCGAGCGCAGTATGGACACCCATTACCTTGCCTCGTTCGACTTTTCAAAGTGGCTTGCCATTCGTGGTCGGGACCCTTGGAACACTGCCACCAGACCTTCAAGTGTGACCCGGCTACCACGTCATCCGGGGTGTGGTCACCATTTTTCGTCGGATGCCACTGGGCGGCGACCTCGGGATGGGTCCGCGACAAAGGTGCTTTCATATGACTTGCCTGAAAATGATCAAGTGGCGTTACCATCATGTGGAATGTCAATCTGCCATGAAAAACATTTCACCTTCTTACCGTCAATACGCAAGCCCCATGAGTATATATCTCTCCTTTTAATGGCCGATTGAGGAGGCACTGGATCGCCACCTGCAGAAAATCCGTAAACGCTGATCCTTGGACGCTTGCCAACAAAACCCAGATGCTGAAGCTCTCCTTCAACACAGGAGACAGCGTTCCAAAACTCCTCCCAAGTCGCAGATTGGTCAATCTTGTGGGCGATATCATTGCGGCGCCCTCTAATTGTCTGGAGCTTGTTTGAATCTTGCAGCAGGTTTCCCTCACCCAACAAGCGTATACACGAGTCGAGGTCGGCTCGCGTCATGTTGCCTTGGCTGTCTTTCTGGAATCGAAACCTCTTGCCTTGTTTATCCTTTGTCGGGAGTTTCAGTTTTTTTGTCCTGATGTGGCACTGTAACGCATCGTCTAGAATGGCGCAGAGACGAACGTACAACAGGGAGGGTAAGAGCCGTTCGAGAATTGGGTTCCTCGGCACCGGAAGATGCTGGCGTGCATAAAGTTGATATGGCACCTCGTACTTGCGTGCTAATTCGGCGTCGATCAAAAATCGATTCCACTGGTCGAAAATGGCTTGGTTTGGTGGGGTAAACATGGCGCTATCCTATCTCCTATCACATGGCCTACATCGTGAAGCGCTGGGTGAAGCCCTGGGGACGGTTCACACAGGTCGTTCACTTCCTACGGTTTACGGAACAATACGCCCCCATCTGCTGGCCGCGCCTGTTTGATCCTCACACGGGACAACTCGGCGTAACCGTTCCGCCCCTCTGCGCATCTCATTGACCCCGCCGTCGGAGATCGACCGCGGCATCCCGTCTTCCGGGTGCGCCAACTCGGTCCTGCGGTCCATCGTCAGTATCTCCCCTTTCTCCATAGACCCACTCTACCCGATCCGTCCTCACTGGACAAGTTTATCCTGACCGAATTTGGCGCGGCATCGGGGCAAGAAGCCTGTGAGGGAGGCGAGACAGTTGTATCAACTCAATAACCCTGGGGTGAAGCTCTGCGTTGGTCGCCGTAAGTCCTTATTTTTCAACGCGCGAGCCGAAAGTTAGCGAACACTTACCCTGGGTTATTGAGCTGTTACAGACAGTTCTCCGAAGTCTTTCGCGATTAGCAAGTTACGAAGAAAAGCCTCCCATCAGCCGTCAGAACAGCGCCTCGACCGCTTCCAAGGAACAAAGCCAAGGAACAAAGGGGCCAAGGAACAAAGGGGACGCGGCTCGTTCAGACAGCATGTCTGAACGAGCCGGGTCCCTTTTCGCACCCGCGCAGTCCGGCGTGCCAGCGGCTGTCGCCTCATGCTGCTGTCATCCGCTCGACCCTTCCGGCGGCTCCACGGCTACCACGCGAATATGAGTCGGGCGCCGCCGCGTGTACTCAACGACCCCGTGCAAGCGCACTACACACCCGAGCATCGGGATCAACCGACTACGGATCAGGGGCGGAAAGGTCCCGGGCACGAAATCCCGGTCCGAACCGATGCGCAGTTTGAGCGTCCCCCTCACGATGTCGAGCGCGGTCAGTGTCCCCTCGATCGGCTCGCCTGACTCTCGCGACTCTTCCCGGGCGCGCCGCGCGGCGGACACCCGCTCCACGAACCCTCGATCAACGACGATGGCGGCAGGTCCCTGCTCGCCCTGGCCTGGGAGAAAGGGGCGGTACTCGATCAACCGTGCCTCGCGGTTGAGGACCTTGCCGAGTTCCTCGATGGCCTGGATCGCGCCGATGGACGCCGCGGAGCGGACCTGTGCGGCCGGCGCAGAAAAGTCACTCATCAGGGCGGTGAACCGTTCGAGGACGTTCCGCGCCGAAACACGGCGGGGCTCCTCCCCCGAGTCGATCTCCAGGTCGGCCTCCGCCAACTCGCCCAGGATGACGAAACTCCCCTCGTCGAACGGTTCGATGCTCAACTTCGCCAGTCGCAACACCTGGGCATCCGCGGTGCGCAGGTCGGTGAAGTCCGGGGAGGGACCGTAGACCGCCTCGTAACTGGCGAAGTTCAGGATGCGCTGCGTGGTCGAAAGCACGTCACTCAGCGTCGCGGCCGTCAGCCGGCTCTGTCCGTCCCGAGGGAGGATGCGGGTCGGCAGGCGGGGCGCGGGACGCACATCGGGCTCCGTGCCGGTGTTCGGCGTGTCGGCCAGTGCGGCGTAGCGTTCTAGCCCTTCTCTGGCCCACCGTGGTCGGAAGTCGGTGTATTCGGGCTCAGACACGGCGGTAGTCCTCCAAGAGGGCATCGGCTCCGGGCTGGGTCGTTTCCAGATAAACCTTGGCCAGGTCGGCGCTTCGCGCGGCCGGGCCACTAACCCCCGTTCTCTCCGGGTGAAAGACACTTCCGCCCCGCTGCGTGTTCAGCCTTCGGTAGTAACCGAGGGAATCCGCGTCGGCGGCGTGCAGCCCCAGGAGTCCCCCTAAGCCCTGGCTCTTGCTTTGAAAGACGGCATAAGCCAGCAGCATTTGCCCCACGTGGCTCACCCGCCGGCGCCACACGGGGGTGTGGAGGTTCCCCGGCGCCGCGGCCATGTGCTCGACGTACATCACTTTCTGACCCAGTTGATGCTGCGAGGGGTAATCGGGTCGAACATTCAGGAAACCCGCCATCATGTCGCCACACCAGGCGACGTACTTCTGTCGATCCTCGCAGCCCTGCACCTGATCGCACCAGTCATGCACCTTCCAGCCGGCCCAACCGGGCACGCTTTGCACGCTGGCAATCTCGTGAAACGTCGTAAACGCCTGCTGCATCTTGTGCCAGACACCTCGGAAATAGCGCTTCGAGCGATCATCGTGCCGGGTCACCTGCGCGACCACCGAGCGGCCCGCATCCCCATCCTCGAACACTACAAAGCAGTAGTCGCGTTCGTCCATCGCAGTTTGGCACACGACGGGAAGGGGTAACGCATCGCCGCCGCAAACATGCAGTGTAGCGGCGTGGGAGCTGGCTCGCCACTCGGATTAGTAGGTGCCGTTATTCCGCATGCACTTGCTGAGGAACTGAGGGACACTCCTCCGGGAACTGAGGGACACTCCTCCGAAGTCTTTTCCCCTCAGCAAGTTACGAAAAAGCCGTCCCATCAGCCGTTAGAACAGCGCCTCGACCGCTTCCACGCCGAAATCCCGCGGGTTGCGCAGTACCAGCGCACGCCCTTCCCGAACAAGCTCCCCTGTGCAGACGACTGGCAATCGCTCCCGATGCGCCCGGATGGCCTGATCGTACTCCGCCCCGCGCAGCTCCACGTTGACCCGGCGCGGCCGCCCGTCGATGTAGGCGACGATTCCCACCGTCCCCACCTCCGCGCCCTTCGGTCGGTCCAGGCGGACGACCATCCCGCGCAGCACGAACTCCTCCTGGGGGCTGGTTTCCTGGAGGATGCGGCCGGCCTCGCGGATGATGGGCAGCGCATCGGCGAGGACACGGACACGCCGCGGGAGGGGCTCCAGCACGGGGCGAATGGGGGACCACGAGAAGTCGAACTGCAGCCCCTGAACCGCGTCGCCCTCGCCGGCCATGCCCACCAGCGCCTGGCACAGGTTGGCGCTGACACCCGCGGCAATCGCCGCCTGGAACGCGTCGAGTCGCCCGGTCGCGGCCGTCCGTTCCGCGGCCCCTTGCACCGCCTCCAGGGCACGGGCCAAGGTCGCGGTCGCGCGGCGGTCGAACGGCTCCTCGACCTGCCCGAACAGGTCGGTTCCCCCTGCGGGTTGCATTCCCTGCTTCACGCGCGACAGGATCGTCACGACGTAACTGCCGCGGCCGGTCTGTCCGAGCCGCAATCGGGACACGTACTCCAGCGCCTGATTTGGCTTGCGCGTGGCGTAGTAGGGGCGTGGTCGCACGGCGGCGCAGGCTGCGGCCAGCATCAAGTCGCGAGTGCTATCCACCAGTCCCACCCCCGCCCCCAGCGGTAGGGTGCCGTCTTCCGCATCGGGCCGTTGTACGGCGGCCCGCACGATGTCGGCTCCGCTGGTCGTCAGGTCCTCCCACACCTGCGCGGGGGGCCTCCCTTCGGCCAGGGCCAGCGTTTCCAGCGCTTGATGAAGCCGCGTCAGGTAGTCGGCCAGGTTGTGGTTGAGCGGCAGCAGGATCTCGAAGGTGTTGCCGTTAGCGCCCGTACTCCAGATCGATCCCTTGCAAGGCACGACCTGAGCTTCCCGCCAGCCGTGGGACCGCAGGTAGGCCGCCATCTCCAGAGGGCGGAGAGCTTCCAGGGCCAAGCGAAGGGATTGCTCGATGTTGTCGAAGATTCGTGGCATGGTGCGCGATCCACCGAGAAGGGTAGGCGTCAGGCCGGCCGATCCGGGCGCGAGATGCCGAGCACGCGGGGTGATACTGTTTTCCCTCCGGGCGTTGGTGCTCGTAAGGATGAAGGGGAAGCATCACTTCACCGTTGTTGAGATAGTGTAAACCCGGTCGCTGGGGAATGCAATGGTCGCAAGAGATGGGGGAAAACGGCGGGCGGTAATTTCCCCCCGAAATGTCGTTGCATTAGCCCCGTCGGGGGTGAGTGTGCGCGCGGTGAAATGAGGCGTCTCGGGCGGCGCAAGTGCCTGTCCGGCCAACGACTTCGGGAACGTCGGGTCGTTTCACGCCCGGTGAAACGACCTACCGCGCTACGCGGGCACCCCATCCCCCTCGCGCGGCAGCCAGACGTCGAAGCGCGCCCCAGCCCCCGGCCGGCTCGACACCTCGACGTGTCCGCATGACAGACCTGCCCCGTCGTTTGAACATCTCGGCCCGGCGCGGAAAACCCTGCCGGGCATGCCGGGTGTTACGCAACCTGTTACACTGGAAGCCGGTTTCTACCCCGATTCGACCAGGGCGAAATCAGCCTTGCACCTGCGAACCGCGTGGAAACCGGCCGGTTTCTACCTCCTTTGAACGTCGGTTGAAGCTCCGGAATTTTCCGGGAAATCGCTGGCGGAGCGATGGCCGGCGCCGGTATGTTGACACCAGCGATGATCCGACCCGATGCGAGAGAGGAACACCGACGATGACCGTTTCCCCCCGGACCTGGCTGGCCGCGGGCCTGTGTGCCGTGACCCTGACCTGGGCCGCGCCGGCCCGGGCCGACCTCGTGGAGTACGTCAAGAAGGCCGACGACGCCTTCTCGTGGAAGCTCAAGGCAAAGAACGAAGTCAACGGCGTCCTCGCCTACGAGATCGCCCTGGTGTCGCAGAAGTGGCACGACGTCGTCTGGGACCATCAGCTCGTCGTCTACCTCCCCAACGACGTGAAGCCGGGCAAGACGATGGTGCTGCTGAACACCGGCGGCCGCAACGTCGGCTGGGAACTCATCGGCCTGGAACTGGCCCGCAAGTCGCAGGCCCCCGTCGCCGTCCTCTTCGACGTTCCCAAGCAACCGCTGTTCGGCGGCAAGAAGGAGGACGCCCTCATCGCCGAAACCTTCGTCCGCTGCCTCGAAACCAAGGACGAAAGTTGGCCGCTCCTCTTCCCGATGGTCAAGAGCGTGGTCAAGGCGATGGACGCCCTGCAGGCGTTCAGCAAGGAGGAATGGAAGGAGCCGGTCAAGGACTTCATCGTCGGCGGCGGCTCGAAACGCGGTTGGACCTCGTGGCTGACCGCGGCGACCGGCGACCCGCGCGTCAAGGCGATCACCCCGATGGTGATCGATACCCTCAACATGGTCGAGCAGATGAAGCACCAGAAGGAGGTCTTCGGCAAGCCGAGCCTAATGGTCCACGACTACGTCGAGCGCGGCTTGATCCCCCTGCCGGACACCGACGAGGCGCGGAAGCTGTGGCGCATGGTCGATCCGTACAGCTACCGCGACAAGCTGACGCTGCCGAAGCTCCTCCTCCTGGGCAACAACGATCCCTACTGGACGACGGACGCCCTCAACCTGTACTGGGACGGGCTCAAGGGCGGCAAGTGGGTGACGTACGTGCCCAACGCCGGCCACAATTTGCGGCAGGACAACAAGCCGGACGCGACGCGCACACTGGGGGCGCTGGCGGCGTTCACCCGGCACATGATTGCGGATAACCCGATGCCGAAACTCTCGTGGAAGCACGACGATGCCGGCGGCAAGCTCCGCCTGACGGTCGAGGCGTCGCCGAGGCCCAAGGCGGCGCGGTTGTGGGTCGCCACGGCGCCGACGCGCGACTTCCGCGAAGCACGCTGGGAAGAGTGCAAGGCCACGCTGGGCAAGGACAGTGTGGTCGGAGAGGTCGAGCCGCCGAAGGAAGGGTGTTTGGCGTTCTACGGCGACCTGGAGTATGAGATGGGCGGGCTGAAGTACAACCTGTGTACGCAGATCCGCATCGTAGGGGAACCGGTCAAGAAGAAGGAGTAAAGCCGCTTGCGGCTTAGCGTTCGCTTCACCCCGGTGAAGCGAACGCTAAGCCGCAAGCGGCTGAAGTGTGTCACTTGCCCTGCTTGGACGACGGCTCCTTCTCCAGCATCTTCTGCATGGCGGACATGGCGTCGCGGCCGCTGGCGCTCTCGAGCGCCTTGCCGCTGATCTCCTTGACGTCGGCGCGGGCCTGCTCCAGCTGCGACTTGAGGCTGTTGACCTCGGTGTTGGTCTTCTCCAGCGCCTGCTTGAGCGATGCCGTCTCCTGCGCCGCCAGCTTCTGGAACATTTCCAGGTCCTTCTGGGCCAGCGTCGCCTTGGTCTCGTACTCCTTCTTGACGCTGTTGGTCGCCACGGCCACGGCCGCGTTGACCTCCTTCTTGACCACCTCGGGGAAGCCCTCGACCTTGGCCTTCAGGTCGGCGTGCTCCGTCTCGCGCTTCTTCAGCTCAGCCTCGCGCTCACACCAGGTCTTGTCGAGCTGTTCCTGCTTGTTGCGGTTGGCCTTCTCCTGCTCCTCCATCTTCTGCTTGAAGACGTCCTCCCCCTTGCGCTGCTGTTGGTTGCGGTCGTACTTGTACTCTTCCTCCTCGCGGCGCCAGTTCTTGGCACGCTCCAGGCGCTGCTCCTCGAACTCACGCATCTTGCGGGCCTGCTCTTCCTCCCACGTCTCGCGCTGCTTCTCGATCTCGGCCTTGAGATCGTCCAGCTCGATCTCCTTGGCCTCGAGGTTGTAGAGTTGCTTCAGCTCCTCCTGCTTGAGCTGGATGGCCTCTTCGACGTTCTTGAGCAGCTGCAGGCGCTCGACCAACTTGGCGGACAGGTCGGCGAGCGACTTCTGGATCTCGACCTGCGTGGACGCGAGGGTGGTGGACACCGAGTCGAGGCTGAGGCCGACGACGGACTCGAGGACCTCGGTCTCGCGGATGGCCCTCGCCGCCTGGTTTTTGGCGCCGGCGGGCCGCGGCGCGACCTCTTCCAGCTCGAGGGTGCTGGTGTCCATGTCCGGCTCGGCCGCCCTGCTGACGGTTGGGGGGCGACGGTTCTTGGTCGCTGAGGACTTCGCCATGATTCAATTCTCTCCGCTACGCGCACAAAGATGTTTAACGACCGCGCCACCCGCGGCGCGATCGGGTTCCGACGAGTTGAAGTGCGCGAAAGAGTAACATGGCCGCCTGGCGATTACAAGCATCGCAGGCGATTTTCCTGGATTTCTCGTAGTATTCGCGCAAGCTCTCTTGCGGCTTCGCAGGCCGTGCGAAGCCGCAAGAGGCGTTACGCCAGCGCCGCGCGGGCGCGCTTGACGAGGTCGTTGTCCCTGGCGCCGCTGCCCTTCAGCCAGAAGACGCTCGACGCCAGGAAGCGCGAGCGCCAGGCCGGCGTGGCGTGGTAGTAATCCTCCAGTGCCGCCGAGCTGAACTTGTAGTCGTGCGAGTCGTCCCCCTTCAGGAAGATCAGCCGCCGCGCCGCCGTCATCAGTCCCTCGGGGGCGCCGTCCTTGCGCTCGAGCAGCGCCAGCACCTTGCCGGCGGCGGCGGGCTTGTCCTTGCTGACGTCGGCCATGATCTCCTCGATGGCCTCCGTCCCGGTCGCCTTCAGTTCGGCCTTTTCCAGGGCATCGATCTTCCGCGATTCGTCCAGCTTGCCGCGCTCCCCCATGAACTTCCGGAACATCGGCAGGAACGAGGCGCCTTGCAGCATCATCATCCGCCGCGTCTCGTCGTTGCCGCTGGCGGTGTAGGCGAAGTGCAGGGCGTTGATCGAGGTGACGCAGTGCAGGCCGCCGATGCCGGGCTGCTGCATCAGCAATTCGCCCGCCCGCAGGAACAGGCCGTCCCACACCGACGCCGGGGCGACCCCCTTGTTGAGCAACTCGACCACTTTCTCGGCCCCGTCGGAGGCCGAGGCGGTGCGCAGGGCGGCCACCAGGTCGGCGGCGGCGGACGGCGTCTCCTTCCCCTGGAACCAGTCGTCGCGGACCTTGGCGGCGCGCTTGACGTTCTCGCGGCCGGGGCGATCCTGGTCGGCGTCACGCTCCGCCGGGTTGCCCCCTTCGTGCTCCAGCAGGGCGAAGGTGAGCGAGCGCATCACCGGCTCGGCGTGGCGCCAGCCGATGGTCTGCAGCGCCCGCCAGGAGTTGGCGGCGAAAATGGCCTTGTGGCCGATGTCGCGGAAGTCGCGCGCCCCGTAGCGCCAGAACAGCTCGATGACCTCGGCGGCACCGGCGTTGCGGACGAGCGCGGCGATGGCGGCGTTGGCCCCTTCCTCGTCCCAGCGATCCATCGCCTCGATGAAGCGCCGCTTCGCCTGCGTGGCGGACGGCAGTTTGCCCTCGGCGACCGGCGGCATCATCCAGCCGTCGTTCTTGGCCTTGTTGGTGGCCTGCGACGCCTTGAAGTTGTCCAGCGCCCAGAAGAGCGGCAGCCAGCGGTCGGAGTCGGGGGCGGCGAGGCTGGCGAGGTGAGCCGAGTTGACGACGAGGACGGCGTGGAACTGGAAGCCGACCGGCCTCGGCTTGATGCCGCGCACGCCGGCCAGCAGCAGCGCCCCGAGCAGTCGCCCGTAGCTGGTCCCTTCGCGGACCCTGGTGCCGACCGCTTCGAGGAGCTTGTCGCGCGGCGTCTCCTCGATGAGGCGGACGAGCGGCTCGGTGTCGGGGCTGAGTGGGACGACGGCGGGGGTCGCCTTGACGTCGGCGGCGCTGACGGGCGGGAGTTGACCGAGAAAGGCGAGGTCGCCGAGGCCGGCGGCGAGGCCGGCCGTCAGGGTTGTAGAGACGAACTCACGGCGGTTGACGGGAGAGGACATGGGAAACCCTCCATCCCGGGGCCGCCGGCGGCCGCACGGGCCGCCCGGTTCTTTTTCAGGCCCCGGTAGACATAGAAACCGAAGGCGCCGAGCAGAAGGTACGGCGTGCCGACCATCAGGTAGATGCTGCTGTTGTAGGCGCTGGCCTCGCGCATCGGGTCCGTGTCCTCGTACTCCTCCGAACCGGAGGAGGGGGCCGCCACCGCCTCGCTTCAGGAGGGGCAGGCGCGGGCGCCGCGCGGCGTGGCCGCCACGGCGAAAAGGGCCAGCAATCCAAAGAGGAAGAAGAGTCGTTGCATGTTTTCTCGTTTAGCGGCCGCCCGTAGGTCAGGCTTTCCAGCCTGACATGGAGTCAGGCTGGAAAGCCTGACCTACGGGCCGCGTGTTGGTCATCATACCCCGCCGTCACGCCGGCGGGTAGAGCCGATACAGCATCCAGTAGACCACGACGCCGGTCACCGACACGTACAGCCAGATCGGCAGCGTCCAACGGGCGATTCGGACGTGCCCCTTGAGCCGGTCGCGCAACCCCAGGTAGGCCGTCACCAGGGCAAGCGGGACAGTCGCGACGGCTAGCACGGTATGAGTTGTCAGCAGCGCGTAGTACAGGGGCGTGACGAGGTCAGGAGCGCTCGGGTTTTGCTTAGCAAACTCCGTGGCGACCCCCTTCTTGATGACAAAGTGGTAGTACAGGTACGAGGCGAGAAACAAGGCGGATACGCAGAGAGCGGTCAGCATACTTGCCTTGTGGAGCCTCACCAGCCGGCGCTTGATGGCGACGAAACCCACGATGAGCAGCACACCGCTCACCCCGTTGAGGGTGGCGTTGAGTCCCGGCGAAACGATCTGGCCGAGCCACTCGGTCATGGTGTTTCCCGCAGCAGGGCGGCGACGGCCTGGCGCAGCTTCGGCAGCTCATCGACCGGCTGACCCCCGTCATCCACCTGCCGCCCCTCGAAGTAACCGCGGTGATGGCCGCGCTTGTCCACCAGCACCAACCTGAAGCCGTGCATCACCTCCTGGCCGGGTTTCACGTCTTCGCCGCCGTTGCGCCGCACGGGAACCTTGAAGCCTTTCTCGATGAGGCGATACAGTTGCTCCTCCGAGCCGGTGAGGAAGAGCCAGCGCTCCGGGTCGGCGCCGAAATGATCGGCGTATTTCTTCAACTCGTCGGGGTCGTCCCGCTCCGGATCGACGGTGAATGTGACGAGGCGGACGTCGGGTTCGTTACGGAAAGCGTCCTGGATGCGAGCGACATTGCCGGTGACCTGGGGACAGCCGCCGGTGCAGCGCGTGAAGACGAACGAGGCGATCCACACCTTGCCTGCGAGGTCGGCGTTGGTGATGGTGCGGCCGCTGCGCTCGGTCAGGGAGAAGTCGTCGATGGGGCCGAGGTCCATCGGGGGCGGGGCGTTGTGTCGCAGGGCGGAGAAGCCGGCGAAGCCCAGGGCCGCGAGGGCGGCGAGGAGCAGCCCGGCCATCACGGCGCGTTGCATGGGGGGGCCCTCACTTGGCCGCTTGCGGCTTCGCAAGACCTGCGAAGCCGCAAGCGGCAATTAATGCCACGCCAGGACGATGTCGGGCAGCAGCACGATCATCATCATCGTCCCGAGGATGAACCCGGGGATGAGCAGGAAGTACACCCGCCGCCAATCAACGACCAGGTGCATGAAGTAGGTGCCGACCAGCGCCGCCTTCACGATGGCCACGCCAAGGATGATGACGAAACTCTGGGCATGGGTGATGGTTCCGTGCCGCGCGTAGTAGTTGGCGACGAACGACACCAGCGTGAACAGCGACAGGGCGGCGAAGATCAGCAGGTAAGCCTTGACGCCCGGCCCGTGGTGGGGCTCGTCCCCGGCGAAGGTGTCCGAATCCTGAGTCGTCATGGGTAGGTCCTTACGCGCTAAGCCGCAAGCGGCCCGGTTACACCAGGTACAGCAGCGGGAACAGGAAGATCCACACGATATCGACGAAGTGCCAGTACAGGCCGACGTTCTCCAGCATTAGCCCGTGCTGCACGCCGAGTTTGCCGAACAGGGCCATGAGCAGGATGAGTACGAAGATCACCAACCCACCCACGACGTGCAGGGCGTGGAAGCCGGTCAGGGCGAAGTAGCACGACGCCCACAGGTTGCCGTAGGGGATGTTCGGGTACAGGTGCAACTCGACGTGATTCTCCTCGGCCCACTCGTTCAGCTCGTTGATCTTCTTGCCGATCTCCTTGTGGTCGGCGACCGGCTTGTACACCTTAACCGGCGGCGTCGCGCTCGGGTCGGTGACGAACTCCTTGCCGGCCATGAGGTCGAGGATGTGCTGGCACTTGGCGACCGCCGGCGCCTCTTCGGTCGCCTTCTCCAGACCCTTCTTGACGTCCTCCGGAGTGCCGAGCGACAGACCCAACTTGTACTTGTCGTTCAGCTCCCTGGCCTGCTTCGAGACTTCAGACGGATGCAGGGCCATCTTGCCATCTTGCGTGAACTCCATATCGTCGAGCAGTTCCTGGCATGCGACAGCTGCTGCTTCCTTCTCAGCATGGCCCTTATTCTTGAGGTACTCACGCAGCTGGGCGGCGACCTTCTCCAGGTAGATTTGCCCCGCCGGGCTGTCGAGCTTCTCGCCGACCTGGCCGGGCAAGATGTGGTGGTCCCACTTCGCCTTGTACTCCACCGCCTTGATGCCGAGGAAGACGCCGCCCAGCGCCAGGGTGACGGCCACGAAGAGCGTCGCCTGCCCGACGTTGCCGCGCATCAGTGCCCAGTGGGCCAGCACCACCGTCAGGCTGGAGCAGATCAGCACGAAGGTGTTGATGGCGCCGTAGAACTCGACGAGATGCACTTCGTGCGGCGTGGGCCATTTCGGATAGAAATCGTCGCCGCCGATCTTCTGAGCGGGCGTGCTGTTGCGCAGGATCATGTACGTGCCGATCAGGGCGGTGAAGAACATGATCTCGGTGACGAGGAACAACCACATGGCCAACTTGCCGTTGGGCAGCGGCAACCCCATGTGTGCCTGCGGAGGCTCAGCGACTGCGTGTGCCATGAGTGTGTCGGACCTTCCGTATCGATGAAGCCAGGCCGCTTGCGGCTTAGCGCTCGCGCGAACGCTAAGCCGCAAGCGGCTCAAAACCGTTGCACCAGCCCGTCGATCAGCAGCAGCGCCAGCACGGCGGGCAGGTAGAGCAGCGAGCCGCGCAGCACCCGCCGGGCGTTGGCGGTCGAGGCAGTGCGCAGGAAGCCCAGCGTACTCGCGAAGAAGACCAGGCCCATCACCAGCGCGCCGGCGACGTAGAGCGGGCCGGCGTCTCCGCCAGCGGCCGGCAGCAAGCTCGCGGGGATCAGGGCGAGGCAATAGAGGACCATGTTGCGTCCGGTCAGGCTGCCGTCGCGATCGACCACCGGCAGCATGAGAAAGCCGCCGCGGGCGTAGTCTTCGCGGTGGATCCAGGCGATGGCCAGGAAGTGCGGCACCTGCCAGAAGAAGACGATCAGGAACAGCCCCAGCGCCTCGACGTCGAGCGAGCCGCGCGCGGCGGTCCAGCCGATCAGCGGCGGCAGCGCCCCCGGCACCGCCCCTACCAGCGTGTTCAGCGGGGTGACGCGCTTCAGCGGCGTGTAGACGAAGACGTAGGCGAGGAAGGTGACGGCCGCCACCAGCGCCGCCCACCCCTGCGGTAAGACGGCCCAGAGGTAGGCGATGCCGCCGACCCCCAGCGCCGACCCGAACAGCAGCGCTTCCGACGGCCGCAGCCGACCCGCCGGCAGGGGCCGGTTCTCGGTGCGGCGCATGCGCGCGTCGGCGCGGCGCTCGAGGTACATGTTCAGGGCGCTGGCTCCGGCGGCGACGAGGGTGGTGCCGAGGACGGTGTGGGCCAGCAACAGCAGATCGAGTCGCCTGCCGGTCGCCAGTACGGCGCCGATGACGACGGTGAACAGCACCATCAGGGCGATGCGCGGTTTGGTCAGTTCGGCGTAGGCGACGAAGCGCGAGCGCGCTGCGGCCCTCCCCTCGCTCCGGAAGCGCGCCGGATCGGCGGCGAGCGGGCCGCCGAGCGGGGCGAGCGGCGTCTGCACTGTGGTCACGGCTTTCATGCGGCCTCCTCGAGGCGGGCTCCCGTCACGGCGGGTCGGGCCGCGCCGGCGACCTCCCGCCGGGCGAGTACGGCAACGCAGGCGGTGGCGGACAGCAGCAGCGCCCCGCCCAGGACGTGGGCCGTGCGTACCAGTACGCGCTGGGCCGTCACCGGAAGCATCTCGGGCACCAACCCGTGCGACAGCTGTGCCATCCACGCCTCGACGCCCAGGAGCACCTGTAACCCCAGGAGGCAAGCGAGCACGATCGCGCTGATTCGCAGCACGCGATCCGCGTGGACCCAGGCCAGCCGCGCCAGCCATGCGACGCCCACCGCCGCGACGAAGGCCGCCAGCAGATGGCCGCGCTGGGCCAGCGGGTCGTAGGTGTGCCGCAGCAGGACGCCGAGGACCACCTGCGCGTAAACGGCCGCCAGGGCGAAGAGCGAGCCGCGCCGCAGGCGGGCCACATCTGCCGGGGCCGCACCGAGGGAGCTGGCCCACGTCTGCGACGTCAGGACCGCGATGGTCGCGAGGAGGCCGAGGAGGACCGGCGCGAACGAGCCGTGAACAAGGCGGAACTCCAACCCCCAGCGGGCGTGCTCGAGGACGCGCAGGCCGCCGAATAACCCCTGGAGACACACCCCGACCAGCGCCGCCGTGCCCAGCCAGCAGAGCCAGCGGCGCGGCTCGCGCAGCCACAGCCAGGCGGCCAGGACGATGGCACAACAGCCGACGACGTAGCCCGCCAACCGGTGGCTGTGCTCGACGACCAGGCGCACGTCCTGGAGTTGCTCCCCGGAGAAGTCGAGCAGGGCCGTCGGTTTCGTGGGCCAAATGGGGTCCGCCATGCCCGCCTTCAGGTTGGTCACGGCGGACCCGAGGCCCAGGAGGACGACCGTGGCGCAGACCGTCAGCACGGACCAGCGGTGCAACCAGGGGGTAGCGGGGGTGTCGGTCATGGAAAACTCTTGGCGAGCGGCGTGGCGTAAGCCCGCCGGTGAGTTCACCGGCGGGCTTACGCCACGCCGCTCGCCGGTCCTCGTTAGTGCGCGTGTGTCGCCGGCGCCGCCCCGGGCCTGGGCGGCTCGGTCTGCGGCAGGTAATCCTTGTCGCTTTCCGGCGAGCCGTACTCGTACGGGCCGCGGTAGACGACCGGCGGCGTCTCGAAATTGCCATGCGGCGGCGGCGACGGCGCCGTCCATTCCAGGGTGTTGCTGTGCCACGGGTTGAGGCCGCCCTTCGGCCCGCGGAACAGGCTGTACGCGAAGTTCACCAGGAAGATGAGCTGCACCAGGCCCAGGCAGATGGCGCAGATGCTCATGAACGTGTTCAGCCCCTGCACCTCGTCCAGGAAGCGGTACTGCGTCGGGTCGAAGTAGCGCCGCGGGTGCAGGCGGGACCCGGTGATGTGCATCGGGAAGAAGACGCCGTTGGAGAAGAGGAACGTGAGCACGAAATGCACCTTGCCCCAGGTGTCGTTCATCATCCGGCCAAACATCTTCGGGAACCAGTAGTAGATGGCCGCGAAAATGCCGAAGATGCTGCTCATGAACAGCACGTAATGGAGGTGGCCGACGATGAAGTAGGTGTCGTGGATGGCGATGTCCACCGGGGTGGCGGCCATGAAGATGCCCGACAGGCCGCCGATGACGAACATCGACACGAAGGCCAACGCGTTGAGCATCGGCGTTGTGTAATGGATATTCGACCCCCACAGGGTGCCGAGCCAGTTGAACACCTTCACGGCCGAGGGCAGGGCGATCATGATGGTGGCGATCATGAAGCCGGTGCCGAGGCGCGGGTCCATGCCGCTCTGGAACATGTGGTGGCCCCAGACGATGAAGCCGAGTCCGGCGATGCCGGCCAGGGAGTAAACCATCGGCCGGTAGCCGAAGATCGGCTTGCGGGCGAACGTAGCGATGATGTCGGACACCATGCCCATCGCCGGCAGGATCATGATGTAGACGGCCGGGTGCGAGTAGAACCAGAACAGGTGCTGCCACAAGAGCGGTTGGCCGCCGCCGGGCGGCGTCTGGTAGTTGCCGATGCTTACGCCGCCCTGGCCCGGCGCCCAGTTGGGCAGGAAGAAGCAGGTGCCGATGGTCTTGTCGAGCAGCTGCAGGATCAGCGCCACGGTAAGGACCGGCAGGGCCATCGCCTGGAGGATGGCGGTGATGAACATGGCCCAGATGGTCATCGGCATGCGGAACAGCGTCATGCCGGGGGCGCGCATGTTGATGATGGTCGTGATGTAGTTCACCGACCCGGCCATCGACGAGACGCCGATGGAGATCAGGCCGATCAGCCAGAGGCGTTGTCCCCACCCCGAGTTCGGGGCGGCGAACTCGACGTCGGCCAGGGTGGGGTACGAGGTCCAGCCGGCGGCCGCGGCCCCGCCGTCCACGAAGAAGCTGGCCAGGAGGGTGGCGAAGGCCGGCCACATGAACCAGTACGACATCATGTTCAGCTTCGGGAACGCCATGTCCTTGGCGCCGATCATCAGCGGGATCGTGAAGTTACCGAACGCCCCCGTGAGCAGCGGGATGATGACCAGGAAGATCATCACCGAGGCGTGCATGCTGAAGAGCATGTTGTAGAACTCGGGCGGCATGCGGTGGCCGGCGTTGCCCGGCCACAGCCACTGGCCGAGGAGCGGGATCTCGGCGTGCGGCCAGCCGAGCTGCGTGCGCACGCCCAGCGCCAGCAGCCCGCCCAGGAAGAACATGATGATGCCCGAGAACATGAACTGGATGCCGATGATCTTGTGATCCTCGGAGAAGATGTACTTGCGCAGGAACCCCAGTTCGTGGTGCTCGTGGGTCGTCGCGATATGTGCGTGGTCGGCGCTGCTCATGCGTATCCTCAAACGGGCGGCTGGATTCGGGATTGCCCGATTTATCGTTTCGCGCTCGCGCCACCATGACGCGAGCGCGAAACGATAAATCGCGGTTACGGCTTCGTCCGGTGCTCCTCGGCGGAAGCGTGTGCCAGCCACTTCTCGTAATCGGCCTTGTTCTCGTGGACGTAAACGATGCCGCGCATCTTGTAATGGCCCCAGCCGCACAACTCGGCGCAGGCCAGTTCCGACTGGCTGACCTTGTCCGGATCGACCACCCACGTGTTGGCCTTCTCGTCGTAATGGCAGTTGCCGTCGGCAAAGCCGCTGTCGAACCAGACCGGGATGACCTTGCCGGGCAGGGCGTCCTGCTTGATGCGCATGTTGGGCAGGAAGAAACTGTGGATGACGTCGCGCGACTTGAGGTAGAAGCGGACGCGGGTCGGGTGATCTTTGTCCGGCCCTTTCCAGGTGTGGACCTCGTTGACCAGGTGGATGTCGTCGGCGTGCGGCTCGCGCTGCCAGGCGGCGGCCTCGTCGGTTTCTTTGCCCTTTTCCCATCCCTTGAGCATCAGGGCATTCTGCTCCGCGGTCGGGTAGCGGAAGCGCCACTCGAACTGGCGGGCCGTCAGCTCGAAGACCTGGTCCGGCGCCGGCATGCGCGACTGGTACTTGATGTCGCTCCACGCCGAGACCTGGGCGAAGGCGATGAACAGCAGGATCAGGGCCGGCACGACGGTCCAGAGCATCTCGAGCTTGTGGCTGCCGTGGGTGTAGGCGGACTTCTCCCCCGGCCGGGCGACGTACTTCCACATGGCGTAGACCATGATGCCTTCGGTCAGCAGGTAGAAGAAGCCGGTGAAGGCCAGGATGAGGTAGAAGAGGTGGTCCACCTCCGGGCCGAAGCTGCACAGGTTCTTCGGCAGCCACCAGCCCTCAATGAACGGCGCCACGACGAACAGGCCGGCCGCCGCCGCGAGCACGCCGCCGAAGAGGACGGCCCAAAGCTTCTGTTGCACGGTAAAGAGACTCCTGCTGTGGGGTCGCGCAGACGCCGCCGGCTCGCCGGGTTTCCGATCAGTCCTTGCCCTTGCCGTAAACCTGCGCTTTGACGTCCGGGGGCAACATGTTTTTGTAAGGCATGGCCTCGAGGAAGTTGACGATGTCCCAGATGTCCTCGGGGCGGAGTGCCCCGGAGAACGCCGTCATTCCCGCCCCGTTGATGCCGGAATGGATACGGTAGTAGAGGTCCAGCGGGCGGCGGCCGCCGCGGTAGAGGCCCGCTGTCAGGTTGGCCGGGCGGGAGATGGTGCCCCACTCGTCGTACCTGTAGTCGTTGGCCCGGCCGAAATCGTTGTGGCACGAGCGGCACGACGCCGTGCCCGTGGTGAACTGCTGGAAGCCGCGCTTGATCGACTCGTCCAGCTGCACCTTCTCGTCCGGGCTCAGCTGTCCCAGGGTCTTGCCGGTGTACGACGGCACCGTGCCGACCTCGATGGCGTGCGCCGCCGAGAAGGACGGCTTCCAGCCGGCATTCCAGATTGCCTTCAGCTTCTTATCGGCCAATTCCTCGACGTCGGCGTCCGGATCGCCCTCCCGGCCGAGAATATCGTTGAGGACGCTGAGCTCGACCTGGCCGCGCATGCTGAGGTGAATGACGTAGCTGATGAGCGGCCGCAGCTCATTCTGCTCGTCGAGGAGGGCGAAGGACGGCATGGAGGTGCCTTCGATGCCCTGCTTCAGCGTGCGCAGCAGGTCCTCGCGGCGGGCCTTGCGCGACCCCGAGGTGAATCCCCCCGCGGACATCGTGGTGGACGTGAACTTGAACTGACCCTGGCGGTAGTCGCGCGGGTGCGGATTGACCCACGGGCCGGTCGGGCCGCGGCCGTCGCCGGTCAGGCCGTGGCAGTGCAGACAATGGCGGCGGTAGAGTTTCGACCCTTCGGCAAGGGTCGTCGTATCGAGCCCGAACGCGTCGGCGTCGTCCACGCCCACCTTCGGCGCCGCGGGCGTGCCGAAGCGGTCTTTGAGCACCGCACTGAGCTTCGGCGCCACGCCCTTCATCGTCGCGGTGATCGTCTCGATGCGCTTCTTCAGCGAGTCGCGCCGCGCCTCGAGCGCCTCCTGGGCGCTGTCCTTTTCCGGCTTGGAGGCGAGCCCCAGTTCATGCACTTCTTCGTCGCTGAGGTCGAACCGGCTCTTTGAAAGGTGCTCTTCCACCTTGGCGAGTTGGACCTTCTCCACGCCCGCCGTCGGGTCGATGAGCCTACCGCCCTTCTCGGGGATGGAGTCGATCCAGTGCGCGAGCTGACCGGGCGCGTCGAGGTAGGTGGGCTGGACCTTGGGCAGCTCGATGACGATCGGGTCGGTGCGGGGTGGGTAGTTCAGGTCCTTGGGGTAGCTGTCGCCGCAGCCGGGCAGGGTCAGCAGCCCGAGCAGCACGAGGGGGAAGGCCGCGCCGGCCCGGACCGCTGTTTTCTTGGTCAAACCAGCCATCACGCGTGAGGTCTCCTCGGGTTTCAATCCTCTCGGAGTTCAGGTGAACTTCGAGCGAACGGTTACAGCGGGCCCGGCGCGGCCCAACGACATTCCGGGCCGAGACGTTCCTCTTTGTAGTCTCGGCGTGGGCGGCGTCAAGAAAATTCGCTCCTCGTGCGGCGACGAGGTTCGCAGGGGTGCTGTCGGGGTAGCAACCGCCATGCCGGCCTCGCGGCGATCAGTACAATGCTTCAGCCGCTTGCGGTTTCGCATGACGTGCGATGCCGCAAGCGGCCTGTCGTGCCAACTCTGAGAAGCGATCGGTGTTCCGTTCTCGGTTGTGGGAATGGCCCATTGTGGGGGTGTGATGGTGTATCGTCTCGGGCGATTCTTGCAGTTGCTGGGCCTGCTCATCGCCCCGGCCGGCGCGGCGGGCAACCTCGCCGACCGGAATCGGGTCAGCGAAGGCACGATGCTGGCCATCCTCGCCGGCGGCATCGTTGTCTTCGGCCTCGGCTGGCTGCTCCAGCGCGGCGCCAAACCGCAGTAGTCCTCTCCCAGGCCGAGGCTGCCCGTGACCCGCGTCCCCCGTCTGTGCTGGCTGCTCCTGGCGATGCCGTTCGCTTACCTGGCCGTCGTCTTCTGGCTTCAGCCGCCGGACCACCTCGGCTACTATTCCGACCGGGCCCCGCGGCTCGGCCGACTGGTCTACGACGATTTCGACGTGGCCGCCTACGCCGTGCGCGGCCTAAACGCCCACGCCGGCCACACCCCCGGCCTCGACACCGAGCCGGCCGACAACCTCGACGAGGCCCTGGCCGACCCCGACTGGCCGGCCCACCAGCGCTACTACCTCGAATACCCCAGCGCCACCCTGCTGCTGTTCCGCCTCGGCTGGGACTGGCAGCCCGACCCCGACGCCCCGGCCGCGGTCTACGACGCCCGTTATCACCAGATCGTCAACCACCTCCCGCGCGACGACGAGGAACGCCGCCTCTGGACTCAGTTCCGCCGGGCGGGGCAGACCTACCTCGTCTTGATGGCCGTGTGCTGCGCCGCCCTGATGGCCGTGCTGCTCGCCGGCTACGAACGGGGCGGTGGGCTGGCCGGCGGCGCCTTCCTGCTGGCCCTCCCCGCCGCGCTCTACTTCGGGGTGAATCGCTTCGACGTGCTGCCGGCGCTGCTGACGGCGCTGAGCCTCGCCTGCCTGGGCCGCCGCCGGGTGGTCGCCTCGGCCGTCTTGCTGGCGGTCGCGGTGATGATCAAGGTTTACCCAGCGCTGCTGGCACCGCTCGTCGTCCGCTACCTGTGGTCCAACCGCCGGGCCGCCCTGTCCTGGGCCGCCGCCTTTGCCGCGACCGCCGCCGCCCTCGTGCTGCCGCCGTTGCTGTGGTGGGGCTGGGAGCCGGTGTGGGCGCCGTACCGCTATCAGCTGACGCGCGGGGCCTTCCCGCCGACGGTCTACGACTACATCCTCCCCGAATCGCTCGGCGAGAGCGACCGGCGCGGACAGGTCTTCCGCCTCGGCACGCTGGCGCTCACCTTGTTCTTGCTCCTCGTGCGCCGGCCGGCCGACCTGGCGAGTTTGCTGCGCCGCGGGGCGCTCATTCTGATCCTGTTTGTGACGCTGCCGGTCTTCTACTCGCCGCAGTGGGTCCTCTGGCTGGTGCCCCTGCTGGCTCCGCTCGCGCGCCGCCACTGGCCGGTCTTGGTGCTGGCGGTGGCGCTCGATCTGGTGACCTACCTGACCTTCCCGGTCGTCATGGAGATTCCCGGGAACGACCCGCGCTTCTTCCTGGGAGACCTGCGCGCGCCGCTGCAAGAAGTGCAGACGACCTTGCTCAGCGTCGTGGTCTACGTCCGCTTCGCCGCCCTGGGCTTGTTGGCCGTAGCGCTCGCGTGGGCCGAATGGCGGCACGGCCGGTGTAGCCGCGACCCGGAGGGGAGCGCGTAGGGCCACGCTCGCCCCCGGGTCGCGGCTCAACGGCTTGCGTCCACCGACGGTGTGGCCGATACTATCCCGAAGGTCTGGATTGACTGTACCCTCGTGGGTTTCCCATGCGACGACTCGTGTTCGTGGCCGGCATCGTCCTCGGGCTGGGGGCGGTGGCGGGCCTGATTTACGTGCTGACGCGGCCCGGCGACGACGGGACTTATTCGCCGCACATCGAAGGCCCCTCGAAGGAGGCCGAGATGGCGCTGTCCTCCTTCCGCCTGCCGTCGGGGATGGAGGCGCGCGTCTGGGCGGCCGAGCCGATGCTGGCGAACCCGGTGTCGTTTTGCTTCGACGAGAAGGGCCGCTGCTACGTCGCCGAAACCTTCCGCCTCCACCACGGCGTCACCGACAACCGCGACCACCCCGAGTGGGTGGACGACGACATGGCCTCGCGCAGCGTCGAGGACCGCGTCGCCCTGTACCGCAAGTACCGCGGCGACAAGTTCGGCGAGTACGAAACCGAGCACGACCGCGTCCGCTTGCTGGAGGACACCAAGGGGGCGGGCAAGGCCGACAAGGCGACCGTGTTCGCCGACGGCTTCAAGGACGCCTCGGTGGGCCTCGGCGCCGGGGTGCTGGCGCGGCGCGACAACGTCTACTACACCTGCATCCCGGACCTGTGGCTGCTCAAGGACACCAAGGGGAAGGGCAAGGCCGACGTGCGGCAATCGCTGGCCCACGGCTTCGGCGTCCACGTCTGCTTCTTCGGCCACGACCTGCACGGCTTGCGCATGGGGCCGGACGGCCGGCTGTACTTCTCGATCGGCGACCGCGGCTTCAACGTGACGACGAAGGAGGGGAAGCATCTCTTCAATCCCGACAGCGGCGCCGTGCTCCGCTGCGAGCCGGACGGGTCGAACCTGGAGGTCTTCGCCACCGGCCTGCGCAACCCGCAGGAGCTGGCCTTCGACGCCTACGGCAACCTGTTCACCGTGGACAATAACAGCGATAGCGGCGACCGGGCGCGTCTGGTGTACATTGTCGAGGGCGGCGACAGCGGCTGGCGCACCGGCTACCAGTACGGCAGCGACCTGGGCGACCGCGGCCCGTTCAACGCCGAGAAGGTCTGGAGCCTGGGCGACCCCGACCAGCCGGTCTTCGTCGTGCCGCCGCTGGCCCACTTCACGACGGGGCCGGCGGGGTTGTGCTACAACCCGGGGGCGACGGCGCTGCCGAGGCGCTACGCCGGCCACTTCTTCGTCTGCGATTTCCTGGGGGCGAGCAGTCGCAGCGGCGTCTGGTCGTTCGCGGTCAAGCCGAAAGGGGCGGCCTTCGAGATGACCGACAGCGAGGAGTTCATCAAGGGTATCCTCGCAACGGATTGCGATTTCGGCCCCGACGGCGGCTTCTACGTCAGCGACTGGGTCCACGGCTGGACGCTGACCGGCAAGGGGCGCATCTATCGCTTCGCCGACGCCGAGGCCGCCAAGGACCCGCTCCTGGCCGAGGTGAAGACACTCCTCGCGGACGGCTTTGACGGCAAATCCCCCGACGAGTTGGCCAAGCAGCTGGGGCACGCGGACATGCGCGTGCGCCAGGAGGCGCAGTTCGCACTGGCGGACAAGGGAGAAGAGGGAGTTGCGGCGTTTACGAAGGTGGCGAAGGAGAGTAAGGATCGGCTGGCACAGCTGCACGGCATCTGGGGGTTGGGGCAACTGGCTCGGGGTGGCACGGCGGGGGCCTCGGCGGCACTGGTGGCGCTCCTGAAGGATGCCCACGCGGACGTCCGGGCGCAGGCGGCGCGGTCGCTGGCCGACAGCCGCACGGCGACCGCCGGCCCCTTGCTGCCGCTGCTTCGGGACGGCGCGCCGCGCGTCCGCTTCTTCGCGGCGTTGGCCCTGGCCGGGACGAAACTGGACCGCGAGGGGTTGCAAGCGGTCGTGGCGATGCTCCGCGAAAACGCCGACGGCGACGCCTACCTGCGCCACGCCGGTGCCCTGGCACTGGCGGCCGTGGAGGACCGCGCGGCACTCCTCGGCGCGGCCAAGGACGAGTCGCCCGCCGTGCGCCTGGCCGTGGCCGTGGCGCTGCGGCGGCAGCACGCCCCGGAGGTGGCCGACCTCCTGACCGACGGCGACCCGCGCGTGGCGACCGAGGCGGCTCGCGCCATTCACGACGAACCGATCCCCGAGGGGCTGCCGAAGCTGGCCGCTTTGCTCGACAGGCCGAAGCAGCCGGAGTTGCTGCTGTGGCGCGCCCTCAGCGCGAACTACCGTCTCGGCAAGTCGGAAAATGCCGCGGCGCTGGCCGCGTTCGCCGTCCGGGCCGACGTGCCGGAGAAGCTGCGCGTCGAGGCGGTGACGATGCTCGGCGCCTGGGCCAAACCCGGCCGTCGCGACCGCGTCACCGGTCTGACGCAGGACCTCGGCCCGCGCGACGCCGCCCCGGCCGGCGACGCCCTGCGGGCGCGCCTTGATGCGCTGCTGGCCGGCCCCGATGAGCTGCTGACGGCGGCGGCGACCGCCGCGGGCGAACTCGGCATCAAGGAGGTCGCCCCGCAGATGCTCGACCTCGCCTCGAACACGAAGCGCGCGGTCGGGACCCGCGTGGCGGCGCTGCGGGCGCTGGCGTCCATCAACGACGAGTCGATGGGCAAGGCGACGCGCATGGCCCTCGACGACGCCGAGCCGCGCGTCCGCGCCGAGGGGCGGCGCCTGCTGGCGCGGGCCAACCCGGGCGAGGGCGTCACGGCCCTCGGCAAGGCGCTGGAGGACGGCGAACTGATCGAGAAGCAGTCGGCGCTGGCCGTGCTGGGCGAGACGAAGGGTGCGGAGGCCGACGCCCTGCTCGGCAAGTCGCTGGACCGACTGCTGGCGAATGACTACCCCGCGAACTTGCGGCTCGACCTGCTGGAGGCGGCGGCCACGCGCGAGTCGCGGCCGGTGAAGGATAAGCTGAAGCGCTTTGAGGAAAGTCGGACGAAGGACGACCCGCTGGCCGAGTACCGCGAGGCGCTGGCCGGCGGCGACGCGGAGGCGGGGCGGCGCGTTTTCTTCACCAAGACGGAGGCGTCGTGTCTGCGCTGCCACAAGGTCAAGGGCGAGGGCGGCGGCGACGTGGGGCCGGACCTCGCCGGCATCGGCGGCAAGCAGACGCGCGAGTACCTGCTCGAATCGATCGTGGACCCCAACAAGCAGATCGCCCAGGGGTACGAATCGGTGCTGCTGACACTGACGAACGGCACGGTGGTCAACGGCGTGGTCAAGGGCGAGGACAAGAACGAAGTGAAGCTGCTGACCGCGGACGGAAAACTCGTCCCGATCCCCAGGGCGAAGATCGACGAACGGACGCGCGGCAAGTCGGCGATGCCGGACGACGTGGTGAGGCACCTGACGAAACGGGAGCTGCGCGACGTGGTGGAATACCTCGTCAGCCTCAAGTGATCGCCGATGGTCGGCGGGGCAGTCGTGCCGCGCGAAGGATGGCTCTTACCCAGCACCCGCCGACCCGCCCACATTCCGCTGGCCGATGGCGATGCCTGTCTCACTCTTCCGCTTGAGGGGCGGGCTGGAGATTGTCGCGACGACGATCTGCGCGATGGGGTCCCCCTCCGCCAGACACAAATCGAACGGCCCGAGGTTGGCAATCTCAAGGGTAATTTGTCCCCACCCACCAACCGGCGTGAATTGTGGGAGCTGTCATGTGGACCAGAAGGCCGGCCCGCGCCGCCGAACTCTTGCCGTTGACGAAGCAGATGAGGCGGGGATCGACCTCCGGGGTTCCGACGGCTTCTCGCGTCTGCCACAGGAAAAACCCGTGGGGCCGGAGGATGACACAGTCTCCGTGCCGGTAAACCAGGTTCCCGGGCGTGGGATCAGTCGGCAGGTCGCAGTAGAATTCACGCGAGAAGGCCCGAACCTTGTAACGGCCCGGGCGCAGCCAGGGGTCGTTCCCCGCTTCCGCCTGCCTGGCGCTGAAGGCGGCAACGTTCCAGATCTTCGCCTCCCCCACTCTGTCAAGATGCAGGTCGATGGACGTGGTGTCGTATTCCTCCGGCGGCGGGTCTACGATGAGCTGACGCGTTGCTACGGCGAATTGGAGGTCACGATCCGACAGGAACATGGGGCTTTGGCTCCGGGGGTCTAATCTCCGTGGGGCGGTCCTTCACTCTCGCGGCATCGACGGCAATCACCTCGCCGTCGGGCACCTCAACAATGACCTGGCCGTCCTCCGTCTGATCGACAACCTTGGCGGCAACGAGACCGGCCGTCTCGGTCGCGGGTTCCGTTACGCCGACCAGCTTCCCGTTGACCCAGCAGAATTGCCGAGGGGCAAGACTGCGATACTTGCTGCCGTCGGCCAGTTCGACCTCGAAGATTCGTTCCCCGGAGAAAGCCCCGGGAGCCAATTGGCAATCGAGGGCGACCAGTCGGCGATCGAATATCGACATGGTTCTGGCTCTCCTGTAGCAATGCGTCTGGCCCTTTCGCGGTGATCTCCCCAGCCATACTACACCAGTGTATAGCGTGTCGGCAGGAGATTACCAGCCGGGTTGCTCATCGCCACCAACGCCACTTAGCCATCCGCCGAAGGGAGGAGGGATGCATGGATCCTAACGGTTAGGAGGGATCGTCCCGTGCCGGTGAATGTCAGGCCGCTTACGACGTCCTCTTCGCTGCGAGCGTCAACTGCTGTCAATACCCCCGCGCCGCCCCTTCGCGGCGCGGGTCGGCGCCGCCTTCCAGGGTGCCATCCGGCCTCACCCGAATTCCCTGCGCCCCGCCCCACGCCTCGTACCACGCCTGCTGCTGTTGCAGTTTCCAGCCGCGCCGACCAAGCGCCTCTTCCAGTCCCTTCCGTTTCGGATACAGCACCTCCAGAGACAGCGGGCCATTCTGGGCGTTGACGCGCGGCGCGTTGATCGCCTCCTGCACGTCCATGCCGTGGTCGATCACGTTGACCAGCACCTGCGCCACCACGCCGATGATGCGCGAGCCGCCCGGCGAGCCGGTCGTCAGCCACGGCTTGCCGTCGCGGAAGACGATCACCGGCGTCATGCTGCTGCGCGGCCGCTTGCCGCCGACCGTCTTCTCGTCGCCCAGCGCCGTGCGGCGCCGGCGGCGCTCCGCGTCCAGGGCGTTCGGGCCAGTCGTGCGCTCCAGGTCGAAGTCGGTCAGTTCGTTGTTGAGCAGGAAGCCGCGACCGTGTACGACGACGGCGCTGCCCATGCCGTGTTCGATCGTCGTCGTACAGGAAACCACGTTGCGCTGGGCGTCGATGATCGAGAAGTGCGTCGTGTGCTCCCCCTCCTCGCGCGGCGAGCCGTCCGACCGTGCCGCGGGCTTGCCGCCCGGCTCGGCCCTCTCGCCGGGGCGCAAGCCGCGCGCCGCCTCGCGGCGGGCCTTGACGTGCTTCGGCTCCAGCAGCGCCCGCATATCGAGGTCGGGGCACCAATCTTGATCGCCGAGGTAGGCGTTGCGGTCCGCGAAGGCGACGGCCCCGGCGCGGGCCAGCAGGTCGATCTCCGCCACGCTCCCCGGCTTCAGCTTCTTGACGCCTTCCTTTTCCAGGGCGCCGAGCATCAGGCCGAGCGTCAGGCCGCCCGAGCCCGGCGGCGGGGCGCTGACGATCTCGTGACCGCGGTAGCCGAAGCGCAGCGGCTCGCGCAAGACGGCCCGGTAGCCCTTCAAATCGTCAAGCGATAGCTTACCGGACTGGAAGGGCGCCTCGCGCACCGCCTTGACAACGTCGGTCGCGATCTCGCCTTCGTAGAAGACCTTCGGCCCCTGCTCGGCCAGCAGGCGCAGGGTGCGCGCCAGGTCGGGGTTCTTGCGGACCTCGCCGACCTCCGGCACGGAGCCGTCGTCGCGCAGGAACAGCTTCTTCGACGCGGGGAAGCGCAGGAAACGCTTCTGATGGACGGCGATGGCCACCCGCAAGCGCGGCGTGACGCCGGTCCCTTCCTCCGCGAGGCGGATGGCCGGCTCCAGTACGCGGGCCATCGGCAGCTTGCCCCAGCGGCCGTGCGCCAGCCACATCGCGGCCGCCGTCCCAGGCACGCCCACCGGCAGGCCGCCCGTCAGCGGCTCGGCGACGAGCCGGCCCCTGGCGTTGAAAAAGTCTCCGCGCCGCGCCTCGGCCGGGGTCTCCTCGCGGCCGTCGATGCAGTACGTCTCGCCCCGTTTGGCGTCGTGGTAAACGATGAAGCAGCCGCCGCCGAGGCCCGACGACTGCGGCTCGACCACGTTCAGCGCCATCTGCACGGCCACCAGGGCGTCGATGGCGTTGCCGCCGTCCTTGAGGACCTCCAAGCCGACGCGCGACGCCAGCGGGTGAGCGGTAGCGACCATCGCCTTCGGCGCCAGCGTCGCCTCGGGCAGGTAGCGCGGCACATCGACCGGCTCGGGGTAGTTGCCGCCGTCGGCCGGCGGCTGCGGCATCTGTCCGAAGGCGGGCACCATGAGAGGAAATAACCCGAACAAGGTGAGAATAAAGGCGCTACGCACAGGCGATCGGCTCGGAAACGGGCTCATGATTGTCCCCTGGTTTGGCGGGCGCGAACGCTAAGCCGCAAGCGGCGGCGCGGTCGTCAGCGGCGCAGCAACACCCACAGCAGCAACAGGACCACCAGGCCGAGTACCATGCCGGCGGCGACCGGGATGGCGTACAGCAGCCACGGGGCGATACCGGCCGGCCGGGACTCATCGCGGGCCCGGTGCTTCCCCGGGTCGGGCAGCCCCACGCGCGACGGGCGCTTCGGCCTGGGTCGCGACGTCACCGGGATGCCGACCGGGATGGCTTCGGGGATCGATTCCTCCTTCGGGGGCGCGTCCGCGAGTGCCTCGTCCTTCGGCGGCTCCTCCCGCGGGGACGCTTCCTCGTCGGCCGGCAGCACCTCGGCGATGATCTGTTCGGCGGACGGCTCCTTCGCCTCCAGCAGGGCCACGGCCTGCTCGTAGCCGACGTCCTCGGGTCGGTCGAGCGGCAGGCCGGACCCCTTGTCGGCCCATGTCAGCAGCTCGTGCCGCGCCGCCGCCGCCGACGGCAGCCGATTTTCCGGGTCCTTGACCATCATCCAGCGCACCAGGCCGATGAACGCCGGGGGCACGTTGGCGTTGAGCTGCGGGATCGGCGTCGGCTCCTCGCCGCGGTGCCGCATGATCTTGTCCTTCGACGTGCCCCCCGGGAACGGCTGCCGACCCGTCACGGTGAAGTAGATCGTACAGCCCAGCGAGTAGACGTCACAGCGGGGGTCCACCTTGGACGGGTCGGTCGTCTGCTCCGGGGCGATGTAGTCCATCGTGCCGACCACGTAGCCCTCGCCGCCGATGACCTCGCGCTCGCCCTGCAGCTCGCCCTCCATGAGCGCCAGCCCTAAGTCGAGCACCTTGGCGTGGTCGTTGGGGGTGATGATGATGTTGGACGGCTTGAGGTCGCGGTGGATCAGCCCCTGGTTGTGGGCGTGGTCCAGTGCCAGGCAGACCTCGGCGAACAGGCGGGCGGCGCGCGGCACCGGCAGCGGCCCCTCGTCGTGGATGAGGCGGTAGAGGCTGCGGCCGGGGATGTACTCCATCGCGATGTAGTAGACGCCGTGCCAGACGCCGACCTCGTAGGTCCAGGCCAGGTGCGGGTGCGAGACACGCTGGCACATCTCCATCTCGCGGCGGAAGCGGGCCAGGAGGCGCTCCTCCTCGCGAGCCTTCTTGGGCGGCAGCACCTTGAGGGCGACCATCTGGCCGCTGCGCGTGTCGCGGGCCAGGTAGACCGTCCCCATGCCGCCCTTGGCGATCGGCGCCAGGACGTGAAACGGGCCGAGGGCGAGGCCGAGCGAGGCGCCGGCGAGCAGCTTGCGCGCCTGGAAGAGTGTGAGTCGGCCCGCCTTGACGAGGTGATCGGCCACGGCGTCGGCGTCGTTGCGGCGCTCCAGGGGCAGGGTGCGCAGCAGCGTTTGCAGCGCTTCGCGGTCGAGGAGCCCGCTGCGGAGCACGGTCTTGAGGAAGCCCTCGACCGTGGGTGGCGTCGCGCTCGTCGGCGGCGGAGTCTTCGGCATGGCGAGCGGCTCAGATGGGGAAACGTCCCGCGAAGTGATGAATTGTAGGAGATGTTGGGGAGAGCGTCCAGACGGCGCCCGCGGCGCGTCGGCCGGTTGACCTTCCCTCGATGCCCGTCGGCGGAGAGAATCCCAACAGAACATCACCCGCGGCCCCGACCGGACCGATCGCCGGACTCAGGAGGAATCACATGCCCGCGCCATTTCCCGGGATGGACCCGTTTCTGGAACACCCCCGCTTCTTTCCCGGCGTCCACGACCGGTTCATCGCCTACCTAAGCGAGGCACTGCAGGCCGCCCTGCCCGCGCCGTATTTCGCGGAGATCAACGAGCGACTCTGGGTCGATACAGTCGAGCGGCCCATCGGACCGGACGTGGACGTTCTCCGCGGCGATCAGCCCTCGTCCCCCGAGGGGTCCGGCGGCGTTGCCGTGGCGACCGCCGTGACCGCCCAACCGGTGGTGATCACCGTTCCGGTCGAGGAGCGCCGGGAAACGTACCTCGAGATCCGCTCGCCGTCCCCCGACGGCGAGCGCGTCGTCACTACCGTCGAGGTGCTCAGCCTGACGAACAAAACGCCGGGGCCGCGCGGGCGCACCCTTTACCTCCAGAAACAGCAAGAAGTCCTCGACAGCGACATCCACCTGGTCGAGATCGACCTGCTGCGCGGCGGGGTTCACACGACAGCCGTCCCCCTCGACCGCCTGCGGCAGAAGGCGCCGCCGTTCGATTACCACGTCTGCGTCCACCCCTTCGAGCGGCTCGGCGAGTTCCACGCCTACACCTTCATGCTGCAAGAGCCGCTGCCCACGGTCGCCGTGCCGCTGTTGCCGGGCGACGCTGCGGTGAGGATCAACCTCCAGGCCGTGTTCGATCGCTGCTACGACACCGGACCCTATCGCCGCCGGGTGTGCTACGAACCGAGTCGGGTCGTTCCTCCGCTGCGGCCCGAACAGGCGGAATGGGTGCGGCGCGTGCTGCGCGAAAAGGGGCTGTTATCGGAGGGATCCGTTTGAAGGAACCCGCGTCACGAGGGCGGCAGGGAATGTATTCTCGTGGGCTGCAGGCATGACAGAGCGATTGTAGGACTTCCTGCAGAATGTTCGCCAAGAAGCTCAAGATGTGCTACGGCCGCAGCGGAGCAGCAGGAGAGTCGTTCCGATGAACTGGTTGTTCGAGCCGTTTCCCGTATGGCCCTTGCGCAGCCGGCTGCCCGAGTACCCCGTCGTGGTGGAACACGACGACACCGGGCCCTGGACCGTCAGGACTGACAGCAGGGCGCTTCTTGCGTACCGCGGTCGAGTTCCTCCGTTCCCTCCTGCCCGCCGGGACGCAGCGAGCTTTTTCGTCCCGTACCTGCGAGCATTGCCGTCAGGCGGTCAACTTGTCGGGTATCAACGACTCCTCTGTTGGCTTGGGCCGCCGCGCCGGCCGGAGTTGTGTCCTGATTGCGCGAGCAGCGGACGCGAATGCGATGCGTGCGGCGGCTATGGCATGTTAACCTTTCCACGTCCGGGACGGATCGCCGGGCTCGCCATCGACCGAAATCACCTGGGACGAGTCATGTGCGGCCTGGAGGCGATAGAGGTATCAGTCCTGGGCACCACCCTTCTGAAAGCCGAGATGCTCTTCGTAGAAAGCGCACACTGGCGTGTCGTGGCGATGCCGACGAATGTGCCGTCTTCTGACTTGCTCGACGTATTTGATGCCATTTCCTAGCCCTCGCTGACTCCCTGATCCATTTGGCCCCTTGGCCCCTGTTTGTCAAGTCGGTACACTGCATCCCTCACGAGCGCTCGCGCTCATCCCCGGAGGAGGCCGTCGCGTGCAGTACTTCTTCTTCCACCTGATGCCCTGGCCGCACCTGCCCGCCGACTTCGACCAGAAATACGATTCCGCCTGGATCTGGCTGCCCAACTCCCTCTACGACCCGGTCAAGGGGCACGACCTGTATCGGGAGTACATCGACACCCTCGCCTCCGTCGAAGACCTCGGCTTCGACGGCGTCTGCGTCAACGAGCACCACCAGAACGCTTACGGCCTCATGCCGTCGCCGAACCTGATCGCCTCGGCCCTGATCCAGCGCACCCGCCATTGCAAGATCGCCGTTATCGGCAACGCCCTGCCGATGTACAACCCGCCGACCCGGGTGGCCGAGGAATACGCCATGCTCGACGTGATGTCGGGCGGCCGTCTCATCGCCGGCATGGTCCTCGGCGGCGGGCCGGAGTACTACTCGTACCAGATGAACCCCACCCACGCCCGCGAGCGCTTCCGCGAGGCGCTCGACCTGGTCGTCAAGGCGTGGACGACGCCGGGGCCGTTCACCTGGCACTCGAAGCACTACTTCCTGCGCTACGTCAACCCCTGGCCGAGGCCGTTGCAGCAGCCGCACCCGCCCATCTGGATCCCCGGGGCCGGCAGCCTCGAAACGGTCGAGTTCGTCGCCCAGCGCCGCTACGCCTACATGGGGCTGCCGTTCTTCCACATCGACGTCTCGCGGCGCATGTACGACGGCTTCCGCGAGGCGTGCCGGAAGGCCGGCTACACCGCGAAGCCCGAGCAGATGGGCTGGGGCATCACCACCTACGTCGCCGAAACCGACCGGCAGGCGCGCGAGGAGTTCGAGCCGCACTTCTGGTACTTCGCCCGGAATCTCCTCAAGGGCATCACCATGGCGCCGCCCGGCTACATGACGCCGCGCTCGGCGGCCGCGGCCTTCAAGAACCGAGGCAAGTTCCTCTACGGCGGCGACAAGACCTGGAAGGACGTCGAGGAGGGCGTCTACGCCATCGTCGGCAGCCCGCAGACGGTGATTCAAAAGATCAACCACTACCGCAAGGAGCTGGGCGTCGGCGTGTGCCTGACCGGGTCCGGGATCGGCTCGATGCCGCACCACCTGGCGCGCAAGGGCTTGCAGATGTTTTCCCGAGAGGTTTTGCCGCACGTCAGGGACGAGGCGCCGACCGTTTAGCGGCGGGTCGCAGACCCGCGCGGGTCTGCGACCCGCCGCTAAACGAGAAAGGAGCAGGACGATGTTTGAAACGCTCAAGAAGCTGAAGTACGGCGCCCGGGTGCTGCTCTCGCGCAGCGGCGGCCAGCCCGAGACAATCACCGTCAACGGCCGGCCGACGGTCCTGATGCACGCCGGCGAAGGCCCGCCCTTCGTCTACCTGCACAGCAGCCTCGGTGAGTCGTTGATGTGGCTGCCGTTCTACCAGGCCTGGGCGAAGCAGTTCCGCGTCCTGGTGCCGACGCACCCCGGCTTCGGCAAGAGCGGCGGCTTCGAGCAGATCGATACCATCGAGGACGTCGCCTTCCACTACGTCGAACTGTTCGACGCCCTGGGGCTCGACGAGGTGATCCTCGGCGGCGTCAGCCTCGGCGGTTGGATCGCGGCCGAGTTCGCCGTGCGCTGGCCGGAGCGCGTCAAGAAGCTGTTCTTGTGCAACGCCCCCGGCCTGTGGACCGACGACGCGGCCCTGGGCGACCTGTTCCGCGTCATGTACGACCGCCGGGCGCTGCGGCGCATGCTCTTCCACGATCCGGACGGCCACATGGCTCGCCTCGTCATCCAGGACGAGCCCGACGAGGAAAAGCTCCTCGCCGCGTACCAGAACATGACCGCCCTGGCGCGCCTGGTCTGGGACCGGCCCTACGACCCGAAGCTCGCTGGCCGGCTGCACCGCGTCCAGTGCCCGACGCTGCTGCTCTGGGGGGCGCACGATCAACTGGTGCCGCCGGCCTTCGGCGAGGCGTACCACAAGCACCTGCCGCACGCGCAAATGAAGCTGATCGCCGACTGCGGCCACCTGCCGATGTTCGAGAAGGAGCAAGAGTTCGTCGAAACCATCGCGAACTTCTGCAAGGAGTGACCGATTCCGGGCCCGGCGTCGGCGATCACAGGACTTGCCGACAGCGAAGAGCTGCGCCGCGGTCAACCACGAGCCGAAGGGTGAACCCAGTGACTTCCTTCGCCAACCAGGTCGTCCTCATCACCGGCGCCGGCAGCGGCATCGGCCGGCAGATGGCCCTGACCCTCGCCGGGGAAGGGGCCGCCGTCGCCGCGCTCGACCTCAAGCCGGACGGATTGGCCGGCCTGGCCGCGGAGTTGGGGGGGCGGCGGGTCGCGACCGCGGTCGCCGACGTGACCGACCGCAATTCGCTCTATCCCGCCGTCCGCGAGTTGGAGGGGCGGTTGGGGCCCACCGACCTGCTCATCGCCAACGCCGGCATCGGCGCCGCCACGGGGGCCGACCCGTACAACGCCGAGGGGATCGAGGCCCAGGTCCGCGTCAACCTCATCGGGGTCTCCAACAGCGTCGGCGCCGTGCTGCCGGGCATGGTCGAACGCCGGCGCGGCCACCTGGTCGCCATCTCCAGCCTGGCCTCCTACCGCGGCCTGCCGAAGATGGCCGGCTACTGTGCCAGCAAGGCCGGCGTTTGCGCCCTGATGGAGTCGCTGCGCGTCGAACTGCGGCGGCGCGGCATCGCGGTGACGATCATCTGTCCCGGCTGGATCCGCACGCCGTTGACCGAGGACATCGACGTACCGCACCCGTTCCTCATGGACCCGGTCGAGGCCGTCGGCCGCATCCTCGGCGCGGTGCGGCGGCGCAAGGCATTCTTCGCCTTCCCGGGGCCGTCGGTCCGGCGGATGCGGTTGCTGCGCTGGCTGCCGGCCAGGGCGAGCGACTGGCTGGTGCGGCGGATGATGGCCGCCTTCGCCGGCAAAGAGGGCAAGGCAAAGTGATGCGGCCCGCGGTAGAATGGGGCGGGCAAGACCCCGTGCCGAGCGGAGCCGAGTTATGGAGTCGCTGATTCGCTTCACCGCCCCGCCGAGCCCGTGCGGCTACCTGCACGACCGGAACTGGGCCCTGGAGTACGAGCACGTCACCTCCGCCACCCCCGCCGACTACATGCGGCGCATGGCCGAGGGCTGGCGCCGCTTTGGCTACACCTTCTTCCGCCCGCAGTGTCCGGCCTGCACCGCCTGCCACTCGCTGCGCGTGCTCGCCGAGCGCTTCCGCCCCGACCGCAGCCAGCGCCGCGCCCGCAAGGTCAACGACAACGAGGTCGAGCTGCGCGTCGGCCTGCCGCGCGTCACCCGCAGCCGCCTGGCCCTGTACGACCGCTACCACGCCTTCCAGACCGACCTCAAGGGCTGGCCGCAGCACCCCGCCAAGGATCCCGAGAGCTACCGCGACTCGTTCGTCCACAACCCCTTCCCCGTGCAGGAGTGGTGCTATTACCTCGGCCAGGAACTCGTCGGCGTCGGCTACGTCGATGTCCTGCCGAAAGGGATGTCGGCGATCTACTTCTTCTACGATCCGGACCAGCGGCATCGGTCGCTGGGGACGTGGAACGTACTGCGCGTCATCGAGGAGGCGGCGCGGCGCGGGCTGCCGCACGTCTACCTCGGCTACCACGTGGCCGGCTGTGGCTCGTTGGAGTATAAAGCTCGCTTCGTCCCCAACGAGACCCTCGGCCCCGACGGCGTCTGGCGGCCGTTTCGCACCTGACCGCCGCTTGCGGTTTCGCAACCCATGACCACCATCCTCGACCGCATCGTCGTCAGCAAGCGCCGCGAGATCGATGCGGCCCGGGCTCGCGTTCCCGAAGCCGAGTTGCGCCGCCGCCTGGCGTCCGCCCCGCCGCCGCGCGACTTCCGCGCCGCCCTCGACGTTCCCGGCGAGGTCCGCTTCATCGCCGAGGTCAAGCGCGCCTCGCCGTCCGCGGGGCTGATCCGTGCCGACTTCGACCCCGTGGTGATCGCCCGCACCTACGCCGCGCACGGCGCCGCCTGTCTGAGCGTCCTGACCGACGGGCCCTTCTTCCAGGGCCACCTCTCGCACCTGGAGCAGGTCCGTGCCGTCGTCGCCCCCCCCGTGCTGCGCAAGGACTTCATCCTCGACCCCTACCAGCTCCTCGAGGCGCGCGCCGCCGGCGCCGACGCCGTCCTGCTCATCGCCGAGATTCTCGATGGGGAATCGCTGCCGGCCCTGTTCCGCCAGGCCCACGACCTGGGCCTGCAGTGCCTGGTGGAACTGTACGACGCGGAGAACCTGCCGCGCGTCCTCGACGCCGGGGCCCGACTCGTCGGCGTCAACAACCGCGACCTGCGCACCTTCGTGACGCGACTGGAGCACACCCTGGAGTTGGCCGGGCGATTGCCGCCCGGCTGCTGCCTGGTGAGCGAGAGCGGCATCCGCAGCCGCGACGACGTGCTTCGCCTCCAGGCCGCCGGCGTCCGCGCCGTCCTCGTCGGCGAAACGCTCATGCGCGCCCCCGACATCGGCGCCAAGCTCGACGAACTACGAGGCGCCGTCGGCCGGTAAGGACGTGCTTATCGACTCCTCGGCCGACGACGGTCCGGCCTCGCCGTTCTTCTCGACCGTGCTCGCCGGCACGACGTCGAAGGCGGCGGTAGCGGGCTCGGCGTCTCCCCAGTTCGTCGCCACCTTCTCCCCGTGCCGCAACCACTGCCAGCCGGACCAGGCCCACACCCCCCCAAGTGTGAACGTGTCCCACGGGGTGCCCCAGTGGCTCCCCCAGTTCAGCAGCGGGAAGACGTAGTGGATCAGCAGCAGCAGCAGCCAGGCCGTCGGGGCCATGCGATTGAGCGTCCAGACGGCCCGCGGCCCGAGTTCGAGCGGCACCGGCGGCGGCAGCGCCTCGGGGACGGCCGGCTGGTGGTAGGCCACGACCGTGCGCCCGGCGACGTCGTTGCGCAGCGGGCCCAGCACCACGAGCAGCGGCGACAGGTAGCGTCGCGGCTCGGTGAACAGTAGGAACAGGCCGAGCGCGCCGAGCAGCGCGTCGTAGTACATGAAGTGAAAGCAGCACATCCAGGCGCCGAGGAACAGGAAGGCGGCCGGCGGGCCGTCCGGCGCTGCCGACTGCTTCCGCCGCAACACCGCCAGTCGAATCGTACACTCCAGCACGAAGAGGAGCAGGGCCCAGCCGATGAGGAGGTTCGCCAACCAGACGGGCACCTCATACGTCTTCGTCCCCACTTGCCAGGTCCAAAGCGTCCTGTCCAGGCGCTCCCCGTATGGCTTGTCGAAGTCGATCAGCCAGTGGCGCGGCACGCTGAGGAGGTCGCGGCTGAGGAAGATCCAATTTCTCTCTTGGTCATAGGTTTCCGCGGCCTCTTTGCCGATGGCCAGCCAGTCGAACCAGCTGTGGACGCCGACGAACGGCAGCGTCAGCAGGCCCAGGGCGGCCCCGCCGGCGACCATGGCCAGGCACATCCGCCAGCGCCGCGACAGCAACGGCACCAGAAAAAAGGCCAGCGCCCAGACCGGCTTGAAGGCCAGCAGCGCCCACACCAGGCCGCCCAGGACCGGCCGCCCGCGCCCCGCCAGCGCCCAGCCCCAGACGACGATCGCCAGCGTCAGCGCGGCGTTCTGACCGAGGTTGATCGAGCCGGCGAACCCGGGGAAGAGCATAATGCCCATGGCGACGACCGGGCACCAGACGCGGCCGCGCGCCAGGTAGCAGGCGCCGGCGGCGGCGAGGAAGACGAGGAACAGGTTGAAGACCTGCTGGACCCGGTAGGCGAGGTGCGGCCCCATCAGGCCCAGCGGCGCGTTGTAGAAGGCGCTGACCGGCGGGTAGAGCGGACCGCCGACGGGGTGGACCGCTTCGCGCAGATGCGGCTCCGTCCACTCCTCCTGGTTAGCCTCGACGATGAGTGCCGCCTGCCACGGGTCGGCGGCGGCAAGCGGCGTCATGACGGAGCCGAACGTCCTTTTCCAGCCCTCGTCGTTGCCCATCGTCCAGTACATCAGGTTCTCGACGTCGCCGCGGTCCTCCGCCTCGTCGGGCTTGCGGTTGGTCCGCTCCCAGTCGATCTTGAAAAAGACCTCCCGGAGGACCTCGCGATGAACGTGGCGGTTGTACAACTCGCGGCCGTTGCCGGTGACGAGCATGCGGCCCATGAGGTACTGCCCGCCGAAGTCGATGGTGGCGTGGCCGCTGTTGCCGTCCCGACGGCTGCGTTTGGTAACGTAACCGGTGCCGTCCTTCTCCGAGAAGGTGCTGTCGAAGCTGTGCCAGGCGTAGTCGAGGGCGATGGCCGACGCGCCGGCGGCGACGATCCAGGCGAGCAGGTAGTACGGCAGCCAGTGCCGTAGCACCTTCAGGAGCAGTTCTTCGATACGATTCATCGTCGTTCCGTGGCGGCGGACGCGCCGGGCCGACGTGCTCTAATCGAAGCCGCAAGCTGCCAGCTTGCGGGCTGGGGAGAAGCCCGCAAGCTGGCAGCTTGCGGCTACGGCACAGGGCCCGTAGCGTTGCGATGATTCTAGCAGCTTGTCGCCGGAGTGGACTGGTGAAGCGCCCGCCCCCGTTGGTGTGCCAGGTCGAGCAATCGCTGCGGCGCCTCGGCGTCAGCGGCGGCCTCGTCGTCGCCGTCTCTGGCGGCCCGGACAGCGTCGCCCTGTTGCGGGCGGCGCGAGAGGTTCGTGGCGCCGGATTGCTGATCGCCGCACACCTCAACCATCAGCTCCGCGGCCCGGAGAGCGACGCCGACGAGGCATTCGTCCGTGATCTGTGCGCCGGCCTGTCCCTGGACTGCCGCTACGAGCGCCTCGACGTGCGCGGCGTCGCCGGCGCCGAGGGGGCGAACCTGGAAGGCACGGCGCGGCGGCTGCGCTACGACTGGCTGGCGCGCGTGGCCGGCGAGGCGGGCGCGGGCTGGGTGGCGACGGGACACACTGCCAACGACCAGGCCGAGACAGTCCTGCACCGTTTGCTGCGCGGCGCCGGGTTGAAAGGGCTGCGCGGCATCGCGGCGCGGCGCGGCCTCGCGGCTGGCGTGGCCGTGGTGCGGCCGCTGCTGAAGGCGACCCGTGCCGAGGTGATGGCCTACCTGAACGAGGTCGGCCAGCCGTACCGGCAGGACCGCACGAACCTCGACCCGAGGTTCACGCGCAACCGCATCCGCCATCAATTGCTCCCCCGGCTTGCGGCGGAGTACAACCCGAAGATCGTCGCCGCCCTGACTCACCTGGCCGAACAGGCGGAGGAAGGTTACGCGGCCGAGGAGGAGCAAGCGCGCGCCCTGCTCGCCGCGGCGGAACTGCCGCCGGCGGGGACGTTGCTGGTGTTCGACAGGGCGCGGCTGGCGGCGGCGCCACGAACCCGGGTGCGCGAGCTGTTTCGGCTGGCGTGGGAGCGCGAGGGCTGGCCGATGGGTCAAATGGGTTTTGACGCCTGGGAACGAGTGGCGGCGGTGGCCCAGGGTGAGGCGGCGGCGGCCGACCTCCCTGGCGGAATCCGCATCCGCTACCGGGGCGCGGTGATCCAGGTCGGCGCCGCCCCGTGACGTACACCTCGCCCCGGGTCGCGACGATCCGCGAACGGATGGAGGCCCTCATCCACCAGTTGCCGCGTGGCGTCTCCCTTGAGGAGGTTGACGATCTTCTCCACGTCATATACTCACGCCATTCGATTGCCGGTTGTTTAGCGGCCGCCCTCGGGGCGGCGCTCCCAGCGCGCCGCCCCGAGGGCGGCCGCTAAACGTCGGTTTTGCAACGGCGATGGGATAGCTGTGACGAGCGACGACAAGGTGGACGTGCTCCGGCAGGATCGAGCGCCCCCAGAGGACGACCCCGGAGCGTTGCAAGGAGTTGGCACGGCCTGATGCACCGCAGGGAGCCCGACGCCTCGAACGCCGCCTACTGGTTCCGCCGCGGCGGCGGCTGGCGACAGAAACATCCCTCATTAGACGTTATCGGGAATCAGGTTTTTCGGTCGTTTTCTCCGCAGTTTTCGGGCAGCAATCCTTATTCCCGATAATGTCTACTGTAGCAACAGCGGTGAGGGAAACCGACCCCTGCCGAGCGGCTGGGCCTCGCCCCGGCGACTTCGACGGCGCCGTTCGTCGCCACGCTCCTGGACGTCACCGGACTGGTCATCTACTTCAGCATGGTCAACGTGATCCTGCACGGGAGCTTGCTGTAACCCGGCACGGCTCCCGCCCTGGCACCTTCCTACCGACCCGCAACGGAGGCCCGCCGATGGACGACAAGACCGCGACCCTGTCCCAGGAGCCAACGCTAAAGCGGCGGCTGGAACGTTTGGGCCTCACGGGCACGGACAGCGGCGACTGGACCGATCGCTACCTGCTGTCCGACCACGTCGTGGACCCGTCGCTGGCCCGGCCGCGCCAGCGCTTCGAGGCGACGGCCAAGCTGATCCGCGACCTGCTGGCCCACCGCTGGGTCAAGACCCGGCAGACGCGCGAGCGCGCGAACCCCAAGCGGGTCTACTACCTGTCGATGGAGTTCCTCATCGGCCGCTCACTGGCCAACAACGCCATCAACCTCCTGGCCGAGCCGCTGGTCCGGGACGCCTTCCAGCGCGCGGGCCTGGATTTTCGCCACGTCGCCGAGTTGGAGCCGGACGCCGGCCTGGGCAACGGCGGGCTGGGGCGCCTGGCCGCCTGCTTCATCGACTCGATGGCCACCCTGCAGCTCGCCGCGGTGGGCTACGGCCTGCGCTACGAGTACGGCATCTTCAAGCAGTCGCTGCACGACGGCTTCCAGGCGGAGCAGCCCGACCACTGGCTGCGCTGCCCCGACCCCTGGGAGGTCGCGCGGCCCAGCAAGCGAGTCCACGTCCCGCTGGGCGCCACGCTGCGGATGCACGGAGGGGGGATCGAGATCATCCCTAACCGGCCGAGCACGCTGCTGGGCATCGCCTACGACCGGCCGGTGGTCGGCTACGGCGGCCAGTGCGTCAACACGCTGCGGCTGTGGGCGGCGGCGGCGCCCGAGGCCTTCCACCTCGCCGACTTCTCCCACGGCGACTTCGTCGGCGCCGTCCTCGACAACATCGCCGCCGAGTCGCTGACGCGCGGCCTCTACCCCGACGACTCGACCGAGGCCGGCAAGACGCTACGCTTCTTGCAGGAGTATTTCCTTGTCTGCTGCTCGCTCAGCGACATCGTCGGCCGCTTCCGCAAGAGCGGCAACCCGGACTGGAACGACCTGCCCGACAAGGTGGCCATCCAGCTCAACGACACGCACCCCGCCCTGGCCGTCGCCGAGCTGATGCGCATCCTGCTCGACCAGGCCTTCCTCGACTGGGACCATGCCTGGGACCTGACTGTAAGGACGCTGGCCTACACCAACCACACGCTCCTGCCCGAGGCGCTGGAGAAGTGGCCGGTGCACCTGTTCGAGCAGATTCTGCCCCGGCACCTGCAGATCGTCTACGAGATCAACAGCCGCTTCCTCGACCAGGTGCGCCAACGCTACCCCGGCGACGAAGATCGCGTGCAGCGAATGAGCCTCATCGAGGAGGGGCCGGCGCGCAAGGTGCGCATGGCGAACCTGGCCATCGTCGGCACCCATAGCACCAACGGCGTGGCCCGGATTCACAGCGACCTCCTGAAGAAGATCGTCGTACCGGACTTCGCGGACATGTTTCCGCAGCGGTTCGGCAACAAGACCAACGGCGTCACACCGCGCCGCTGGCTGCTGCAGGCCAACCCCGCGCTCGCCGGGTTGATCACCGAGGCGATCGGCGACGGCTGGGTCACCGACCTGGGCCAGCTACGCAAGCTCCTGCCCCTGGCCGAAGACGCCGCCTTCCGCGCCCGCTTCCGCAAGGCCAAGCGCGACGCCAAGGTGGCCTTCGCCGGCTGGGTCAAGGCGACGGTCGGCCAGGTGGTCGATCCGGACACGGTCTTCGACAGCCAGGTCAAGCGCATCCACGAGTACAAGCGGCAGCTGCTCAACCTCCTGCACGTCGTCGTGCTGTACGACCGGCTGCGCACGGACCCCGGGCGGGACTTGCCGCCGCGGACGTTCTTCTTCGCCGGTAAGGCCGCGCCGGCTTACCGGCTGGCAAAGTTGATCATCAAGCTCGTCAACAACGTCGCCGAGCGGATCGCCCGCGAGCCGGCCGTGGCAAGCCACTTGAAGGTCGTCTTTCTCCCCGACTACCGGGTGACGTTGGCGGAGCGCCTCATCCCCGCCAGCGACGTGTCCGAGCAGATTTCCACGGCCGGATACGAGGCCAGTGGCACCGGCAACATGAAGTTCATGATGAACGGCGCCCTGACGGTTGGCACGCGCGACGGGGCGACCATTGAGATGGCCGAGGAGGCGGGGGAAGAGAACTTCTTCCTCTTCGGCCTGACCGCTGAGCAAGTGCAGAGCAGCCGCGGCTGGTATGACCCACACTGGCACTACGAGAACGAGCCCGAGACGCGTCGGGCCCTGGACCTGATCTTCAGCGACCATTTCAGCCCCGGCGAGCGCGGGATTTTCGCGCCGATCCGCGACACGCTGCTGACGCACGGCGACCACTACAGGCACCTGGCGGACCTGACCTCCTACGCCCAGGCCCAGGCCCAGGTCGCAGCGCTGTACACGGACCCGGACGCCTGGACGCGGAAAGCGATCATCAACGTGGCGTGCTCAGGCAAGTTCTCCAGCGACCGGACCATCGCGGAATACGCCGCCGACATCTGGCGTGTGGAGCCGTGCCCGGTGCCGTGACGGGGGCGATCTTCGCGACGCTCGCTGTTTTGCCACGGCCTCGGACGGCTGGCAAACCGGGAAGAGAGGGTGTCATGACCCTTTTCCGGCCGGAAAAGGGTCATGACACCCTTTCTTCCCTTCCCCCTGCAAGCGGCCCGCGCGCCGCCGGGGGGTTCATGCCGGAGCATATCTCCGTAACTCCTTCCGTGTCATCAACTTATCTAAAGTGTCATCTTGCGTCTCCTTCAGCTCAGGGGTAATCCGTCACTTCTTCGGCGGTTCCGTGGGGCGCTTCTCATTGCGCGTCAGCAGGGGGATCATCAACGCGGCGTAGTCGTCCACTTCTTCGCGCGTCAGCCCTCGCGTGTCCCCTTCCCCGGTCAGGGCGCGCCGCAGCAGCCGGCCCAGTGGACACGCGAGAACTCCGCGGGAGATGGGCCGGGGCAGGTCGCGTGTGGTCGTGCCGTCCAGGTCGCGCTGCTCCAACACGCTGAAATCGACGGGCGGACCCGGAGCCTTGACCGCTAGCACAATGATCGGCTCCCGCCCCAGGGTTGTTGGATCGAGCCGGAAGTAGCCGGGGACGAGCAGCGAGTCGTTCGGCTCCAGGCGGTTCAACTCTCCCTGGCGCGGAAAGAGGGAGGAGATGCCGTACCTCGCGCTGACGAAGAGAACGGTGACGTCGATGGGCGACTTCCCCGGGTTGGACAGGCGCAATCCGAGGTAGTCATCGGCGTAGATGGGCAGGTCGTTGCCCTCCCAGGGGAGCGAGATCGGCTCCTTGCGGTCGGCCCGGTTCTTGGTCTTGAACCGGACGAGTTCGGCCTTCACCTGGAGGGCCCGCTCGCCCCCCTCGCCGCCGCTGGCGACCAGCCGCTTCACGCATTCGGCGCGGTGGATCGCTTCGAGCGTCGCGGCGAGCCAGCCGCTGGTGCGGGCGTCCGCGAGGATGGGGCCGAGCGCGTCGGAGTCGGCGTTGTCGCGCCCGCCCCAGCCGGCGGCCGGGACCAGGATGATCTTGTCGTCGGCCTTGCTCCAGCGGCGTACCAGCCAGTCGGCCTTCTCCGGCCCGTCCACCACCTGAATGACCCGGCTTTGCAGGGCGGCCGCCGCCACCTGCTTGCGCAGCAGTGTCTGGAACTCCCCGGTCATGCGCCGGCCCCTCCCGTCGATCGGATCGACGGCCACGCGGAGCCGCTGGTCGCCGGCGGCGATGAGGTATTTCTCGCAGACGGCACCCTGCGGAAACTCGGTCCTGGCGGGCTTGCCGTCCTTGTCGCACGGCTCCACGTCGGAGTCGAACGGCCGCGCCTCCTTCACCTTGAGGTAACCCAAGGGCCCCTTGCCCTTGCCGGCCGCGGGGCTGACCGACAGAATGCTGTCCGGCGTCAGCCCGTGGACGGCGCCTGCGTTGACCTTCAGGCCGTCGCCCTTGCCGGCCAGTTGGATCGACGAGCGGCCCGGCCACAGCTTGTCGCTCAGGATCTCGCAGTCGCGGTCTCCGCCCTCGATCAGCGGAGTCGGGAAGGTGCGGCCCCAGGCGACGTACTGCGCCTGGACGCGCCGCGCGAGTTCGGCGTAGGTGATCTGCCGCGCCGACCTCTCGGACGCCTCGAGCAGCACCTGCGCGACCGTGTACGACAACAGCCCGTACACCTTGCCGCCCCGGCCCAGCCGCGGCATCTCGCACTCCACAGTCACCTCGGCAGGCTGGGCGGCGCAGATGGCCACGATGCCGCCCTTCCCCGCCAGCCGGAACGGCGCCCGCGGTGCCCCATTCCGGACCGCGGCGCCAAGCGTTTTCCGCGGGATGCCGAGGTCGTTCGCCATGTCGAGGTCGCGCGGCCGCTCGTTGCCGGCGCCAACGATCAGGGTGCCGGCGTGGCAGGAGTCGAACGTGATCCACACCGACGCTTTCTTCTCGCGGATGGCCCTGGACCACAGCGCGATTTCGTTGTTGAGGATAGCGTTCGCGACGGTCGCCCTGGCGTCGTCCCACCTGCCGGCGTCGCACGGCAGGAAGATCTTGTCAAACCCGTCCGGCTCGGGGTCGGGCAACATCGGGTCCCCGGGCTGCCGGCTACCGCGGCCGCTCAGGTGAATCATCACCTGGTCGCCGTCCCTGGCAGCCCGGGACAGTCGCTCGAACTCACGCCGGATGTTGGCCCGGGTCGGAAGGAAGTCCTCGCCCTTTGCCTTTCCGTCCTTCTCGGACAGCGTGACGATCTGATCGGGGCTGAAGCGAAGCTGCTCGACCAGCAGCTTGTGCATGAGTTCGACGTCGTTTCCCGGCCCTTCGAGGTGCCGCGACGGGGGCAAGTTCTGGTAAACCGTGACGCCGACGAGCAAGGCGTGGCGTTCCTCGCGGGTGGCCGGCGGGGGACTTTCTCAAAGGCGGTGTACAAAGGGGTGAACGGGCGCGGACAATTTTCGGCGCCGAAGCGCCAAACTGTCCGCGCCGGTGCCCCCCGCGTGAGAAAGTCCCTCCCTTCCCTTTGAGCCGGAGACCCGCCCTGGCCGACGCAAACGGGTGAGCTTGCGTGGACGAAATTGCGCTGGAAAAAAGTCGAGCTTGTATGTTAGTGCCCCCTAGCTTGCTCGTCTTCTCTTTGACGGCCTGCGCCGGAGTAACGGGGCTCTGGTGGTAAGGCCGGGACAGAGTGGGGGATACATTCGTGGTGATTTACAAGATCGTGTACGCCGGTCGCAAGGAGGAGCAGTTCAAGCTGCCGGACGACGGCCTCTTCCAGATGTGGAAGAGCTACAAGCAGCAGCCGGTCAGCGGCGAGGAGGTCGGCTTCTACGAGTCGGCCGATGGGAAGTACAAGAAGGGAGTCGATTTCGAGCAGGTGTTGAGCATGGAGGTGCGGCCGGAAAGGGATCTGGCCGAATACGTCTGACCACATTCGCGGCTCGATAACCCCAGTCGTCTTCGGGCGGCCGGGGTTTCTTCATACCGACCTTGGCGCGCTGCCGCCGCCAACTGTACACTAAATCAGTGCCCAGCGCTGAACGGAGAAAACCATGATCGTGGGACAGAACGTAAGTCGGCGAGTCGAGGTGACGCTGAACGGTGGCACCAAAGTGCTCTGCGCAAGCCGCCAGGATGCCGAGCTGGTGCTTGACGCTGATCGGCGGCGTTACGAAGGCAACACCGGTCGGAAGCTGCCACGGCAAACCCTTGATGCCCTGCGACGAGCGGGGCATCACGAAGCTAATTCCGACCTCTACCGGGTGACCCTAAACCACATGGAAGCGGATGACCCCTGAGTATGAGCTGGAGCAAGGGGCCAGCCCTTCGGGGCTGGCCGTTTTCGTTCCGGCTTGCGGAATATCGCCATCTTGGCCTTGAAGAGGAAAACAAAGGGGAGGAAAACAAAGGGAAAACAAAGGGGGAAAACAAAGGGGACAGCGTGAATTAGGGAAAACAAAGGGGACAGCGTGAATTAGGGGAAAACAAAGGGGACAGCGTGAATTATTCATAATTCACGCTGTCCCCTTTGTTTTCCTCAGCAATCGGTGTCCAGGGCAGGTTGCTATGGGTAAGTTACTCCATCTGGGTTGGCGGATTGGGCTAGGCCGGTTATTTGCTTGATCGATCAGATTTCTCGGTGGCAATCACCCTGGCTCGGGATAGATTGAGGGGGTGCGGGTCTGATAACCGTCCCGTCGCGCCCGTGTTCCAGAGGGAGAATGCCAATGGAATCCGCCTCGCTACCCACCGCTTCGACCATCCCCGTCCCAGCACCGCCCGTGCCGCGGGGTTTAGTGAGCGGCGAGCACACTGCACTGGTAATGACCTTCCTGGCCCTCTTCGGGTGTCTCGCGGCCCTGTTCGTCTACACCGGGAACTCGCTCTGGCAGGGAACGGCAGTCGAGACCTCGGAATACACCGGGCAGAAGGAAGACTACACGCACATGATCTTCTCGAATAACAAGGAGACCTTCCGCTAGCATGCCAAAACGGAGTATCGGTTTGCGGTTACCCAGGCGGTCGCCTACCTGGCCGGGACGGCGGTCGGGTTCCTGGCCCTGGCCCTCTTCCTCCGCGCGGCCCGGGCGTCGCTGCTGGGGCCGCAGTCCACCCCGCCCCCGGTGTGGGACCGGCTCGGACAGTTTGCGCCCGGCATGGTGGCGCTAGGCGAGGGTTTCGCAAGTTCATCGGTTTAACGTGAGCCAATGATCATCACGGGAGCGACTCTTCGATTTCGCCTCGGCGACCAACGGTTTGCCCGTGTACGTCCACTCGTACGCATGCGC